>Ga0209204_1000025_pt1 | contig 159140 bp, 169 predicted proteins | sample AD_JPNMR2_MetaG_FD_184425 | JGI IMG/M metagenome (GOLD analysis project Ga0209204, IMG submission 184425) | Active sludge microbial communities of municipal wastewater-treating anaerobic digesters from Japan - AD_JPNMR2_MetaG (SPAdes) (version 2) | ecosystem: Engineered > Bioreactor >...
ACACCCATGATCGGTTATTTCACCTACAGCGAATATAGAATGCTACAAATGGATAAATTGTCACAATCTTATGAAATTAATGGTGAAAAAGATGAAATAATTGATAAACCGACAAACTCGCAAGCAATGGAGAGCTAGACAAGGCCATTGCCAACGCAGATAAAATAATAGAAAAGCAAAAAGAGATGATTTCATTCGAAGAAAAAGCATATAAGTATGCTGATGGACCATACGAAGAACTGATAGGATCATATTTAAAAGCGGATCGTCTATACTTAGAATCATATAAATCATGGAAGAGTGGACTAGAATATATGAAAAAGGGTGATTATCCCCTCGCAGCTCAAGCCCTAGAAAAAGAAGAAGAATTATCAACAAAAGGAGCAATAATCTATAATGAAATCCATAACTTCCTAATAAAACATCCAGAAATCAAAGAACATATAAACAAATACTGGTAACCCCCCTCAAAAAAAGAGAATAATTTCAAATTTATGAAATAGTATTAGGCTTCTTAGAATTTCTTCCCGCACCAAATCATATACCCGCCCTTGGAAAAAATAAAAATAAAATTTATGGTAGTTCCACTATGCTAATAAAAAAGAGAAGAATATTATCAAGCAAAGTAGTTAAAACTCTCCCCGATAGAGTTGAAAGGATAATCTTTGGGATCATACAATAAAAAGAAGCCCGATCTTTTCACAAACTTGAATATCCTCCTAAAGATTTCCTATAAAGGCTAAAGGGAGATCTATTCTCAAATATCTTTACCAGGATATGGATATCCTATTCTACACCCCTGAAGAATTTAAAAGAAAAGATTCTCTAAAACGAAGGACAAACTCGTATTATAAGAGATGCGATCAAAGAAGGAAAAAGATGGTTTGAACAAGCAAAAGTAATCTTCTTTTTTTCATGTTTGTAAAATTATAAGCGGGATTCTTATGTATGCGCTGCGACGCCTTTCTACATTTTTGAAGGCCTCCCCCTCTTAGCATTTCCCAATTACACTTAAAGATAAGAAAATAATATAGATGATTAGTAGTAGGGCTTTTTGGCGTGTTATACCCCACTTTTTAGAAATATTATAAAAATAAAAATCAGTAATATTAGAAAGATTGAAACGATCTGAAAATCTGTTAGATCCATGATTAAGATTGGTCTCATAACTGCAGCTAGTGTTAAATTTCTGATAAAATGAAACTATTCCCTGAAAAAGTGCCATGCATTCACGGACCCTCATATGGGATTTTATCCTCGCCTGATCCACAATATTATTGGACCATCACAGTTTATTATGATTATAGGAGACGGCAATTGCAACAGCAAGTAGAAACACCTCAACTAGATAAGGGGAAATGTTCATCATAGGCCCCAATAACAAGAAAGGGTCATTACAAGTGGGGGGTAACATTTTCCTTTGCTGTCCTCCAAGATACTCTGAATGGGGGGTAGTGCTATTACACTTTCCCTTGAATTTATAATGATAGTAGCCATGGCAGCCATAGGATGCAGAAGACTATCCAAGAGGTTGGGGTATCTGCAAGTTTGGTAGGGGGTGATAGGCCAGTTACATGAGAAACCAAGACATTATATTTCTGCAAAATATTCAAGTATTTGGTTGAATCCATAAAATTCAAATGAGAAAATTAGGTTAAAAAGGAGGGTGTTTGAAAGTATGGATGAATCCATAAAAGCCAAAAACAAAAGACAACCTAAACTAAAGATTATCGCGACTTTCTGATCAAAATACAAGAATATTATAATAAGTCCATGGATACTAAATCCTAGACTAATAAAAATTTCGCCCTGAAAAATGGACCTGACAACGGAAAAGAAAATTATAATCATTGCAAAGGGAAATCGAAAGACGCCTTGCAAAGGCTACAGAGGACTCCACCATCGCCATGTCATCTTCCAATTAAAAAATTATAGATTATCCACCCACATAAAAAGGTTTCCTACCCTCATAGCCTATTTCCTCTCAAATACAAATTGGACTTTTATAAGGTGGAAATATTCACATCGAACCTTTAACTCTCCCAAACCCTGAAAAATGTTAAAATTAAATTAATCCCCCTATATAAAGAAGAGGGTGACACTAACAAGATGCCTTATTAGAAATTGGCACAAATCTTGTTTTGCCTGTGAAACACTAAGATGTTCCCAGGATAATCTTTCTGCAACTAGCTGTTATACAACACTTGCATCCTAATTATACAGTGAAAAAGAAAGATGATGATATGAAAATCCCTGGAAAACTCCCAGAAATTTTGATGGTAAATATAAGGTGAAACTAATTTATTTCGACTCCAATTATAGATAAGGGGACTCTAAAACGGGAAAGACTTAACAAAAACGATAAAATTTTAGCTGGTAAGCCCAAACTTAAAATCTGTCATTGGATTAAAAAAGCACAACATGATCCAATAAACATGTGCCCCATGAATAAAAAAATAGTAGAAAAAAGATTTTAGATTGTGACATAGTTTGGCAGTTTGTGGTTTGTTCCGTAGAATGCTATGATCTTAGTGTACATGTAGACTAGGCGTTGGAATGGTATTCTGCCAAGGCTTGTCATAGCATAATTTGGCGCCCTACCATAACGGTCAATGGATGATAGAATGTTCGCTGCAACTTGCAGATAAGCCGATTTGTAAAGCCTGCCATGCCTGTAACTTCCACTTGGTGAAGTTGGAGCTCCAACAGCCCTTGGATTAATAGCTTTTAAGTTGCCCAAGTTTATGTTGACTGTTGCCCTTGTAAGCAAGTAAAGCAATTGAGCCATACTATACCTTTGCCCAGCAATCGTCACAAAACTTGGAAGCCTACCATAACGCTCATAATACCCTCTAACAGTACCTGCAGCCGAAACAAGATCGCCTAAACTAACACCAGCCGAAGCCACACTCACCTTCACCGGCACCAAACCATCTATCGCCACATTGTAAGCTCCAGCTGATGCCAACCTGTATATAAACGTTACTGTCTTGGCTTCTCCAGCCCCTACTGTCACAAGCTGACTGTCAACAACCACACCATTTATCTTGAGCTCTGCTGTGTAGTCTCCTGCAACATCACCAGTATTTGTTAGCTTGCAGGATACTGTCACACTTAATGGTGCAACGCCAGAAGCTGGCGTCACAGAAAGGTTGCCTGCTGTTATATTGGCTGGTTTCAGCACGGTGATTGTAGTGGGTGACATGTCATTTATTGTTATGTTGTGGGTTCCGGGTTCGTTTAGAATGTAATTGAATGTTACCGTCCTTCTTTCCCAGGCTTTGAGGGTGACTGTCTGATTTGCTACTGGTCTTCCATCTATGTAGAGTGTTATTGTGTAATTTCCTTCTGCGTCTCCATTGTTTATTAATGTGCATGATACATTTACTGGTACTGGAGCTGGCCTGTTCATCCAACTTACAACAATCTCTTTCATGATTATATTGGCTGGTTTTATCACTGTCACTGTCATTGGCGCTAGGTTGTCTATTGTCACATTATAGATTCCTGGTTCGTTGAAGGTGTAAGTGAATGTTATTGTATTTTTCTCCCAGGCATCTAATGTGATCGTCTGGTTTGCTGCTGGCCTTCCATTTATGTAGAGTGTTGCTGTATATTCTCCGGGGAGGTTACCATCGTTAGCTATGAGAGCATTGATTATAACATTTAATGGTGCTTTTCCTTCTTTGGGTTCGACTGTTAGATTTGAGATTCTGGGTTTGAATTCCTGCACTATTGTAATGTTTTCATAGAGTCTTGGGATTTCCAATGGGATGCATTTTATAGCTGACATATAATAGAGTTCTGCCAAGTCTATCTTCCCGTCTTTGTTAGCATCTGTCATCGGATCTGAAAACGCGTCTATGATGCTCTTTCCTAATCCTGACCCGTGTCCTCCAAATGCGACTGATTCCACTCCTGTTGCTGTTATTATTGTAGTGTTTGTGTCGAAAAAGCTTGTGGTGTCGTTATAGTCTTTGATGGCCACTCCTCCACTATGACAACTATCAAGTATTAATATTTTGTTATGACAGCATATGCTCCTGACCAATTCTTCCAATTCATAATTGTAGATATCGTTAAATGGGGAGGCTAGGAATGAGTATAAGGGGCCATTAGTTTCAGTTCCTCCATGGGCGTTGATGTAGATTGTGCAAGTGTCTTCTGGTTTAATGATTTGTGCAAGAACATTTAATGCCTGGAATACTTGCTCTCTTGTAGGTTCTATCAATTTTTGGATGTTGTAGCCTAGATTGTATAAAAAAACTGTCATTTCTTCAACACCCTCTGGATTTATACCAACGCCTTTAATCAATAGAGCATACTTTTCTGCGCCGTTGTTTAAGTAGCGGTCGTGTAATCCTTGGATGATTGGAGAATCAGTTATGGTTGTGGAATATTCTATGTAGATTGGGGACTCTTTTGCATTTGTGATAATGTTCCCTATGACTTTGTCTGCTTTTGACCCGAAGATTGTTAACCCTCTTCTCCCACCTGTGATGGTATTGTTGCTTATTGTGTTATTGTAGGAGTAGGCTACTGTTATACCATCCCAGAGCGAATTTTGGATGCTATTGTCCTTTATTATATTGTTTGTGGAGTTGCCGAGGAATATTCCTGAATATCTGCTATTTGTAAAGCGATTTCCTTGTATGGTGTTTGATGAGCCGTTGATTATGGCGATTCCGCAGTGTGTGCAATTATCAAATGTATTATTGAGGATTTTGTGTCCTCCACCCCCTTCGATGATAACACCAAACCTGAGGCCACTGAATTGATTGTTAATGATCGTCACATTTTTGCGCCAGCTAATGCGGATGCCGTCGCACTCTTCTCCTACAAATCTGAAACCCTCAACATACACGTTGTTATTCCTTATGTACATTATGTTCAAGTATGGAGCGTTACTTATGGTTACAGAACCGTTTGCTTTAAGTACTAGGGGCTTGTACACGTCTATGGTTTCATTGTATGTTCCTTGGTCGACTATAATCCAATGTCCTGGTCCTGTGCTGGGATCGTCTATTGCATCCTGGATACTGGCGAATGTTTTAGTCGTGTTCTGGTTGATTACAGTTGCAGAAGCCGAATTTAATGCGAAGACCATAAAAAATAATAGAAGCACAAACTTTAAACCCCTCATATCCAGTCCCCCGTTTTTAATCTTATCTCTTATAATTTAAATGCTTTTTGAAAAATTTATCAGACATTCATGAAAATAGTTTGAAAGGACAAAGTATTTTGTAAATGTCCATACTCGAGGAGCCATGTACAAGAATCCCCCGAGAAGATCAAGAAAGGCTATAAATTATGTAAAAAGACTTAAAAAACCCGTTGCAGACTTAAAGAAGGGAGTAATTTTTCTCAAAATTTAAATACATATCCCTATCACCGGAAGACGAATCATGAATATTGTATGCCTATGGATGTTCACAGCACCTTAATGCAAAAATATGGGGGGCCGTTTCCTTACCAGTGCAAATCTGCAACAATTCCAAGAATAAAGGATTGTGCCTAAAACTAATCTCCAAAAAATTTATATCTCACCGATAATTCTCTTTTACAACTTCACCACCCTCTCCCTTTAATCTAATAATCGTTTATAAGTCTCAACTTTAATTATCCCATTCTTCTATATTTTGAATTTCCAAGGACAAAATTTTATTGCCGCAAACTATTTAAACAGAAAATGCTATTCCTTTTGATAGGAGGCTTTAATATGAAAAAGGATGAAATAATAAAATTTATCAACGAGAATCCTATCAGTTACCTTGCAACCGTTGATGGAAACCTTCCAAGAGTCAGAGCAATAAAAATATACCGAGCAAATGAAGATAGTATAATATTCCACACTTTAAATTTCAAGGACCTATACAAACAATTACAAAGAAATCCCCATATAGAAATGTGCTTTGTAGATTCTGAGGGAAAGACACAAGTGCGAGTAAATGGAAAAGCCAAATTAATAGAAGACCAGGAGTTAAAGGAAGAAATAGTAGAGGAAAGAAATTTCTTAAAGCCCTGGATACAAGAAAAAGGATGGGACCTATTAAAAGTTTTCAAAGTAACCGACGCCAAAGCCACAGTCTGGACCATGGAAACAAATTTCCAACCCAAAAAATACATCAAATTATATGAATAAGCCGCTACCATCTCCGAGCAGCTTCTAGTGAACATTTATAAGTCAAAACGGGAATCATGCTAATTCTCTACCTCCTTCTTTCAAAATCATAGATCCCGCCAATATAGACTCCAAGAGCCTCTCCTCTTTCAATCCCATTTTAGTCTGATTTAGGGCAAAATTTTTTTGTTTTATCTTTTTTCTTGTCATGTTTTTTGTGTCGGGCGATCTCTGAATTTATAAGGATGGACGACCCCGGCCAGAAAGGCCAATAATACTAGAACAAAAGATGCGGAATACAAGGAATAGAAGTCCAGAGTGTTCCAAAAAAAGACATTCGATAACATAACACCAAATTTTAGGTGGAAAAAACAACACCCTACAAAAAACAATAAAAAAATCTAAACACGCCCTCTATCAAGTCAACTAGAACGAGCATGCCTCCCATACGACATACTAGCATGTGGTCTGCTGTGAGAAATAACTTTTTCGTTGATCACGCCGTCCAAACTTAAATTATGCAAGTTAGAGCATGTCTTGAGGTTTTGTCAGGCGAAAAAAGTTTATAGGATTTTCTAAGGAAACCCTTATCATCCTGTAATGGGGGGAGAGATTATTGGAGTATGTCCATTTGGACGCAGTAAAGTTCTTCTTCTACACTTCTCTTTTTTCTCCTCTTCTTGGAGGATTTTTTTATTTTGATTGGCTCCACTTCAGGGATACTACCGTCCAATGGTATGAACTTCACAACTTCTACTATCTCCTTTTTTCTCTTCTTCTCGGGCAAAGGGGATCACCCTTTTTCTATCAACAATACTTTTTTTGTCTCTTCAAGCATATACTTATTCATTCCCTTATGGAGGTGAGCTGGCCCCTCCTTTGTGTCTAGCCTTTAAACAATGATTAGGTTTCCTATACTGGGGGATGGAAAGAGTCTGTCAAGGTGGTGGTTTAATGGTTATGGAGGCTAAACTTGCCCTAGAAGATGGGTGGATACGGCAAGCGGTTTGAGAAGGGCAACCTTTTATTATGTAGATATATGTATGGCTTGCAAGGACTGAGAGAACCGGTAGGAGAGCGGAGATGATGTGGGGGGCTGGAACGGTCCCTTGAACGCCCGTGGAGAAAGAACATTTTACTCTTTCACGATCCACTTACAGGCGAGTTTGAAGGGGAGGTTCTTTCGATGAAGTGAGGGAACACCATCTATCAAGGGCAAGCTTAATTCACTTTTTTATTGGAATAAACCTCTTTGGCCATTTTCAATATTTCACTAAATTGTATAAGGTTACTTCAGTTTTTTGGTTAATCTTCGAGATTTGATCAAGAAATTTGTGTGGGGGGGAGGCGATGGAAACTAAAATCCTTGAAAAACTTGCAAAATTTTTTTGAAATAGAAGGGCAAGGTAAGGTTAGCTTATCTTTTCGGTTCCACTTCTAGAGGAGATAAAGGGAAATTGGGCGACTTTGACCTGGGAGTTCTACTAGATGAATCCCTTAAGAAATATGATAGGTTCCAATTTCAATTGAAATTGTTGAATGATCTTGTATCCATACTTAAAACAGATAAAGTTGATTTAGTTATCATGAATGATGCACCACTATCCTTAAATTATAATATTATAAAGGGGATGGAATACTCTTGAAATATGATAAAGAAAGGATAAGATTCGAGAAAAATGTCATGTCAGAATATTTGGATAGAAATTACTTTGATAGGCATGCAAGAATAGCCATCAAGAGGATAGCCCGCGAAGGATTAACATGAAAAAATGAAATCTCATCAAAATTAGAAAGATTAAGAGAATACTTGAAGATATTAAGGGATTACCAGTCCCCATAATTTAGATGATTTGAAAAAGGATATTACTTTAAGAGGGGCTGTAGAAAGATACCTAGAAGTTTCCCTGGAATCCCTGCCTTGATATTGGTGAAATGATCATCTCAAAGGAGAAAACCAGAAACCCACAGGGGAAGTAATAGAAATACTCGGAAAAATAGGAATCCTACCAACGGATTTCGCTGACAAATTCGCCCCAGCCGCAAGTTCCAGGAACATACTAGTCCATATGTAGAAATAGACATAGAAAAAGTCTATGAATACCTACAAAACAATCTAGAAAATATAAACAAATTCGCAAAATATCTTGAAAAATGACAAGTTCAACCTTCGTCGCCTAAGGGCAACCCTATTTGCCCCCCATCAAATCCATGTTCTAGGCTTTCCCTTGATAACAGCTTTCAGTACAATTCCCATCTATAGAGAACTGATAATATTGCCATTGACTGCGATATCAATGATTGATCCATATACTGTTAAGGAAATGTCCTGTTCTTTTTTTCATCCCTTCGAACTGCTATGCCATTCACATAAGCCTCCATACCCTAATATTTTCCCCAGCAATGTTTATGGCGCATTTATCTCATGTGAATATCAATTTACTGGTTTTAACATGTTCAAAAAAAATTTCACAAAATTCGCTATATAATCAGCGCAAAAAATAGGCTTAAAACATTCCATCTTCTTGACAACCTGTACTATCGCAACTCGCCCCCATACATTCGCCATAATTTCGCTTTTTTCCTACTAATAAGAAAAAAATAGCTATCTTAAAACCCATAGATAAACCAAAAATCTAACCTTACACCTACTAAATAATGATGAAACGATATTCTAGACTCATCTACTGAAAATAACTTTTCAAGCTGTTCTATCAATCTCAAAAAACTTTGAAGTTCAGATAAAGAAATACTTTTGGGAATAAGCGCAAGAACAGACAAAAACATCTCCCCATCCAATCCCTTCCTTAACCAGTAAATATGCTCAAAAGAACCATCAAAATAAACCATGGACACGAGCTCCGCCCTATAATCTTGAAAATCCTTATACCGACATTCACCCTCAAAAAAGAACGGACAGGTAAGACACATCAACTCCACAACCGACTCCACCCCTAAATGAGTGAAAAACAACCTCCTCCAGGCCTTAAACCGGCCTAAATCATCTGACAATTATAACCACCTTCTCCTTTTTTTATCAATAATAAAAACAATGAGCTAATGCTAAGCAAAGCAATAATTTCGGAAACGATAAACTAAGTCATCCTACTCATTTTCCAGACTTCACCTTATCTTCCCCACCAATCCAACCCACTTTCCATAATCTAAACCAAAATTCCGACTTTTAATCTCCCAAAGGACTCTGACTGCTGCCAAGCGGACCCAATTGTCTTCATCCCTTAACGCCTCAATAGAGGGTTCAACTGAATGAGGGTCTTTTACTTCACCAAGGGCAATGGGCCGCTCCCCCCGAACATGCCCAGCCTTCATTCCCTTGTGCTTTAATAAACCAGTCAACTAATCCCATTTTTCGTCTCCTCATGTTATTATGGTTTTTGCTATTATTGGCCTTAAACTTATTGTAGATGTTCAGATTGCAAAAGATTTAGTTGCCTTGATTTTTATAGATGTGATTGTGGCGAGGGTGCATGTTTCTTTTTGTCTTTCTGCGATTTTGATTTGATAAAGTTAAAATCCTTCGCAAAGGGTTTGCATGTCCCCCTTGAAGTGTGTTGATTTTGGCTTTTGTAAAAGTCCCCCTTTTTTTGTGATTATGCCTAAGTTGATCCTCCCACTATTTTTTTGATGGTGTAGGTTTTTGTGGTTGGGAGGGTTTTGATGGATGTTTATTTTCGTTATATCCGGGAAAATTTATCATTCCCATCTTTCTATAAGAAACAGGGTATTTAAATATTCAAAATCAGTTTAATATGAGGGTATCTCACTTAGTTTAAGAATAATAGCACGCCCAAAAAGCATCTGCTGAATGTAAGACATTTTTATTTTTTACCTAAGGAGCAGTTCAAAGGTGTCAAACCCTCCAAAAAGATGTGACTGGGATAAAAATGATATTTGATAATTTTAGGCGAAGAAGGAGATGACAAGGAGAGAGAGGTAAACTTTTACTTTCTGTTTTATCCCAATCCTAATTTTGACAGCCAAATTTTCGATATTCTTTGCTCTTTTTTTGTGATCTGGGACTTACAAGCAATGTAAGTTAAAATAGGTTATAAACGCGCAAAAAAAATGTACATGTATACTCATATAGTAGATCCATTAATTGGAGTCATAAGTTATATCATTTGGGAGTTTAAAGGAGATTATCAAGCTTTTCTCCTCCCATGAGTTTCAAATAATATTTTTTTTTGGTAGGATGAATTATGGTCTTTTTGATGGAGGGATTTGCACAGATTTTTTGGAGGGTGTGATAATCGGGGATATTTCATTCTAAATCCATCAGGAAGCAATAAAGTTCTTCCTCCACACTTCTTTTTCTTCTTTTTGCCTTTTTGGGAGATTTTTTTATCTTTACGGGTTCAACCTCGGGGAAACCACCATACTCGAAGTTGAACTTTAAAATTTCCACAGTCTCCCTTTTCCTCTTCTTGGTCAAAGCCAACCACCCTACATGTTTTATCTATTTTTCTTTTTTTATACATGTTTCTCCCCAAGCCTTTCCTAAAACTAAAAAAGCTTATAATGGCTGACAATCAAATGGGAAGCTTTTATGAATGTAATCAATAAATAGAATCGTGCAGTAAAATTAAAGTTACCTACCTAAAAGATTTTTTTTATCTTCATGTATATGGGATTAGAATATAAAGGATGTCTAGAATTTTATTGGGTGGAATGTTATGGAGGTTATAGCCCATAGAGGAGCATCTTATTTTGAACCTGAAAATACTTTAAGGTCTTTTAGAAGGGCTGTGGAGATGGGAGCTGACAGAGTCGAAGTAGATGTTCGGCTCAGCAAAGACAATAAACTTGTCGTAATCCACGATCCCAGGGTGGATAGGACAACAAACGGCACAGGCAGAATAAAGGACATGACACTCCAAGAACTTAAAAGTTTAGATGCTGGGAAAGGAGAGAAAATACCAACACTACAAGAAGTCATAGACGCCCTGAAAGACACAAAACTAGTAATAGAGATGAAAATTCCCGGAATCGAAGAAAAACTCTCCGAGAAAACAGATTAAAAAATGTGCTGATAACATCATTCTACCATGGCAGCCTCAAAAAAATAAAAACTCTAAATGAGAACATAGAAACCGGAGCAATATTCTCATGCCAACCCATAAAACCAGAAAAATTAGCATTAGATGCACGTGCAGATGCAATATTCCCCAAGCACAAATTCGTAAACCAGAAAATGATAGAAAAAGTCCATGAACATAAAATAAAAATATACCCATGGACAATAGACAACCCAAAAACAGCAAAAAAACTAATAAAACTAGGAGCAGACGGCATCGTAACAAACAAACTAATAGGCCCTAAACTGCACTATTAAAAGGGGGGGAGGCCCTTATCATTTAATGTTAAATTTTTGATAAAATGAATGAAACTATAAAACCTAGGACTGTTATAAGCCCCGCGAGCTCATGAGTCTCTGAGAAAGCTTCTGGTATCATCGTATCGACGAGCATGGCTAGGATGGCGCCAGCTGCAAGGGCCATGTTAGTCGCGATCAAACCCTTAGGTAGATTATTGAAGAGCGTGTAACCTGCAAGTGATGCCATTGCAGTGCAAAATGCTACGAAAAGCCATAAACCAAAAATTGAAATAGCCTTCCAACCCGATTTTTTCATCCCCACAGAACTTGAAAGACCCTCTGGTATGTTAGACAAGAATATGGCGATTACAGTGGCCATGCTCACAACACCACCTTCTATCATAGTAAGGCCTATTGCAATGGATTCTGGTATACCATCCAAGACCGAGCCTACTGCAATGGCTAGACTATCACATTCTAGCATATAGTCGCCGGAACGTTTACGATGTTTACCCCCTTTACGCGCCAAATAAACATTCACTCCAGTGAAGATGACAGCTCCACTTATAAAGCCGAGGGTAACGTGTAGAAAGCCTCTAAGTTTATAGGCTTCATCCATTAGTTCGAATGCTATGGCTGATATGAGCACACCAGCCCCGAATGCCATGATAGAAGCAACAAGACGCTTGGGCATCCTGAAAAAGTATCCGATTATGGCGCCGATTAGAAGGGCTGAACCAGCGAAGAATCCCCAAAGTCCCGCTAACAACACCAACATAATTAATATTTTGTAAACTTTAAAATATGTTTCTCTAGAGTGTAAAGTTTATATTTTGATTTCGAGTCCTATGGGGCAGTGGTCTGATCCCATAACATCTGATAATATCCATGATTTTTTAACATTACCCATAAATTCCTTGTTAACGAAGAAGTAATCTAGTCTCCATCCAACATTCCTTTCACGGGCTCTTGTCCTGTAACTCCACCATGTGTATTGTCCCGGTTCCTTGTTGAATGCCCTGAATGTGTCGATGTAACCGTTTTCGATGAAAGTGTCAATCCATGCCCTCTCAACCGGTAAGAACCCTGAGATGTTACTGTTTTCCCTTGGCCTTGCGAGGTCTATTTCTTTATGGGCGGTGTTGAAATCGCCGCAGACTATTATGTTATGTCCTGAATCTCTTTCGCGGTTCACATCCTTGAGGAATGCATCATAGAAGTCTAGTTTGTATTTGAGGCGTTCTTCGGACATTTTACCATTGGGAAAGTATATGTTGTAGAGTAGGAAATCATTGAAATCTGCTATTTGGATTCGGCCTTCGATGTCGAATTTTTTTATTCCGAATCCTTCTCTCAGGCTTTTGGGTTTGATTTTGGTGTACATGGCAACTCCACTGTAGCCTTTTCTCTGGGCTGGTGTGAAGAATGTGCTGTAACCTTCAACGTGCCTTAATTTTCTCGGGATTTGTCTGTGGTTTGCTTTTATCTCCTGTAGACATAATATGTCAGGTTTTTCTGTGAGGAACCAGTCCAGGAAACCTTTACGATAAACAGCCCTCAGACCATTAACATTCCATGAAATTATCTTAACAGTGGACATACCAGCACCTATTTTGATTATATAATTCTCTGGATAAAATAATAGTTAGTATCCATTTTTTTTATCTTGAAATTTTTTTGTAGTCAAATGTTGAATTTTTATAAACCTGGAGTGAGATATGTTTTCTTTGTTATGATGAGGCATTCATTTAGGACTGGGTTTAGTTTTGGTTTGACTTCCGCGGTAATCACAACCTTGGGTTTGATGGTGGGTTTGAATTCCGGGACACATTCGAAGTTTGTGGTTATTGGTGGTATATTAACGATAGCGGTTGCTGACGCTCTTTCTGATGCGCTGGGTATCCATGTTTCTGAAGAAGCAGAAGATAGACATACTACAAGGGAGATATGGGAGTCTACCTTGGCCACTTTCTTGTCTAAGTTTGTTTTTGCTTTAACTTTTGTCATCCCATTTTTATTGTTGAGTTTATCAGTTGCAGTTGTGGTGAATATCTTTTGGGGTTTGTTTCTTTTGGGAATTTTCAGTTTTCAGATTGCCCGGGAACAGAAGAGGGATCCTTGGAGGATAGTGGTGGAGCATGTGGTTATAGCGTTGGTGGTTATAATCATAGCACATTATGTTGGAGTTTGGATCTCATTAACATTCTGCTAGGAAGTTTAATTTTAGCGTGGGAAGCTTATTTTTTTTCAGAAGTTTGCCAAGAATTATATTAAAGGGGAATTTTTTTCGCTAGGAAAGCTATTTTTCTTTGGATATAAGTGGGGTTCTCTTTCCTCTCTCTTTTTTGTTTGGTGTATTGTGAAGTTTTTTTGGGTGTTTAACCCCTCTACTCTTTACAAACTTTAGAACCTACGATCATGGGGGAACAATTAGAGGAGATGGGTTTGTCTGTTAACCAAATTTTGAGACTTTTATTTTGTTTGGTTGAGGAATTCCTTGGGTGTTATAGCATTCATCCATTTAAAATGTTTTTTGTTGTTTGTGATTAATTTTGCATTTAATGAGAGTGCTGTGCCGCCTATGGCATAATCTCTAGCATTTTCGCTGAAATCCCAATTGTCGAGGGCGCTTGCAACGGCTTTTTTTGCTTCTTTTTCTCCGAATGGCACAATTTTAATATTTGCTTCTTTTAGGAAGGTGTTTACCATGGACTCCGTATTCCCTTTTTTCATTTGATGGTATAGAAATTCCATGTAAGCAATTGATGGCAAATATTTTTGTTTTTTTGAGTTCAAAAGCCAGTTACAAAATATTTTATCGTTAAAAACATTAGTATCTAAGATTATCTTCACCATGATCACCTATACTATTTTAGGGATTTGAGGTTCCTTGTTATACCCCTTTTAAAACCTTCTCTTGATTCTTTTACTGTTTCCTCTATATCTTTTGATGATTCTATTATCTTCTCTGCTAGTTGTTCAAGTTTCATGAGCTTCCATTCCCCTTTTTTGTCTTTTATGAAGACTACTTTGTCTTTTGCTCGGATTTTAAGGTCTTCACGCACTTCCCTAGGAATCGTTACTTGATACTTGCTTGTAACACTTACCATAATATCACCTTACCCTATTTGTATATGTAATACTATAAATGGTTTTCTATTACCATCCCACTTTTTAAGTAAATTCTCATTTAAAATGAAGACTAAATTGAGTTTATAGGTGAAAATTTGGGTTGTCTCAAAAAATCAGTTTTCAAAAAAATTAAAAAGGGGAAAAATTATTTGCTTTTTGGCGTGCTTTTAACATTGTTGATTGCATGGAGGATGCTGCCTCTTTTGATGTAAGCTAGCCCTGCTACTATGAGTATTGCAATCAAAGCTAAGGCTAAGTATGAAGTTCCTGTGGCGAGTTTATGGGGGCTTGGATGTGAAGCCTTCTTGACTGGTTGAGGCGTTGTAGGAGCCGGCATTGCATAATGACTTACACTTGCCCGCCCCTCTACCATTGAAATGCTTGAAATTCTAGGCAATACTATCACATTTGACTGCGTTCCCGGCGTTGGAGTGACTGGAGTTGTTGGTTGAGTTTCCTCAGTTTTAACTGGTACTGTTATCTCTTGAGTTTCTGCTCTGTTTCCACTGGCATCAACGCCATAATAGTATATTGTAGCTGTTTTTTCAAGTTTTATTGGATTTGTGTATTGTTGCCATGTTGAACCGTCTGTTGAATAATATATGGTGCCTTCTTCGTTGATGTCCATGTAAACTGTTGAATCTTTTACTGTTACCGTAATTTCTGGTGGCGTGACATCCTGGAAGTTTAATAGGTATTCAACAGAGTCTCCAGCCGCTAATAGCTGATAATATTCCGTTTTTGTGAGTGTAACTTCCTTTTTGATGCTGTATGCTTCCTGTAATTGGCTATAAAGCTCTTTTCCTGGGAATGCGCTTGTAATGTACCAGAGGGCCCAGTACATTGTCCTGTAGTAATTGTTGTTATTAGGTTGTATACTAGTTAGAATTTTCTTGTCATAGTCTATGAGGATTGCTTTGCCTGTATTTTTTGACGGATCCCATCTTATCGCTATACCCTGTGATGAGGATAAGGCTTGTGTATTTCTAACCCCTGTGGTGTAGTATGTTCCTTGAGAAGCTGAAAGTCCGAGAACTTGCATTATAGCTTGTTCTTTACAATGGGCTGGTACTCCAATGTATACATAATATTGTGTTCCTGTTAATGGTAGCCATGATTTTATGAGATCTGCTATTACATATCCCTGTGTCAGCCCTGAACCTGGACAGCCGCCTCCAATGGCCGCTAACATGAAGTCGTATGGCATTCCAACTGCCCATTGGTTTGCAAGGCTAACTATATAATAATCTTGCTGAGCATATGCTGGTATATCATACGTGTATGTTTCATAGACTGCGAGAGATTTTGCATAACCTTCTGTCCCCTTGTTTCCTTCAAGGTTTTTAGCGCTGATATCGAAGACATTATAGCTTACACCATTGTAGACTACTGGTTTTATCTTTCCTTCAGAATCGATGAAAACTGCATATAAAGGTCCGTCTGCAATTGTCGGTTTTTTCACGAAGACGTACCAGAGTGGTGTTTGGGCGCCTCTTTTAAGGGAATAAATGTTCTTTAACAGCATCCCTGTGGAATCTATCACACCATCGATGGCTGCATAGGTTAGTCCGAGGGTTTGTGAGTAGCCGGCTGATGTTATGAGAAGATCTTCCTTGGTAAGTGGTGATAGTCCAGCTTCTGTGAATGCTTGGTTTGCTGCTTCCACTGCTTTTTTACCGTTTTCGTAAAGGTTATTGTAATTGTTTATTGGTAAAACTGGAATGTTTGTGTTCATAGTTTCTTGGGGTCGTGGCAAACTGTTTATATATTCTTTGTCTATTCCTGTGGCCCATAGGTGTGAGAATTGTTCATCATTGATTGTGGCTAGTTTCAGGATTTTGTAGAGAGAGGCTGGGTTTGTTGAAAGTAGTGTGAGCAATTCTAGGTCATGTTTTAGTTCTGTGAGCGTTCCTGTAGGACCATTGTATTTTACATTATCGTTTATTGTCCAATAAAGCAGTTTACCCGTTTTTGAGTTTGCGTCCCACCATATGTAGATGTTTTCGTTCGGATCCTTTGTATATGTTGATCTGAAGTTGTAGTAGTTGCCGTTCCATTTGAGTGGTGTGGAATCCATGAAGAACATGGGGACGTCGTCGTCACCGCCTACAGATGTTATTACATGGTATGAGTTTGTATTTGATTCAAGAGGATAATTTTGCATGAATTGTTTGCATGCTGCATATGCGGCTATAAGGCCGTCGTTGATTGTCCCAGTCCATGCTGCTATCTTTAGCATGTCTAATGGCGCTCCTGCTATCCAAGCGCTTGCAATAGCTAAAATGTCGTATCCTAGTTCTTTGCTGGCGGTTGTGAATTGTGTTTCTGTCATCTGCGGTCCTATGTTAATTTTTTGTGTTTTTTCCCATCCTGATTCGAGGATTGTGTATTTTATTGCATAAGCGTTGTTGTTTTCTTTTTTGATGAATGTGAATGTCACTGGATCGTTGGGTTTGTTTAGTTGGAGTATGTTCGAATATTGTAAGGGGATTTCGTCTTTTACGGTTTGTAGAGCGTCTTCTGTTGTTGAATTTTCATATTTCGCGGGTCCTGCCGTGGTTATTAATAATGTGTTGTGTGGATCTTGTAAGTTTAGTGTGTTTTGTGCGTCTGTTGCCATATTTTTTGTAATGTTTGTAAGGTCGGATGCTGAGGCATGTCCACTGAGTGCGATGACTATTGCTGATATTATTAGAAAGTGTATTATTTTTTCTTTAATTTTCTTCACCTCCTAGTCGAAATGCAATAAAATGCACTTCGTGTATAATGAAGGTGAAACATCTAATAAAATTAACGAAACAATCCTGAACAGAAAAATTTATATATAAAATATGGTGGTCTCTAAAAACTTAACATTGACACAAAAAAATCTTGAAGGAGAAAGAACACTTTGATACGCCCCGTTTTAAAAAAGCTTGAAAGCAAAAGAAATGACGTCTACGCTATAAAATATAAAAATAAGCAGTTCGTAGTGAAAATCTACAAGAATAAAGATTCCAGAGTCATGGAAGAAAAAACTCTTAAAAGATTAAACAAACACGGATTAAACGTGCCCAAAGTAGTCAACTCCCATAAAAACATCTTAATAACAGAATTTATAGAGGGCAAAACAATAGGAGAAGCAATCCATAAAAGTGCAGATTGGGTTGAAGACCTTGCAAAGTGGCTAGCAAAGCTCCATAATATAAAACACAATGAAACCACTATCTTAAAAGGAGATTGCAACCTGAAAAATTTCATATTCACAAAAAAAGGAGTATACGGGATCGACTTTGAAAATACATTTTATGGAGACCCCATCCATGACCTGGGAGAGATATGCTTCTTCATAATCGACAGCACTTCAACCCTAAAAAGAAAAACCAAGGAAAAAATAATTAAAAAGTTCATCCAAAACTACCAAAAACACTCCAAAAAAAGTATAGATACCAAAAAACTAAAAGAGGCTATGAAAATAGCAAAAGAAAAAGCACAAAAAAGAAGATCAAAAAAAAGATAGACCCTATATTAGATCATAAAATATCCTTTTATTTTTTTAATCAGGTTTTTACAGAAATTATGGCCTTTTTCATCATGGACAATCCTCTAACCAATTTAGTATCACCAAATATTTCTCTAAGCACGTCAACCATATTCTTTTTTTGGAACCTCACCTTCTGTAATAGATTACAATAATATTCTCATATTTGATGACAGACATAAAATTCACCCTAGATTTCAAAAATATTGTGTAGTTTCCATTTTATAACGGTAGTCAAAATGCAAAGGTTAAAGCAACAAGCCCCCATGTAAAAAAAGTGTTGCTGAGATGAAAGTGCCCCCCCCCAAAATAGGCATTACTAAATGGTTAAAGTGTGTAGGAAACAAAAAAAGCTTAACTAAAAAGAGATTAAACAATGGGGGGTGAAAATCCAAATTTTAAGATCAAGGTGAACCACCCCGCCGAGAGACAAGACTTCTCCCGTTCCACTTGAATTTACGTCAAAGAGCTTCCATTTTATTCCGGGAGACGGCTCCCTCATCTCAAACAAAAGATAAAATCTTCCCTAGAACCATTCCATGTTACCACAAAAAAACCAGATACAATAACCTCCCATATGGGAGGCTACAGACTATGTTAAATGTAACCTTCACAGATTATATGAGCGCCATATTCTCCTCTAAACTCTTGTTTTATCATGAAGAGTTTTTAAATGCTAGAAAGGTTTTCAAGAATTGGTTAAAGGCCATACTATTCAGATTTGGCGTCTTGAACAGATTTGTAGGGGAGCTTAGCAATGGAGAAAGAGTAGAAATAAAAAATCTATGGGACTATTATCATATCTTGTATTCTCACATGCTAGAGGATGCTAAGATTTGGGGTTCCATCATAAAATTCAAATTCAAAAACCGAAACCTTAGATTCTATTCAAGTAAAAGAGTGCTACTAGACTCCCTCAAAGTGTTAAACGAGACCTTTGGCATGAGAGTCTACAAACAATTAAACGTTAAAGGGAAAATTGTGGTTGATATAGGCTCATATATCGGAGATTCACCAATATACTTCATACTAAAGGGGGCGGAGCGAGTATATGCCTTCGAACCCTATCCAAGCTCATATTCATTGCTCCTAAAAAACATTAAAGTTAATAGCTTAGACAAGAAAATAATAGCATTCAACGAGGGCCTCAGCAAGAACATAGGGAAAATAAGGATAAAGGAAGATTATGAAGGCCTGGCCACTTCACAATTAAAGGATTTCCACCAAGGAAAGCAAGTAAAATTAACAACCTTAGAAGGGATTGTGAAAAGATTCAATTTAAAGGATGCTGTATTGAAAATGGATTGTGAAGGTTGCGAATACACTATACTTAAAACGCCAAAAAAGATTCTGAAATCTTTCCAGGAGATAATAATGGAGTATCATTATGGCTACAAGGATCTTAAAGAAAAACTTGAAAGGGCTAGCTTCAAAGTCAGAAACACAAAACCAATTAGAGTAAACAGGCTCTTGATGGGTTATCTACACGCAACCCCATTAATGTGCTAAACTATCTACAGATGAAATTAAAGATTATCCATTGGTCAAAGGTCGTGAAGTGCTTCTACGCGCAACACTTCCCAATGGTGCGTCAGGGGAATGTTTCACAGACAAGCCTATGAACTTCAAGGGGACATTAGAAGAACTTCTTGAAATCGGTGAACTTCCCTCCCTTATCGCAGCCCTCAATGCACTTATGAAACATGAAAAACTTATAGAGAAGACGATTCATTGCATTGGAGACACTCCTAGAAAGTGTTCCAGGTTGCTTTGCAATTATCTCCAGATCATAGAAGCTGAAAAGGTCGGTTTAATAGGATTTCAACCAGCTTCCTAAAAGGTCTCAAGGAGACATTCGGTGAAAATGTCATGTGCACAGATCTAAATCCTGAAAATATCAATAAAACAAAGTATGGCGTGGAAATCCTTGATGGGAGAAAACATAACAAAACAGTCATCAGGAGATCGGACATAATCGTTGTGACAGGTTCTACGATAGCAAACGGTACCTTCAAGGAAATCATGGACATGGGCGCGGATAAAAGGCTGATATTCTATGGAACTACCATTGCAGGAATCGCAGCACTCATGGGGGTGGAAAGATTTTGTCCACTAGCAGACTGAACCTATTCCCCCTTGCCTGCAGATTCGTTGCACTGGCTTTTGTTTTAATGTTTTTTACCCTCTGTATTAATCTATGGACTGTCTCAGACCTCAATTCTATTTTAACCTCACTTATAAGTGAGGACATGATCCATTCACTTAAACTTTCTATTATCACATCATCCATAGCAACACTACTTGTGATACCTTCTTCAATCATGATAGCATATACACTTTCTGATGATACATTCGGGGGAATCTCCATTGTTAAGGCAATACTTGACCTCCCATTTGCTGTTCCTGAACTTCTAATTGGAATCTTACTCCTTATGTTCTTCAGTAATACACCTGTGAGTGGTATTTTATCCTTCACTATCAGTGGGATTATATGTGCTCAGTTCTTTGTTGCCCTTCCATATGCTGTTAAAATGTGTTACTCAACCTTTGTTGGAATAGACAATCGCCTCAAATTTGTGTCACGTTCACTTGGATACAGTGAATTTGAAACCTTCAAGAACATAATACTCCCTTTATCAAGGAATGGGATTCTTGCAGCGATTATTGTAACATTTTCTAGGTGTATAGGTTGTTTTGGGGCTGTACTGATACTGGGAGGGGGAACTTATCAACGAACGGACACTCTCCCAGTTTCACTTTATCTCAATCTATCCTATGGCAATATTGACATGAGCGCTGCTTCGGGAATATTCCTCATGATAATAGCTTTCTTAACGATATTCGCAATCGAAAAAATGGGGGTTAATGATGTCATTCGTGAAAGTGGAAAATCTAAGAATGGATCTTGGTGAATTTGAGATGCACATCAATGAACTCCATTTGAAAAAAGGCGAACATCTTATTATCATCGGACCTAGCGGTAGTGGCAAGTCAATTTTTCTTGAAACAATAATGGGTTTTTATACTCCAGATGCAGGGAGTATCTATATAAATGATGAGGAGATAACAACTAAGCCGGTTGAGGAACGCAATATAAGTATAATCTATCAAGATCATTGCCTTTTCCCACATATGAATGTTTTTGAAAACATAGTCTATGGGTTGAAGAAAAGAACAGAAATATCAGAAGATCACATCAAAGAAGAAGTTGTGAAAGTTTCCAAGATGTTAAAAATAGATCATTTACTCTATAGAGATCCTATAACATTGAGTGGGGGCGAATTGCAGAGAGTTTCGATAGCAAGGGCGATTATTGTAAAACCAAAAGTACTGTTGATGGATGAACCCTTTAGTTCACTAGATCAGAAGACAAAAGCCTCCATAAGAAAGATTATAAGGGATCTGAGAGAGCAGTTTAATATGACAATCATCCATGTTTCCCACGATCTTGACGATATATGGTGGCTGTCCTCGAAGGTTGCTGTAATGGATAAAGGTAAAATCCTCCAGATAGGTACTAAGGAAGAGGTTATTAATCAACCAGCAAAGGTTGTTGCAGATTTCTTTGGAATTAATATCCTAGAAGGGGTGGTTGAAGGTTATAAAGATGGCCTCACTTATGTAAGAGTGGGCTCATATATATTTAAAACAGTTGATGAGGGGGAAGGTCGTGTCACTTTATCAATAAGGCCTGAAAACATTGTCGTGGCGGATAGAAATTCTCCCTTCATATCCTCAGCACAGAATAAGTTCACAGCAAGTGTGGAGGATATAGTGGAATTATCAAAAATAGCTTACATCACATTTAAACTTGGAGAGCTCCTTCTTAATTGTGTTATCACGATAAACTCCCTTCATGAGATGGGAATAAAAAGAGGAGCTGAAGTTCTTATATTAATTAAGGCTATAAACATAAAGATCATTGATTAATTCCACTTCATTTATGTATATGTTGGTTACTTGGTTCCATGTTGATTCTTTCACGAGGCTGGGGTTTGTGACCTGCCACATCCAAAGGTTTTCTATGAAAGAGTCCATGTACCTGGCGCCGTCATAGCCATTTTCCATCATACCCTTTATCCAAACTGGGTTGAAGTAGCGGCTTAGAATGTCTCTGTTGAAGAATTGAGTGAATGTTTCGATCTTTGCCTCCACCTGAGATTACTTATTGATGGTTGCGCGCCTGAAACCTTTTCTATTGCTAGGCTGAGACCTCCTAGGTATGCTGCCACCATTGGATGTTCTAATACGCCGTAAAGGTGAACTTTTACTAAACATTGAAACATTTACTTCCCTAAGATTTTTCTTCAAAAACACGCGGGATTTTCACACCCCAAGTATCGGTGCTGTAGGCGGCTGACGTTCTTTTAATGTAAAATTCTGCAAGTTGCATTCTTTCTTCCCATGTGTTACTTGCTGGTATGGCCTCTTGGAGTCCTGGTGAATAAGCTCCCGGTTCTTCTGAAAATATCCTAAGTGGTGATTTCATGGCCTCTGTTTCATTGTAACCTTCAGCTTTGAGTTTTTCATAGATTTTCTCGGAGTTGATTTTAACATAATTGCTGGTGTCATTTGCTCCCGCAGCAAGTTTAATTGCCTTGTCAAGGAGATTAATAAGGTCCATGTGAAGGTCCCTGTAGAGGCCAGAGGTTATGATTGTAACATCGATGCGTGGCCTTCCAAGGGTTTGTTATGAGTTCAACATCTTTTACTCTACCCTTCGTGTCCCATACTGGCTTTACACCTAGAAGGTATAGTATTTCTGATTCCATAACTCCTTGGTGTCGCATTGTTTCACAAGCCCATAATACATATGCGATTTTCTGGGTATTCTCCATATTTTTCTAGGTATTCTTCAAGGAATTTGTCTACGAGTTTTTTTCCGGTTTCCCATCCAACCTTTGTTGGTATGGTTCTTGGGTCGAAGGTGTAAGGGTTTCTCCTGGTGGGTAGGGCTTCTGGGTTCTTTATAGGGTCGCCTCTAGGGCCTGGGGTTATGTATGCGCCCTCGAGGGCGTTAAGTATGCTCGTTATTTCATTCTTAGACTCTATGATTCTCTGGTTGTAGTCTACTGCCAATTCCAAGTATTCCGTGATTTCTGGTGTTGTATTGCCAAATATTTTGAATTGGGCTTCTTCGGCTGTGAGATTATTGAGTATTACTTCTTTGAGTAGAAGTTTTGATGTTTCTTTGTCAATCTTGTCTGGTAACATGGCTTGTAGTAGCTGTATTAGTTGCTCGCCTTCAAGGACAACACCAAGTGTATGGGAACCATATGGCATGTAACTGGCTTTGATATCTTCTAGGTATCCTGTGATTTCGTCAATAAACTCTTCAAAGCCTATTTTTGGGTTGTATTCTAATCCTAGATCTGTTGGTTAATTATCTCATTTTTGTATGCTTCTTTCAGTGTGGGGTCTGTTCTCGGTAGAGTTTGATATCATATAAGGTTGTTAGGTTGCCGTAGAGGCTTGTTGGTAAGAGTATTGGGTGTCATGAAGTTTATGATTAGCATGTTAGCTCTTCTTTTATCGAAGATGGCTGGCGCGTCCATTGGCAAAACATGTGAGTGTCGTGATGTATTGCACCCCAGTCCTTTGCTGAGAGTCCTGCTTGTTTCCCTCGCATTATACTAAAATATTGAAAGTATTGCATCTGCCCCATACACTTTATTGATCCGCCAGCAAAATGCGAGTATTTGATGCGTTGGCGGCAATTTACCAGTATTATAAAGGGTAGTGTTGTCCTGTAACTATCCCCATACCGGTTCAGGGGCCAATAATATGTTACCAAACTCTAACATTGGTATAACAATATACTTTCCCGTACTGTTACTATAGACCATGATCTTCCCAGGTGGAGGCCCCCACGCATCTATCACTTCTTTTTTCTTATCTTCTGGAAGTTCGTTGAACCATCTGAGGTATTCTCCTTCACTTATCAGTATAACCTGACCTTCTTTAACTCTTTTTTCTAGTTCTCCTGGGGCCCATGTGCCGATGTTGCTGCCTATTTCTGCCATTAACTTTGCTAGTTCATCTTCTGAGAGCAATGGCTTTTTGCCAAGGTAATATCCTCTCTCTTTCATGGCTTCTAGTAGCCTTTTTATGCTTGCTTGGGCATTCAAGTAATAGTCGATGTCAGCGCCGACATTCGCTTTACCACCCCCTTCACTATAGTATGTTATCACTATTTTCTTGAGGCTATTTGGAAGTCTTTTGAGTTTTGCCCATGATAGTGTACGGTTTACTAGCCATTCTATCTGGTATGGTATGGGTTTATTGTAGATGATTCCTGTTTGGGGGTCTGTTTCCTTCGCACTTATCACGATTGGTTCTATTATCCCATCCATTTCTGCGAATGCAAGTTGATAAAGTTCACTTGATGGAACTCCTTGTATGCTGTTTTCCCAGTCTTGTACTGTCATGTTAGGTGAAAATAAGCGTATGCCATTTAGGACTGTTACATTAAGCTTCTGGAGGTCTTTGATGCCTTGTGTCCAATTTTGGGAGTTGAGTAAGCCACCCCTTGAAATTACTATTGCAGCATCTATCGCTGGTTTACCATTCAATAGGAGGTATTCTATTGATTTAGGGTCTCTGTATGTGTATGTTGCCACTATTACATTGGCATTTTTTGCCTCGAGGGCTCTTATGAGCGCGTCTAATAGTGGACCGTCCCTTGCCATGTCAGTATATTCTGTGGTGAGTATACCGATGGTCGGGGAACTTTCATTGTACTTGCCAGTGTTATTGTACCATTGTAGGTAACTGGTGAGGTTATTGAATATTTCGGGGGCGTCTGGATGGTATATTCCCCAGAGCGGTCTTTCTATTGGCGGTTCTATAGTGGCTGTGTAATTGAAGAAGGAAACTGCTAAGAATATGGTGAGGCGTTTCAAATTTTCATAGCTTGTGTAGTTTAAATATTTGAGTGTCTGAATGTAGCGAGTGTCGTTGGTGTCAATGTTTTGCAATTCTAGGATTGGAGCGTAATTTTGGCGTGCTGATGGTTCTACGCAAATCATTACATAAGATCCATTGTTTTTGGCTGCTTTGACCTTGTCTTTTAAGGTTTCCCAGACTGGCGCTGAAAGGCCGCTTCTTGTCCCGAAGATTATAAGATCTCCTTTCACCTCGTATGTGAGGTTGGTGTCTGTCCTGCCAGGTTCTCCTCTGAGTTTTATTTGGTTTTTGATTGAAGGGTCTTCTGCTACTTTGTTGATGAGAGCTACTTCGTTTGGGCTGGAGCTTATTATAAGGATTTCGGGGGTGTTCTGAGTTGTTGTATTTTCTGCAGATGATGTCCCTATCATACAGAATATGATGATAGGCAGGAGTAGTAATATTATTTGTTTTTTCATCTCTACCACCATTTAAAATTTACTTTATAAAATATCAAGTAAATTTTAATTATATAAAGTTTACTCTACCTTACACTCAAAAAGCAAAGCATAAATTAAGGCCATTCCAAACTCCAAAACCAAAAAAACTTACAATTGGGCGCTTAATCCATAAAATAGAACCTTTACCACTTACCTATTTTACAATTATAATGAAAAGCTCCTCCATGACTAACTAAAGACCTTACAATCCAAAACAAAACTTAACCATTTTAAGCAAAGAATTTCCTTCCAGAACCATCCATGAGTAATATCAAAAAATAGGAAAAATAGCATCCACCACTGAATTCTCTAACTATCCCCCCATCATTCCCCCTTTTCATTGAATCAGCCCTTATCAATTCCTGACTTCCTTCCATAAAAGGGAAATCTTTCGACCTCTATGTAGATTCATCTATTTTCCCACATATATGCTGATTGTGATTACTTACATGACAATTTTTATAAAACAAGAAGTTAAAAATTATCTAAGGGCTTCCGGATCTTGTAAAAATATATTTTACTTGCGGCGGTCATGATGAAACAATTAAGTGCAAAAGTTTTTTATTCGCCTGTTAAAAATCCCGAAAAAATAGAAGAAATGAGAGTAGAGGATGACCTGGAAATTGTAGATAGTTCTGTTGAACACATTATCCATGAAAAAACGGAAAAAAGTTTCCCCGAGAATAATATTGTCGAAAAGAAATTTATAGATTTCATGAAAAAAAATTTAAAAGTTGATCGTGAGGATGTAAAAAAATTCTTTGAATTTATATCCAAACATTTGTATGGGAGAGCGAGAGAACCCCAAAAGTATCTAGCTTTGATAGTAACAAAGAAATATTCTTTTATTTACCATTTTAAATTAGAAGAAGCAATATCTTTTGAAGAAAATCGTATTAGGAAATTTATGAAGTATCTGGATAGTCCCAACTTGCTTAAATTTATCTATAGAAGCGTTGATGGATATTTCAAGATATATGATAAATACAATACAAAGGGTTGGAAAAAGCTTCTAGGCTTGGAACCAGAGTATGAGGCGAAAGGAAATGTGAAAGTTCGGATAAACAGGAGTGGAAAAACGGATGTTGTCGTGGAAACCTATGTAGATGATCTGGAAAATATCAAAGATTCTATAAAATTCAGATGGGAAGACAAAAAAGCTGACATTCAAATTTCAGACGCAAAAATAGCCGAAGTAATCATCTATGGAAAAAAACTAGATCCAAGAGATGTGCCTAAAAAAATAAAATATGAAAGGCTTGGCATAGGAAAATTCATGGCTGAATATAAACACCAACCCGAAAGAGGCAAAATAGAAGAATCAAAAGAACGGGTGAATGAGATCCGAAAGCCCGAGGAAAGATTAAATGGAAAAGAAGAAACATTTTTTATCCTTGGATCTAACAGAGAAGGTGAAGAGCTAATAGAAACCATGAAAAATGAAATGAAAAACGTGTTTAATCTTGGATTTGTAGAACTAAATGATTTTAATAGCGAATATGAGACCATTAAAATAGGAAATTTTGAAATATTCGGGAAGATAAAATCAAATGCCAAGATAAAAGAAGTTGAAAGCTGTTTCAATAAAATAATATCAGAAACAAAAGAATACTCAAAATTAGCGAAATTAGTGTGCTACATTGGATTATTGACATCATGCCAATTTCTAAAATCAGAGGGATTCAAAAACAAGATGCAGAGAGCCGTTGAAGAAAACTTAAAGGAACATCTCTCCAGATTGAATGAAAGTATAGAGTTAAGAGAAATAGACAAGCTCTGCATAGAATTTAAAGCAAAAGGCTTCTTCGAGAACTCTGCTAAAAAGTTTTCAAAGAAACTAAAAGAAAACTTTGAAAAGAAGAATAATAAAATATGCACTTACTTCATCGGAGTAAACGAAGATACAGGAACTTTCACTCCAATACCATTAAGTAGGATGAGGAACGAATACCGTGAAGAGTTAAAGAAGAATTTAGAAGAGCAGGGCATAAAAGTTCTCTTAGTTGAAAAAATCCCCATTTCAGAAAAAGGAGGAATACTTATCATAGTCTCATACAAAATTAGGATAATATAAGCATCCCTTTGATGAAAATTGCAACAACAAGCTTAATATCTAACAATTTGAGAAGGAGTGGAGTTCAAATATTGTGCTCTCCAAAGGTTATTTTTGTACGATAAAAGTTTTCAACTTTAGAGGGTGATGAATAATGGATTATAGTGATATAGTAAGATTTCATGGCCATTCCTGTGCAGGAACGGCGATTGGATATAAGGTTGGCGAGATTGTAGCTGAGATTTTTGGAAGATCAGAGGATGAGGAGATAGTTGCAATTGTTGAGAATGATAGTTGCAGTGTCGATGCTGTCCAGTTTATGACTGGATGCACATTTGGCAAAGGCAACCTAATATTCAAAGATCATGGGAAGCACGTCTACACATTCATTGACAGAAGGACCGGCGAGGGGGTGAGGATATCCTTCAAAAAGTCTTTAGAAGAGTTTATGGATGAACTGGGCGTTAAAGATAGGGTTGAAATGACACAGAGGATACTTGAGATGAGCCCATACGACCTATTCGAGGTTAAAAGGATATCAGCGAAGCCCCCTGCAAAGGCTAAGATATATAGGTCCGTTAAGTGCAGTGAATGTGGCGAGCCAGTCTCTGAACATCGTGCAAGGATAAAAGATGGTCAAATAGTCTGCATCCCCTGCTTCAACAAAAATGGAGAGGATTATTGACTGAAATATCCAGAATCCCATTCTCTTCATACCTTCAAAAGTATCGGTAAAAGGAGGAGTTCTCTTTGAAAAACCATTTGAGCTGCCTAATCTTCTTTTTTTTTTGAATTGATTTCATGTATATAGGTTTCTCCACGAAGAGCAGAAAATATAGCTGCTAATGCGCAAAGTATGGCGCCAAATGATATTCTAAAATCGGCGCATTCCTGATATATTTCCTGTCCTTTCATAAAGAACAAGAGCAGATGCCATAATCCACATCCCAATCATTATACTTGGCTTGTAATCTGTCGATGGCGTATCCTCTCCCAACCAAATTCCTCAGCCACCGGCCCGCCAAGGAAAAGAATATGCTGGGATAATAACCGATAGCTGAGACAAGACCCCCCCCCACATTTTAGGGGCTGGTTCACCACAGAATTGCTAAAAGGAGTGACAATCCAATAATTGGCATTAATAAGAATATGGGGTATGAGCCAGAGTTTCCCAAAGCTGAAATCTATACCTCTCTTTTCACCCCATCTAAACCCTTCACTCGTGTACGTGAGGATAAAAGCTGCTATTGTGGGGCTGAATGGGGCGATATAATCTAAGGCTCCAAAGAACTTCAGGCAGCCAAAGTAGCCAAGACCAGACAAACGCTATTAGAAAGAATATATACAAGCTTTTTTTCGGATTTATTTGTAATTTGCAAAGGTTACACCCAAGCAATGATCTAAAACTTTTCTTCTAATCGACCATTTTGTATAACAATATTATAATCCAGCTTTATAATATTGGGGGGGTTGAGCATCCCCCTAGGGGAACTCCTCTTTTTCAAAAAGAATATAAATGGAGAGAATCTTAATAGAAAATTTAGTGGCAAAATTTTGTGCCCCAAAAAAAAGGATAATATTAGACTTCCCAAATCCTCTTGGGGGGGAATTCCTTGAAAACCAGCACATTAATAATAATATTAATAATAGCAGGCCTTATAGGGATAATAGGAGCAGCATATTTATTACAAGGTGAGGAAACCAAACCTATAGTGACTAATGTTACCCAGAAAACACCATATAATGTAACACCTGCCCGGGGAGCTGCAGAACTTGTAGCAGTACAAGAGGGTCCTAAAACAGCGCAACCTGGTACAAACGTGACGATAACTTGCAAAATAAAAAACATAGGATCTGAACCAGCTGAAAACATCACAGTAACCTCGCAGGTATTTGAAAAGCACATAGACAAGATAAACCCCAATGAGGAAGTGGAATTCACAGTTGAAGTATACATCCCAACCCCTGAAGAGGTTGAAGAATCCTTCGGTCCAAACGCAACACTCTCAAACCCCTTCTACATTGGAGGATACACAGTAATATATTATGACATAAAAGGCAAACATGAAATCAACTCTAACCCACTCAGAATAAACTTGATATAGGGGGCATCCGGATGGTCCCCCAAAAAAAGGAGAGGATTATGGGATTGGGATGAGACCTGGATTGTCCCCGGTAATGCATTCTCCCCCAGTACGTGTTACTATGAATGTGTTCTCAATTCCAACCATCCCCACGCCCTTGATACCCTTTTTGGGTTCGATGGCTAATGTCATGTTTTCTTCAAGCGGTTCTTTGAATTTTTCGGCGATCACCGGCACCTCATCTATTAATAGACCTATGCCGTGACCTAGGAATTTAACTTGATTTTCTTTGAAGCCCATGAAGTTTTTTCTGAAGTCCTCATCGATTCCGTCCATTATCCTCTTATAGATTTTCGAGGGGCTTATACCAGGTTTCAGCATCCTCTTGATCTTGTATTGTATTTTGAGACATTCTTGGTGGGCTTTTCTGGCTTTTTCTGGGATTTTCCCTTTGAAGATGTAGGTCATGGTTTTGTCTGTTTGATAGCCTTCTATGCCAAAGCCGATATCGACATAGACTAGGTCGCCTTTTTTTAGTTTTCGGTGATGGCTTCCGAGTAGTGGTGCTGCTGGTGACAATCCGCGGTTTCCGCTGGCTCCATTGAAGTATGATGGGTAAAGTGGGGTTTCGCCAAATCCTATATGTCCAAGTAGCATTTCAGTATCGAACATTCCAAATCGCGTGACACCATGGTATCCTTCTTCTATCATTATCTGGAAGAGTTTTGCACCGAGTTCGGCTTCACTCATACCCTCATAAAGCAGATTGGGTACGATGTTTTCGAGTATGTGTTGGTGTTTTTTACCAGATTTTCTCATTAGTTTAAGTTCGTATTCACTTTTTATGGCTCTCACCCATCCTATGATAGGATCTGCCCTCTTATATTCTTTGATTGGGAAGTATTTCTTGAATCTTTCATAGAATCTTAGGGGTAGGCTTTCTGTTTCAAGGTATATGATATTTGGGGTTTTTTCGAGGGCTTGGCTGGCGTCGCGGAAACTATACATGCGCCTTATATCCTTGAATTTGGATTCTTCAAGGGCGCGTTGGTAGCTGCGCCTTACCCAGAATATTGGATCATCATCCCTTGGTATGATTAGCATGCCATCTTGCATCGTACCAGTAAAATAGTATTGGTTTATCTTGGTGAAGATTACTGCCATCTCCCAGTTTGGATCTGTCTCATCTAGTTTCTTTTTGAAGCGTTTCATGCGATTTGCAAGTTCATGATAAGGTATCATCATGGTTCACTCCTTATATGGTCTACTTCGCACACTTCTTCATGAATTATTCTATTAAAAGTTTTCTAATTCAAAGACAAAATTCTTAGCCCTTGAGTGATGTTCTGGCTTTAGACATTTTAACGGTTTCACTCATCCTATATTGGAATTTTGACTTTTTTGTTCTTTCTAAGTTCAAGAGTTTCTATGATTTTCCTCGGCTTTAGCTTGAGTAAATTCTAGAGCTTAATTTTTTGCCTCTCAAAATCTTCCAAGAATCTTTCTTTTAATTTGTTTCTAACAAATACAATTAAAGCATCACCTGTTACTTTATGGGAAATCTCATGCCCGATTTTGTATCCGAATTTGTAGAGTACTGCATTGGCTATATAATACATTGCATGGTATGAGGAAACTATAACCCAAAGAGAGGATATTTTGTTGAGTGAATGATAGTCGCCAAATCCTATAAAACTGAAAGGAAAAAACATAAGTTCATGGACTTGTCCATGGACTTGGACAAACGGTTGTACACCCTCGCTAGAAACCAAGAAAGGGCCTCCCACTAGTACAGTTTATGTGAAGGTCAAGTCAAAACTTGCCATCAGAGACTACCAGAGGCGAGTGCCCAAAAATCTAATAATAGATGCTAAGATCCTGTATAAGAAAGAAAAGTTTTACATTCACATCAGCGTCCAAAATAAAAGTTTCCAAAACCTTTGGAAAAAAAATAATCCAGTAGGATTTGACAAGTTCTTGGCAGCCTTTAATAGTTTTAATGGAAACCTATCGGAGAGAAAAAGCGACACTCCCTGAGTTTCTTTCCAAGATAAAGACACCTTCCTGACTAGTAGGAGACTTAAACAACTCTCCAGGGGGGGTAAATGGGCTGAAGTCATCCTCCATCAAGCCAGGTCCTTGAATGAGGGAGATTGTGTGAGTATAGAAAGACTGACCAGGATAAAGGAAAGGCTAAACATAGAAAGAAATTGTAGGGCTACTTTCCATGGCCGGGCTTTCAAGAGATTGTAGAATATGGTTGAATACAAATGCTTGGAGAATGGAATCCCAATAGTCTATGTTGAACCCTTATACTTCTCAGAGATGTCCAAAATGCGGAACCATCGACAAGCGGAGCCAATCTTTTTTCAAATGTATTAGATACGGCTACCAAGGTGACGCTGATTATATCACCTCCTCTTAACCTTAATTAGATGCTGGGCAAGTTTGAATTCCTGTCAACCAGTCCCAGGAGGGATCTTATGCAAATACAAAATAGTCTGCAGCCCCCTCGATTAAGAGGCGGGGTAGTTGACAATATCTTGAACTTTATAGTATCATGGCATTTTGACCATAACATTATGGTATTTTTACCATAATTTTCGCCATTGTAAATCGACAATATAAAGTGATTTAAGCATTCGAAAAAATCTTTATTTTATTAGTTTTTCTTTTTTTCTTTGCCATGGAGGTGAGACTATGCAGAGGAATGAAAGAATTGAATCTCCAATATTCTCAATATATTGCACTGCCCCTTGCTGGTATGAAAATAGCGTCGCCTGCTGCGACCTTCTTTGTTTCTTTTTCAATGTGCATCCTAGCATCGCCCTCTAGAATATAATAAACTTCTACAGACTCTTTTAGATAATGTGGTAGTGAAGATTCCCCTGATTTGAGGATGGCATGGGCTAAGCTGAATTCTATTCCTAAATCTTCTTTATGTGGGTGTAAAAGTTCACAGAGCAGGGTAGCATCTAACACTCTATTATACCTACAATCCTTGACACTTTTAACAATCAAAAACATCAAACCTCCATAAGATATTATGTGAAGAAAAATATAATGTTTTGTGGGAGGGTGTCTTTTTGTTAGATGATGAAATGCTTGTGTTCCATTATGCTGACCGGGCGAAAGCATTCATAATAGAAGTATTCAGACTATTTGAATACTATGAGGGATTGGAGGATTCAGAAGAGCTGGAAAAACTTATGTTAGAAATATTCAAGGGATGTGAAAGGGAACTGACACTTGGAAAAACCGTCTGCTCCAATATAAACTGGGCACAAGATTACTTTGAAGATGCGTCAAAACTGGCCAGGGAACTTATAAGGGATTTCAACAGAAAAGACCACGAAGGAGTAAAAGAAGACCTAAGAAACATATTGAATAAAATGACAACCTGCGCGGCCACAGCAGAAACAAGGAACATGAACAAAAATTAACTTAATAACACCCTACACAGGTTACATAAGATTTAAATTACATCTTAAAACATATAGTTCACAATCTACTATAAATATACGGGTTTAAAAGATTAGAGGAACTTCCCAGATAAAATCTAAATATTCCAATCTAATTTCGAAATAAAGGATGTACTTTAGGATTGCAGAAAAATAAGAGAATAATTGATACAATAAATAATCTAATATCAAATATCATCAAATGAAAAACTGGAAAACTTGGTTTACAAGCCAAACACGAAACTAATTAGGAAAATATATTTAAGGAGTCACATGAATATAATGCTTCCTTTAAATGCTAAATTTTTAAGTCTGGGATAATTCCATCTAAAAAAATAAGAGTGGAGGATTCTTCGAACTAAATTTTTTCGAGCAGTTCTTCAATTTCCCATGAAATTATAAAAGTTCGGGGGTTCATTTAAAGACACTGAAAGGCTATTTCATCATCGATTTTCTCATAAAAATGAACTAGGATATTTTTTGAAGGCTTTCATGGCTCTGAGTTTTTCACCTATCTCTTTGCTGATGATATTATCCTGCAGAAGGTTTTCGAATACGTCCTCATCTTCACTTAGAACTCCAAGTTTTAGATCGGAATAGGATTGAACGTATATCAGATATTCTAAATCTTTTATAGATCCCGTCTCTTACAATTTCAGAATATTCTCTTCCATTAGTTTTGTGCCTTCTTTTATTTCCTTAAGCTTCGTCCTTATAATGGCTTGCCTTAACATCACCTCACCTTATTCATATTGGTTTTTCTCCAATCATAGGATCTCTGTTTGAATGCCTCAAATTCATAGCCTCCCAAGCAATATCATGAAGGAATCTTTCATTCTCACAGTAGATTACCTTCCCCACAAGCACTTCAACTCTGAACATGCAAAGATCTATATCAGAGCTACTATGCATTCTCTCATGTACTGCTAACCCCATAAAATACCCTATCAAAAACTTCTGGTTGCTTTTATCTTGTCAAGAGCCTTTTTTAACATGTTCATAGGATCCCATGTATGACAAGCTTATCTAAACTTCTGCAAGAACACCGCCCCTTCCAAGAGGTAGAGGTATGAATTGCAAAGCTTAAATACTGCTTTCCACACTTCATGTAGCCCATGCCTTAACGAAAGGCATGATATGTGGGAGCCATGAATCCCTCAGAACTCCAAAATGAAGTCCGCCCGTAAGGGAAGGGTAGTTCACTGAATGGGATTTTTCCCCTATTTTAGGGTGGTTAATGTCAAAAAAATTGTTGGGGATAATCCTGGAATAGGGATCACAACTATGGGTTGGTAGCCTCTAACCTTATCTGGCAAAGCAATTAAAGTCTATTTTTGGGTTTTGGCGTTGATAATGGCCATTAAGAGAAATCCGAGTCCGACTCCGATTATTGCACCTATATCTGGCCTGTTAACTGCTAATCCTATACCCATGCATATTAGTATGCAACCTACAAAGGCTAAACTTCCATATTTTTTCTCTTCGCTCATTTTTTTTACGTCCTATTTGTTTTTATGACCCACACACATTAGGCGGAATCCTCGATTTTTAAGCGCTTTTTTTGTGTGCGGGTCATTTTTTCAGGTCCCCATATTATTAGGATGATTATCACCACGATTATGTTTAGTATGAGTGAGTATAGTCCTCCTAGTTTGGTTGTGTTAAGTGGGAATATGAAGTGTGAAAGGTTGCCTGTTGTGTGGAGAAGAAGTACTGCTAGGATGCTTTTACCTGTATTGTTGTATACCCATGTAAATATTATTGAAAAAAGGACTGTTCCCAGGATAAAGCCCCAGATCGGCACATTATAATACATTTCCTGTCTGGGCATGAAAAATAGAGGGAGATGCCATAATCCCCATATTATCCCAATTATTATACTCGAAATGAGGGCATTGTAATATATTTGTAACCTGTCAAGGGCATATCCTCTCCAACCAAACTCTTCTTCCACCGGCCCGCCAAGGAAAAGAATATAGAAAAATGCCGGGATAATAACCCATGGCTGAGACAAAACAGCTATTTCAGGTGCTGGTTCGCCGCTGAGGATTGCTAAAAGGAGTGAGAAGCCTACGATAGCCGGCATCAGTAAAAATATTGGTATAAGCCAAACCTTCCCGAACCTAAAATCCAAACCCCTACCAAGCAACCTTTTTATCCCATCTAAACCTTCACTCATATATGTAAGGATAAAAGCAGCTACTGTAGGGCCAAAAGGTGCAAGATACAATCTTAAATCCCATAGAACCTCAGGCAGCCAAAGCAGCCAAGACCAAGCAAAGGCCATGATAAAGAATAAACACAAATTTCTCTTTTCATTTCCATAGTTCATCTCAATCACCCCCCACCAATCTGCTCCCCCATTGGATTCTATATGTGAATTACCCCCAGGTAAGCAATGGGGGTTTCTCTCTTTTCCTATTGACTTTTACTTCAAGGGGGGGACTTCACTTGGGGAAGTTCACAGCTCCCCCCACATCCTACAGCTTATTAGGTGTGGGCTGTGCTCTGCTGTCTCTTAAGGCAACTTGATGTGGAATATCACCCTTAAGGTTTCCTTAACATTCAAAATATTTAAAGTTATCCAAATGTATCACCCCCCTCGAGTATGTGTGGGGGTTTGACAAGCAAACAGAAAGATAAAAACATTAAAGTGAAATGAGAGGGTATGAGTTTGCAAATCCAACATTTTTTTGTGAAGCATACAAATAACCAAAGAAAGGATCCTCCCAAGAAACCCCCATGGTAAAACATCCCAAAAATTATATAAAATTTAGAAAGCTTCACCAACCTTTTTTTGGCTATTAACCTACAATAGAAAGGACACCCCACACATAAAAAACCTTTTTCCTATGGGGGCTGAATCCTCGAAAAATAAGGATAAGTTTTTACAAAAAGGTATATAATAGAATGTGTAGACATATTAGCTGTTAGAACCCCCCACACACACAGATATGATATCGAGAGAATTTGTTTGGAGGAAAGCCCTTTGAAAATTGGAACATTAACAATATTGATAGTAGGCCTTTTAGCAGTAGTTGCAGCCGCATATCTGCTAACAAAGGAACCTGGCACACCCACATTGTCAAACACAACCCAGAAAACAGAATCCAATGTAACAAGCACAGGAGCCGCCAAACTCGTAGCAACCCAAGAAGGCCCTGAAACAGCACATCCAGGAACAAATGTGACAATAACTTGTGAAATAAAAAACGTGGGATCAGAACCGGCTGAGAATATTATTGTAACTTCTCAAGTTTTTGAAAAAAGGATAGAAAAAATAAACCCTGGAGAAAAAGTGAAATTTAATATTAGCGTGTACATTCCAACCCTAGAGGAAGTTAAGAAAGATTTCGGTCCAAACGCAACCCTTTCAAACCCATTCTACATTGGAGGATACACAGTGATATATCATGACATAAAAGGCGAACATCAAATAACATCCAACCCAATCAACATAAAACTCATCTAAAAAAAAAGAGGACCTTTAACAACCCCATCCACAACTACCAACAGGGAAACTTCCCAGCAACAAAATCCCAGCGCACCCCCCAACATAAAAAGAAAATAGTCAAATCTATGGCCTGAAAAATTCAAAACCTTCTTAAATAATAAAACATGCTTTCCCACAAAAAAATAAGAAGGTTTTTAATATCTCCTGGAAACACTGAAACCCACGATAATCGACAATACTGCGAACACCATTAAAACTAATGGAACTCCCGTTGGCTGCATTGGAACCTCCCATGGACTTGGTGGCTTAGGTGGTCTACCTCCTACTTCTATAGTAACAGAAGCCTTGTTATTACCCATATCAGGATCATATATATCACTTGTCACCGTAGCCACATTAGTAATATTCTTATTAGATGTTACGACCCTTGCTATGATACTAAGAGTTGCAATCGAACCCTTTGATAAGTTCCCAATAATCCAAACTCCAGATACCGGATCATAACTTGGACTGCTCGCACTCACAAACCGCAAGCCCGCCGGTAACAAATCAGTAACCCTAACATTCACTGCAGTATCAGGTCCAAAGTTTATAACCCCTATAATAAACCTTACAGTATCCCCATATCTTACCTTCGTTGCATTCACAACCTTAATGATCGCAAGATCAGCCGCTGGAGGCACATTAAATGTAATATTAGCCCTAGTGTTATTCAAGTGAGGATCATAGATACTGCTTGACACATTAGCCATATTATCTATCGTCTCATTAGACCCAATAACCCTAGTTATGATCTCAAGCGTAGCCAAATCACCAACTGAAAGATATCCAACACTCCACAGACCAACAACCGGATCATAAGTTCCATGCGATGCTATGGCACTTAAAAATTCTAAACCACTAGGCAACTCATCAGTCACCAACACACCTACAGCAGGATCCGGCCCAGCATTCCTAACCACTAAAGTAAACTTAACAATATCCCAATAATTGATACTCGTTTGGTTAGCAGCTTTAGTGATGGCAAGATCTGCTGCAGGAGGCACAAGTATCGTCACATTATCTCTATTGTTGCTCATGTCTGGATCGTATATGTCGCTTGAAACATTCGCCACATTAGTTATGCTGGTGTTGCTTGCCACAACCTTGGCTATGATCTCCAAGGTTGCCACAGCACCCTTTGCTAACTCGCCAATGGTCCAAATACCACTCGTACTATTATAATCTGTACTGTTTACACTCACAAATTGTAATCCGGCTGGTAACAAGTCAGTTACCCTAACATTCACTCCAGCATCCGGTCCATTGTTTGTAACAGTTAAAGTGAACTTGACAGTGTCCAGGTAATTGACAGTTGCAGCATTGGCTCCCTTCTCCATAAAAAAAATCTATCTCCAACCTCTAAAGGAGGATCCCCTCTGCAAGCATTCAAGGCCCATACTATTAGATTTGAAGAGACATCATACACCTCACAGGGACATTCTAGACAAGCAAATAAGAACTATCTAAAATTCTAAGGGAGAGTTCTTTTCATGAACACAATTTACACAAGTTATTCAATTCTACTTTCATCATCCCCATCTAACAGCTCTTTTTCAACCCTTAGATTCTTGACCTATAAGGTTCCCTGCTCTATCACCTTCCAGAAGAAAACTCAACAGAAAAAAATAAAATAGGGATAAGGTTTGTGCGCTGATCTCTTGTGATTTCTTAGGATATTTTGAAAGTTTCTATTATTTTTTTGAATGTGGTCAGGTCACTGTTTTGACTCCAATAAAATATTTCGTATCCCTGACTTTCATCTATTCTTATATGTACTATGGTGACATAGTTGCCTCCAATGGTATATTGGAATAGCGCGGCATCATATCCATCTACTTTCATGCTTTCATCTGTTGACACGATCTCTGATTCGTTGTATGATGATCTCATTTCCTGGAGCCATTCACTTGGTGATCTCACATAACCAGCACCAGATGCTTTTAATTTCGCCACTGCAAATTCTTCAGTCTCATTCCCAAGATATGTTATAATACTTATTGAACCGAACTCTGATGTGGGAAGAGAAGCCTCCAAATCACTCGCAGATAAATTCTCCCAACCCTGGGGATAATTAAATGTTATACCATCCCCAGAAAACGTCTTTTCCTGTGTTCCCGTGCAACCAAATCCAAAAGCCACAATAGCTAATATAAAAATCGGCAAAAACCTCTTCACAAAAAAACCTCCATGATACTATACCAATATCTCTTATTCCAATAACATATAAAATTAATGAAAAAAACCACAACCAAAAAAATTGGATAAACACAAAATGTGAATACAAACTGACAAGAACACCAAAAAAGTTACCCATTGTCCATCTGCTAAGACCCCCCACACTATCGAATACTATGAATCACAAAAGAAAATATAGAGTGTTTTTTTTTTCGCTAAGACCCCACCACCATTTGGGTTTGGGAAAACATTTTGTAAAAGCAGAGACCCAGAGAAACCACACAAAAAAAATAAGGGTAGTGGCCGCGCAGCCAATGAAAAGATCATTGGGGATTGTCAAAAAGGGATCCTATTGGATGGGGGGGATTCATAACTGTGATGTGATCAGCCTTTTTCTCGGTAGTATGGTTTGAGTGCTTCTGGAAGTTTTCTGCCAATATATAACCTTTTTAATTTTCCGTTCACTTGTTTGTATGCATAATAGTATGGGCCATGTGGGCATCGTTTGCAGTTGGGTTTTCCACAATTGACCTTTTCTTTCGTGATCGTTAAACCATCTATTTTCATGTTTTCTTTAATTCCAAGCCTCTTCCTCACCTTCACCGGGATCATACTCTTTTCCTCTTTTATTTCAGCTTGTAATTCCCCCATTCTCTTATTTATATAAACTAGGAAAAAAGAGAGAACTTTCAAATCCTTTTGCCTGTCTACTATATCCTTAAATGTTTTAGGGAGCCTATCCATCAACAAACATCTTAGATAAACATAATATATAAATCTTATATCCAAACATTTTAGGCCTCCAATAGCCTGTTCACAGCCCAATGAACAATTACCAATATAACTAGATCACTTCACACCCTACATCTCTTGGATTCTCAATTCTACAAACGCAAAAAAAAACCTCTTATGATAGGCCTCAAAGACATTAACCCACATCATTTTTAACCGCTACTAAGCTCACACAAGAAAGGGAATAGAACAGAAGGATGGAGGATCAACCTTCATATCAGAGATATACATGTAACTTACAAGGCTGAGAGAGCTGGTAGGAGCAGAAATGACATGGAACCGCCCCCCAGAACACCCATGAAAAGAACCATTACCCCCAGATTGAAGGGGGTCTCTCAATGAAGCAAGAAACCCATCCCATCCATCAAGTCGAGGTAATTCACACATACAAACCTTAAAAAAACGCCAAGAAGACATAAACCCACCAACACATCCCCCATACAACTCCCATAAACTAATTTTAACCTACGATCCCCCCCCAATAGAGCGAAAGTCTAATGTACCCAATTAAACTACACCCCCCACACATCTCACACAAAGCCTCTAACAATTCTATCCTAAAATTTACCTCAAAAACTACAAAAAAAGAGAGTTTTCATCCTAGAACCCTTCGAATTTTGGACACCCGGACCCAAAGTCAAAAACTTTGAGGAATTCCCAAAAGAACTGGAAAAAAGCATAGAAAATCCAAACTATTATCAAAGAGAAAGAAAGATCATAGACGACCCCGTAAACAAGTATAAAGATGACAAATCCGCTGAAAGAATATACAAACTCATATTCGAAAAAGAATTGTAAAAACTTTTGCAGTTTTATGCACATGGAAGTTATAATTATGTGCTTTTTTTGAAACTGAAAAGAAAAAAATAAGACGCCAAAACTTCAATGAGACTTCAATGAGAATAGAACTTTTTGTGGATGGGTATCCTCGGATTGGATCTCCTAGATTCTTTCTGAGATGTCCTTGTATGCTGTGGTTGCAGCTATTGCTCCTTCTGCGCATGCTGTAACCCATTGGTTTAAGCCGCCTGTTATGTCCCCAGCCGCGTAGACTCTTTTGATGTTGGTTCTTTGTTGTTTGTCGGTTATTATGTAACCGGCCTTGTCTAGTTTTATTCCCAGGTTTTTTGCTAGTTTGTTTATGGGTTCTTCTCCTATTGCTATGAATATTCCGTCGGTTTTTATTGTGCTGGTTTTTCCTGTTTTCTTGTTTTCTATTATGGCCTCTTGGACTTTGTTTTTGCCTTTGATTTCTTTTAGTGTGGTGTTCCAGATTATGGGGATTTTTTGTTTTTTTGTTTGGTTTTGTAGGTATTTTTGCGCCCTTAGTTGGTTTCTTCTGTGTATTATTGTTGGTTTGGATCCTATTTTGTGTAGGAATATTGCTTCTTGTAGTGCGCTGTTTCCTCCTCCGATTACTAGTACTTTTTTGTTTTTGTATAGTGGTCCGTCGCATGTTGCACAGTATGATACTCCCCGGCCTAGGAATTCTTTTTCTCCTGGGATTTTTAGTTTTCGGTGGCGTGTGCCTGTGGCTAGTATTATTGTTTTGGTTGTGTAGGTGTCTTTTTTTGTTTCTATTTTAAGGTTTTTAGAGTTTTTTTCGATTTTTGTGACTTCTTCTAGTTCTTTGAGTTTTGCATGTTTTGTTGCTTGTTTTTTCATTTTTTGTATGAGTTTTTGGCCTTCTATTTTTTCGTATCCTGGGTAGTTTTCCATGAGTGGTACTTCTAGTCCTTTTCCTCCGGCTATTCCTTTTTCGAGTATGAGTGTTTTGCTTCCTTGTCTTCCGGCGTATATTGCTGCTGTTAGTCCGGCTGGTCCTGCTCCTATTATTATTGTATCATACATTGGTTTGGTCTCCGAAAATTTTATAAACTTTATACTACTTAGAATAATTATGCTCCGATAGTGTAGTCCGGCCAATCATCTCGGCCTCTCGAGCCGAGGACCCGGGTTCAAATCCCGGTCGGAGCATTTTGCGGCGTTGGTCCAGTCTGGTTAAGACACTGGCCCCCCAAGCCAGTGACCCGGGTTCAAATCCCGGGCGCCGCATTTTTTTTTATAGTGTTGCGATTTCTCCTGCTGATGTTATTTCGAGTTTTTCGGGGTCTATGAATCCCATGTTTCTTAGTTCTCTTATGTGGTTGTATGTCATGCCTCGGCTTATTCCGAGTTTTATGGCGAGGTTTTTTACTGAGGTTTCTCCTTTTTTGAGTTCTTCTAGTAGTTTCTTTTTTGTCTTGGATATTCCGAAGCTTAGTATGGGTAGGTCTATTATTTCTCCTTCTTCTTCTGTTACGTAGGCTATTCTTTGGACGTCGTTGTTTCTGGCGTAGCATCCGAATAGTACTCCTAGGGCTTGGGTTTTTCTTCCTCCGCTTATGTTTACTACTATTTTTCTTCCTTTTGCTCTTTCTTCGTCTATTGTGTCTACTGTGTCTTTTGCTATTTGGACTACGTCGTATAGGCTTGTTTCTTTTATTTGTACTTTGATGAAGTTTCCTAGTGTGTCTTCTATGATTTTTTGTACTTGTTCTTTTTCTCTTGGTGGTTCTTCTTCCATTATTAGGACGACTTTTCTGGGTGAGAATTGTGTTATGCAGATCATGACTGGTTCTATGGAATATACTGTTGATATTAGGGTTGTTTCCATCAGTTATCAACTCCATTTTATGATTTTTCTTATGATATGTATATTTTTCCTTTTATAAATAATATTATTATTGTATGGTTGGTATATTACTTATTAGATTTGTTCTTTGAATTTCTCCTTGTGTAGGGTAGATTATTTATTGGTTGTGGTCTGATATTGTTTTATAGGTTTTGGTGGTTGTTATGGTCTTGGAGGTTTGGAGGTCCTTGGATGATGGCTTGTTCCTTTGTAAGGTGAGGGTTTATGTGCCTGATAGGCCTGGTTCTTTGGCGAAGATTGCGGGTTATTTTGCAGATTATAATATAAATATTTCTTATTTTTATTATAATAGGTCTGAGCATCCTAATCGTGTTCTGGTTGAGGGGAAATCCGGGGATAATATATTCAGGTCACTTTATCAGGATCTTTTAGGGGAGGGATTTTTTAGGGAATTGTTCCAGGAGGATCTTCAGATCACAACCCCTGATAACATCCTTAAAGTTTCTGCTTATCTTGAAAACAAACCAGGGACACTTGCGGATTTTGCGAGTATACTCAAAGGTTATGATGCGAATGTCACCTACATGGTCTATAATGAGATGATATCAGAGAATAGGGCTGAGATAGCATTTTATGTTGAGGATCCGCGGGAGATTAGTGAACTTGCCAGGGAATTGAATGATCTGGGTTATCATTACAATTTGGAGTATAGTGGGGCTGATGAAGAATCTGATAGGATAATCGGTTTAAACCTTGTTGAAATGTTCTATTTCAAACTTAGAGAAATATTAGATGATAAGGAAGTTGATAAGATAAAAGAGCTTGTTAACACTTCAAAAAGGCTTTCGGATACCCTTTTAAGGTTTAATAGGGAGGCTGGTCGGAACCTTGAAGCCGGCCAGGTATTCGGGAACATATTAGCACTTGCAATATCTTCCAGGACGAAAATGGGAGGGGCATTCCAGTATAGGAGATTGCCTAGTCTACCCGTGGGTGATGTGCTTTTACATGCTTTCAGGCCTCCTACAGGGGGTAACATTTATCTTTTGGAATGTGATGGGGATCTTGTGATGATTGACGGCTCCTATGGCATATACTATGATAATGTGAAAGTTATGTTGGATGAGAATGGTTTGGATCCTTCAAGGGTGGATAGGATTTATATTTCGCATGCTGATGCTGATCATGCTGGTCTTAGCGGATACTTCCAAGGAGAGTATGGTTCAAAGGTTTTCATGCATCCAAGCGCCAAGAATATTATAATGGAGGATAATCGTGCGGCGGGTTCAAAAACTCCACTTCTTGAACTTAACCATTATTTCACAGTCCTCGTGAACCATTTCACGGAATGTAAGTTCCCAGAAACCTGGCAAGCCTACAAGACAAAAAAGGAAGGCGAAATTGGAGAGTTCCCAATAATTGACGATTTCAAGGTGGGAGATCTTCACTTTAAAGTTCTTGAAAGTCTTGGGGGTCATATACCAGGGCAGGTTTTCTTTTTATCAGAAGATGCCGGGCTTTTGTTTACTGCAGATTATCTGCTTTATGTGCCTAGTCTAGAAGGTGATGAGAGAAGATTCTTGAATATTCAAAGGTTTCTTATGACAAGTACAAATGCAAATTCAATGTTATTCCATGAAGAGATGCGAAAACTAGAAGAAGTGGCGAAGAAAATCGATGAGAAAACTGATAGGGGCTTGTTAATCTTACCAGGCCATGGGGATTATTATCCTATAAGATTAGCCCCATAAAATATTATTTGATTATCTCTTGGAATGAGAGTAAAACTAGCTATGGGTGGCTTTTTTTTGGGGGATTTTCCAAGTTTTATCCTTTTTTGAACCAGCCTGCTTCTTCCATGGCTTTTAAGGCTATTTTGGTGCTTGTGTCATCGCCTCTTGCCACGCTTATCCCGATGTTTTCTCCGATAGCATCTATTATCCTTGCTATTGTCTTGTGTGTGAATCCTGGGCATAATATTATTGAATGGACCCCCTCCTCGGCTAGTTCCTCGCACACTTTTATTGCCTGGTCATCATCTTTTATTAGGATGCTTGTAAGCTCATATAAGCCTGTTTCGATCTTGCACCTGTCCCTTTGGGGTTTGGCGTCTGGGACATGTGCTATGAATGCTGTCTTAAATTTTTTAGTCATACAATAATATAAAGGGTGAAAATATAATATATATCTTATCAAAATCTTTTGGGGGGTTGCTTAGCCTTGATACATTATAGGTTAGATGTGCCTGATACCGTTAAATGTTCAGTTTGTGGCGGTGTTGCAGTTGAAATTGAGGAAAGTTACCCAGAGGGAGGTTTTATCACGATAACCTATAAGTGTAAGGATTGTGGACATATAGAAAAGAGACAATATGGCAGACCCACCAGTATAATAGACTAAAAAATGGAATATGGGGGCATGGTATGAAAACCGAATATAAAAACATCTCAAAAAAAATGAAAGAAAAACTGGGACTTGAAAGGTCTCCAGTAGCTGTTAAACTCGTACTCCGCGAAGAAGACCTGCCAGAAGGCATTGAAAGGATAAGTGAACCTGCAAGGCATTGTGAAATGGTGATGAGGGCGAGTAGAGGCGAAATCTTCTACGCCCTTGCAGAAGATCAGAAATGTAAAGGCGGAGCCGGTGCCATCGGAGCCGAGGAAATACCGGAAAAAGTTAAAACCGGAGAATTCTACTATGAACTGGGCCGATTTTCAAGTTTCCCAGCCGCAAAAAGAACACTAGACCTAATCCCGAAAATAGACCTAAGATTCTATGCCGTAGTATACGCGCCACTAGAAAAAATAGAATACGACCCAGATGTTATAATAGTGGTCTGTAACCCAGCCCAAGCCCTAAGGATAGTCCAAGCCCTAGTCTATACCAAGGGTGGTAGAGTCAAAGGAGACTTTGCAGGTATACAATCAATCTGTGCAGATGCAGTCGCAGGACCATACATGAGAGGCGAAGCCAACATAACCCTAGCCTGCAGCGGATCAAGACAATACTCCGACATAAAAGAAGACGAACTCATAATAGGTCTAACAGCCGAAAACATAGACTGCATAATAGAAGCACTAGAAGAAATGGCATAAAGGGTGAAAATAGACATGGCCGAAATAACTGAAGTATTAGATGAAGCACGTGACTTGGCCGAGAAGATAAAAAAGTATAGGAGCGAGGCTAAAGGCGAGATTATAGCCTGTTGGGTCTATGATGTCCTACTTTCAATGGAAAAGTTGGCCGAGATCGTTGAGGAATTACAGGATAGGGTTGATTTGCTTGAGGAGGAGCTAGAAGGTAAGAAATTCTAGTTCCCAGATTTTATTTTTAGATAATGATCATAGGTATTTAAATTTACCAGCTCTATTTCATTTTCCGGTTTTACTGCATATAATTTTATGTTATTTTTTAGCATCTTCCAAAGTAGTGGGTTAATATTACCCTTGTATGATGGCAGATATTCTAGTAGTAGTTTTTTATGGGCTGCGAATGGCATTCCAAGGCCTTTAGGATTATCTAAGCGGCCGAAAACGCCTCTACCCATAATAGAGATGGTTTTATAACCTTTCAGGTTTCCTATGATTTTTTTGTAGGTTTTTGGGGTTACTGTGGGCTGATCCCCGGCAACGCAAAGACAAATCCCGCCTTTAGCATTTTTTATTCCATTTAGGAGGGAACCAGTCAAGGGAATCCTAAAGTTTGGGTTTTCCACGATCTTAACATCCATATCTGAGATTTTCGGGATTATCTCATCCTTTTGACAGCCCACAACGACTATGCACTCATCCACACCAGCTTTAAGAACATTATTTATAGTTTTTTCAATAACAGTCTCATCATTTAACCTGAGCAAGAGTTTATGGACTGGTCTAAAACCCCTCCTTCTCATATCAGCTTTCATCCTTTCCCCTTTACCAGCCGCTGTTATAATCCCTGAAATCATACCATTTTCACGCCGGCACCAATCTGTAGATCTTAGCATGTATTATCATACCAGGTCCTGAACCTTCAGTCCACATGATTATCATTATGGGATAGTTACCATCATTGTATACTTTAACGTCTGTTGCCGGGTCATAGCCATACATTAGGGCGAAGTATCCCCAGGTTATGCCTGAAGGTGTTGGCAATCCTGCTTCTGCCACAGCATCTCTAAGTGCTCTTGCTGGAGGACAAGTACCATGTGAAGCATATCCACCAGGAGCCTCAGGATCCCCTGATGACGTGAACTGCACAGTCTCCTTTCCCGGCGAAATCGCCCCTGGCGGTACTATCGTCCCATTCCAAGCCCTTACGAACTCTCTTGCATTATATTCTCTGCTTATATCCCCATATTCTGGGTATGACTCGAGTTGGCTTGTGGCTGTTGCAACCTCCTCCATTTTATAATTGTGCATATAGGCCATGATTGGTGAACCTGAGGGATATTCCATCATGTATTTTTTTGTTTGTTCACCGAAAAATTTCACTATATCTTCTGGTGGCACTTCTCTTCTGCCGTCGCTGAAATTGGATAGTGAGAAGTCTATGGGTATCTTGTCTCCTATCTTGGCTTCTTTGTACCATTCTTTGATTTTTGTTGCGTTAACATACTCTGATATGTTGTTTATCTGGTCTGGTTTCAAGGTTTTTATGGTTTTGTTATTTTCTATGATGGCAATACCATCCTTTGTTTTAACTGCATAGGTGTAAGGTGTCTTGTAGGCCCATATGAAGTTTGCTGGTGGTTGTACAACTAGTTTATTTTCTTTTGTTGTTATCATCCCTGGGCCTTCGAATTTTTGGGCTCGTCCATCTGCTTCTATGCCTTCTGTTATGTCTTTGATTGGTGTCATTATGGTTCCGGTGAGTAGTCCATAGATTGCTGGGATGATCTGTCCTTCTTGGAGGTTTTCTATAAGGTAGTCTGGGTGTGTGATCAGGGGTTCTTTTCTTACTTTGGTGAGGTCTACTACTTGTGTTTCTGCCATTACTGTGCTTCCTATTGGCATGCTACTTATTTCTGCCGGATTTTGTGTTGGAGTATTAGATGAGATGTAGTAGTCTATTGGAGCCATTATAATTATTATGAGTATTAGTGGGATTATTATCCTATGTAAATATTTTTTTGGCATATCTGTAGCCTCCTTCCCCTATTATTAGGAGCGTGTCATTTTTATCGGCGTGTTCTAGGCCTTTTTGGATGGCTTCTTTCACTTGTTTTTGGCTGGCTCCTAGGGTTCCTTGTTTTATTTTTTCTTTGCTTGATTTTATATGTATGGTTTCTGATTTTATATGTTTTGATGCTTTTCTTGCCTGGTATGATGCTGGTATTATGAGGTCTGCGTTTGAGAGTATCTCTGCTATTTCCTTGTCGCCTTCCATCCCGCTTTCGGATGATATGGTGTTTATTATGATGATTTTGCCCTTTGTATCTTTTTTCACGAGTTGTAGTATTGCTTTGACACCAGCAGGGTTGTGGGCATAATCTATGATTATCCTTGGTTTTTCTTTTATTATCTCATATCTTCCTTCAGTGCCTTGGAATGATTCTATGCCTTTTATGATATGTTCTGGTTTTATGCCTAGTATCGTGGCTGCGCTTGCTGCTGCAAGACTATTATATACATTGAATAGGCCTTTGATTTTGGGGTTTATTTTAGCTTTTTTTGATCCTATTTTTATTGTGTAGCTGTTTTCTTTAACATGGATGGCTTTGATGTCTGGTTTTGGTCTTTTGTATCCGCATGTGCAATGGTAGTCTCCAAGGTGTCCGAGGAACCTTTTCTTGTATTTTAATGGTCTGTTGCAGTATGGACATTCTCTTTCCTCTGGGAAAATTTCGAAGTTGGATTCTAGGGTTTCTATGCCATAGAATGTTATTTTTTCCCTTGGCAGGTTTTCTGCGAAACTTGCGACTATGGGGTCGTCTGCATTTAATATGATATGCTGGGCAACATCTAGGATTTCCTTTTTGCATTCTATGTAGTTTGGGAATTCTCTTGGTGGCAGATGATCCCTTGAAATGTTCGTTATAATGGCTATTTTAACTTCACTGTCTTCCGCAGCCCTTTTTATCTCCCCGGGTCTTCCGAAGGTTCCTATTTCAACTACTGCTATGTCCCCTTCTAATCTGGCTTGTAGGGCTGGTATAAATTCTGTGTTTCCTTGGATGTTAAGATAATGTTCAGGGACCTTGTATCCTGCAACCTTTAGGATGTTTTTTAGGATGTTTGTTGTTGTGGTTTTGCCATTGGTTCCTGTGACACCTACAACAGGCTTCCCAACCCTAAAAGATGCTAAGATATCTTCAACTGTTATGATCTTCTTGCCTTTTATAAGCTTTAAGATTTCCTCATTTTCTAGTAGGCTTGGTGCTACTGCTATGCTGTCAGCTTCTCTTATTAGCTTGAAATTATGGCTTCCAAGGTCTAGTTTAATGTTCTCGGCCTCAAAAACCTTACTTAGGGGTGTTTCATTACAAGTGTCCGATATTGTTACTTTGGCTTTTTTTGCAAGTATTCTGGCCATTAGGCTTCCTACTGTCCCGCATCCGCCAAGAACAACTATGTTCTCCATTCTAGCTTCTCCTTGTATTCTTTTATCGCTTTTTTCATGTCTTTTTTAACGTTTTTGTAGGCGTTAACGACACCTGGTCCCATGTGTATTATCATGTCTCCTTTTTTTGCATTATACAAGCCTGTTTTGATGGATTCATATACGCTGCCAGTTATTATGGTTTCTGTGCTTTCAGCCCCTTTTGCAACTTCCTCTGCCGCTTTCCAGTCTATTTCTTCTATTGTTTCGTTTTTCGCGCTTACAATGAGCAGATCAGCCACCTTTGCAAGTGTCCTTCCAATCTTGAATTTGTCACGGACTGTTAGGGTGTCCGGGTTGTCAAGGCTTATTATAAGCCTCCCATTAAATTCAAGACCCTCAAAAAGTTTTTCCATGCTCTCTGGGTTGTGGGCGGCGTCCATGTAAACTTTAACCCCATCTATCTCATCTATAACCTCGAAACGCCCCCTTATACCCCTAAATTCACCTATCCGCCCCCTTAGATAATCCATGTCAAAACCTAATATGAGTCCTGTTGTAATCGCTGCAAGGGCATTTTCAACATTAAATATACCAGGGACATTGAGCCTGATCTTACTAGTGAATGGTCCTATGCATCTTCGTTTAAAGTCTTTGCATGTGCATCCTAGACTTCCACAATTTTCACAGACCAGCGTGGGTATACTCCCAACCTTCAAGGTGAACTCTGACCCACTAAGACCATCCAATCTAATATTTTCAGCTCTAACATCAACTTTCAAAGATCTTGTAGTATATTTTTTCCCCTGGAATTCTATTTCTCTCCCCTTACCTAAACTGTAGATGATGTGAGTCGATTCAAGCCCATCTAAAAGATTGTTTATTATAGGATCATCACCATTAACTATAAGTATCCCCTTTTCATTGATAAGATCCTTAATCAAAAAGTTGCGTTGTATATAATCATCATAGTCTTTGAATTCGTCAAGATGATCCGGGGTTAAAGTTGTTATGACACCAGCACATAATTCAAGGCCTTGCGTCATCCTTATGGTTCCATGTGGCAGTTCAAAGACTGCGAACTCACCACCCTCTATCCTATTCTCTATTAGCAAGTCTACTAAACCTTCAATTACAAGAGAATCCTGTAATGAGGAGAACGAAATCGTTGGATGCCTTCCCTCTATGATATGCTTTATCATATTTGTAGTTGTTGTTTTACCATCGGTACCCGCCACCCCAACCATCGGAATCTTAATGAAAGAGTTTAGCATCCTCCCAATCATTGAAGGTGTTATAAAATCCTTTTTACCTGCTTTCTCTATTAACTTGTATATTATTGAATCTCTTGGGACGTTTGGCGATACAAAAATAGAATCTGCCCAGATCACATCCTCTAACTCGTGCCCGCCAAACTTGAATTTCACACCATTCTCTCGCATCTTTTTTATCCTTTCCCTGGCCTTTAGGGGCAACTCCTGGAAATTTTTGATTTCTGTAACTAGGACTTCGTTGCCAAGATAGTGTAGTAGTTTTGCGGCTGGTCTTCCCGCGTTCCCTGCTCCAACCACTAGAATCTTCTTCATTCTCTCCACCCTTCTATTTTATCCTGAATTTCTATGATCTTATCCTGCCCATTACCACCTATAAATATCCTATGATATTCTCCAATAAACCTTTCTAGCAATTTTAGGATCTCATCTGTGTCTTTTGCTATGAGTATCTTTGATGGCAGATTTTTCGCATATTCTAGGGCTATATCGGTCGTGTCCTCAAGGCCCGGGAATAGTATGAGGGTCTCTGGGGGTTTTTCGGCTATTTCTTGTATTGTTTCGAATCTCCATTTTTCATCTTTTCTTGGCGTGCCCAGGAAGATAATCTCAAAATCAGTTTCTTTTAGTATGCTTTTCATGGCTGAGGGATTATCAGCTTTCCCTATGATTATATTAGTATTGTTAAATTTATATTTTTGCACACGTCCCCTTGGGGGTTTGAAATCTTCTAGGGCAGAATCTATTATCTTTTTTGGCGCTCCTAGTATCTTAGCTGCTTTTGCAGCGGCTCCCGCATTCAATCTGTTGAATTCCCCGAATAATCTTAGTTTGCCATTGTATGACTTGTATAGTATTGTTTTTGGTGTTTTTAGTTGGAGTGATAGTGGGTCTTTTTGGTTGAGTAGAACCGTTTTATTTTTTATGAATTTTTCAAGGCTTTTTTTATAATTTTTGATGGTTTTGTGGTGGTTCATGTGGTCTCGGCCTATGTTGGTTAGGATTACTAGGTTTGGTTTGAGGCATTGGTCTGCGAATTCTAGTGTCATGTCGCATATTTCAACGATTATGATGTCGTATTTGTTTTCTTTGGCTTGGAGTATGAGTTCTGTGTAACCTTCAAAGCCGCCGCCGGCGTTACCTCCTACTAGTACGCGTTTACCCCATTTTTTGAGTATTTTTGCCAGCATTAGGGTTGTTGTGGTTTTGCCATTGGTTCCTGTGATGCCTATAGTGTATATTTTTTTGTGGTCTTCTATGATGTTGCAGAGTAGTTTGTTTTTTACTTTTTCTTTGATTGGTGTGTTGTAGAGGCTTGGGCTTAGCATGACAGCGTCGCATGCTCTTATTTTTCCCATGTCATGGAAGCCCAAGTCTACTTCAATATTTTCTAGGCCCTCCAAATTTAGGTTGGTGTTGATGTCAGTGGCGTATACTTCGTATCCACGCCTTCTAAGTGATTTAACGGCTTTTCTGCCTTCTACGCCTAATCCTATCACTGCGAATTTCATAATGGGACACCAGAATAAGGGTTACAATCAAGAAGATTTTTTTTTATCCTGTTTGGATTGTTGAGATTCCGCCATTTTTTTCTACTGTGAATGTGTGGTCTGCGAGGTTTTCTAGTTCTTCTTCATGGGATACTATTATTATCTGTGAGCATTCTAATTCATCTAATATTTCTCTGAATTTTAGGAGTTGTTCTTTGCTAAATCCGTCTGTTGGCTCGTCTAGTATGAGTATGTCTGATTTTATTGAGGAGTGTCTTTGAATGATGGTGTTTAGTGCTAGTCTGTATGCTAGTGCTACGCTTGTTTTTTCTCCTCCACTGAGGTGCTCTATGTCTTGTTCGTAGCCTCCCTGTTCTATGATGGGTGTGAAGTTTTCGTCTATTCTCACTGTTTTTTCATTGTCTTCTACGAGTTTTTGGAACCAGCGTTGGAAGTGGCTGTTGAATTCCTGGTTCATTTGTAGCATTACATGGGTTTCGATATCATATAGTGTTGGTATGAAGTATTCTTTGAGCCATTTAACATACTCTTTTAGTCTTTTTATGGATCTTTTTATCTTTTCTTTTTCTTTTATCTGTTCTTCCAATTCTCTGATTTCTTTTTTTATCCGTTTGAGCGCTCCAAGGTTTCTTTGGCGTTCATTTTCACATTCTCTTATCCTTTCCATGATTTGGTCTAGTTTGTTCTGGGTTTGGTCTCTTTTTTCTTTTATTTTATCTTTTTTCTCTAGTATTTTGTCTAGTTTTTTGATTTTTTCCTTTGCGGATTCTATTTGGTTTGTTTTTTCCTTTATGATTTTTTTGTTTTCCTGGTATTCCATGTTTTGGGTTGGTTTTAGTTTCCTGATCATTTCTTGATGTGATCTTATGGAGGCTTTTATGTTGGCTATTTCCTCTTTCAATCTATCTCTCTTACCCTCTAATCCACCCTCTTCGGTTTTAAGCCGTTCCATCTCATCCTGTATGCCTGATTTCGCTCTTATGCTCTCTTCTAGGCTTTTTATCATCCTTTTTATATTTTTTGTTTTTTCTTGGATTTTTTCTATCGCTTTATTATTTTTTTGGCAGGTTTGTTCCTTGTCTTCTAGTTTTTCTTTGAGGTTTTCTAGTTCCCTTTTGGCGTTTTCGTATTCTCTTATTTCTTCTTTGAGCTTCTTTTTTTCTTTTATTTTTCTCTCGTATTCTTTTTTTGTCTTTTCAAGTTCTTTTTTCTGCTCTTGTTTTTCTTTGAGTTTCTTTTTGATCTTGGATGGGTTGACTGGGGCTCCGCATGTTGGACAAGTTTTTTCTTCTTTTATTGAGGAGTAGTCATTTATCTTAGCGTTGATTTCCCCTATTTTTTTCTCTGTTATCCCTATTTTTTCCCTGTATTTTTCTATGATTTCTTCGACTTCTGTTAGGCTTTGAGCGGATGGTTTTTTAATCCTTTCCAGGCTTTTGATTTTTTTGGTGATCGTGGATTGTTCCTTTTTGATTCTTTCGTTGTCTTTTTGGATTTCTTGGAGTCTTTCTAGGTGCTCTTGCTTTTGTTTTTTCAGGTTGTCTAATTGGTTTTTGCCTAGTAGTATGCTCTCATAGTCTTCTTGTATGTTCTCTATTCCCCTTTTTATAATTTCTAGGGATTCTTCTACCCTTTTTAGTCTCTTTTCTTGTTTTGATTTTTCTTTTTCCTTTTCCTCTTTTTCTAGAATGTGTCTTCTGTATTCTTCCTCTATCCTCTCATTTTTCTTCTTGGCTTCTTCTATCTGCTCCCCTATAATATCAATTTTCTCTATCAGACTTTTTTTCTTGTTTTCAGCATATTTGACCTTTTCATATTTCATTTCTAGCTCTTTGAGGTTGTATTCTACAAGTTTTCTCTTCTCTTCTAGTTTTTCCTTCTCATCTTCTATTTTTCCGATTAAAAGCTCATACCTTTGCATTTCATCTTCACTGTCATCTTTCTTATCCTTTAATTTTTGCAGGTCGTGTATTCTCTCCTTGAGTTCATCAGCCCTTTTTACAATCCTAGCCGCCACCATACTAGCGTTATTTATGGCTATCTTATAACCTTCCAATTTTAGAGCCTTTCTAATAGTTTTAAGCCGATCTTCAGGGTTCATGTTTATTATATTTTTCATCTCCTCTTGTGGGGTGAAAACAGCATACCTGTAAATGCGGCTTTTTGCACGCGGATTCAAAGGCTCATTATACTCTAATTTCTTAAGTATCTCATCCTTCATCTCTGTTGGTCTCAAGTTCATCCTACCATTCTCTGTCTCAATATAACATTCATCCTGGCTTATACTCCCATCAGTCCTTCTAAGACTCCTATAACTAGTGTAGGTTTCACCATCCACTTGGAATGTTAAGGACACATAACCCCTATTCGAACCCAGACGGAGCAGACCAGCCCCTCGTTGACCGCCAAGACCAAAAAGGGCGAACTCAACCGCTAAGAGTAGTGTTGTCTTACCAGAGCCGATATCACCCTTAATAAATGTGACACCAGTAGAAAAGTCTATCCTCGCCTCCCTATAACTTCGAATATTTTTAAGTTCCAAAGATTTGATGATCATAAAAGATCACCTAGGGACTTATCAAGTGACAATACACGAAGAGCATCACGAAACATCCCATCCTCATAATCTATTCTGCGCTCATTAGGTTCCTTATCCCGCTTCAAAACATCCAAAAGTTCCTTGGCAACATCAACATCACACTCTCTGAGAACATCCAAGTTTTCCCTGTTCTCCTTGAAAAGACTCTCTTCAATCTTTGAAGCATCCTGATCAAACCTAACCCTTATCCGACGTCTTTCACGGCGCTTGAGGCCATGCCGGTTTATGTTAACATGTAAAGCTCCCATCTCCATGAGCAGATTCCTTATCCTTAAAGGGTCTATATCGGCTGTTTTACCTGATGAAAGCTCCCCCAAAATCTTCACCATAACGAGTTTATCCTCAACATCATAAACTTGTAGCTTGGAAATTATATCATCCATAGCCTCCTGGGAACCTTTACCTGTAACATCATATTCAAAATAGGCATATTTAACAAAATCCAATGGCATAAAATTCGTACTCTGGATAGTATCATCAAATTCTATAATATAAAATCCCCGCTGTTTGCCATTGGCATTTGCTTCAAGATCAGTTGCATATGATCCAAACAATGGCCCAGGATAGACTATCAGACCATAATCTTCTTCATATTTTTCTATCCTCTCATGTAGGTGACCCCCTGCATAATAATCAAAGCCTTGGGGGAAAAGGTTTAATGGGATGGATTCCACCTCTGAAAGATGTGCTGGTTTAAATTCTGTTATGGCACTATGAAAAAGGAATATCTTAAACCCTTCCTCGGCTTCTAATGGGCCCCTGTCAAGGTATCTGAACTGTTCTATTTCCATGCTCATTCTACGGGCTGATATACCTGTAAGTTTCGCCCCGGTCACCGGGTCTGCGGTAAAATCAAGAGTATACCCTTTTTCTTCTCGGCGGATCTTGTCCACCCTTTTTAGTAAACCCGCGCTTTCAAACACGTCGATCATTGATGTTCTGGTTGGACTGTAATCATGACTCCCATAACATACATATACTGGTATTTTAGCCTCTTTGAGACCTTTTAATATTTTAGCGACTTCCTTGACAACTTCCATATTGGGTATGTTAGAATGGAATAGATCCCCTGATATTAGGATAAAATCAACCTTTGAATCGATGGACCTCTTGATGGCCCTTTCAAAACTTTCAATTTCTAGCCTTTTAAGTTCTGTGTATCTATGCGCCCCAAGGTGACAGTCTGCTAAATGAGCGAATCTATACATAATCTGCACCTCTTATAGGTCCTCTGGAGATAGGAGTGGAGGTTTCTTCTTCGTTTCGCTTATTTTGTCTTTGACATGTTCTTCGAAGAGCGGTATTTTGACGGGTACTGCGAATTTTGTGAATATGCTAGTCACTATAGCCTCTCCCCTGTCAAGACTTGCTATTGCCCGGTTATCATCTGATAAGTCTTGTGATGCGCTTGCTATGATCTCGGCCCTTTCCTGTGACATCTCATTTCCCAGGATTATCTTTGTGTTCATATTCGCAAGTATTGTCCTGGGGATTAAAGTTACAAGTTGTGTTATGGCCACGAGTCCAATGTTGAATTTCCGGCCTTCTCTTGCTATTGTACTGTAAATGTTATGGCCTTGTCTTTCTATGACTTCTTTGCCGAGGACTCTTGGGGCTTCTTCGATCACTATACCGATTATGGGTTTCTCTTCTAATTTCCCTTCTGCTTTGTACTTCTGGTATTTGTTGAATAATGCTCCGACGATTATGCTGCCTACTAGTAATTCTGCTTCGCCCATAAGCCGTGAGGTGTCTATTATAACGATTTCACCATTTTCTAGGGATTTTATAATATCTTTGATGGTTGAATCCCCAGCGTCTGTTGTGAACACACCTCCACGAGATTCTAATCGGTCTTCTTCTTTGTAAATGCCGAGTATGTTATCGAATTTTCTCTGAAGGACGCTGATCGTGCTGGGACTTACCTTTTCCTTGGTTCCTTCCTGGTTCTCGTTTTCTTCTATTATAATTTTTTGTATCCAGTTCTCTTCGAACTTGTTATGGTAAAGTTTTATTGCATCCTTTTGTGCGCTTGTAAATTCGACTATACCATCAAAATGTTCTGGTCTTATGGATTTAAGGTTTATGTTAAGGGAATATGCCATGCCTTCAACCTTTGAAGTCTCAGGAGTATAATATCTAAGTTTTTCTTGGTTTGGATGGTTCTTTAGTCCTGTTTCGTTTCTGCCATAGTATTCGTCGTGTGGGTCGAGGACTAGCATGCCTATGTTTTCTATGTTCATGATTTCCCAGAGCATGACCTTGACTAGGTTGCTTTTTCCTCTTCCTGTTGTTGCTGGTATTAGGATATGGTGTGGTATTGCTTCTTTGGCATCAACGTGTATTTTTGTTTTAAGTTCTTTGGAGCCGCTTCTCACATTACCAAGGTAGAGTGGGTTTTCTATTTTTTCTTTCATTAGGAAGTTGAGGTCGTCGTCTTTTATGCGTCTTATGCGGTTGAAGAAGCCTGGGAGGGTTTTGGGTAATTGTGGTTCATCGTCTTGTATTTGGAGTATGGTTTTGGCTTCTGCAATTATATAGTTTCTAAGTTTTTCATCTAGGAATTCCATGTGTGAGCCGTGACCTTCAAGTTGTAGTCCTGAGGCGAGTTCCCTCATGATCTGGGGTATCTGTGAATGATAAACCAGATCTTTTACTTGTAGGATGCTGTAGCTGTTATCATCCTCTTCCGCGACTAACAGGTCTCCTAATTCTATTTTTGAACCGCTTTTTTCTCTTATGAAGATCTTTGAGGTTTCTCCTCCTATGATTTGTCCTATGGGATCCATCAAACCCCCCTATAATGTGTATTTTTAATTTTTGCTTATATTTGCTATCATGTTTAATTTTTCATGGGCGTCAACTGCCCTTATATGTGCTTTCAAATCTTCTAGGATATCCTCTGATAGTCCTGAGAGTATCCTTGTTTTATATAATTGTACTTCGTCCATGCGCACTCTTGCGTTAAGGTCGGCGTCTATTAAACCGTAGGGGTAGCCTGGGAATGTTGGGTCAATGGCGTTTTCTCCAATGGCAGATATTACCTCGACTTCGTCATCATCTCCCTTGAGGAGGTCTAGGCGGAAAATATATTCTGTGAGTTTGTGTAATTTAACAACAAGGATTCTTAAGCCTGGAAGCTCCTTTCCATCCGCCCCTTTATCTACTATGGGATGACACCACCTATCATATTTATTGTCTTTGGCAAACTTTTTAATGGAGGCTATTAGGGAGTTTCCTGTGGTGGTGGGGAGTGTGGATGTTTTTGAAAGGCCTGCGAGGTTAACACCCTTTTTGTGGGCGGTTTCCATTACTTTGTGCAAGTATTTGTTTTCTCCTTCAAATGATGCTTTAAGTGAACCATCCCTTACTAGTATGTCACCATCATCAAGCTCTTCTTCTATTATGCTTGTGCTGAAGCTCCATTCTGCAAATCTGCGGGCTACAGAGAACATTCTACTCCGCTGATAGAAATCTGGGGGTCCTGGGAGCGTGAATGTAAGATCTTCTTCTCTTGGAAGGTATTTTGCATGCTCTTCTGAGAGTGGGAATATCTTCACTTTACCTATCGGTGCATCTTCCAACTCATGGACATTGAAATAAGAGAGGAACTCTATCTTCTCAGGTATCCTTGAAGATGGTTTTCTGCGTTCTCTGCCCTTAAAAAGGTTGAAGTATACTCTGTTTACTTGTAATGAGAATCTTGGAGCCTCTAATATGGTGTTATTCCCGCCGTCGACAAAGGCCATAAGACGCGGTTCAACATCCCTAAGAGGTTTGAAATAGGCCTTGTTAAAATCGTAAATCTTATAATCCCCGGATCGGAAGTATGGTCTGCCTATATCCTTTTTAACCTCTTTTTCAAGGGTTTTAATTATCCTTTCCAAGACCCCCAATATTATAAATCCTCCGTGGGTTTTATTCTTTTTTCTCTGCGATAACAGCAGTCCCATATGCTAATAGTTCCTGCATTATATTGGAAATGGAATCAGAGTCGAACCTTGTACTTATAACAGCATTGGCTCCAAGTTCCCTTGCATGACTTATCATACGATCAATGGCTTCTTGACGTGCATGTTCCATCATGGTAACATATTCTTTGATCTCACCCCCACCAATAGACCTTAAATTGGCGGTTATCTGGCCTCCGAGTCCTCTGCTTCTTACTGTAAGACCATAAACTAAGCCAATGGTTTTAACAACATCATATCCAGGGATATAATTTGAGGTTACAACAATAAAATCCCCAGATACGATTGGAGCCTCTGGAGCCGCCATCTTCTCCTCCACAACCTTCTCTTCGAGTTTTGTGCCGCATTCCTCGCAGAAATTAGCTCCTGGCCCGTATTCCCTGCCACATGTCGGACAGTATTTGGTAGGTGCCTCTGTTCCCGGTCTTGGAGGGGTTGAAGGTTCAACCTCCCCTCTTCTTCTTTTTTCTTCCAATCTTCTTTTCATCTCTTCTGTAGATACCATATCAACCACCCCCACATTTTCTCTCGATCAGATTCTTAAAAAACCCCCGATATTAGTAGAATGAGCCATCCAAGATCTTCCACATCCCCTAATATCCTTTTTTTATGGTATGGGGGTTCCTGGTGTTTTATTCCAAGGAGTTCATAATGCCACCTTGGGGGTAATATGCCCTCATTTCAAAAGGTAGATTTTCAAACTATTTAACTTCTTCGGGGGGTGTGAACACAGTTAATTGTAATGTTAGTTCACCTATAATGAGATTAGGATGATGGCATCTATGTATAGAATCATTGTAGAAAGATTATTAGATCATTTTTTCTTTAAGATACGGTTAAATATTAGATCTTGCTAGAAATGTTATCCTATGAGGCTTCGAAGGGCTCTCACATTATTTGATGTTGTGAACCTTGTCATTGGAACTATAGTCGGCGCCGATATTTATATAGTGGCTGCTGTCGGCGCCGGAACCCTTGGACCTGCATCCATTTTATCATGGCTTATAGCAGGGTTCATGGCGATTATAATAGCACTTGTATTTGCAGAGGCCTCATCCTTACTACCTAGGGTTGGGGGTCCTTATGCTTATGCTAAACATGTTTTCGGGGATTTTTTAGGTTTTGTTGTGGGTTGGTCTCTTTGGGTTTCGTCTTGGGTGGCTATAGCGGTTTTCCCAGTTGCATTTGTTTCATATTTGCTCCATTTTATTGCCTTGGATCCTATCATACAAGGCTTTGTTAAGGTTGTTTTCATAGTTTCTTTAACTATGATAAATTATAAGGGTGTGAAGTTGGCTGGTAAGGTTAATGATGCTTTAACTGTTTTGAAGCTCGCCCCACTTTTTATTTTTGCCATTGCGGGTTTGATCTATTTTTTCATGGAACCAGGCGTCCTAGTATCTAATTATGTGCCATTCGCACCCTATGGTTTCGGGGGTTTGGGTAGTGTTGTTGTTCTTGTTTTCTGGGCATATGTAGGTTTTGAACTTGTAACAGTACCATCTGATGAGGTTATAGACCCTGAGAAGACCATACCAAAGGCTATAATCCTTGGGATGGTATTTATCATGTTATTTTATCTTATCACGAATTTTGTTATATTAGGTGTTGTACCATCAAAGCTGCTTGCAAACAGTAGCGCGCCACTGGCACTTGCAGGTTACATGCTACTAGGATCCTCAGGGGCTATGATAATGACCCTAGGAGCCCTATTCTCAATATCGGGTTCTGAGGAGGCGGGTATACTCTCCACTGCCAGGATATTGTATGCTATGGCCTCTGATGGGCTTCTCCCAAGGATATTCGCCTCGGTGCATCCAAGGTATAAGACGCCCTATGTAAGTTTGGTTTTCCAGAACTTAACAGCTCTTCTAGCAGCACTTCTTGGAACCGCCACACAACTTATAAGTATTTCGGTGTTCACCCTACTATTCTGTTATATTTTAACTTGCATCTCATTACCATTACTTAAAAAAAGTAGGATCTCTGTTAAGGCTATCCTAGGATTTTTGATTTGTGTCTATCTTATGATTAACTGTTCTATTGATTCTATCATCTGGGGTTTGATTTTAACCTTTATTGGAATCCCATTATATCTTAGGCATGCAACCCATCAAACCGACATTTATGTGAAGAGGCTGGCAAGACAATTACAAGATGCTATATTGGCTAGGAGGGAGAGAAGGTTTCTTGCAAGGTTTCTAAGGTCAATGCTAAACCTTATAATGAAACTGAAAAAATAACATTAAGGGGGGATATTCTTCTTATTTTAGAAATTTTCTGATTTCCTTTAGGTTCCTCGTGTTTATTATGTCTTTGGGTGTGGCCCATCCTCTTCTTGCTGTTTTAACACCCCATTTTATGTTGTGTAGGTCTGTGAGTCTGTGAGCGTCACTGTTTATTGCGAGTTTGCATCCGTATTCTATGGCCCTTTTTATGTAAATGTCTCTGATGTCTAGGCGGATTGGGTTGGCGTTTATTTCGAGTATTGTGCCTGTTTTGGCTGCTTCTTCGAATATTCTGTCGAGGTTTAGGGGGTATTCGTCTCTTTTGAATAGTTTTCTTCCGGTGGGGTGTCCTATGATATGTACATGTTTGTTTTCTATGGCTGCGATTATTCTTTCTGTCATGTCTTCCCTTCCGGGTGAGTGTATGCTTGCTATTACAATGTCTAGTTTTGTTAGTATGTCATCTGGGATGTCTAGGCGGCCGTCTAATCTTATGTTGGCTTCTATACCCTTGAGGATCTGTGTTTTAAGGTTTAGTTTGTCTATTTCTTCTATTTGTCTTTGGAGTTTTTCCTCGTTGAGGCCTCCTGTGATTTTTAGGGAGCTGCTGTGGTCTGTGATTGCTATATATTCGTATTGTAGGTTTTGGGCGGCTTTTGCAATGTCTTTTATGGTTTCGGTGCCGTCGCTCCATATGGTGTGGATGTGGAGATCTCCTTTGATTTGGTTTTCTTTTATGAGTTTTGGGAGTTTTCCCTGGGCTGCGGCTTCTATTTCTCCGTTGTTTTCTCGAAGTTCTGGTTGGATGTATTCTAGTCCTAGGGTTTTGAAGATTTCTTTTTCTGTTTTTGATGCTATTTTTTTCTTGTTTTTGTATAGTCCGTATTCGTTTAGTTTCATTGATTTTGACTGTGCTAGTTTTCGAAGTTCTATGTTGAATTCCATTGATCCTGTGAAGTATAGTAGGGCTGCGCCGAATTCTTCTTTCTTGAAGGTGCGTAGTTCACATTCAACTCCATCTTCTAGACGTATTATGGCCTTCTTGGGGCCTTTGGCTATTGTTTCATTGGCTATTTTTAGGGATGTGAAGTGTTCTATGATTTTTTCTGGGTTTTGTGTTATTGTGAGTAGGTCTATGTCTCCTATTGTTTCTTTTCCTCTTCTTATGGATCCGGCTATTTCTACTTTTTCTGTTTTTGGGTGTTCTTCTAGTATGGATTTTATGTATTGTGCTATGGGTTCTATGTAGGCTATTGGTTTTCTTCCCAGTGTTGATTGGACGAATTTGATGCTTTGGAGTATTCTTTTTTCTTTTTTTTCTCCTATTCCTTTTATTTTTTGGAGGTTGCCTTTTTTGGCGTGGTATTCTAGGTCTTCTAGGTTTTGGATTTTGAGTTTTTCATAGAGTGTTTTTATTGTTTTGGGGCCTATTCCTTCTATTGCGAGTAGGCTGTCCATGTCTATGGGGTATTCTTTTTCTAGTTTTTCTAGGTAGGATAGTTTGCCTGTTTTTAGTATTTCTTCTATTTTTTCTGCTATGTTTTCCCCTATTCCTGGCAGTTCTGTTAGTTTTCTTTTTTTGGCGTATTCTTTTATGTCTATTGGTAATAGTTGGATTGTGTGGGCTGCTTTTCTGTAGGCTTTAACTTTGAATGTTTCTTCTTCCATTTCTAGGAAGTCAGCTACCCTGTTCAGGATTTTAGCGACTAGTGCGTTTTTCATAGTCCCACATCGGGAAGAATAAAAGTTTAAAGGTTTATGGCTTTCACTATTTCTGTTATCTTTTCCTGGATGTTCGTGGCGTCTTCTACTATTGTCCCTGTTACTATTATGTCTGCTCCGGCTTTGGCTGCTCTTCTAGCGTCTTTTTCTGTTCTTATACCGCCGCCTACTATGAGTGTTAGGTTTGTGGATTTTTTCACCCTTTTTATCATCTTTGCTGGGACTGGTTTTTCGGCTCCTGATCCTGCTTCTAGGTAGAATAGTCTCATGCCGAGTAGTTCTGCTGCCATTGCATAGGCTGCTGCTATGTCTGGTTTGTTTCTTGGGATGAGTTTGGCGTCTCCAACCCATCCTACTGTGCCTCCTGGTTCTATTACAAGGTATCCCATTGGTAGGGGTTCTATGTCCATTTTTTTTATGGTGGGTGCGGCTAGTGCTTGGGCTCCTATTATCCAGTATGGGTTTGTGGAGTTCAGGAGGCTCATGAAGAATATGGCGTCAGCGTATCCTGTGACGCCTGAAATGTTACCAGGGAATAATATTATCGGAACTTTAAGGTTTTCTTTAAGCGTTTTTGCCGTGGCTTCTAGTTCCAGACCGTCTGTTGTGGATCCTCCGAGCATTATACCATCCGATCCTCCTTGGACCGCGGCTTTAGCTATCTTCAGGGCTTCTTGTGGTGTTTGTTCCTCTGGGTCGATTAGGGTGAGGTGGATTTTTCTCTCCTTGAGAATTTTATTAAAGTAATCTTCGACTTTCATCTCAGACCCAAAAAAAAGTAGATTTTTCAGCCTCTCGGATCCTTGGCTTTGAACCTTAAACCTTTATAGCCGCATTTTCTGCATCTTGTAGCGTTTGGCGGGTTTCTAGCATTACATTTGAAGCATATTTTGACGTTGAATATTCTCTCTTCTGCTACTTCGAATTTTGCCATTAATATCACCTTATGAATTCTTCTTGGATTTTTATAACTTCTCGACTGTCTTTGGCTTTGGAGTATGCCTCTAATAGTTCTCTGTTGAGGTCTAGGAAGTGCGGACCCCATTTGAATGAGGACATTATATTGACTGCTATATCTTTTAATCCGATTATATAAAAGGTTGCTGCGAGGGCTTCTGCAGTGGACAATATTAGGGGTTTGCCATAATTAGTTGGGTTGGCGGCTACAAGATATGGTAGCGCCCTATGATATTTCTTCACTGCGAATATTGACGAAGATCTCCTAACTTCCTTCCATGAGCAGTCTAGGGCCGCCACTCCCCTTTTTAGTATCTGTTCTTTGTCTGTTGGTGATAGTGCTTTTTCTGCGAACGGGTTGAGCACTATGCTACCTGTTGGTATTCTTTTGATACTTGTTACTATTTTAAGTTTTCCCATCCTAGCCAGTTTTAGGCTTGTACATTTTTTCCTGTCACATTCTTCTGCATGATATACGATAATCTTCATGTTTAAAATTGGTTTCTTTCATAGTCCATTATTTGGGGTATTGCAAGTGAGGGGTCGTTTAGCTGGTCGAGGTCATAGTATCTTCCGCCTGATAGCATTGCAAGTTCCATGTTTATGTTGCGGCCTTGTTGGAATTTCCTTTCGAAGTTTATTACTATGGTGTGTATTTCGTTTTTGTTGAGTTCTCTTCCGAGTTCCATGACGTCTTGGATTGGTCTGCCTTTCATGCCGACGTTGGGCATCCCATCACTTAATATGAGCATTACTGGCACGTATTCTTCTTTTTTCTTTTCTTCTTTAAGTATTTCTAGTCCTTTTTTTATTCCGTGGGCCATGGGTGTTGTGCCGCCTACTTTGATGTTGTCTACTTTTTGTTGGAATGATTGGGCTCTTTTGGTTGTGGGTATTATTACTTCCGCTTTTCTTCCTTTGAATCCTATGATGCTTATTTTGTCTTTGTGGCGTTGGGCATCTTGTATTATCTTGTTTAGTATGTTTCTTATCTTGGCTGCTTTTTGGTCTGTGAACATGGATCCGCTTATGTCTACTACTAGTGTTATGGCTGCTCTTGCACCATGTTTTCTTATTTTTTCGCGGAGGTCTTCTGGTTCTATTTTTATGGTGTTTTTTGATTTTAGGGCTGCTGCTCTTAGGGTTGCGTCTATGGCTATGTCTTTTGATTTTCCTTTTAACATTTTGCTTTTAACATATTTTCCTTTTTCTGTTTTTGATTCTACTCTGCTACCGTAGAGTCTCCTGTTTTTTTTCCCTTTGAATTTCATGAGTTTTTTCAAGTCTATTTCAACTTCTTCTTCTTGGGGTGTTCTCTCCTGTGGGTTGGATGTCATTTTCAGGTCCGCTGAGCCTAGGCTTGGTTGTCTGCTCTCCCCAGGACCTTTTTCATCCGGCGGGGGGTTCTCACCCCCAACTGCCTCGCCTTCGATGGCTTCCCCTGCTTCTTCTTGTTCCATTTCCGTTTTAGCCCTTTGTATTTGTCTTTTCACGTCTTGGCGGGCGTAGGATTTTTCTGGTATTCTTTCTCCTAGTACGAGTTCAACTGCTTCTTCAAGGTCTTCTGGCATGACCCGTGTCCTGCCATTGTATGATGCTAGTGTCTTTGCAGTTTTTAGTATGGCTATGTCTGCTCTGTGACCGTCAACGCCCACGTTAACACATATCCTTGCGATGAGTTCTAGGAGTTTCTTGTCTATCTTGACTTTTGGTAGTATTCTTCTTGCTTTTATTATCCTTTTTAGGAGCTGTTCCTGTTCTTTTTCGAATTCTTTCCTGAACTTTTCTGGGTTTTCTTCGAATTTTTCTCTGCGTTCCATGATCTTTACTCTTTCTTTGATGTCCTGGATTGTTTCCACGTTAATGTGTAGGCCTATGCGGTCTGCTAGTTGCGGTCTTAGTTCTCCCTCTGCCGGGTTCATTGTACCAACCAGTATAAACCTGGATGGGTGTGATATTGAGATTCCTTCTCTTTCAACATAGTTTACGCCGTAGGCTGCTGCGTCAAGTAGAACGTCTACAAGGTGGTCGTCTAGGAGGTTTATTTCGTCAACATAGAGTATGTTTCTGTTTGCTTCTGCGAGTATTCCTGGTTCAAGGGCTTTTATACCCTCTTTCAGGGCTTTTTTTATGTCTAGTGATCCGACAACCCTGTCTTCTGTTGATCCTAGTGGTAGTTCCACCACCCTCATCTTTTTCTCTTCAACTTCTATGTCCTTTGATCTGCATAGTTGGCAGAGAGAATCCTCATCCTCAGGGTTGCAATTGAATGGACACCCTTTCACTGTTTTTATGGATGGTAGCAGATCTGCCAAGGCCCTGACTGCTGTTGTCTTACCCGTGCCTTTATCGCCCCTTATCAAAACCCCACCTATGGATGGGTTTATAGCATTTAATATTAGGGCCTTTTTAACCTTTTCTTGTCCTACTATTGCCGTGAATGGGAAAATCAAATTCTTCACTATACTCACCACAAGAAGAAATAATCCCCTTTTCTTATAATCTTATATTTGATAATATCCCCTTTATAAAATTAGTCCCAGCCCTAATCATACCCAAAAGCCATTTTTTAAGACCATAAAAAAAACTATTAATGATAAACGCCAAAAAATATAGGATGAGGTGATTTAAGTTGTGTACTGTAGGGGGGCCCATGGCTGATATAAAAATGAGAAAGATCAAAACCAAACGTTGTAAATGCCTTGATTGTGGTAACGAATTCAAAGGTGTTGGTAAAAGGATCATATGCCCATCATGCCAATCAGATAACATAGAATGCTCCGAATAGGTGATCTTATATGTGTAGTGTAGGGGGGCCCATGGTAGACCTTGACCTTAAAAAGGTCACGAGTCGAAAATGTAAGTGTCTTGATTGTGGTAACGAGTTCAAAGGTGTTGGCAAAAAAGTCAGATGTCCATCATGTCAGTCAGACAACGTAGAATGTTCAGAATAGAAAAAGATGAGATACTCTTCATCAGAGGAGACAATGGCATTATTGGCGTGGCCAAATCAGCCCAGCCAATGAGCATATTCATGGGAACGCCAAAAGAAGAGATTGTGTTATCATTGGATGAGGATGATCTCATAGCCGTCTCGGCATTCGAAACAAGCCCCAGGATAGAAAGGGCCATAAAATGCATGATACACCTCCTAAAAGAGGTGGGAACACCCCTAATTGTATTAGATGAGGGACATCCAACTTCCAAACGCCTTAAAATGGTTGTGTCAGTTGGCGAAACCATAAGATTAGACTGCAATATAACCCCTGGCACGCACCCAGAACAAGATCTGCTCTGCTCAGCCCCCGAACTATCAGGCACGATCATAAAAGCAGCGAAAGACGGTATAATAATCGAAGGAGAAGCTAAAAAAACAAAAATAGAAAAACTACTATAACCTCTCCACACACCCTATTTCCACAAACCCCCATAGAACTTATATTCACTAATACCAAACATTCTATTATGATAAACTTTTATCAATTATTCGGCCAACTCATATTCATTGGGATAGTAAGCCTACTAACCCTACTTTTGATTAGTCTATTCCTTGGAAGAATACTATTAAGTAATAATCGTGTAATATTCCCCAGACTACTCCTCTTAACATTAGACTTATTCTATGGTCCTTTTAAGCGTTTCGCATCCATATTCGGGCTTAATGAGAGTATAGTGGATCAGATTGGAGTAGAGGTCAGAAACAAGGTTAACGAGGAAAAATTCAAAAACATACCAGCAAAAGACAAACTCCTAATCCTACCACACTGCCTAAGACACCCAAAATGTGAAGCACCCCTAGAACCCTCCGGCCTAAAATGCAAAAATTGTAAAAAATGCGTCATCGGCATACTAAAAGAAAAAGCAGAAGACATAGGCTACCGAGTATTCATAATACCAGGTTCAACCTTCCTCAAAAAAATAGCAAAAGAGAACAGGTTCAAATCAGTGCTCGGAGTAGCCTGTTACCAAGACCTGAACCTTGCCATGATGCAACTATCCAAATTCACACCCCAAGGCGTGCCCCTACTCAAAGACGGCTGCTACAAAACCAAAGTAGATATTACCATGGTACTGGAAAAAATGGGCATACAAAAACCTAAAAGGCCTCGCCTACAATGCGGAGCTGATCAAAAATGGACATCACCATAACAGACAACCACATACACGTAGACCATATCAACGGCGAAGGACCTGTCAAAGTGGCTGAAAAATTCCATCATGCCGGCGGCAAAAGAATGATAATACCCAACAAGCCAACCTGGACCATGAAAAAACCATTCAATTTCAAAGAAGCCATGGACCTTGTTATAAAATATGCTGAAAAGATAAATTCCAAGACAAGTGTAAAAGCCTACCCCATCGTGGGAGTACACCCAGCAGAACTTTCAAGGCTTATAGAATCTGGTAAAACAATCCAAGAAGCCGAAGAACTCGTTAAAAGAGGGCTTGAATATGCCCAGAAACTCGTAATAAAAGGGGAAGCTATAGGTATAGGTGAAATTGGAAGACCACACTATCCAGTAGAAGAAAAAGAATGGGAAGCGCACAACAGAATACTATTATATGCCCTGGAACTTGCAAGGGAAGCTGACTGCCCAGTACAACTCCATACTGAAAGTTCAACCCCAATACAATTCAGAGAATTTTCAAAGATGGCTGATAAAGCTAATATGAAAAGATACAAGGTTATAAAGCATTTTTCAGGTCCATATGTTAGTGAGGATGAGAATTACGGGCTCACACCATCACTGATAGCTTCACGTGACGTTATAAAAAAGGCCCTTGAGAGGGGTAACCGGTTCCTCATGGAAACAGACTACTTGGATGATCTGGGCAGGCCAGGAGCAGTATTGGGTCCGAAGACTGTCCCGAGACGTACAAGAGAATTCCTTGAAAAGGGTTTTATGAGCTTGGAGGACGCCCATAAGATCCATGAAGATAATTTTATGAAAGTTTATGGGTTTTAGTGTGATCCGCCAAGGAATATGCTTATTAAACTTATCATGATTCCAATCGCCACGATTTCTATACTTGTTTTGAAAATGTTTTCCCTTGATATTCTTCCAAGGTAAATTCCAAGGATGGCTAATGCTATCATAGACAATAATATTGTGATTATCGTCGCGGTTATCCTATCTTTTATAAAAAAGAATGGTATTGTGGGTACGAATGCTCCGATGAAACTTGAGAATCCATGGGTGAACATGCTCATATAGATCCTTCTCTTGGCCTGTTGATGTATTATGGTGTCGTCGAGGCTGCCTTTTTCCATTATCATCTTCTTTTCAAGTTCCCTCATTGTACGGGTTTCCTCGGCTCTTTCACCTATGAATGAACCGAATGCGTTGGACATTGCGATGGCTATGCCGCCGCTTAATCCTGTCAGGCCAATGAGATAGTTTTCTATTTCAACTCCGCCGATACCTGCCACTCCACTAGCTGTTAGTGTAACGCCCATGACTGCTAGTATGCCGTCAAGGGTTCCTAGTGCAACGTATCGGCTCATTGTAAGATATTCGTGGATGAATTCTCTAAGATCCATTTTTAGGATCCTCTACCCAATCTTATATGTGCTCTTGCAAGGTGTCCTGCTGCCAGAGCCCCCATTAGTGATAGTTCTCCTGCTAGCACCGCCCCTGCGACTATCTCTGCAAATTTCTGGACTTTCCCCGATCCTTTGACTCCCATTATCTGGAGGCATTCTGAGGCTGTTTCTAGTCTTGTGCCTCCTCCTATGGTGGCTAATGGGACGTCGGGTAGTGTGACTGAGAAGTGTAGGTTTCCGTTGGTTTCTTCGGCTGTTGTTATGCCTAGGCTTCCTTCTGTGATGTGTGCCTCGTCTTGTCCAGTTGCGAGGAATATTGCGCCTATTATGTTCGCATAGTGTGCGTTGAATCCCATGCTCCCTGATATGGCCGATCCTAGGAAGTTTTTTGCGAGGTTGACTTCTTGTATTGCCTTTGGTGTTGTTTTAAGCATCTTTTTTATTATTTCAGCGGGGATTTTCACTTCGGCTGTTATGCTTTTTCCTCTGCCTTCTATGAGGTTTAGGGCTGCTGGTTTTTTATCTACGCATGCGTTTCCGCTTAATGCGATAAGGTGCGCTCCTGTTTCTCGTGTTAGGAGTTTCATGGCTTCTTCTGTGGCTATTGTTACCATGTTCATTCCCATGCTGTCTCCTGTGGTGTAAACGAATCTTGGGTAGATATAGGGGCCTACTATGAGTATTGGGTCTATTTTTATCAGTTTTCCGTGGCGTGTTGTTGATTCTGCCGCTTCTTTTAACTTTTTAAAGTTTTTTTGGATCCATTCTCTGAGTTTTAATGCTTCTTTTATTGATTTTGTTTTTAGTACTGGTGCTCTTGTCATTTTGTCCCCGGTTATTCTTACTGTGGCGCCTCCTGCTTTTGTTATGGTTGAGCATCCTCTGTTTACTGATGCTACTAATGCCCCTTCTGATGTTGCGAGTGGAATGTAGAATTCTCCTTTGGCATGTTCTCCGTGGATTTTGAGGGGTCCTGCGATTCCTAGGGGTATTTGTATTGTGCCTATGGGGTTTTCTATGTTTCTTTTTTGGGCTTCTTCCATGTTGATTGTATATTTGGAGATGTGTTCTAGTTTTGTTCCGGTTATTTTTTCTAGGAATAGTTTTCTTATTTTTGTCGCTTCTTTTATTGATCTTGTATATTTTTCGATTTCATGGAGTTTTATATCTCCTCTTTTCAGTGCTTGTATTATTTCTTCTTCTATCATAGGATCCCAGGTTTTATAGTCTTTTTAGCATTTCGGGTATGTCTGATGGTTTCTCGGCTACTTGGACGTCTGCCCTTTCAAGGGCTTTTATTTTGCTTTCTGCTGTCCCAGCACCTCTTTCTATGATTGCGCCGGCGTGTCCCATCCTCTTGCCTGGGGGTGCTGTTCTTCCTGCTATGAATGCCATCACAGGCTTTGATATATGCTCTTTTATATATTCTGCTGCTCTTTCTTCAGCATCCCCGCCTATTTCACCTATCATGAGTATTGCTCGGGTGTCCTTGTCTTCTTCAAATCTTTCGAGTACGTCGGCAAAGCTTAGGCCTACTATTGGGTCTCCTCCAATGCCTATACATGTGCTCTGTCCCATGCCGGCGTTTGTGATTTGGTGGGCGAACTCGTAGGTTAGTGTGCCGCTTCTTGATACTATGCCAATGTCTCCTTCTTGGAATATGTGTCCTGGCATTATCCCAAGTTTCCCGACTCCTGGTGTTATTATGCCTGGCGTGTTTGGGCCGATGATGATTGTGTTCATTTTTTTGGCATATTCCATGATTTGCATGGAGTCGTGGACTGGTATGTGTTCTGTTATTATGACAACGAGGTCTAGGTGTTTTATGGCTTCGTAGGCGGCGTCTTTTGCAAAGGGTGCTGGTACGAATATTATTGAGGCGTTAACTTCTGTTTCTTCTTTAGCCTCTTCTATGGAGTTGTATATTTTCACTCCTAGGAGTTCTTGGCCGCCTTTTCCGGGTGTTACACCTGCGACTATTTTCGTCCCGTAATCTAGCATTTGGCGGGTGTGGAAGGACCCTTGTTTTCCTGTTATGCCTTGCACGAGGCATTTTATATTTTCATCTAAGATTATCATGTTATAACCCCTATACTTTTAGTATTCTTGTTCTTTCTTCAAATGGTGCTGCCAGGTCTATTATGTTGCCGTTTAGGAAGGCTGTTGCCGATACTATTACGCTTCCTGGTATTACATGTGATGGTGATCCTCTTCGCACAAGGTATACGTTTTTGTTGCCTAGTACGGCGCCTAGCATGGCCCCTGCGACAACTCCTATACTTTCCATGTTTTCTATTGTGGCTATTACTACTGGGTCGTCTGTTTTGTCTGATACGTAGCCGACCCCTGGTATTTTACGGGTGCCTTTTTTTATTTCTTCACTGACATCTGTAACGTCATCCATACCCCTAGCGGCTTTGATAGCTGAGTTAGCCACATTTGAAACGAAATCTTCGCCGCCATATGTGTCGAAGGATAGTATGATCGCGTCTGGGTATCTGTCTTGTCTTATTTTAGCCTCTGCATAGGATATGCCTTCACCAGCACCTTCTGGGGTGCCTGATATCCCCTCAAGGTCTCCTATCTCCTCTGAATTCTCCCTTAGGATGTGGATTATGGCCCTGTTTATCTTTGCAATTATCCCATCCTCTACAAAGGCGCTTATAACAACATCATCCCCTGTTATATTAGTTAAAGCCGCCTTATAGGCTCCAAGATCCACAAGCACTGGGATGTCAGTTTCTAGATTCCTTATTAATTCCCTGCTGCAACTCGTATCATTCGCTGATATATCAGCTCCAATTGAAATTACCTTCACAAGATCACCATAAGAATCTTGTTAAATAATTTAGATTAAAATATAATATTATCCTTTCCTCATATAGGAGGATGAAAATTGACCATGATATGCGCACCAATATTTGAAAAAAACATTGAAAATATACCTGGGATCGCCAGAAAATACATTACCAGGGGAGCTGACATACTAGAACTTCGAATAGACGCCATAAAAAACCCATCAAAGGCCAAGATCAAGGAACTTGCAAGTGACATCCAATTTCCATTCATAGCAACCAACAGATCGGCAAAAGAAGGCGGATCATTCAAAGGCTCGGAAAAGGAAAGGATAGAACTTTTACTCGCAGCCGCCCCAAAGGCAGAATATGTTGACATAGAATTACAGACAAAAAAAGAAGAACTACAAAGGATCCTAGAATTTCCAGTGAAAAAAATCATATCCTATCATAACTTTAAAGAAACACCACCATTAAAAATATTATCAAAGATTATAAAAGAAGAAAAAAGACTAGGGGATATAGCTAAGATAGCTGTTATGCCACAAAACATAAAAGACACACTCATCATACTAGAACTACTTTCAAGGGAAGATAGACTGATTGGGATATCAATGGGTGAACTAGGAAAATATACAAGGATAATCGCAGCCCTCTTCGGATCCCCCATAACATATGCAAGTGGTGGGAGATCCACAGCACCTGGACAATTAGACATTGAAAAAACCCGCCAAATCCTCAAAGAACTGAAACCAGAAGGGAGGATAAGATGAGAAAATCCTATCTCCTACTACTCTTTTTAATTGTTGCCATTGGAACAGGATTTTATATCCATGAAAACACTCATACTGTTAACATAACCATAGAAACTGATGGTAATATCGTCACTGTTAAAACTTCAACATTATTCTTCACCTCAACACCACCCGGGATGGAGGAAGAAATCGCAGATCACGTGAAAACTGTTATAGGCGACCCTGAAAGCACCGCAGATTCTATAAAAGCTGATGTTAAATCTATAGCTTCAAAATATGGTTATGAGAAGGTTAATGTCCAGTTAAGATCGCAGTTTGGTGTTGACCAACTGCCAATGACTGCAGTTGTCAAAGGAGATTCAATGTATCCAACACTAAAGGATGGCCAAGAGTTAATAATCCTGAAAACGAAAGAGGTTAAAGTTGGGGATATCGTAGTTGCTAAACATCCAGAATATGGTCTAATCGTGAAAAGGGTGGGGAAAATAGAAGGGGACAGGGTTTATCTTATGAGCGACAATAAAAATATTGAGCAGGTCTATACTGGAACCTCCATAGTAACACTGGTCCCCTTAAACACTTGGCTTCCTAAATCCGCTGTTATAGGTGTGGTGAAGGAGATCAAGTAAGTTCTGATAATCTTTGTATCCTCTTTAACATGTTTGGGTGGGTTGAGAGCAGCTCCATTATCCTAGCACCTGCACTTATCTTAACACCCCTATATTTTATCTGTTGCAGTTCGCCTTCACTTATAGTCCCGTTCATGTCAAGATCTACTTGGCGCAGATCCTCTACCTCAGCAGCTGCACGAGAAACATCATTAACAAAGAACGCCTTCAAACCTTCAACTTCCTTTATCTCATCCTCATCCGAAGCCGCGGATCCATAGACAAGCTTGTAGAGTGCGCTTGCCAGTTTATGTGGTTGTCCACCTATCTCAACACTACCATAATCTGCGTAGTATTCACGAACCCTTGAAATGAACAAGACTATCAATTGTCCAATTAGATATGCTACAAGTGCTAAGAGTCCTATAAGGCCCATGTCCCTGTTCCTGCTGAATATTGAGCTTATGTAGATGTAGTAGCATATTAGTGGTATTGCACTTACAAAGGTCATGACTATCATATCATCATGTCTTATGTGGGATATTTCATGGCCTAGAACAGCCCTAAGCTCATCCTCATCCAATAGTCTTAGCATGCCCCTTGTAACACATACTCGTCCATCAGATTTCGTCCTACCAAATGCAAAGGCATTTGGCACATCTATATCAGCTATTCCAACCCTTGGTTTTGGTATGCCGGCCTTCATTGCAAGTTCTTCAACCATTGCATGCAGTCTTGGAGCTTCCTCTGGTGAAACATATTTCACGTGCATTGTGGCTTCAACTATACTTGGCGAGATGAGATACTGTAATAGTATGATGCCAAGTCCTAGTAGCATGTAGAATAGTGGGCCTCCGAATCCCATCTTTGACCCTATCAACATTAATATGGCGTATATTAACAGGAATAGGAATGTTGTGGCGAGAAACATTCTAAGTTTCAGTTTCCATGTGCCTCTCATTTTAGGTCATTACCTCCCTCTTTTTTTTGTTAGGTTGAATTTATGAATTTTTAGTATTTATAACTTTCTGTAACTAAAAAATGTTTTAGATTTTTATCCCGTTTCTCTTAAGTATTCTCTTAGGGTTATCCTTTAGGACCTTTTTAAGTTTCTTTTCTGGTATTCCAGCACCTAAACCTATTTGATATGCCACGTTATAGCTTATAAGATCTGCTGGATGATGCGTGTCAGTGTTTATCACTAGAGAAGCGCCCACTTCCATCCCAACAGATGCAACATGCCCATTAGCAAGACAATGCCCACTCCTGGCAGTTATCTCCAACGCTATATCATTTTCTCTTGCCATCTCAGCCTCATCATACCCTATAAGGCCAGGATGGGCTAATATGTCAACTTCAGAAGATTCTAGGGCCGCTCGATTAGTTCCTTTTAACACTGGTTCTACTATTGTTTCTCCATGGACTACTATAATCTCGGCTCCCAGGCGCCTGGCCTTCACAGCCAACTTATCTACTATCTCAATAGGCGCGTGTGTAATCTCCGCACCTGGAATAACTTGGATATCCCAGTTTTCATTCACATCAGAAACAGCATCTATAAGATATTCTATAGTGTTTATGTTGGAAGCGTCTATATGGTCTGTTATGGCCACTGCCTCATGTCCGAGTACGCAGGCGCGTCTAGCAATCTCTGATGGTAAAAGTTCACCATCACTCAACAGACTATGGGTGTGTAAATCTATCCTACCATTGATCATATTAAAGTATATTAAATCTTCAAGGGATATACTTTTCATGTTTTTTTTAGAGGATGTATTCCCACAGTTTGACAGTCGACTTTTTAGTTTGAGATGCTTTTAGGTGGATAGACAAGTTGCAGATATGATGGTCCATTCTCCATTTTCTTTTCTGAGCTTAAACTCCCATCTTTCCACATTGGAATCTATGACCTTGAATTCTTCTGTGTATTCCGTAAAGTTTTCTGTTTCTGTGAATTCAATGTTTATACACTCATTTAAATTTTTTGTGACGTTGACTCTTATTGTTGCTTCGTTTGGGTTTGAAGAAATTATTTCCAAGTCTTCAGGAGTGAGAAACGTGGTATATTCATAAAAAGTGGAGCCTTCAGTAATTTCAGTTGAATTTGTCATATTAGAGTTTTTCTCTGCGAAGTAATCATTGATTTCTTGCGTTATATCCTCTTTGTCTTCTTCGGTAAGCCCAGAAGTCGCGCAACCTAAAATTGACGCTATCAAAATCAAAACCCCGATAATGTAGAGAGATTTCATCCAACTCATCCCCCCTATGTCTCGATAAAATATTCCTGCATATATATTTTATGGAGAAAAACTTATCTTTCTAGTAGTATGAAAGTTGAGGTATTTGTACCGGCTCATATAACAGGATTTTTCCAGATAATTGAGGATGATAACCCGCTTAAGATGGGTTCTCGGGGTGCTGGTGTAGTTATAAACAAGGGGGTTCGGACCAAAGTCAAATTTTCAAGGAGTGACAAGCAAAGAGTAATTGTTGATGGTGTGAATGATTTTATAACTTGGAAAGTGTTGGAAATTCTTAATGAGAGTTTTGAATTGCCAAGTTTAAAGGTTTATCATGAACTTGAAGTTCCAATTGGTTGCGGTTTTGGCGTTTCCGGAGCTTGTGCCCTGGGAACTTCACTAGGAATATCAAGGTTATTAAAACTTCCTTTAACTATTAATGGTGCTGCTTCAATCGCTCATCGGGCCGAGGTCGAGCTTGGAACGGGTTTGGGTGATGTTATCGCGGAATTGAATGGGGGTATCTGTCTAAGATTGAGAGAGGGCGCTCCAGGCCATGGAATAACCGATAGGATAATCCATGACCCATTATATGTGGTCTGTAAGGTCTTCGGGGAACTTGACACAGCCACAGTAATTAAAGATCCTAAGAGTAGGGATATGATAAATTTTATAGGGTCTGGGATGCTGAAAAGGCTGGTCTCTAATCCTAATCCAGAAAATTTTATGGGTTTGTCTTATGAGTTCGCAGAGAAAACAAAACTTTTAACAAGGAATGTGAAAGAACACTTTGAAATAATCGAAGAAGAGGTTATAGGGGCTTCAATGGCGATGCTCGGCGATACAATATTCGCCCTTTCAAAGGAACCTGATACAAGCTTGGATAATCCCATCATAGCAAAAATAGATTCTAAAGGCGCCAGGTTTATCCAATAGGGGGGGAAATCAAATCCAAACTTAAATTATATATTATTAATCAAACCATATATTAACCGTTAGTTTCCCTTTCCTTGTAGAATAATGGTAGGAATCCTCATATGATAAAGATAGTATATGATGTTGGAATTTACAGAAAGACTCTCAACGATCTTATAAAAGAAGATGATATTGTAGTGGAGATAGGATCCCATGTAGGCAGATCAACAAGGATAATAGCAGAAAAAACCCGGAAAGGGAGGGTTATAGCAGTCGACAAAAGCCCCCAGGCATATGAGGCCCTGAAAAACCTTCAAATAGAATACCCCAACTTAAAGTTCATCCAAGGAGACGTCAGACTCCAAGAAACCCTCAAAAAAGTCCACGATCATATAAGATCCTGTGACGTTCTAGCAGTAGATCTTGGGGGCGGCCATCATCCAGACACAACATTCAAAGTATACTTTATATGGTCATCAACACTAAAACCCAGAACCTCAATTATAAGGAACAGGGGACTCCTAGATTTCGCGAACTCCTCACAAATCGAAGAGGACATCTCATCAAATATGGGCTGGCTAGAATCAAGCAGCCATGGGGGAGTGCCTCCAAGACTAAAAGAATTCAAGCTCTGGTCTGAAAAATTATAAAATTGGGAGGTAAACAACATGATAGGTAAAATGATTAGAATGGAAAGAATAATAAACCGCGAAACAGGCCGAACGGTCATAGTACCAATGGACCATGGAGTCTCCATAGGCCCAGTCCCAGGCCTACTAGACATGACCAGTATAATAGACCAGGTCGCCAGCGGAGGGGCTAACGCAGTCCTAATACACAAAGGGATAGTTACAACAGGACATAGAGGATACGGTAGAGACATAGGCTTAATAGTCCACCTTTCAGCCAGCACAAGCCTAGGACCAGACCCAAACAATAAAGTACTCGTAACCTCAGTAGAAAAAGCCCTGAAACTCGGAGCAGACGCAGTATCAGTACACGTCAACGTAGGATCCGAAACAGAACCCGAAATGCTAGTAAAACTTGGGACAGTGGCAGAAACCTGCGATGAATGGGGAATGCCACTCATAGCAATGATGTACCCAAGAGGCGAAAAAATAGAAGACGAACACGACCCAGAAGTCGTTAAACTCGCCTCAAGAGCAGGGGCAGAACTCGGAGCAGACATTATAAAAACCAACTACACAGGAGACCCAGACACATTCAAAGAAGTTGTTGAAGGATGCCCAGTACCAGTAGTCATAGCAGGAGGCCCAAAAGTCGAAACAGAAGAAGAACTCCTACAAATGGTCAAAGACTCAGTAGAAGCTGGAGGGGCTGGAGTAGCCATCGGAAGGAACATATTCCAGGCAGAATCACCAGCTAACATGACAAAAGCCATAGCAGCCATAGTACACAAAGAAATAGACGTTGAAGAAGCCCTCAAAATGCTATAAACGGGAGATGCAAAAAATATGAAATTTGCCTGGATAAAAACACCAGACATGGAATGGGAAGAGAAAAAACCACTCATAACAACAGCACTCGAATCAGGCATAGACCACATACTAGACCGAGAAAACATCGAAAAAATACATAAACTCGGAAACATAAAAGTTATAGCCGACGATGAAGACGCAGACATCATACTAGTAGGAGTCAACGGTGAAGGAGACAGCACACTACCACTACCCAGCAACCTAGAAGAATCAAAAGATCTAATGGCCGCGAAAAGCCTTAAAAGACAGGGCAAACCAATAGCAGCCTACGTGGAAATAAAAGGTAAAAGATATGAGGAACTCGCAAGACTACTCGGCAGAATAGTAGACTATCTAATCCTAGTAGGAAAAGACTGGAAAATAATACCCCTCGAAAATATAATAGCAGACCTGCAAGGAGAAGACGTTAAACTAATAGCAGCAGTAGCAGACGAAGAAGAAGCGAAAACAGCCCTCGAAACACTGGAACATGGAACCGACGGAGTCCTAATAGAACCAGAAAACCCATCCCAGATAAAAAAGATAGCCAAACTAATCGAAGATATAAAAATGGGCTACTACGAACTCAAACCAGCCACCATAACAAAACTAGAACCATTAGGATCAGGTGACAGAGTCTGCGTAGACACCTGCTCAATAATGGAAATCGGAGAAGGAATGCTCATAGGCTCATATTCACAGGGCCTATTCCTTGTTCACAGCGAATCCCTAGAAAGCGAATACGTAGAATCAAGACCATTCAGGGTTAACGCAGGCCCAGTACATGCATATGTGATGACACCAAACCATAAAACCAAGTATCTCTCAGAACTTGAAGCAGGAGATGAAGTGTTAATTGTTGACAAGGATGGGAAGACGAGACCGGCCATAGTTGGCAGGGTTAAAATCGAGAAACGGCCCCTAATACTTGTGGAAGCCGAATATAATGGGATGAAACTTAGAACATTACTGCAGAATGCCGAGACAATACGTCTAGTTAACGATAAAGGCGAACCAGTATCAGTATCGGATTTAAAAGAAGGAGACAAGATACTAGTATATGTTGAGGAGGCTGCCAGACACTTTGGAATGGCAATAGAAGAGACTATAATAGAAAAATAGGGTGGGGTGAATCTACGTATAGAGTCGAGATCATAAGCCCTAAGGAAAAGGATGAAAAGCTCGAAGAACTAGCAGATAAGGTATACTTTGAAAGGAAGGCTAACATTCATGGCGCTTGTGTCAAACTTTTAACAGATAATAAAAGCTTCAAAGAGGAATGGGAGGACAACTTCAAATTCATGAATGAGGACATCAGACCCCATGCCAAAGTATTTGCTGTTGAAAATGGGGGAACCCTCAGAATATTCTATGAGCCTTTATCAAAGACTAGCATTGTTTTAAACTGTGATTATTATGGTTGGGTTAAGAGCATAGCCCTTGCCACAATCGCCGACTTCTTCGAGGATTACCATTCAGAGCATAGAAGATATTCTGTTCATGGTTCGGCTGTAGATTGTCATGGACGAGCCCTTGCAATTATAGGACCGCCCGGCACAGGCAAAACAACACTCACATATGGTCTTCTATTAGATGATAGGTATAGTTATGTTTCTGATGACTGGTTTTTCACGCGCATATTCGAGAATGGTATAATGGTATACTCATCAGAGAAAAACTCCTATATACGCGATGATATAGCAGAATCCTGGAGCGAATACAAAAACCTAATATTAGAAGTGAGCCTAGATGAAAGGAAGAGAGGAATAGCTGATGTTAACAGGTTATTCAATGGCAGGATTAGAGAATCATCTAATCTTGAGGCCATAGTACTCCTTGAGAGGGATGCTGCTGATAAACCCTTCAGGAAACTTAAAAGCAGAGAAGCCCTAGAATACATGAGAGAAAATGATTTCTGCAACCCCCACCAACTTATAAGAGATGAGAGGAAATATAAGCTCAGATTAGAATTTTTCAAGGAGATATTCCAGGATATGGATGTTTACCTGCTTAACACCATTGAAACACCCCAGGAAAGCCTGGACAGGATAAAAAACATACTATAGAGGCCAGACCATGGAGAAGATAAGAAGTTTCCTCGCTATTGACATTGACAACTCCCTCAAAGACAAAATAATAGAAGTTCAAAGATCCTTGAGGGAAGCTGAGGCCCAGTTAAAGTTTGTAGAACCAGAAAACCTGCATTTCACCCTGAAATTCTTCGGCGAAACAAACCAAAAAATCCTAGAAGAAATTTCAAATATAATCAAAGAAAAAATAAAACCATACAAGCCATTCAAACTCAAAATAGAGGGTTTAGGGGTTTTCCCGAACAAGAATTATATGAGGGTTTTATGGCTAGGAGTCCAAAACCCTGAAGAATTCTCAGAAATCCAAAAAACACTCGACAAGGAATTCCAAAAGCTAGGATTCAGGAAAGAGAGAAGCTATATACCACACCTCACAATAGCGAGAGTCAAAGGTGGAAAAAACAAGGACAGACTACGGGAGAAGATAGAGGAGCTAGCCAACACCAAAATAGGGGAAATGCAAGTAAAAAAATTAAAACTTAAAAAAAGCGAACTCAAACCAGAAGGACCAGAATACACCAACCTCAAAACCTTCAAACTGGGATAAAACATGGACTATACCAGAATACTCAAAAGAATAAAACCAACAAAAAAAGAAAAAGAAAAAGTCACAGACTTCGCCAAAAAACTAATCAAAACCATAAACCAGACAGCGAAACAAAAAAATATAAAAGCAAAAGCCACACTCGTAGGATCAATTGCAAAGGGCACATGGCTTGCAGGAGAAGCCGACATAGACATATTCCTAAAATTCCCCCTAAACACACCCCAAGAAAAACTCAAAAAAGAAGGCCTAAAACTCGGCTACGAATGCATAAAAAAATTCAAAGGCCGGCCAGAAGAAAGATACGCCTCACACCCCTACGTCACCGGCCACATAAAAGAATATAAAGTAGACTTCGTACCATGCTATGACATAAAAGACGCATCCCAACTCAAATCAGCAGTAGACAGGACAATACTACACACACGCTACATCAAAAAAAACTTGAAAAAAGAACAAATAAAAGAAGTATTATTACTTAAAAAATTCATGAAAGCCATAAAAGCCTACGGATCAGAATTCAAAGTAGGAGGATTCGCAGGCTACCTATGCGAACTACTAATCATAGAATACGGAAACTTTCAAGGAGTCCTAAAAGCAGCATCCCAATGGAAAAAAGGTCAGATAATAGATATTGAAGGTTATGGCACCGGAAGAAACTTCGAAGACCCCCTAATTGTCATAGACCCAACAGACAAAAACAGGAACGTCGCATCACCACTCACACAACAAAAACTTTCAGAATTCATAATAGCAACGCGCAACTTCCTAGAAAACCCAAAACCAGGATACTTCCAAGAAATAGAATATTCAAAAGACAAAAAAGAAATCCAAAAAAAATTCAAAGAAAGAGAAAGCAAATGCCTAATCCTAGAATTCAAAATGCCAAAAGTGCCCCCAGACACCCTATATCCACAACTGAAAAAAAGCATGGACACACTAGTATCACACCTCTCAAGGGAAGGATTCAAAACGAACCGAAGCTCATATTGGAGCGACGAGAAAAAAAACGCCCTAATAATATTCGAATTCGAAACATGGAAACTACCACGCTACAGGAAACATATGGGCCCCAGGATCTGGTCAAGGAAGCATGCAAAAAGATTCCATAAAAAGTATGGTGACAAGATCTGGGTACAAGACGACCGCCTATTCGTAGAAAAGAAGAGAAAAGCAACCAAACCAGACTCCTACCTTAAAAATTTACTAGGGGAGAAAATAGAACAGCTAGGACTTGGAAAACACATAAAAAAACAACTCAAAAAGGAATACAAAATCCTTGACATAAATGAATACCTGAAGAATAGACAACCCCCAGAAGTCCTAGAATTCCTTGATGAATTCCTAAACCCGGGAAAACACCTCTTCAGATCCTAAGATTTTTCCTTCACAAAACCTGGAACCGCATCCCTCAAAGGATTGAAAGTTTCAAGATTTTTAACATGAGTACAGATCATGCTAACCTTTGAATGCAATGAACTAGGAAGCCGTAATATCCTCTTAAGGTCAATTGTAACCCTAGCATCTACTAATTGAAGATTTAACTTCGCAACACCCCTCATAAGCCTCTCATATACAATAGGTCCTATAACACCCTTAAATTCACCCCAATCATCAGATCTTATAAGATCCCTAGACTCTAAAATCTTCTTCATCGTCTGACGTGTTATATCCTCAATTTTCTCATCACCACTAAAATGTAAAATAATATAACGGCCCCTTTCAGTGAAAACCCTAGGATAACCCATATCAACCATAAAATGATCCAAACTACGTATACTACCATCCAAGCCAACATATGATAATTTTGGCACATCTCCACCCACAACATACCTTAATATTTGGCCTCGAACCTCAGAACCCAATTCTAGGATAAGAGGATCCAAGACCCTTATATGGTAGCCTCGACCAGAATATATTATATGGATATCATCAAGGTCGAGATCATCCCTTAGCGTGTCTATGATCATCGCCACTACCTCCTTAGCCTGGTCTAGGCACTCTTCACATACATTATCACATTTACAGGGTCTTACTGGCAAGTCCTTAGCGTCAACATCAAACACGAGCTCTGATGATATCCAACCTTCACGTCTCCATGGCCTCTTATATAATGCTACAGAGGAGTAGGCAGCATATGGCGCTCTATATCTGAGAAATTTTATGAGAAGTTTTTCATCATGAAAGAACCTGTACCTGTCATTTGGGCCTTGGCCTGTATGGTCGAATCCGAATTCTCTAAGGTGGATGTTTTCCCTTATGAAATCTGGTATGTTTTCTATTTTCCATTCTCTTGTGTAGTATTTCCTTCTATCTTCTGGTGTTGCTTCTTGGAATATCCTTATCACCTTTCCCCTTTTTTTCCCATCGTTTCCTGTTGTAGTATGTGAGGGGGTTTTGGATTTTTTCGCATAACTTGTCTGGTTTGCATAGGCTTGGTAGGTGTATTTTTATCTTTTCGCAGCTCATTGGCGTGTACCATTTACTTTCCCCTTCATGTTCTAGGCTAGGTGTTTCATGTAATCCGAATCCGAGCTTTGCTGTGATATTAAATTTTTCTTGAGGGTCGTCCTGGAATAAGGGTGGTTCGCAGTTATCAGCCGCCTCATATATTAATGGTAATATTTCATTGAGTGTTACATCGAGGTTTGGGTCGAAATCTGAAACCTTATGGGGTTTCCTGTCTTTGAAGACAGCTGGATACAAGCGGGCATATGATAGGAATCCTGTGAGTAATAATACTATGGCATCGTTTCTGTTACCTGCCTTAACGCCGGCCATTGTATTTTTTATACATGGTGGAAATGCATCGAAATCCAGTCTAGAGGCTCTTATTGTCCCGGCACCTGCTTTTTTAGGGATGAAGAATTGTTGGCTTATCTTTTCGCGGATTTTATCTGCCAGTTCTAATAGTGTGGGGTGTGGTTCGATTTTCGCAGCCATCTTATGGACCTTGTTGATGTATTTTTCGGTTTCTTGGATTATAAGGTATGGTATGATCTTCTCTCTTAGAGCTTCGATTATGTGTCGGTTTCTTCCCTGTTGGGATTCCTTGTCTAGGATGACTTTACCATTTTTGAGTATGAGTTCGGTTAATTTTATTCTCCTGTTTTCAAGGAGTTTTTCTAGTTGGCTCCAGTGTGGTGTTTCCCCATCTAATAATTCTTCCAGGATACTGGTTGATATCCTCTCTTTCAGATGATTTTCCATCGTCGAAAGTCTTTCTTTCACAAGCTCGCCCTCTGATTCTATGAATATACGGGTTTCCCTAGAATTTGGGTTGAATCTAGCCCCTATAGCCTGTGCGAGTATGTAGAATGCCACAACATCAAATTCTGCTAACTCAGGGTTGAAAAGGAACCTGTAGTATCCCGGGTTGTATTTTCCACGGCCCCTTTTTTTCAAGTACCATTCAATCCTTTTTATGGAAAGTTCCCAGAGACTCCCCGGTATCTTGGAATCATCATCAAGTTTCTGACCACTTGTATGCTCTATGATGCGAAAAAGGCGAGGATCATCTTCCATTATCCTGTTAATATCTCCAATAGCTTTTACACGTTCCTTTGCCTCTTGTGAGAATGGGTTTATAAAAATTGTAGACATCATATAAAATATAGTCTCATCCTACAATAAACCTTTTATTAAGATCAGGGTTTAATTTTGTTAGTAGACATGTTGGTTCGATTGGTCTCATTTTGTGTTGTTGTATTGTTTTTTACAGGGATAGCATGTTTTTCTACCCATACAGGCTGAAATGTAGGGTTTCCTATGGTGTTCATCTTTTCTTCTTGTGCCTTTATCACTTGTGGTACTTCGATTTTTGGAATTTCTGTGAAGAATATCAGGGCCGATGCTGATCCATAAGCTATTAACGCTATCATTAATATGACGAATATCCTCCCAAGTTTGCCATGGTTCAACTTTACCACACCTTCTAAAATTTTTTTGATTAACCCTCCAAATAAATATAGTGGTCTGAATCATCCCCTTTTTTTGGCCGCATTGAGTTGACCATTAGGGGAATGCAAAACTATTTTTTAAGCTTTCCTTTGGAAATTGTATTATATGATAAAATTAATAGATTATCATATGAGTTCTCGTGTTTTGAAAAAGGAACTTTTGAGAAAATGTGAGGATCTTGGAATACCCCTCGTGGGTTTCGCACCAGTTAAAAGATGGGAAGATCCACCAAAGGAACTTCCCCACAAATTTTCAGAGTGGATACCTAAGGAGTTCCATCCCAGATCAATATACCCAGAGGCAGCTACCGTCATGATAATAGGACTCCCAGTCCAACTCCCTATAGTGGAAACAGCACCCTCCATATATTATCATGAATTATATAAAACCGTGAATACCATGCTGGATTTAAAAGCCTACGAACTCTCAGTTTTTTTGAACATGGAATCATATCCTTCCATTTACCTGCCAAGAGATGGGTATGCTAATATAGATGTGCTGCTTGAAAACCCCTTTGCCTTTTTCTCCCATAAACACGCAGCTTACCTCGCTGGCCTAGGATCCTTCGGACAGAACAATCTAATTCTAACCAGGGAATATGGGCCAAGGATCAGATTCACTTCCATATTCACTTCTGCTTCCATAAAACCAGATCCTATAAAGGTCAAGGATTTATGTATAAGATGTCTTAGGTGTGCTAGTAACTGTCCAGTAGGAGCCATAAAAACAAAGGGAGAGTTCCCACCACCTATAGATAAAAAACTTTGCGCTATGAGGAGCGCGAAACTTTGGAGTAAACATAAATCACCCTGCGGCATTTGTATCAAAGTGTGTCCCGTGGGAGAAGATAGGAAACTATTTAATCGCACCGACATGTCCATATATGATGGAAAAGGCCCTAAAAAGTATAGGAGGGCCTGGTCCCATGTGCAAAAATATGGAACCCTTTAATTCCTTCCTGAAAATGTGAATTGGAGGGAAAAACGGGAGATTGGAAGATTTTATCCAAAAGACGATTATTGCTCCATTCCAATAACATTTTTTGATGAGAATATTAGATGCCAAAATCCAAGATTTAAGCTGGAACACCTCAATGAAGCGATTCTGGGTTTGTAAGAAAAAAATAGTAAATTGTATGGTCAACCATAATTTGGAAGGAACATAAGTAACTGATATTGTGGCCAGCGAAAAAAAAAGACCTTCATCGGTTATTATATTATACCGTCAAGTATCTACATTACTGTTGCTATGGCTTTTTCTTCGTCTTCAACAATTCCTCCAGAAGAATCTGCAACTTTTATCGCTATTTTTAAATAGTATTTTTTCTTGAAATTTTGGGCTTCTGAATGTTCTATTCTCCCTAACAGATCTGAAACTGTTTTTAAACCTTCCAGTGGGGTTTTTGATTTTCCAATGGAAACTCTGCATAAGATTGCATACCTTAGTAGGGTTTAGTGAAAAAAAACCCAAAATGGTGTTAGATTTTTGCATAGTATGTGTGAGATTTCGCAGATAATGGAAGAGGTTCCCTATCATAAACTTTGGCAGTGAGTGGGTAATAAAATGGGAAACCCTTGTCTGTGTTTGAAATCTAACTTCGTTTAAGTTCTCTAATGAAACAAAAAAAAGAGGAAAATTTGGCTTTGTAAAAATCATGATTTTCTCTATTAGGTTTTCACATGCCTGTAAGGTGATAGCGGACGTTTTTGAGCTTGGTTTCCTTGTATCCTTCTCTTTCACTCTTTGAATAGTTTTCATCATCAAAAAAATCTTTTCAAGACAGATATTACTATTTCCACCAAAGTTTCTGAGGCGATATTCAGGTGATTATCTGCATAAAACTAAATATGATTTCTACAGAGCCTAAATTTGGCGTGATCCTTGAAAAGACTTCTTATAATTGAAATTTACCCAAATTTTTTCACGGGACCCGCACAGACTATTGAGAGATTCTGATCATGAATAGAATGGCCAGGATGATGGGTTGATGTATAAAGTATATGAAGAGTGAATGTCTTCCCATGAATGCTAAAAACTTCACGATTTTATACTTTGAAAGGTCTTTTATATGGAATCTTCTTTTATAGTCCTTGTATAGTTTCCCAGCAGCGTATATTCCAAGGGAGACCACACCCATCCATGGTAGGATGGGAAAATAGTCGAGTGTATAAAAGTTTGGTGGGATGATACCAAGCCAGAAAAGATAACTGATATCAAATCTTTGATTTAAGAGGAAAAAACCCACTATTATGAACAAGATAGCTAGTGGGAGATTTAGTTTTTCATGACGTAGTAGAGGGTAGCTGAGTATTATTGCGACTCCTATAAAATGCAGAACCCCAAATATTATATAACCCTCGCCGATCACCAGCCAAGTTACAATGGTGATGATAAAAGCATATGATAGTATCCTTAAACCCCTCTTCACATACTTTAAGATGAGCAAACCTTTATATCCAGAGAGGATAGTGCGCATATAACTGAGTTTGAGGGATGTTCCCACAAGGAATATGAAAATGAAGGCTGTTAACCTCCCAAAGAACCATAAAATGCCGCTTTGGAGGTTGAGTGACACCATCCCAAGATAGTTAAGATCAAATAATGAGTGAAAGGTTATCATCATCAAAACTGCAATTCCCCGGAGCACATCCACCTCCCAAAACCTAGGATATAATCTCTGAAACGACATCATACACCCATTTATTCCTTCAAGATAATAATCAGTTTTTTGATCAGAAATTTTATTTTCCACTCCACTTGCAAGACCCCCCACACACATGGGGGTAGTGGATGGGAAAAATTTAAATACATCTTACAAATAATAAACATTCTGTAGAGGTAGCTCCCGAATCCCCCCCTAAGGATGTGGGGGGTGTAGTGGCCGCGTGAACCGGCCAGTGAAAAATAAGGACATCATCAAAGTTTTCACGAAACCCTATCCACGAGGGTAGTTTACACATGACAAAGTTATTGATAAGAGTTTATGCGGCGTTAGTCCAGCCTGGTTAAGACACTGGCTTGCCACGCCAGCGACCCGGGTTCAAATCCCGGACGCCGCATTGCGGTTGTAGTCTAGTCTGGTTAGGACTCGGGCCTTCCAAGCCCGCGACCCGGGTTCAAATCCCGGCAACCGCATGTACTAGTTCTCTTACAATCCCTAAAATCTTTTTTCTTGGTATTCTTTTGAAATCCAGAGGAAAATTTTTTATAGGCATGGGGGAAATGTTAAAATAATCTTAGTAGATGGTAGATTAATCTTTATCGTGTAAATTTTGGGTTGTGATGTTTATGGTTGGAATTGTAGGATATGGAGTTTACATTCCATTATATCGAATAAAAGTTGAAGAGATAGCGAAGGTTTGGGGAGACGATCCCCAGATGATTATGAGAGGTTTGATAGTTGAGGAGAAGTCTGTACCCGCCCCTGATGAGGATACTGCGACTATATCAGTTGAAGCCGCAAGACAGGCTCTAAAAAGGGGTCGGATAAACCCTGAAAGGATTGGCGCAGTCTATGTGGGCTCGGAATCACATCCATATGCGGTTAAACCAACTGCAACGATAGTCGCTGAGGCCATAGGGGCAACACCACAGTTAACAGCTGCAGACCTTGAATTCGCATGTAAAGCCGGTACTGCTGGGATGCAAGCGTGTCTGGGTTTGGTGAAAAGCGGAGTGATAGATTATGGTCTTGCAATAGGAGCGGACACTGCCCAGGGCGCTCCAGGCGACGCACTAGAATATACAGCCTCGGCAGGTGGCGCCGCATACATCATAGGCAAAGATGATCTGATAGCAGAGATAGAATCAACCTATAGTTTCACAACTGACACGCCTGATTTTTATAGGAGGGAAGGCATGCCATACCCCCGCCATGGGGGTAGATTCACAGGAGAACCAGCCTACTTCAAACATGTGATCTCAGCCGCAAAAACAATAATGGAAAAAGAAGATCTTAAAGCATCTGATTTTAACTATGCAGTATTCCACCAACCTAATGGTAAATTCTATCTTAAAGCAGCTAAAAAACTAGGCTTTAAAATGGAACAAGTAAAACCAGGACTTTTAACCCCAATGATAGGTAACACCTATTCAGGGGCCACACCAATAGGACTCGCAGCCACACTAGATATAGCCAAGCCAGGAGACAGGATACTAGCAGTATCCTATGGATCTGGAGCGGGAAGCGACGCCTTCATAATCACAGTAGAAGATGGGATAGAAGAAAAAAGGGAGCTCGCACTAAAAGTCCGGGAAATGATAAAAAAGAAAGTCTATGTCGACTACTCATTATATGCAAAATTCAAAGAAAAACTCAAAATGGCCTAAAGGTGGTACAAATGAGGGAAGTTGCAATTATCGGAGCATCACAAACAAAATTTGGCGAATTATGGGACATATCATTCAGGGATCTTATCACAAGAGCCGGGGTAGAAGCCATAGAAGATGCAGGGATTGAAGGAGCCGACCTAGAAGCAATGTACATCGGAAACATGTCAGCAGGACTATTCATAAAACAAGAACACATAGCCTCTTTAATAGCAGACCACGCAGGACTCACACCAATCCCAGCAACCAGAGTAGAAGCTGCATGCGCATCAGGCGGCCTTGCACTCAGAAGCGGTATAATGGCCATCGCTTCTGGCTACCATGACATCGTACTTGTGGGTGGAGTGGAAAAAATGACAGATGTCGTGGATCCAACCCCTGCAATAGCCACAGCATCAGACCAAGAATGGGAAGCCCAACAAGGAGTTACATTCCCCTCACTCTATGCTATGATGGCACGTCGCCACATGTACGAGTATGGGACAACAAGAGAACAACTTGCAATGGTATCTGTCATAAATCATGAAAATGCTGCTAAAAATCCTAAAGCCCAATTTCCAATGGAGATCACAGTAGAGCAGGTTCTAAGTTCTAGTATGGTTGCCGATCCTCTAAGGTTGCTTGATTGTTCACCAATATCTGACGGTGCATCAGCCATAATATTATGTCCAGCAGAAAAAGCAAGGGAATATACCGACACTCCAGTTTATGTGAAGGCCTCTGCACACGCTTCTGGGACAATAGCGCTTCAAGACAGAGAAGATATTACAAGGATTGATGCAACTGTCCATGCAGCGAGAAAAGCCTTTAAAATGGCAGGTTTAGAACCCAAGGATGTTGATGTAATCGAAGTCCATGACTGTTTCAGTATAAATGGTATACTTGCAATAGAAGACCTTGGATTTGTTAATAAAGGTGAAGGTGGACTAGCATTCGAAGAAGGTGTGACGCGTCGTGATGGTGACATTCCATTCAATCCATCTGGTGGACTTAAAGCAAGGGGTCATCCACTTGGTGCAACTGGTATAGCCCAAGCTGCAGAGATAGTATTGCAACTTAGGGGAGAAGCAGGTAAAAGACAAGTTGAAGGTGCAGAAATAGGTTTAACACATAATATTGGGGGTACTGGTGGAACAGCTGTTATACATATACTCTCAAGGTGATCTTCTCTCCGTCTTATTAGACGTGGGGGGGCCTTATTAAAAGCTGAAAATAAAAAAGGGGAAGTGTGGGAGGTTACATTGGTGGCATTCCGCCTTCCATGCCCTCCATTCCTTCTTCTTCGCCTTCTCCGCCTGCGGCGGCTATGACGTCATCGATTCTTAGTATCATTTCTGCTGCTTCTGCTGCTGATTGTATGGCTTGTCTTTTGACTCTGTGTGGTTCTAGTACTCCTGCTTCTTTCATGTCCACTACTTCGCCTTCGAAAACGTCTAGGCCCATGTATGGTGATTCTTCGTGGGCTGCTCTTAAATCAACGAGAGTGTCAATACTGTCAAGACCAGCATTCTCTGCCAAAGTCTTAGGAACTACCTCAAGAGCCTCTGCAAAAGCAGCTACAGCCAACTGCTCCCTGCCACTAATACTCTCACTGTAATCTTTAAGTTTTTTAGCGATCTCGACCTCGGGAGCCCCGCCGCCGGCAACGACCTTCTCATCTTCAACAGTCGCTGAAACCACTCCGATGGCGTCTTCGATAGCTCTTTCTACTTCGCTTACAACGTGTTCTGTGGATCCTCTTACTAGTATGGTGACTGCTTTGGGTTCTTTGCATTCTTCTACGAATATCATTTCTTCTCCTGAGATTTTTTTCTCCACGACTTTTCCTGCTTCTCCGAGGTCTTCTTCGCTGAGGTCTTCGATGTTTGTGACTATTTTTGCGCCGGTTGCCTTTGATAGTTTTTCTATGTCTGATTTTTTAACTCTTCTGACTGCGAGTACTCCGCCTTTTGCTAGGTAGTGTTGTGCTAGGTCGTCAATGCCTTTTTGGCAGAATAGTACGTTGGCTCCTGTGCTCACTATCTTGTCGACCATGTCTCTTATCATTTTTTCTTCTTGTTCGATGAAGGCTTGCATTTGTGATGGGTCTGTGATTCTTATTTCGGCGTCTACTTCTGTTTCTTTGACTTCTATTGGACAGTTGAGTAGTGCTATTTTCGCGTTTTCAACCTTTTTGGGCATGCCTGGGTGTACTCTTTCTTTGTCGATTATCACTCCTTGGACTAGTACTGAGTCGTCTACGCTGCCGCCTTCTTTCTTTTCTATTTTTATGTGGTCTTTGTCTACTTCGCCGTTTTCTTCTACTTGTTTAACGGCGTCTACAACGAGTTCAGCTAGTGGTTTTCTGGCTTTTTCTGTTCCTTTTCCTGTCATTGCTGTCATGGCTACTTTTAGTAGGGTGTCGCGGTCGCTTGCACTTATTGATATGCTGTCTAGGATTTCTTGGGCTTTTCTGGCTGCTTGTCGGTAGCCCATTGCTATGATTGTTGGGTGTATGTCCATGTCAAGTAGTTCTTCTGCTTTTTTGAGGAGGTCGCCTGCTATTATGACTGCTGTGGTTGTTCCGTCTCCTACTTCATCTTCTTGTGTTTTCGCAACTTCTACCAGCATTTTTGCGGCTGGGTGTTCTATGTCCATTTCTTTTAGTATTGTTACACCGTCATTTGTTACTACGATGTCCCCTAGGGAGTCTACGAGCATTTTGTCCATTCCTTTTGGGCCTAGGGTTGTTCTAACAGTTTCTGCTAATACTTTTCCTGCTAGTATGTTCATTCTTTGGGCGTCTCTTCCAAGGTATCTGCTTGTACCTTCTGGGAGAATGAGAACTGGTTGTTGTCCTCCAGTTAACTGTGCCATGTAATCACCTCAATAAAATATTTTGCAATTATCCATGGGTTAGAGGTTCTATAAATATTTTACGGTTATCTTTGGGGGTTAATATAATTATAAAATGTTACTTAAAAAAAACATTTGCATTATAAAAACACTTAAAATATAGGGGGTGTGACCCATGCCAAAGATAATAGGGATCGTTGGAAGTCCAAGGGTTGATGGTAACACAACCTTCCTAGTCAAGGAAGCTTTAACCGCGGCAGAAGAAGAAGGAATCGAAACAGAACTCATAAAACTAGCAGAACATGATATAAACCCTTGCAGGGCATGTGATACATGCCTAGAGGGTGAATGTCCAATAGAAGATGATATCCCAATCTTGTTAGAGAAAATAGAAGAGGCTGACGCTATCATAATAGGCAGTCCAGTCTACTTTGGTAATGTAACCGGACAGACAAAAATGTTCATGGACAGAACAAGACCACTAAGAATAAATTTCAAACTAAAAAATAAAATAGGCGGTGCAGTGACAGTAGGAGGTTCAAGAAATGGTGGCCAAGAAACAACATGTTCTGCAATTCACAATTTCCTACTGATACATGAGATGATTGTTGTAGGAGACTCTTCACCAACAGCCCACTATGGCGGTACAGGGGTTGGACGTGGAAGAGAAGATTGTAAAGAAGACCAATTTGGGATAGAAACATCCAGGAACCTTGGGAAGAGGATCGCGGAGCTTGTCACCAAAATTTAATATTATTTTTCAATTTTTTCCCAGAGCATATCATTACCACTTTTATGGGATCTGAAATAACCCTTCCTTTCAAGGTTTCGGAGAATCTGGAGCATATTCTTATACTTCAAATCCTTGAATCCTATATCCTGGATGAATGAATGTAGTTTTTCTGTGGTGGCCCTACCATCTGGTAGTAGTCTGTAAATTTGTGACTGGAATGATGTAAGATCCTTTTTCGGTTTTGCTGTTAACTTTTTAAAGTATCCTTCTATCTTTTCTAGTTCCTCGATTCGGGCTTCTTTCTCGGTTAAAATTTTGTTCAGATTGTCTATGACATTCTCTTTTTCCTTTAAAAGTTTTTCAAGTTCATTGATATGTTCATCTTTTTTTCTTAATTCTTCCTCTAATATCTCCAGCTTTTCTGTGTTATCTTTTCTTTGCTCGCATTTTTCAAGTTCAAGTTCTAGTTTGCTTATCTCAAGCATGCATGCCTTGACAAGACGCCTTAATTCCTCTTTCTCTGAATCTTTAAGAAACATGTTAATCACTTGAAAAAATCACTGATTTCCCCTTTTGATATTCATTCTATATTTTTTGCTGGACTTAAAAAATTTTTCTTCAATTCCAATAGAAACCAAAGCGCATAATATTCCAAGCAGAGCCCCTACAATAACATCCGATGGATAATGTAAACCCATATAAATCCTAGAAATCCCCACAAGAACAGCCAAGAAAATAAAAATAGGAAGTCTACCATACCTTATCCCAAGGATCATAAACCCGCTGAAAGCAGCTACACTATGACCAGAAGGCATAGAATAACCCCCAACGATAATAGAATGCCTCACCCACCAAATAACTTCGAATGGACGGGGAACCTGGAAGATGGCCTTTAAAGATTCACTTAAAAAATATCCTAAAACGAGGGCTAAAAGGCATGTGAAAGCTGTTCTCCTACCCTTCACCCCAAAAAAAACTAAAAGTATTATGGATATGATTATCCAGAATATTTGAGTCCCTGCAAATGTTATAATTGGCATTAAAAAATCAAAAAAGGGGTTATGGAGCTGAATATTGAAAAAATAAAGTAATAAAAGATCTAGATGGTGCAAAAACCCAAGCAGACTCTCGAACATTTCTAGAATATTATCTCATTTATTAACTCAGCATTTAATATTGATGCACCTGCAGCTCCACGGATAGTATTATGACCAACCAACACATACCTCAAACTATTCTCAAATGCATCATCCATTCGAAGCCTACCAACCGTAACAGCCATCCCACCAGATTCATCCCTGTCAATACGTGGCTGAGGCCTGTCCTCTTCTTCCCTTACAACCACTGGTTTTTCAGGTGCTGAAGGCAACTCTAACTTCTGCGGTATCCCCTGAAATTCATCCATGATCCTCTTTATATCATCAATTTCAAATTCCTCTTCAAGTTCTATGAAAACCGCTTCAGTATGTCCATCAAGTACAGGAACCCTATGACAAGACGCGCTTATACCAAACTGGGCAGGAGTGACAGTCCCATTCTCTAACTCCCCAAGAAGATGGAGCGTCTCAGTCTCTATCTTCTCTTCCTCCCCTCCAATGTAAGGTACTAAATTATCTATTATTGCCATTGATGGGACGCCATTATATCCAGCCCCTGAAACAGCCTGCATAGTAGCTACATACACCCTCTTTATAGTGTACTGGTCATGGATTGGCTTCAAAGTCAACGTGAGGGCGATCGTGGTACAATTCGGGTTCGTGACTATGAAACCATCCCATCCACGCCTCTTTTGCTGAACTTCTATAAGATCTAGGAAATCAGGGTTAACCTCTGGTATGACTAGAGGCACATCAGGTTCCATTCGCATAGCACTTGCATTCGATGCCACCACATACTCTTCCGCGAACTTCGGCTCCACCTTCGCAGCTATCTCAGGTGGAAGAGCCGAAAATAGTATGTCAACATCCCCTACCTTAGAGGGGTCTGTCCCTGCAACTATTATATCCTTAACTGACTCTGGCATTTCACTTTGAAGATACCATTTAGCCACTTCCCCGTAGGGTTTCCCCTCAGAACGTGGAGAGGCCGTGAGCACCTTAATCTCAAATTTAGGATGCTTATCTAAAAGTTCTATGAAACGTTGACCAACCATTCCAGTCGCGCCTAAAACTCCCACATCAACCATTATAATCACCTGATTCCCAGAACATCATTCATATCTGATATCTTACCTGGCTCGGCTTTTTCTATGAATCTCAAAGCCCTTATAACCCCGCTAACGAAGGCTTCTCTACTATGTGCCCTGTGGATTACTTCAAGTCTTTCACCTTCACCAGCGAAAAGCACTATATGGTCTCCTACAATATCCCCAGCTCTTATGGCATGCACTCCTATTTCATCATCTGTCCTTTCACCTATAAGACCCCTTCTGCCATATACACTCACCCTCTCAGGGTCTCTGCTAGTAGCGGCTGCTATTATCTCCAATGCTCTTAAAGCCGTTCCTGATGGTGCGTCCCTTTTGTGTTTATGGTGTGCTTCCATGATCTCAACATTATAATCAGGTAAAAGTTTTGCAAGTTCTTCAAGGACCTTGAAGAACACGTTAACGCCAACAGCCATATTAGGGGCTATAATAGCCTTAACATTATTTTCTTTAACGTCTTTTTCAATCTTCTCTAACTGTTCACCTGAGAAACCTGTTGTCCCCACCACAACATTTATGCCAAGCTTTGAAGCCTTTTCCACAGTGTTTACCGCCGCATCCGCTATTGTGAAATCCACAACAACATCAGGTTTTGAATCCTTAATAGCCTCTTCTAGTTCTTCTGCAGAATTTACCTTAACACCGATGGTCCCTATACCTATAACTTCCCCAACATCTTTTCCTTTAAATGGTGTGTTTGGGGCTTCTATGGCTGCCACCACTTCCATACCATCTTCTTTTGTCACCCTCTTTACTATCCTTGAGCCCATCCTGCCACAAGCACCGCTTACCGCCACTCTAATCATTGATATCACCCTTAGATTAATGAGAGATCCTCTAGGATTCTCTGGAGTTTCGCCCTGTTTTCTTCTTTGAGTGGTGCTAGTGGCGGTCTCACATGACCAGCGGGTTTTCCCATCATATTCAAGGCTTCTTTCGCAGGTACTGGGTTAGTTTCGATGAATAATCCTTTCATAAGATCATATAATTCATAGTGAGTTTTCATCGCGGATTCGAAATCTCCCGATAGGGCCTCGTTAACCATCCTGGACATTCTAGCAGGGTCAACATTCGCAACCACTGATATAACCCCTTTCGCGCCTAGTGGTATCATTGGTAATGTGAGATTATCATTCCCTGAAAGTATGGTGAATTCATCATCCAAACCGCTTTCTATGAGCCTATTCATTAACTGAGAGACTTTGTCAAGATCTGGGCTGGCCTCCTTGAGACCTATCATATTATCTTCCTCTGCCAGTTTAAGCACGGTGTCAACGTCGATGTCTGTTCCAGTCCTTGAGGGTACATTGTAGATTATTATAGGTATATCCGCGGCGTTGCTAAGTATCTTGTAGTGTTCTAGGAGGCCGTGTGGTTGCGGCCTGTTGTAGTATGGTGTTATGACTAACGCTGCGTCGGCTCCTGCATTTTCGGCGTGTTTGACGAGTCCTAGCGCCTCTTTTGTGGAGTTGCTGCCGGCGCCTGCGATGGTGGTTACTCTACCATCGACTTCTTCAACTAGGAGGTCTATCATCCTCCTTTGTTCTTCGTGGGTTATGGTGGCTGATTCGCCTGTGGTTCCTGCTATGAGGAGACCATCCACCCCATTTTCTATCAGATAGTTTATGTTTTCTCGCAGCCCATCCTCATCCACCTCGTCATCTGAGGTGAATGGGGTTATCATGGCCACGATTGTACCTTCTATTTTCATTCTAAAACACCCCTTACAAGTTCATAAGCTTTTTTTCCATCATCCCAGTCAACAAATATTACGACAGAGGTTTGTGATGATGAGATTTCAACAATATTCAAGTCATGTTCTCTTAGCGGTTCTGTGATTTCTGAGATTATCCCTGGTGTGTCTATGAATTCTGGGCTTGAAATTGTGATCATTGCAATGTCTCTTCCAAGTGATAGTGAACTTAAGTTTTCATCTTCAACAACAACATCATGTAGGAGTTTGTGGGCTTCTTCAGCGTCCTCTTTTTTGATGAATAATGTTATGGAATTTTTTCCTGTTGATACTCCTATGATGTTAATATTCTTTTTGGATAATGTGGATGTTAATTTCGCGAGTATTCCCGGCTTGTTTAATATTTCTTCTCCCACTACGGCGAGAACAGCTAATGGCTCAGAGTTAAAAGTTACAGTTTTAAGCTGTTCTTTTTTTGAGGGGCCTATGATTTCTGTGCCAGGCGCTGAAAGATCACCATGCTCGAATCCTATTATTTTGGCTTTTATTTCAGGTATTTTATATTTTAGTGCGTGTGGGTGGAGTACTTGGGCTCCGTGGGTGGCTAAGTCCCTCATTTCCTCTACTGAGATTTTGTCTAATTTTTTAGCTTCTTGGAGTTTGTTTGGGTCTGTTGACATGACCCCTCCAACGTCTGTAACGATGATTACTTCATCTGCATTTAGGCAACGGCCTAGTAGGAATGCTGTGATGTCGCTTCCGCCTCTTCCAAGTGTTGTGATATAACCTTGTTTGTCTTTTCCTAGGAAGCCGCAGACAACTGGTATAATACCCTGGTCTAGGAGTTTTAGGAGTGTCTTGGATTTTTCTATTGTTGTTTTAAGGTCTACTTTGGCGTCTAGGAGGTTGCTGTCTGTTATTATTGGCCATTCGTCTTTGTATGGGTCTATGTATTCTGATTTCACTCCAAGGGCTTCTAGGGCTGCTGAGAATATCCTTGCGCTGGTCATTTCACCCATTGAGACTATCTCTGCTAGTTGTTTTTCCGTTATAGCATTGTCCGTTGCTTTTTCAACGATTCCTAGTAGTTCGTCTGTGGTTTTGTTGATGGCTGATACGACCACTACTATCTGGTTTCCTTTCATGTGTTCTTTGACTACTGATTGGGCTGCTTTTCTTATCCTTTTACCGTTACCTATGGATGTTCCGCCAAATTTTGCGATTAGAAGTGCCATTTGTCTTCACAACCCATTATTGTGATTGTTGTCTCATGAGTCTTGTGATGTAACCTGCTATTTTGTTTCTAAGGTGTTTTGTGTTCACTGTTGAAAGTTCCTCGACTAACTTTTTGTTTTCTTCAAATTCGAGTGTGAATTTGTCAGGATTGTTTTCTATCAATTCTTTCGCTATCCTTTTAACGAATGCTGTTCTGATATTGCCCATGATTATTTCCTCCTGAGTATTTGTTCTTGTTCCATCTTGTTTAATTCTGTGAGTATTCTCATTATCTTTATGAGTTTATCTTCATCGATTTTGTTTTCCCTGGCGATTTTCCTTGTCTTTTCTTCGATTTGTTTTTCTCTTTCAGGGTCTAGGATGTCCATGCCCAAGACTATTTTTGCTTTTATTATCTTCCTTGCCAGGGATGTTCTCTTAGAGATGAGATTTAATATTTTCTCGTCTATAAGATCTATTTTCGCCCTGGATTCTTGTAAAAGTTGCAAAGCCTCTGATTTTCTCATTTGGAGGTCACCTGCCTGTGAATTGTGTGCCTTGGTTGTCGACGCTTGTAATGATTATGTCCCCTGGATAGGAGCTCCATGCTTCTATGATATTATCCTGTTTTTCCTCTGTTGTTATCGCGACAAATGCTGGTCCGGTTCCTGATAAACCTGATGCGATCGCACCTGCCTCCAGGGCGTCCACTGCAACTTCTGGGTTGAATCCTAGTGTTGCACAGTATATTAGGCCATTGAGGGTTAATGCCCTGTATAAGTCGCCTTCCAGGGCTTTTTTAAAAGCTATTTCCACGAGGGGTGCGAGTATTTTCATCCTTTTAACATTTGATTCTGCAGTTAAGGATTTTCTCTGCGGCATATATATTAATATCTTTTGATTTTCCATTAGCCCCCTTTGGATTATCTTTCTTTCTAGGTTATCTGTTATTGTGAATCCACCATAAAATGAGGCGCTAGCATCATCAAACGCACCTGTAATCGTAACCCCGGCTTTTAGAGAAGCGTCAATAGCCAGGTTGAGGATCTCCCATTCATTAAGTGGTTCCAAGTCGAATTCTTCTGCTATGAGCTTTGATGCTGCCATTATTATGGCGTTTGATGTTGCGCTGCTACTTGAAAGTCCTGATGCCACTGGTAGGTTAGATGTGGTTTTAACCTTTAACCCGGTATCTATATTATATTTTTCAAGGATAGTCTTTGCACATGTCCTCATTAGGGTGGTGTCAATCTCCTCGTCACAAATGCATTCCACTCCCTCTGGTATAAGTTCGACTTCTGCTGTTACATGACGCTGTATCGCGAAGGCTGAACCTTTACCGGTTGCAATGGCATTAATGATGGTGGCCGAACCCGGTGAACGGACTTTTGTTTTCACTATACCATTCCACCCTAGTTTATCATTATAAATAATATTATATATATTTTTAAGGAGAGGAAGTTCCATATTAAAAAATTAGGAGGATCCCTTTATAGATTAGAATCCAAGGTTTTCAAGGAGAATCCAAAACTTCCTTTTATCCAAATGTACATTGCTCATGAAACTTTATGGTATGACCTTCTGCCAAGATTGTTATTCCACCCCCCATATTGGATAAAAAGGATGTGAGACAATGGATAATGGTTATTAGCTACCTAGAATGTGATTAGAGAGAAACCATTAAAATTCTTGGTTTTCACAATTTTGGATTAAATACTCCCATCATCTGTTGGGGGGATAAATATTTATTGAAACAAAAAATAAAAAAGGATAAATGGAGGTAATATTTTATGGTAGTCAAAATTGAAGTGTTCACATCACCCACATGTCCATATTGTCCAATGGCACTAGAAGTGGTTGAAGAGGCGAAAAAAGAATTTGGAGATGCCATAGAAGTTGAACAGATTGATGTGATGGTAGACAGGGAAAGAGCGATTGAATATGGTCTCATGGCCGTGCCTGCCATTGCAATGAACGGTATACTGAAATTTATAGGAGCTCCCACAAAGGAAGAGCTTATAGATGCGATAAAAGAAGAATTGGCAGAATCTTCTTTTTAGGATTTTAATGAATGAAAAAAATCAAGATTTTGGCATAACAACAGGCGCTGCCGCCACAGCAGCGGCAGTTGCTTCTATTTTACATTTAAACGGTGAAGAGAATATTAAAAATGTTTTTATAGACGCGCCATACGGTAAACTAAAAATAGATATTAAAAGCGTGGAAAAACTTTCAAAGGAAAAAGCACGGGCAATAGTCGTTAAAAGACCATACAATGACCCTGACGTAACTGTGAACATCGATATAATAGCAACAGTCAAACTAAACAACCTTGAAAAGATCATAATCAAAGGAGGTGAGGGTGTAGGTAAAGTAACAAAACCAGGACTCCCAACCCCCCCTGGAAAACCCGCAATTAACCCCACCCCAAAAAAAATGATAAAAGAGAACATAAAAAAACACCTACCCCCAGGAAAAGGAGCCACTGTAACCATATCAGTACCGGAAGGGAAAAAAATCGCGAAAAAGACAATGAACCCCAAACTAGGAATAAAAGGGGGCATATCAATACTAGGAACCACCGGTATCGCACGTCCAATGTCATCAAAAGCCTACAAGGATTCACTCGCATGCCAAATAGACATAGCAGCCTCCCAAGGATGGGAAGAACTAGTATTCGTACCAGGTAACATCGGAGAAAAAATAGCTAAAAAACATTTCAAGAATATCCAAGAAGACAGGATAATACAAATGGGCAACTTCCCAGGTTACATGTTAAAAATAGCAGCTAAAAAACAATTTAAAAAGATCATACTCCTAGGCCATGCAGGTAAACTCATAAAAATAGGCGCAGGGATATTCAACACCAAAAACAGCATAGCAGATGGAAGACGCGAGATAATAACAGCCCACGCAGCCCTAAATGGCGCCTCAAAACCCCTCCTAATTGAAATTTTCAAAAAAAGAACAGTAGAAGAAATGATCACCGAACTAGATAATGAAGGATTAACCCAACCTGTATTCAACAGTATTGCCTCATCAATAAAGAAAAAATGCCAAGAAAGATATCCTATGGATTTTGACGTGCTAATCTTCGACTTGAAAGGAAGAAAACTCAACACTAATTCTAAAACAAGACAAAACCACACCTTCCAATAAGGTGAACCCATGAAAAAAGTTATCCTAATCGGCAAATTCCCACCACACCTTGGAGGAGTCGCATCCCACGTCCAAAACCTCGCAATACAACTAAAAAAGAAAGGATACCATGTTAACGTCTTAACCTACCCCCATAATAAAATAAAAAATATCAAAGACATAAAAGTCTCATCAGCCCCAACAATAAACATCAAAGGTTTAAGAGGATTAATATTCACAATCACAGCAACACAAAAACTAATCAAAACAATCAAAAAAGAAAACATCGACATTATACACGCCCACTACATAATCCCACCCGGCCTCATAGCACTCCTAGGATCCCTCATAACAAAAAAACCATACTATGTGACTGTACATGGATCAGACGCCCTCATACTATCATCCAAAACACTACTAAAACCACTAATCAAGATTATACTTAAAAAAGCCTCAAAAATCCTTGTTATAAGTGAAAAATTAGCCGATAAAATCCTAGAACTCGGAATACCAGAAGACAAGATAATAATAACATACAACATGGTAAATACAAAAATCTTCAACCCACAAGTTAAAAGTTCATTCAAAAAAGAAATAAAAACAAAAAAACCCATCATATTATTCGTAGGCAACCTAGTCCCACAAAAAGGCGTTGAACACCTAATAAAAGCAAAGAAACTCCTAAAAAAAAATTCAAAACTAGTCATAGTAGGTGGAGGACCCCTACTCAAAAAACTAAAAAAAATCGTCAAAAAAGAAAACATCAAAGATGTTATATTCACAGGACCCAGAACAGACATAAACAATATAATGGCCGCCGCAGACATAATAGTCCTACCATCAATCTCCGAAGGACTCCCCATAGTACTATTAGAGGCCATGGCAATGGCTAAACCAGTAGTAGCCACAAAAGTCGGAGGCATACCAGAGATCGTCGACGAAAACGTAGGAATACTCGTAGAACCAAAAAACCCAAAAAAACTAGCAGATGCAATAGAAAAACTCCTCTCAGATGAAAAATGGAGAAAAAAACTCGGAGAAAATGGACTGAAAAAAGCTGCTAAATTTTCAACCATAAAAACACCATATTAGTGATCATTATGAAACTAACTCACACAAACGGAAAATCCATCCACATGGTCGACATAACCCCAAAACCAATAACCAAGAGAACAGCCACTGCAGAAGGCGAAATACGCCTAAAAAAAGATACAATAAAACTAATCAAAGAAAAAAGGATAGAAAAGGGTAACGTGCTTGCAACAGCTCAAATAGCCGCGATAAACGCCATTAAAAACACATGGAACATAATACCATTATGCCATCCACTCCCCATAACAAACGCAAAAATAAAATTCAAAATCCTAGACAATAAAATAACCGTAAAAGTAACGGTAAAATGCAACGGCAAAACAGGCGTGGAAATGGAAGCCCTCACAGGAGCGAGCATAGCACTCCTAACAATATGGGACATGGTAAAAAGCATAGAAAAAGACAAAAAAGGCCAATACCCACACACAAAAATATCAAACATAAAAGTGGTTGAAAAAAAGAAAAGTGAACCGAAATGAACACCACAAAGACCATGATGAAAATAATAAAAGACTGCTACCCCCACATAAAAGACCTGAACCCAGCCCAACAAGCCACAATCAACAAAGGCTACCTCGAAGACAACCACAACTATATACTAGCAATACCAACAGCAAGCGGAAAAACACTCCTAGGCCTCATGGCCGCCATAAAAACAATACTAGAAGGTGGAAAGGTCATCTACACAGTCCCCCTACTATCCATCCAAAACGAGAAAATCAAAGAATTCAAAGAACTTGAAAAACATGGCATTCGCGTGGGTAAAGATCCAAGATCCTCAGATTTCGCCATCATGGTCTTCGAATCATTCGACATACTAACACGCTTCTCATGGAACACACTACATGAAATAGACCTCCTAATAATAGACGAATTCCATATGATAGGTGAATATACAAGAGGGCCCACGATAGAATGTGCAATCACCCGTTCAATGTCACTAAATCCTAGAATGAGGATAATAGCACTTTCCGCAACATTAAGCAACCTGGAAGAAATAGCAACCTGGTTAAATGCAAAAACCATACAACATGATTATCGTCCAGTCCCACTCTACAAGGAAGTTCTAACCCTCGAAATGCTCAAAGCCAGAGAAAAAAACGAGGCCATAGTCAAAATACTAGAAGAAGCCATAAAAGAAGACAGCCAAATCCTCGTATTCATATCAACAAGACGCTTCACAGAAGCCCTGGCAACATTCGTCTCGCAAAAAATACACATCCCGAGGGAAATGAAAGAAACATTCAGCGAAGTCGCCGATAAAATACTTGAAATCCCTAAAAAGAGCGGATCGGCACCAACATTCACTTGTCTTAAACTTGCAGAATGCATCAAAGAAGGTGTCGCATTCCATCATGCAGGTTTATTCACTAGACAAAGAGAAATCATAGAAGACGAATTCAGAAACGGCAACCTATACATGATCACAGCAACACCCAGTTTAATGTATGGTGTTAACCTACCATCTCAGATCGTTGTCATAAGAGACTACACAAGATGGACCAGGCAAGGACCCAAATGGATCCCAGTGTTCGACTATGAACAAATGTCTGGAAGAGCCGGAAGACCACAATACGACAACGTAGGATACTCATATCTCATAGCAAAAACTCTAGAAGAAGCATACCAACTAGAAGAATACTACATAGATGGTGAAGTAGAACCAACCAACTCAAAACTCATAGAAAACAAGGACGCAGTCTACCACCAGATAATAGGACAAATAGCAGCAGGGCTAGCAGACAATCCAGATAATCTAGTTGAATTCTTTAAACAGACATTCTATGGCCATCAACTCGCCAACAACCCTAATATGAGCATGTTCACAGACACTCTTGAACATGAGATAAATTCCTCAATAGAATTCCTCATCAAAAACGAGATAATAAAACCAACCCCAAGCGGGTTTAAAGCCACAACATTTGGACTCCTCATAGCAAATTCCAATTATAGTGTTGAGACAAGTATAAAACTCCGTCAATTCGCAACAGAAATGGAGGAACTCGACATCCACAGGTTAATCTATGAGATATGTAAAACCCCTGACATGCCATTCATATCCTTCAAAACCCGCAAAAATAGGGATCGTGTCCGTGAAAAACTCCAAGAACATGGAATATTCACTATAGATGTAGGTAACCCAGAGGCTACAGCAGCATCCCTAATAGAATGGATAAACGAAAGAAGCGAATATGAGATTGAAAACGCCTTTAATGTATATGCCGCCTCAACCCGCAGAGCAGCCTACGAAGCATCCCAACTTATAAGATTCTTCAAGAACATATGCGAGGTCACAGGAATCTATGGCTATTCACAGGCACTTGACATGCTCATAGCACGCTTATACTATGGTGTTAAAGAGGATATAATACCACTAGTTGTGGGAGTGAAAAGATTAGGTCGCATAAGAGCCCGAAGACTCGTAAATACATTCGGATACAACCTAAAAAATGTAGATGTAGATGACCTGCAAAAAGTTGATGGAATCGGGCCGAAAATGGCAACTGCAATCAAAAAATATGCAAAAAGAAACCCTAAAATAATGGCTAAGTATTAATAGATAACCCCCTTAAATCTTAGTTAAAAAAAGTTTTGTTATGTTGGCGTGGAAATGTGGAGGAAAGTGTATATTCGTAGATCCATTGAGCCTGTCACTAAAACTTGATGGAGAGTCTCATACTACATCCATTTTATTAAATGGAACCATCAAAATATACTTTTATCGTCCCCATGAAGAATAGCCCTTTAATCTTCTAAAAACACCATTTACTATTATTAAAAAAGGTATAAGGATGTGTTTTGTCCATACAAAAAAATAATGTGACATGTGCATAAGTTTGAGAAAGCCTAAGGTGACCCTAAATGCTTGAAGATATCCATGAAAAGTTGACTAAAAGAGATCTTTTAAAGATTCTCAAAAGGGAAGCTTCAAAAATTTCAATAAAGGATATAATGGACGCCACACTCTACCTAAAGGAAGAGACTAAGTACATGTCGGCCCGTGAACAAGAAGAGTTTATTAAAAGATTTACAAAGGCCTTTTTCAGAAGGATGAGGGATGTGAAAAATGAAAAGGATAAAAAGGAGTATGGCGAGTTAATTGATACCGAAAAATTAAGGGATTTTATTGAATTTCTCGATGAACAACTCAAAAATGCTAAGGGCAAGCCCGAGGAATGTTTCCAAAAAATTGCGCGGATAATAAGTTTATATGCAACATTCATAAAAGAAGAGCCGATACATCCTGTTGGAACCCGTTTTCCAGGCGGCTTAATGGTGAAAAAAAGAAAAAATGTTTATTATTGTCCTGTTAAAGAGAAGCAGATGAACACACCTGGTGCTCTTTGCAGGTTTTGTGTTACTGTCCAGGATCCTGATGTTGCTTAGGGTTAGACCATGAGTCCTATTCCATCAATAACAAGTGCCAAGCCGATTATCCAAGCAAGGAAGACAGGATTCATTGCAAAAGTGCCCACTATCAAATATAAGACTCCAAGTATACATACTGCTGCAGCCGCTATCTTACTAGTCTTCTCCTCCCTTGCAAATAAGCTTGCTATACCTGCTATTATCAGGATTATACCTGTAAGGTATATCCAGAATGCCGTTAGAGCGCTGAAGAGTGCTATGTTACCTATAAGGGCTATTGCTAGGATGATACCGAGTATACCCAATATCAGGTAGAGTATGCTAGCTCCTTTACTATCTGTCCATGTTCTGGCTCCGAGAATGAGCAACCATAAGCCTATAAATAGGATTGCAACACCGCTAAGAACGCTGAGTGTAAAGATGGACGCCACAGGGAAGATCAGTATCAGTAGTCCTAGGATCAATGTTATAATACCAAGTGATCTTGTTCCATTAATTTTTCTCACCTCCCACTCCAATTTTCTGCATCATATAATATGAAACTCATCTTATAAACTTTTTTTGTCTGGATTCCAAAAAAATGTGATGAATTTCGCTGAAAGAATGGGAGAGAGTCAATTAACGAAAAAATAAAAAATTAGAAAAATTGGAAGGTTAACCTCCGCCGTCACAGAGCTCTGAACCCATATCAACCTCTTCAAGATCTTCCCGCATCTTCTTGAGCTTTTTAAGGCTTTTATCTAGCCTTTCACTCTTTTCGGATTCTCTTCTTTCAATTTCTGCCTTGTCTATCACTTCAAGATACTCAGTGTTATACCATAGGTCTGAATCAGCAAGCCTAGCCCATCCCTGGTCATTCTCTACTTTAAGCCCTGAAACCTCTCCTGTAGTACCAGTACCACCGTATCTTACAATGGACCCTACAGTTATCATTTTTCCTCTTCCATCAACAATCTCCAACCTTAAAACCCCCCCTACTATTCTTCTTTTCCAAGTGAAAGTTTAGTTGATTCCTCCTTAGGAGTTTCCGAAATCTTCTCGGCTTCTTCAGCCGCTATACTGATTATAACATAGTCACCCACTTTCTGTATTTTATCAACGTCTATTAGGAATGTCTGTGGTTTAAGTGATAATTCCCCCTTTGATACTATCACAGAATTTATCACTCCCTTCTCAGGATCGACGTCCATATCAGATACTTTACCCACTTCCAGGGCATTCTTATCAAGAACCTTTTTACCCAAAAATTCAGAGACCAACATCAAAAACACCAACAAATCTTTATATCTAGTGAGAATATATATCTCTTTATAAAGTAAAAAGTTTATCCATGAAAACATCATTAAGAATATTCAAAATATTTGGCATACCAATAGAACTAGACTTCTCATTTCTAATACTAATAATATCCATATACCTACTGGCATTTTCAGGTTTCATATCCCTAGAAATGGCCGTACTCATAACACTGATCTTTGTAACAGTTGTAATCCATGAATTATCACATTCATATGTAGCACTCCACTTTGGGGTGAAAATAGAAAAAATACTCTTACTCCCCATAGGCGGCATAGCCAAAATGGAGGAAATACCCCGCGTACCCCGTCAGGAACTATTAATATCCATAGCAGGACCCCTCACAAATCTGATAATAGCAGCTGCTTTCTATGGTATACAATCAACAAGAATATTCCCACAAACAATAACAAACTTCATAGGCAACTTCATACTAGTAAATATTGTACTAGCACTCTTTAACTTGATCCCAGCATTCCCAATGGATGGTGGAAGGATCCTAAGAGCGCTCCTAGCAGAGAAAATGACTTATCTTCGTTCAACAGAAGTCGCGGCAAACCTTGGGAAATTCCTAGCCATCCTCATGGCCATGGCCAGGATATTCTACAATTTTTTCCTCATACTGATAGCTCTCTTTATCTATATCGGCGCAGAACAAGAATACCGGCTCGTATTCATATCATCCCTGCTTGAAGGTGTTAAAGTAGGGGATGTGATGACACCAGAACCCATCACCCTCAAACCATCCTCAACGGTTAGTGAAGCTCTTGAAACAGTATTCAAATACAAACATATGGGTTATCCAGTGACAGAAAACGACGAACTTAAGGGTATAGTGACATTCCAAGACCTTTCAAACGCAGAGAAAGATGCTCCTATCTCAGAGGTCATGACAAAAAATGTTATCACAGTAGACATCAATGATGATGCCATCTTAGCCCTTGAAAAATTAACTAGTCACGATCTTGGAAGATTACCAGTTCTCAAAGACAACAAACTCGTCGGCATAATATCAAAAACAGACCTTATAAGAACACTCGATATTATGAGAAGAACAAAAATGTGAAAAAAGGGAGAATAAAGGATGGAGGATGCCTGTCGCCTAATAATAGAGAAGATTATGAAAGGGGATGTGAAAACAAGAGAAGAACTTGAAAGGATTAAACGTGAAACCTGTAAAAACTTCAAACTTGAAAAATTCATGAGCAACTCCCTGATACTAAAATACGCGAAAAAAGATGAGAGAAGAATCATAGAAGAATTCCTAAGAAAAAAGCCTACAAGAACAATCTCAGGGGTTGCGGTCGTGGCTGTAATGTGCCAACCACACCCATGCCCCCATGGAAAATGCCTCTACTGCCCAGAAAGCGAAAAAGCACCCCCAAGTTATACCGGGGAAGAACCAGCAGCACTCAGAGCAAGAATGTACAAATTCCACCCATACCACCAAGTATATAATAGGCTAAAACAACTCCAAAGCATAGGACACCCCACAGACAAAGTGGAACTAATCATAATGGGAGGAACATTCCCAGCCCAGACACTCTGCTACCAAGAATGGTTCGTGAAACAATGCCTAAAAGCAATGACAGACTTCACAAAGAAAACCCCAAGATACAAAGGTTACATCTCCCTCGAAGACGCTCAATCAGCTAATGAAAAAGCACCCATAAGATGCGTTGGCATTACATTCGAAACAAGACCAGACTATTGCAAAGAAGAAGACGTGGACAGAATGCTCTCATTTGGCGTTACAAGAGTCGAACTCGGAGTCCAAACAATCTACAACCACATATATCATCGTATAAAAAGAGGTCATAACATCCAAGATGTTATAGAATCCAATAGGATACTAAGAGACTCAGGAATCAAAGTTGCAATGCACCTCATGCCAGGACTCTTCGCAGACTTCAAAAAAGACCTCAGAATCTTTAAAAGAATATTCTCAGACCCATCATTCAAACCCGACATGATAAAAATATACCCATGTCTCGTTACAAAAGGCAGCCAACTATACCAAATATGGAAAAAAGGAGAATACAAACCCTATAATACAGAAGAAGCAGCCGAATTAATCGTCCAAATAAAAAAAATGTTACCCAAATGGGTTCGCACAATGAGAATACAAAGAGACATACCATCACACCTAATAATCGACGGTGTTAAAAAATCCAACCTCGGAGAAATAGTCTACAAAAAACTCAAAGAAAAAAACATACAATGCCAATGCATAAGATGCAGAGAAATAGGACACAGACTATCAGAAGGAGCCAACATAAACCCAGACAACATAACACCCCTAAAGGAAGTCTACAAGGCAACCGACGGAAAAGAATTTTTCCTCTCATATGAAGACCCTGAAAATAACATCCTCATAGGATTCCTCAGACTAAGATTACCATCCAAAAAAGCCCATCGAAAAGAAATTAACCAAGAAACCGCACTAGTAAGAGAATTACACGTATACGGGCCAATGCTACCCCTAGGCGAACCAGGGAAAGGCATCGGACAACACTCAGGATACGGAGAAAAACTGCTATCCTGGGCAGAAGAACTAGCCATAGAAAATAGTAAAGAAAAAATATTAATAACAAGTGGAATAGGAGTCAGAGACTACTATAGAAGGCTTGGATATGAAAAAGAAGGCCCATACATGGCAAAAATTTTAAAGTGAGGTGGATTAAATGGAAAAAGAAGTTTTCGCACGTCTCATAGACCATACCAATGTAAAGGCTGATGCAACAATAAACGACATAATAAAATTATGTAAAGAAGCCACCCATTACGGATTCGGCTGCGTCATGGTAACTCCAAGTAATGTTAAATTAGCATCAAATATCCTTAAAGGAACACCAGTAAAGGTAGGTTGTGTTATAGGATTCCCAACCGGCAGCACCACACCCCACATAAAAGCCCTTGAAGCCAAGGAAGCCATAGAAAACGGTGCAAACGAATTAGACATGGTTATGAATATAGGTGCCATGAAATCCAAGGAACTAGACTTGGTCGCAGATGATATAAAAGGGGTGGTTGAAGTTGCCAGAGACAATATCGTTAAGGTCATCATAGAAACAGCGTACCTAACAGACAAAGAAAAAATACTAGCCTGTAAAATAAGTAAAAAGACTGGTGCAGATTATGTTAAAACTTCAACTGCTTACGGGGGCCTTAAAGGGGCGACCATAGAAGACGTGAAATTGATGAGATCCACAGTCGGAAAAAATATGGGTGTTAAAGCCTCTGGTGGTATAAGAGATCTTAAAACTGCATTGGCCATGATAGAAGCAGGGGCTGATCGTATAGGAACATCAAGTGGCGTTCAGATAATCAGCCAATGGGAGGATCTAATATGAGGATCAAGATAGAAGTTGAGGGTAAAGGTTATGCGATTGGAGAACTAGATGATAGGAACCCTAAAACTGCCCAGATAATCTATGAGAACCTGCCAATAGAAGGAAGGGCGCTCATATGGCTCGAAGAGGTCTATTTTGACATTCCTTTAACAATTGAGTATGAAAATCCATCGAAGACAGCTACAATGGGTGATATATCCTATTGGCCTCCTGGTTACGCCCTTTGTATCTTTTTCGGGTCAAGTCAACCCTACTCTGAAGTTAATCATATTGGTAGGGTCATAGAGAATCTTGAACTCTTCTGGGAAGTGGAGGAAAGTGATAGGATAATCATAGATAGGGTTGAGTGACTGGTTCTATTTTCCTATAGAGGGTGTCTCGCATGGCAGGCATCCTACCAATATCCAAGATAACTCTTTCCATTTCCTCGATTTCTGCGTTGACACCATATGATGCTCCTGCAGACCGTGAAATGTTCTCTTCTCCAAGCGTCCCTCCAAGGTCGTTCGCACCTGCGAGTAGGCACATTTGCGCGAATTTGAATCCGAGTTTAACCCAAGATGCTTGTATGTTTTTTATAAGGTCTCTGAAGAACAATCTTGCAACCGAATAAAGTTTCAAGTCTTCTGTCCCTGTACTGCCCGCCTTTGCCTTTCCTTCCCGGTATATTCTCGTGTTTTTGTGCATGAAGGGTAATGGTACGAATTCTGTGAAACCGCTTGTATGCTCTTGGACGGATTTTAAAATTTGGAGGTGTTTTATTCTTTCCTCTGCATTGTCTAGGTGACCATACATAATAGTGCAAGTTGTTGGGATACCTGTTTTATGGGCTGTTTCTATCACTTCAATCCATTCTCTTGTGTCAAGTTTTTTTGGGCAGATGACACGTCGAATATTATCGTCTAGGATCTCTGCTGCTGTGCCGGGCATTGAATCTAAACCTGCTCTTTTCAATATTTTAAGGGTTTCTTCTATTGAGAGTTCGGCCTTCTTCGATCCATAGTATATTTCCATCGGCGAGAATGCGTGGATGTGTATCTTTGGAAGCTGGGATTTTATAGCTTTCAGTATGTCTTCATAGAAGTATGTGTCTACTTGGGGGTGTAGACCTCCTTGGATGCAGAGTTCTATGGCACCATCCGCCGCGGCCATTTTAGCCCTTTCAACTATCTCTGGTATGTCCATGAAATAGGATCCTTTGTCTTCTTGGTTTTTTCTGAAGGCACAGAAGCCGCAGTTGCCTGTGCAAATGTTTGTGAAATTTATATTCCAATTTTTTATAAATGTCACTTCTTCCCCGACTACTTTTCTCCTCACAGCATCTGCTGTTATGAATAGTCCATATAACTCGCTTCCCTGGAGTTCCATCAAGTAAAGCGCATCCTTGAATGATATTGGCTCATCTAAGCCTTTCTCTAACACTTTTTTTGTTTGTGGGCTGATTTTCAAGGCATCAAGCATACTATCATCTTCTATCTCATCATTCAAAGTCCATTGAAAGATTACTTCCTCTTTTATTTTTATAGCAGGTTCATGTTATAAATTTTTTATCTAAGTTCTGCAAGAAGACCCCCCTCTGAAAGGGAGGATAAATTGCAAAGCTTAAATACCGCCTTCCACATACAACCCCATTTTGTAGACCATATAACTAGAAGCATGGGATTCTAGGCTAAGGAGGGTCCTATAACTGTGAAGCCATAGGTGAACTCCCCAACCTTGCAAAGTTTCATGTTGGAAACCCCACTTGTAAGCGTGAAGGTTCACTAAGTTTATGTTCGTTGCGAATGTTCAATATATGTTCAATAGTGGGGATAATGCTCAAATGACCCATTTCTTCATGGATACTATGCATGGTGTTACGCCCCTCCCACGATATGCTCCAAGTGGATCCTGTGACTGATATCTCTGTCAATTATCAGCACATAAAAAACATTTCCTTGGAGGTTGGAGGCCCCTTTTTTTTATCTATACTGATGGGTCATAGGAACCCATGAGTTTTTGACAGTGCTATTTTTCATGGGATTTTGTTTGGGGAAAGTTACAATTTCGTGATTTGTTCTACTGATTATCATTGTAATCTTATGCTTGAATTGGTCCCATACATGCAAGTATAATCAATAGATTTAAATATGAGTAATTATTAGGTTATTTTGGAGGTGAAAATATGGTCGAATTACCAATAGCACCAGTTGGAAGAATAATAAAAAATGCCGGTGCCGAGAGAATAAGTAATGATGCAAGAGAAGCACTAGCAAAAGCCCTAGAAGCAAAAGGTGAAAAAATAGCAGAAGCAGCAGTTAAACTTGCAAAACACGCCGGTAGAAAAACCGTTAAGGCAGAAGATGTGGAATTGGCCGTTAAAACAATGAAATAATCCACTTCGTGTGTGGGGGTATATAAATAGACACCCCACACACACTCTCCTTTTCTTTGAACATACCATGGAGGAGGATATCATGTCAACATTAAATAATCTAAAAGAGGCGTTTGCAGGGGAATCCCAAGCAAACAGAAAATATCTTGCATTTGCAAAGAAAGCTGATGAGGAAGGATATCCGCAGATAGCGAAGCTATTCCGTGCAGCTGCAGCTGCAGAGGAAGTGCACGCTTTTAATCATCTAGATGCTATGGGGGCTGTTAAAAGCACAGAGGAAAACCTTAGAGAAGCCATAGATGGTGAAACCCACGAATTCGAGGAGATGTACCCCCAATTCATCGAAGAAGCCGAAAATGAAGGGGAAGAACAGGCTAAATGGAGCTTCACCGTTGCTAATAAAGTCGAGATGATACATGAACAACTTTACAAAAAAGCCCTTGAAAATCTCGGAGAAAACGAAGAAGTAGACTATTATGTGTGCAACTGGTGCGGTAACACAGTCGAAGATAAACCACCAGAAAAATGTCCAATCTGCGGAGCCCCACAAAAAGAATTCAAAAAAATAGATTAAACAAGACCCTTTTTAGGTACTTTAATCCTAAATGTGGTCCCATCATCTGATATCATTTCGACATCAGCATTAATCTGATCAGATAAACTTTTAACTAATTGCAGACCTAAAGATGAAGTTTTCTGCCAATCAAGACTGTCTGGGAAGCCCACTCCATTATCACTTACCTCAAGTAGTATCTCATCATTCAATGACTTCAATTTTAAGTTAACCTCTCCCTCAGCACCTTCTGGGAACGCATGCTTTAAAGAATTTGTTACAAGCTCATTTACTATGAGGCCAATTGGTATGGCCAATTCCACATCCATTTTTACCTTGTCAAGATCCAAGTTGAGTTTTATCCCAGGAATGGCATAACTGTTGAATATTCCACTGGCAACTGTCTGGAGATATTCTGCTATGTCAATCTCTTTAAGGTTAGAGGAACGATAAAGTCTCTCATGAATTAACGCCATGGATCTGGCCCTGTTCTCGCTTTCCTTGAAAAGTTCAAGGGCCCTTTTATCCTTTAGGTACCTTGATTGTAGGCTTAAAAGACTGGAGATTATCATGAGATTATTCTTCACTCTATGGTAGGTCTCTTTAATGAGCAACTCCTTCTCCTTAACTGTTTTTTCCAACTCTTTTTGCGTCTTTTTAATATCAGTTAGATCTTCGATCACAACAATAAGCAGATCATCTCCACCAATCTTAACAAGCCTAGAGAAAACTCTAACATAATGTTCATTTCCCTTGGAATCTAAAAGTTTAGTTTCATAGGGTTTAACCTCACTTCCCTTTTCTATAATCTTCAATTTCTCTTTAATCTCTTTAATCCTCTCTGGGAGGATGAAACCCAATTCAAAGGATTTACCCACTAATTTGCCCTTTTTTAACCCGATCAGTTCGCTGGTGGCTTTATTCAGATCAAGGATCTTCCCTTTCAAATTAAGAACTAATATATACTTGGGTGAGAGTTCAAAGAGTGAACGATACTTTTTTTCACTTTCTTCTAATTGCCTCCTCTGGGCATCTATTTGCTCAGATAAAAATATTGTAACCGTGTTCACAAAAAAGAACATTAAAACACGGAACACATCCTCGAAAAAGCTAAATCCTAGAGAATATGCGGATGCTAAAAGTAAAAATGATAATATCCCAGTTAAGATCAGAGACTTCCTTTTAAACCATATAGCTGCTAGGATAATCGGGATATAAAAGAAGTGAGTGAATATAATACGAACATGTAAGATAAAATGGAAATAGAAGATAAGGGCTATTGAAACCCCCATAAGAACCGCTAAGACAGAAATTCTCACCTTATTATCATAGAGATCAAACATGAAAAACACCACAAATCATACCTAAAACTTTTTTTATGGGGAAATTATCATACCCCATTTTATATATAAAATTTTCCCACCCCAAAAAATGGGATAGTTATAGTGGGATTTGATGGGCCCGACGGGATTTGAACCCGCGATCTTCTGGTTAAGAGCCAGATGCCCTGCCAGACTGAGCTACGGGCCCCTCATAGATAAAAGATTAGGACATATTATTTATCCTCTTTTTTAGTTACATAAATTTTTTGGTTTATCATTTAATTGCTTGGCAACTCTTATATTTTGGGTATGGTGTAGAGTATAAGGGAAAAAATATTATAATATTTGAAGCATATGAAATTTTAGGTGGGGTCTAATGAGGGTTGCTTTAAGTGAAAACATTGAAGAATACCTGGAAACTCTCTATAAGCTTTCACAGCGAAAAAAGCTTATAAGTACATCAAGCATATCAAGGGAATTGGGGATAGCCAATGCAAGCGCCACTCAGATGCTCCAGAGATTGGCCAAAATGGGTTTTGTAGATTATTCCCCCTATAAAGGTGTTAAACTTACAATGAAAGGTTATATGATAGCTGAGAAGATTATAAGGAAACATAGGCTGCTTGAAAGGTTTCTGCATGACATGTTAAAATTGAAACAAGAAAAAATACATCCTCAGGCTTGTGAAATGGAGCATGCGCTTTCTGATGATGCTGAAAGAGCCCTTTGCCAATTACTCAAACAGCCAAGCCACTGTCCTGATAAGAATCCCATACCCCCATGTAACCTCAAATTCGAAACATGTGATGAATGTTTAAAAAGGAAGGATGATGATGTTGAAGAAATAGGTTTAAGAGACCAAAATCTCCTATCCCTACCTCAACTAAAAGAAATGGGGAAAGGAAGAATATCCTTTATAAGGGGCGATTACAAGTTCCTAAAAGATGTTATGAACATGGGGATAACCATCGGAACTCTTATAAAAGTCTTGAAAAAGATTCCCCGGATAGGATCTGTTGAAATAGAAGTTAATGGATCAAGGATCGTGCTTGAAAAAAATATTGCGGAGAATATTTTTATAAACGCCAAAAATCACTAAAATATTTTTTAAGTTAACCAATTTTCAACCCTTTTCATGATCTTATCAAAGAAATCTAATGATTTTTCATGTGAACTAAGGGCTATTGCCAATTCTATGAGGGTCTTTTCATCTCCTACAAGGTTTATGTAAAGAAGAAGATTCTCATATAATTTACTGGTTTGATATCTTTCAGGCGCCTTTAAACCCCATAAGTGTATGAGGGCCCATTCTTTGGATGAATCTTTGATCTTTGAAAGTTGGAATTTCCTATTTGAAAATATCCTCTCTTGGATATATTTTAAAAGGTTTCTGTTTTTCAAAGCCCAGAAACTGAAATCCTCATACTTGGCTCTTAAATCATGGATTCGACCTCTTTTCTCTTCTCGTATCCTTATAAATTCTTCCTCATACTTATTAAGTTGAAATTTTGACCTGTCAGTCCCCACAAGCTTTAATAGATTACCGTGCCTCTTTTTCAGTTCTTTACCGGCTTCTATGTGGAGTATCTCATCATCTGTAAGTTTTCTCTTTTCTAAAAGTTCCTTTTGGGATTCGACTTCACCCCTCCATTCCTCACATTTCCTTGATTCAAGCTCTTTCACCTTTTCAGAGAATCTTCCCTTTAGAAGTTCCATTGTTAAAAACCTACGCCAATTATTCTCTCCCAGATAAGATAGTATGGCTGCTATCTCTAAAGGATCTTCTGGTTCGCCTCTAAAATATGATACAAATCGGGCGGTCTCCCTGGGGAACAAACTTGGGATTATCATGACCAAAAGCCAAAATATAATTGAAACGGAAAGGGAAACTATTAATGGTAAAATGATTTCCTGGATAATCATGAGGACGCCCCTGTACTAAGGATAATTTTCCGGAGCTCCCTTTTAGTCTCTGTTATAATATCTATCTTTTCAACATCCACACTATTATTATTAAGGTATTCTATTAACTGTGTGGGGGTTATTGTAGCCTCAAAATCTGCGAGTATTGAATCGCCTTCAAAGCCCACCCCAACAGCTCCATAAGCCAACAATAACCTTTTAGCCTCCTTAAGTTGTGGAGTTTTTATCCTGAAAGTACGCAACTGCTCATGCAATTCTGCTATGTCAATATTCATACGTTGAAGGTTTATGAGAACATGCTTATTCAAGGCCTCTTCTAGTATTTCAACATCTATTTTATCTTTTCCACGGTTTATCCTCACGGCCTGGGCTATCTGGGCAAGGTCCTTGGCATGTGCAAATGTTGGGTTTAATCCTTCACCACCCTTGTCTTTGGGAGTGTAGAGTAATCTGAATCTTTCAAAGACGTCTTCTTCGTATTCTTCACCTATCAGATCTAGGTTTCTCCTGAATACTTCAATGATCTCATCTATGGGTGGGGCTTGGAGGAATATGTGTAAAGGTGCTCTTCGTAGGTGGGCTTCATCCATTATACTTATGTCAAGGTTTGTGGAGAATACTGGGATGAAGTGTGCATGTATAGCTACTGGCACACCCTTGATATATACCATCTCCTTCCTGTTTTCTAGGGGTATTATAAGACGGTTTAGTAGCATGTTATGATCTTCTTTTTGCCTTCCAAGATCATCAAGTAGTAGGACGCCACCATTTGCTTTTATGATTGGTGATGTCTCATATACTCCCTTGTTTTTGTTGAAGTTTGTCTCCAGTTTTCTAATTGTAAGTTCAGATCCTGTGAATACAAAGGGTGCATATACTTTAACCCATCTTGGGTCTTCTGGTTGTTCCCTGGATAGTCTGTGAAAATCCGGATCATATAATTGGATTACCTGTTCATTAAATTCGATATAACGTGGGATTAAAAGTGGGGGGAGCAGGTTTGACAATTTACTTGTGATGAAGGTTTTACCCGTGCCTGGAGGACCATATATAAAAAAGCCTTTGCCGATTGTAGCCGCATTCACTAGGATCTCTTTAGCTTTTTCGCTGCCAACAACATCCTCAAAGGCTTTCTCGATGATCTTATCAGGTATCTTGATAGGGAATCTTCCTTCCAGTTGTTTCTCCATCACCTTAAAATATAATTCGTATCTTACAGGGGCCAGTCCAATGTAGGGGTTTTCTTTTAGGAGTTTTTCCGCAAGTTTTCTTCCCTTCATTTTTATAGCATATGTCACACTGGGGAATAGGAAGCCTCCTCCTATGGAAGCGCAGAGTTCATCGTCTTCCATGTGCCGTAGGCATTCTTCAAGTATGTTCACATGTAATCCTGTGATTTCATGCATGTCTTTAACTTTTATAGTCCCATAGGTGGCTATGATTTTGAGGATAAGATCTTCTATAAATTTTCGGGAAAGATCTATTTCATCGAGGCTCTTTGGCCGTTTTAAGGCTTCGAAGAATCTTTGCATTTTTTCATCATGGTAATAATCCAATTTGGACACCAATTTATCTCTTGCTTATAAGACCTCCCCTTGAAAGGGAAGTATACAATTGGGGGCCTAGTAGGTTAAATTTAAATATTACCCTTTTTTGCAGCCCACTCCTTAATAAAAGGTGTGGAGGGTGAACCCATGGTTTGAACTTCTCAAATTTGCAAAGTTTCATGTTGGGAAGACCAATGGTAAGCGTGGGGGGGTGGTCACAGGATATCTTTTAGTTCCCCTATATTGGATATGATCTCGATGTCAAGCTTTTCACTCTTTATATGTCTTTTCTCATCCTCTTCTAATTTGGGTTTGACGAGTATTGCTGACATTCCCGCGTTCACAGCGCCTATTATATCCTCTCTAAATTTATCTCCAACCATAACAGAATCTTCAGGTTTACATCCCATTCTATTGAGGGCTTCTCTAAATATTTCAATGTCTGGTTTCTGGAATCCTACTTCTTCTGATGTGACAACTTCGTCAAAGAAATGGTGTATGCCTAGTCTTATCAGTTTCTCCCATTGTTTTATGGTGAGGCCATTGGATATCACTCCAAGGTTGTAACCTTTGCCTTTAAGGTATATTAGGGTGGGTATGGTCTGGGGGAATGGTCTTAGAAGGGCGAATTTAACATTATGATATGTTATCACACCTAATGCTATGAGCAGTGGTTTTTCCTCTCCAAAAACTTTCTCTGTAAGCACGTTAAAATGTTTATCATAATTTGATCCCTTTTCATCTATGATATTCCTGAGGAGAGAGTAAGCTTCTTCCTGTTTGAGGGGTAGTCCGGCTTCTATCATAACACTTAAAGCGGCTTTTCGGGCTAACCTTGCAAAGCTTGATGTGTCATATAGTGTGTCATCAATATCGAAGTATACGGCTTTTGGCATTAAAGTTCACCTGTTAGATGAATGCGTCTAGGCTACTCTGCCTTTCACCACTCGCTAGGATTAGCAGATCATCTGTTGAGTATCCGAGGGAGGTCATTATACGGGATACGGCAGCTAGAACTTGATTTTCTATATAGTAATCTGGGTCGTATTCTCCTTTGAAATCTTCAACTGGCACTGCCCGTTGACTGATGGGTTCTCTGCCCTTCACTATAATGTAGCGTATGATTGATCCTCTTTCAATTCTCCTACCCTTCATAAGGGATCTTCTAGCTGCTATTATATGGGGGCCTATTTGTTTGTATTCATCAAGGTTCTTGGTGATCTGTGTGTGTATGATGAGATCCTCAACCTTCACATTACCTTTTTTGATATCATTTATAACTTTTTTTATAATGTTCTTGGCCTTTTTGGGGGATCCGTCCTTTAGTATGGCTTTAAGGACCATCTGCTGTGTTTTTTTGGCTATGGGCGCCCAGTCCCTCCTTACAAGTTCCAGGCCCTTGGCGATGATAGTATCATCTTCTATTAGGGCGTATCTTTTCTTGGTTACGAAGAAACCTCTCTGGTAGAAGCCCTCATATTCGAGTTCCATCCCCTTTGGGAGTTTGTTATTGATATAATCCAAGAATTTTTCAACCTGGGAGAGTATCTCCTTTTTCAGGTTCTCAGCCAAGTTTATACAACCTATTTTTTGATTAATATGCCGTTGAGTATGCCATGTTGCCCTGGTCTTGATGTTACCCTGGCAATACCTTTACTTGTCTCTACAATGGCACCCTTTGTTATGATGTTTCTCCTTACAAAGTGTGGGTTTGCCCTGTTTTCTATTACATTTAGTATTTCTGCAACTTCTACTTTGTTGGTGTCAGGGTCCACCACGTTTATCTGGGTGTCTGTTACAAGTCTAAGCTTCCTGTTACCTCCCCTTGTCCTTATAGTCCTCATCTTCCTTTCACCGATTCTTGTCTCGGCAGCTTCTCTTCCAAGCTCATATTTTCTTTTTCCTCTGTTCTTTTTCAACCTTCCACCGGTTGGTTTCCTATTAGATTTACCTTGCCATATCGCCATTAGCATCACCTCAAAAATATTTATAATTAGGGAATATAATAATCTTCTAGAACTTAAAGTCAGAAAATTTCATCCATTAAAGTGTTTCATCTCCCCCCAAAAAAATACATCATCTACTATTAACACCATCCACATTCTTATATAAATTTTTCGGATCCCACAAAATTTTCTAGGATAAGTTCACCCCCACACACACAAATAGGGGGATGGTGATTTTATCTAAAGTCTTGCAAGAAGACTCCCCCGGGGATGAATCGCGAAAAATCTAAATACAATCAAATATGAAAGCAGCCTCCGAATCCCCCACAAGGATAAGGAGTTAGTAGCTGTGTGAACCGGCCAGTAAGAATAAGACCCTCATAGAAGGGTTAAACGCTTCACGAAACCCCCTCACCTAAGCAAGGGGATAGTTCATCCAATGGAAAAAGATTTTATACCATCTCCAATGAATAATCAAACAGAATAGTATAAAAAGGTGAACCCATGAAGATCAGCATGTCACATGGTGCAGGCGGAGAAATGATGCAAAACCTCATATCAGAGATCATACTCTCCAACATCCAAAAAAAGAGTGTTAACGGCGGAGTTGGATTAGATGACCTGGATGATGCCGCTAGCATACCCCTAGACGGTTATGAGATAGTTATAAGTACAGACGGCCATACCATCGACCCCCTATTCTTCCCAGGTGGCGATATCGGGAAACTAGCAATCTCAGGTACAATAAATGACATTTCTGTTATGGGCGCGAAGCCACTCGCCATCGCAAACGCCATGATAATAAGTGAAGGCTTCAATTCAGAAGAACTCGAACAAATCATAAAATCCATGAACCAAGTATCCCAAGAAACCGGAACCTCCATAATAACAGGAGACACCAAGGTAATGGAACAAGGAAAACTAGACAAGATGGTGATCACAACAACAGGCATCGGAATAACAAAAAAAGGCAAGATAATAAGAGACAACGGCCTAGAAACAGGAGACAAGATCATCCTAACAGGTAGCATAGGAGACCATGGAATAGCATTAATGGCATACAGGGAAGGATTCGGCTTCGAAACAAGCCTAAAATCTGATGTAGCACCCATATGGGAGATAGTGGAAGCCGCCCTAAAAATAGGGGGTGTGAAAGCCATGAAAGATCCAACCCGCGGAGGTCTTGCAAACGCCCTCAATGAACTGGCAGAAAAATCTAATGTTGGCATGATAATAGACGAAGATAAAATACCCATCAAAGAGGAAGTAAGGGCCGTATCAGAGATGCTTGGCATAGACCCCTATGAGGTTGCAAATGAAGGCAAAATAGTGATGGGCGTAGAAGCAGAACTTGCAGATGACATCCTTAAGGTCATAAGAAAAACAAAATATGGGGCCGAGGCAGAGATAATCGGTGAAGTCACAGAAGACAAACATGTAATACTTGAAACATCTCTTGGCGGTAAAAGGATAATTGAAGCACCAATAGCAGATCCCGTCCCAAGAGTATGTTAAAAAAAAGGATATGATTAAAATGGAAGAAATCACAAAAAGAAGACTTTTCGCCTTTATCATAGACTTTCTAATAGTCAATTTGATAATCTGGGCCCTAACCCTATTATCCTATCCTATAATAGCATTCACAGGTTCCTTTCCCATTTACAATTATTGGCTGGTTTTAGTGGCTATTATAACAATCCTATATTTCAGTTACTTTGAATATCATGGTGGGACCATCGGCAAATTAAACCAGAAACTAAAAGTGGTCTCAAAGAAGGGAGATTTAGAATACAGGCAGGTTATAATAAGAAATCTTCCCAAGATTTGCTGGCTCCCACTAATATTCGATCTAATCCTTGCATATAATAAAGAATTAAGACTATTTGATAGGATAGCAGGTACAAAGGTTATAATGGAAGACAAATGAAAAAGGGAAAAATCAGAAAACTGATATGGGATCGCCTGCACAAACTTGGCATCTCAAAAAGACCCAAGGGAGATTATGGTAGAATACCCGACTTTAAGGGTTCAAGGACTGCTGCATTACGCCTTTCAAGGACAAGAGAATGGAAAAAATCCAAGATAGTATTTTCAAGTCCAGATTCTGCTCAACGTCCAGTAAGGGAACTGGCTTTAATTCATGGAAAAGATCTTATAATGCCCACACCACGACTCAAAAAAGGATACCTCCACATAAAATCGGCCACTACAAGAGGATATGAAAGGTCAGCCTCCACTATAAGAGGAGCATACAAGTTCGGATCACCCCTAAAAGATTTCCCCAAGGTCGATATTGTAGTTGAAGGGTCTGTGGCCGTTGACATGGATGGTAACAGGCTGGGTAAAGGTGGGGGTTATGGTGATCGCGAAATAAAAGAACTCAAGCTTCAAGGTGCAATATCCCATTATACGCCAATTGTAACAACAGTAGATGAAGCTCAGATCGTCAAAAAAGTGCCAGTAGAAGCACATGACGAGAAAATAAACATGATAGTGACCCCAAACCGTGTTATAAGAATACAACCTATTTTATTGAGAAGATTGACTTGAAGGGTTTCCAGTAGATGTGTATATGTAAAAATGTCGCCACTACCATGAGAATCGCCATTTCAGCATGCCAATAAGTCACTGTTGGGTTTAAAGCCGTTTTGATACCTAATCTTATGAAAAAGATCAGTAAAAAGCCTGTGAAACCAGTCCCGGCATAACCAAATGTTAAAAGCAGATTCCATAATCTCCTATGCTTCGACCTTTTAATATACCCCCTTTTAAAGAGGTAATAAGTGAAAAGGTATAATCCAAGGATGATCAAGCTCACTGGTATGATATGATAATCATGATCAAAACCGCTTTTATCCTCAATAGTATGAGTTGTAACATTCCCATCATGTACATTATCTGCCTGTGCTCCAGTATTATTATCTGCTGTCACTGAATCTAATGTCTGTGAAAAGTCACAGAAACCATCACCATTTAAGTCTGTATATCTTGGGCACTGTCCTGGATATGGATCATTTACAAGCCCATATGGACAGGAAGTAGCGCAAGATCCTTCAAGTGATAACAGGCTGGCGATGAATGGGAATAATAGTATGAGTTTTTTGGCGATTTTTTCCCAATCCAAAATCAACGCACCCCCAAGATCCTGCGAACACTACCTTTATAATAATGAAAATGGAATATCGTCACGATCACGAGGCCTATACCAGCCTCAACATGCCAATAGAGCAACTGTTGATTAAATGGGCTTTTTAAAACCATTTTCAAGCATTAATAGTAGGATGAAGCCTCCGATCCCCGAGACTATAAATGCTATGAATATTATAAGGTTCCAGAGATTCACATGCCATCTTCTCTTAACTAAACCCATCCTATAAAGACCATAAGTGATTATATAAGATACTATAACTGGTAATGATACAGCTAAAATCTCATATTCCATTAAAACACCCAAATAGATCTCAAATTAAAACTCGAATTTAAAGTAGGTTATCAAAGTTATGAAATACTATTTAATATACTTTACTGAAATCATATCTATCAGATGGATATTATTAATTCCTGGTTGAGAGAGCATCTAATGAAAAAACTTTTTTTTGGTTTTTCTTCCCAGTGTCTGCCATATGCGCTCCTAGTCGAGAGAACATCTAATGAAAAACTTGAGAGTGGAGGGGGAACTTATCTTTTGTTACCAAAAAAAAAGATCCCAAATTTTTTTTATTCTTTCTGTTGCTTGTAAGACCCCCTGAAAGGGAGTGTATACACAATAGGGGGAGACAATTAGGATAGTTAAGTTTAAATATCACCTTTTAGATAGATTCTTTTGCAGTCTTGTTCCTTAACGAGAGGAGCATAGGATCCAAGACCGAGCCGAGAAGGGTCCCATAGGCGTGAAACCATAAGGTGAACGCCCAAACCCTTGGAAGCTTCCACGCGTAAAACATGTGCACATATGATGAATAATAATGGTGTGGGGCCGGTGGTCTAGGGGTAGGATACCTCCCTGACACGGAGGTGGTCGCGAGTTCGAATCTCGTCCGGCCCACCATTGCCGTGGTAGTTCAGTTGGGAGAACGCCAGACTGAAGATCTGGATGTCGCCGGTTCAAGTCCGGCCCACGGCATTAGATACTCTAATTTTAGGTTGCTGTGAGATATGTGTTAGTCGCCCCATTAATTTTAACTTTTAGGAATGATCCAGGATCTCCTTTTTCTGTTATAACTGGTATATAAGAGTTTGTCCTTCCTATGAACCCTCCCTTTCTGCCTTTTTCAACTACTAGGATCTCCTGGGATGTTCCCACCAGTTTAATGTTATCTTGTATTGTTATTTCAGATTTTATCTTTTCTATTATCTTTGAGCGTTTTTTAACGGTGTTGAAGTCTAGTTCTTTGAGTGATGATGATAGTGCCCTTGGCCGATGTTTATACTTTGATAGGTGGATGAAGTTAGGTTTTATCTCTTTTAAAAGTTTACAAGTGTCTTGGAATGCTTTTTCGTCTTCGGTTGGATATCCAACTATTATATCTGTTGCAATTGATATTCCAGGTATTTTTTCCCTGAAACTTTCCACTATATGCTTGAAATCTTCTACTGTGTATCCCCGTCCCATATCCTCTAAAATTTTGTTGTTTCCGCTTTGAACTGGTAAATGGAGGAATTTGTAAATCTTTTCTGATTTGAATGCTTCTATAAGATCTTCTAGTATGTTAAGCACGTTCCTTGGGTGCATCATACCCACCCTTATCCTGAAATTTTCCTCTAGGGAGGTTATTTCATTGAGGAGTTCTGGAAGGCTTCTGCCTATGTCCCTACCATAAGCTGCTGTATCCTGGGCTGTTAATTGCAATTCTTTACAGCCTTCTAGCAGCGCATCCTCTGCTTCTTTTTTTATAGCCTCTATGGGATAGCTTCGTAGTTTTCCCCTGGCAAAGCGGGTGCAACAATAGCTACATTCCCCAAGACATCCTTCACATAATTGTATTATATGAATGTGGGGATTAAATCTTATCTTAGGCATCCCAGCTTTTCTTATCAGGGATAATCCCGTCTCTTTTATCCTTTCACCCGCCACGACACGATTGGCCACCTTATATATTCTATGGATTTTATGCGGTCCTATCCAACTTGCACTTGGGGCTATCTTCTCCAGTTTTTCAGGGTCTATTTCTATCATGCATCCGGCCACTATCAATGGCTTTGAAGGATAAAGTTCCTGGACTTTTTTTATCCTGTTGATGACTTTATGTTCTGTGGGATGTTTAACATAGCATGTGTTTATTATGATGAGGTCTGCTTCTTCGATGGTGTCCACTAACCTTATACCATTCTTTGAGAGTATTCCTGCCATTATTTCAGAGTCGCCTTTGTTAAAAGTGCATCCGAATGTTTCAATGTATGCTCGCATATTAGATCATCAAAATGATTTTAAAAAAAGTAGAATCCTATTATACTATACCTTTTATTGGTTATAAAATTTTAGAAGTGCCATCCATACTTGCCTATTAGGGGTACGAATGCAACTCCACCGAGGCTTTTTGTCTTGAAATTGTCCTCTGATAATTTTTCTAATAGGATGAGATCCTGGTAGAATCTGTCGCGTCCAACTGGCACGAGGAGTTTACCCCCAACCTTTAGCTGTTTTTTAAGGGGTTCGGGTACTTCGGGAGCTGCTGCGGTTACATAGATCCGATCATATGGCGCTGCCTCCTCCCAACCCTCTGTGCCGTCAGCGTGTATAACTTTAATTTGTTTGTAATCCTTCAATTTCTCCTTAGCTCTCTTGTACAATGATTCTATACGTTCTATGGTGTAGACTTTCCCTTCTTCACCGACTATCTCCGCGACTACTGCTGCATGATATCCGCATCCAGTACCTACCTCCAAGACTTTCATCCCCCTTTCAAGGTCTAGGGCTTCGCACATCATCGCAACCATATGAGGAGCTGATATAGTTTGACCCTCTCCTATGGGGAGTGGCTGGTCAAGGTAAGCGCTCATTTTCTGGTCTGCTGGGACGAATTTTTCCCTGGGAACCTTCTCCATGGCCTTTTTAACCTTCTCGGTTTTTATATGGCCTCTGGCCACCAGGTTCTCAACCATTCTTTTTCGTTCTTCTAACATTAAGACCCCGCTTTTATGATGTTGTTAGAAAGGTCAATCCTGTATTTTCCCCTGGTAGGTGATCCGTAGACTCTCTTAATTTTATGGGCTGGTGCAGCACCCCTTTTAATGTGTCTATCAGTTGTTTTTATAGATTTCACTTGAAAGATATGGTCTTGAAGTTTGAATGTGTCACCGACTCTGAATGTGAAGTTTCTGTCTAGTTCAAGTTTCCTTGAGAATACTCTTCCATGTAAATCTATGGACACTCCTATTCTTGCCGGCGCATCTAATGGTATGCCCCATATTGTGCCTAGGTCAAGAGCCTTGCATTTTTCAACTCTTTTACCATTTTTTAATTCTAGGGATGTTATCTCTATGAGTCTTCCGCTTATGTTTAATGTGTCTCCTATTGCGATTTCCTCATCAGAGTATAATTTGACCTTGTCTTTCCATGATTTTTCATGTTGGCTTATGATCACTGGATAGTCGAGTGGTTTTGAGATGACTAGTTTTTCTTTGAATGTTGTGCCGCAATCTTCACATTTTAGAACTAGTCTTTTAACCTTTTTGTATTTTGAATCGGATTCTGTTTTACTTTTCAAAACTTTAAAGGATCTCGAGCCGCAAATGGGACATCTCATCTCCTATTACCTCATATTCCCATACCTTTTAAGGTAATGTTCCACAAGCCCACCATCTTCTAATATTCCAAGGATGAAATCGTCAAATGGTCTTATCCTAAAGGTTTCCCTTGTACTTTTGTTTTCTATAATCCCCTTTTCCAAGTCTATTTTGAGGGTGTCACCTTCTTTGGCTTTTATATCAGCTATTATAACTGGGAGGCCTATGTTAATAGCGTTTCGGTAGAATATTCTCGCGAAGGATTTTGCTATTATTGCTGATATACCTGCATGTTTGAGTGCGCGGGGTGCTTGTTCCCTTGATGAGCCGCATCCGAAATTTTTACCTGCTACTATTATATCCCCTTTTCTTATTTTATCTGCGAAGTCTGGTCTTATACCTTCCATAACGTGACTTGCAAGTTCGTCTAAACTGAAGGTTCTAAGGTATCTTCCAGGTATTATAACATCGGTGTCGATGTTATCTGGGAATTTCCATGTTCTTCCTTGGATTATCTTATTCATATTTAGCCCCGCTGTTTTGAGCATTTGTTATGAGGGCCATGCCCCCAATGTCTTTTATTGTTTCTTCAGCCGCTTTTAGAACGTCTTTGGGGTTTGTGTCTGTGATAGCATAAACTGCTGGTCCGAATGAGCTCATACCAGCGCCTACAGCTCCGCTTGATAACATGTTTTCTATTGTCTTGTCTATAATTGGATGTTGGAGTTTTCTTTCAACCCTTTTGAATCCTATCCTTTGGATTTCATTTATGGCTTCTCCGAATGAGTCAATGTCTTCTTCGAGGACTGATGGCATCATTTTCATCAGGATTATATGGGATAGTCTTTCAACTTCTTTTAGGGGGATTGGACAATATTCTTGGAATATGTTAACCTCTTTTTTACCAGATACTACTTTGTCTATCCTTGGAACTGCTACTATGATTTTCCAGTCTTCTGGGAAATCGTATCTGGCTATTACGGGTGGTGGTGATGCCTGGGATGCTGATGATGGTAGAAAATCTGTTTTTTCCCTTCTATTATGGCCTCCGTCAACTATAAAACCTCCGTATTCAAATGAGGCCACTCCTATCCCTGAAGTCCCTCCCCTACCAACTATCTTTGCAAGTTCCCATGAGTCCATTTCCATCCCAGATAAACTTGTTATAAGCTTTGCTGTGGCAAGGGAAACCTGAGTCCCTGATCCCAGACCAGAATGCGCAGGGAAGGTCTTCTCTATAATGAAATCGAATTTTTCAACGTTTTTAAGGCGAGTTAGCGTGTTCTTGGCTGCTTTTTCTATCTTGGCTGTGTATTCTCTGATGAGTTCTTCTTCAAGGTTTTCTTCGGCGAATATTGTTTTGAATTCTCCATTGGATACTGCTTTTATAATTAGATTGGGTTTTTTGAGTGTGATGCCAACGCCACCATCAATACGACCCCTTTCACCGTTAAGATCTATTAGGGTTAAATGCAATCTCGAGGATGTTATGATCCTTCCATTCATCATATCTCACTTTAAGCGGATTTTTCTTTAAATGGTTTGGCGAATTTCCTCTCAACAGATTCCCTGTAGATGGAGTTCATGGTACAGAATGGGATTATACGCCCATCAGGCGTGGCATAATGGATCACGCACCTTTTAACCCTGTCAATGTCGAAATTCCATGGGTCCATGAAATGCATGCAAGATATTAGAAGTGTCCTCTTGTGGAATTCTCCAAGGGCCTTGTATGATCTTTCTTTAAATATTGATATTAATATATTTTTTATATCAATAGACTTTGGGGCCTTTGATGTGTCAAGGGTTTTAGGGAGTTCTATTGCAGATTTTGCGATCGCCTTAGCCTTCCCAGTTATACCACCCTCTTTAAGATATTGAGTGTCCTTTTCGAGTATCTTGAAGAATTTATCCACATCAATGAAACGTGTTATAGGTATCATGTGGCTGTTTTCCACGAAGATGTATGTTGCTGTGCCACAATGAGGATGGCAAGTGAATGTGACCTGTGGTTCGCCTTCTAATGCAGATACGAAATCTGAGATTGGACAGACAGAAGATGCAGGATAGAAATCATCTATTTTTATCTTGCCATTTGTCTGTTCCTCGATCAGCCTTTGAAAGTCTGGTATTGTTATCCTCTGTTCCTCAACCTTATTGGCTGGTGTTCTACCAGTAAATGATACTGGTTGGAAGTTAACACCCCTTATTATATCAATGTTTTTTATGGCGAATCTTATTATGTCCCCTACCTGCTGGTCATTGATACCCTTTACGAGGGTTGGTACAAGTACTATGCCAAGTTTGGCCTTCCTGCAATTTTCTATAGCCTTTAATTTAATGGGTAAAAGGTTCCTACCCCTAGATTCTAGGTATGGTTCCTCTGTAACACCATCAAATTGTAGATAGACCGTGTTTAAGCCGGCTTCTCTGAGTTCTCTTGCAAGTTCTGGTTTCATGGCCAGTTTAACACCATTCGTAGCTATTTGGACATGTGTGAAGCCCTCGTCCCTGGCGAGTTTGACAAGTTCCACAATATCTTTTCTAACTGTAGGTTCTCCTCCTGCATATTGGATTGCTGGGGTTGGCACCGGCATGTTACTCCTGAGGTTGCGTAGCATCTCTTTTATTTCTTCATAGGATGGCTCATAGAGGTATTTTGAAACAGCGGCATTGGCGAAACAGATGGGACAATTTAAATTGCAACGATTGGTAACATCAATAAGACCAAGAATGGTGTGACTTTCATGTTGAGGGCAGATTCCACAGTCAAGTGGGCAGCCCTTTTCGGTTTCTGTATGGGGGTTTAGTAGGCCTTCACCCTTGTAATCATATTTGGAGAATCTTTCATAGAGGCTTTTATCACTCCAGTAAACGTTCTTGAAGGTGCCATGTTCTGGGCATTCTTTTTTTATGATCACCTTTTCGCTTCCTTCTAGTATCTCTGCCTTGATCTTCTTAAGACATACTGGACAGAGACTGTCTGTTTTTTTGATAACCACACTCCCACCTAAATATAATTTTTTTTCTTGAACACTCTCTTTTTTTCGAGTAAACTTTTAATAGGATATTGGGTTTTATATACATCAACCCCTTTGATTCATAGAATCTTTCGGGATGTTATGGTGACTACAATGGAAATTAGTGCTATCAATATTTTAAATATTGTCTATGTAATATACTTTATGCTACCAGCTTATATAGCAAATGTAACCGCCCTTATCTTTGGGGGGGGCCCACCCCTTGATCTTGGGTATCAGTTCATTGATAAAAGGCGCTTGATAGGTGATGGGGTTACATGGCAGGGGACTATAATAGGAACGTTACTAGGAACGCTAACTGGGATGATTCAAGGCATTTTCATGGACAACATAGCATATGGGATCCTTTTAGGTTTTCTATTAGCCCTTGGCGCTGTTATTGGTGATGCGGTTGGCAGTTTCTTGAAGAGGCGTCTTAATATAGAAAGGGGGCGGCCTGCTCCCATCCTAGATCAGATAGATTTTGCTTTGGGTGCTATGCTCTTTGCGTCAATTATCTTCGATTTTACCTATGAAATGATAATCCTAATACTAATAATAACTATAGTTTTACATCTTTCAACTAATATTATAGCCTATTTGATTGGTGTTAAGGATGTATGGTACTAGATTTCTTGTGTGAGGTGGTCTCCCATCATTATAGCGGTTCCTATCGCTGGTGCGACTACACACTGACGGGGGGATAGGAATATGTCCATGCTCTCACATTCCATCCCTAGGTGTTCGGCTGCTTTTTTCCCAAGGATGTGCATTCCAAGTCCTGTTGTAACTATCTTATCTAAATTTTCCCTCTCTGAAACTTCCTTGATCGCCTCAGCTATCTTTAAGGTTTGTTGATGGTGAATATAAGCTGCTATCTCTGTTATATCCCTTTGACTTAAAAGTTTAAGGTCGGCGCAGACTAGCCGCGCTATCCTCCTCATGGAATCTCTAATGGTTTTACCAGCCCCGTCAGGTGTGTTGCAAGTGTAATCCTTGTAGTCTATGTTTCCGAGTACGAGGTGGATGTCTGCACTGATGGCGAAGAGTTCAGATGAAACCCTGTACCATTTACCATTTAATGGTACTCGGTCTACGATAGTTGCCAGGTTACTCCTTAATACGCCAGTGTATACTAGTTCGCCTGTTGACAATCTTTCCATGTCTGATCTGCCCTTTGCACATTCTTCGCGGTCTTTTATCGGGATTATGTCAGTGGTTGTGCTGCCAACATCTACCATTATACAGTCGCTGCTTATGGCAGCGGCTAGCTGGGATGTTGCAATCCAGTTTGCAGCCGCCACTTCCATGGGTTTTGCTAGAGCCTCCTCTGAATCTATCATCCCTGAAAGGCTAACATAAGCCACTGGAACCTCGAATATCCCCTCCACCTGTCCTATTATATCCTTCACACCCTCTTCTTTATCCTTGTATGCATCAACGAGCTCTGCTGTCATTGTAACACCAACAGCATCGATTTCATCGATTTCATCACCTAGAAGTTCTCTTAGCGTGTCTTTGAGTTCATTTTTCCTAGTCCACATTGGAAGGTATCTGAAATCTACCTTTATGTTCTTTAGTTCACTGTCTTCTATTTCTATTATGGCCATGTCAGTGTTAGCGCCACCTATATCAATTCCCGCGACCTTCATATGAATCAACCTAAAAATATTTTCATGGAATTTTTCCCCTTTTTAAATTCCGCAAACCCTTCTATATTCCATCTTGTAGGTGTTCTTCCATCAACTGCCTCTATGATAGCCTCTCCAAGGTTTATATCCATGAGTTTTCTAAGTGCTATATATGGTGTGGTTATTCTAGAATTTAATTCCACTACATAAATTTTATCTGATAATATGAGATCAACACCCACATATCCCCTAAGCCCCTTTATGGATTCAACAGCCCTTTTAGCTACAAGCAAGGCATCATCTGCCATTTCATGCCTAAATGGTGTGATACCACCCTCGTATTCTAATCTCCCATCATCATATCTTATATACTGTTTGTTCAAGGAGATTGGTATTGCTTTTTTTCCGTTGGATAATATGCTGGCACTTGCAGCTTCACCCCCCACAAACCTTTGTAATATCATCTGGGAGTCTGATGATCCCATCACACCTCTAAGTTCTTCAGTTGAACTTATAATCTTTATACCCTGGCATGCAACCCCATCAACAGGTTTAACCACCATCTTCCCATCAATTTTAACATCACCCACTTTATAAGTTTCTATGATAGGTACCCTGTTTTTAAGGGCATTATAGGTTTTAAGTTTATCTGAACATGTGAGAACAGCCTCAGAGGTCGACCCCATAACTTTTACGCCTTCTGATTCTAATATACAAGTTAAATTGTATAATTCCATGTTTTCTTCTGGTGCTATGAAAAGAGCTGCATCAAATTCACTTGCATGTTCACTAAGCCATGAATAAAGATCCCCTTCAAGTATAATAGGATTAGGATAATTAATTAGACCATTAAACTTTTTAGAGATAAGATAAGATGGTTTAAATTTTCCCAGGTCACAGAGTAGGGCTTCTAACATGGCCTTGCCTTCTAATAAGATCTCTGGATCCTGGATGCCCTGGGCGGTTGCATATTCAAATATTAGTAGTTTCAAGGACGACCCACTCCCCTGAATATTATACCCTTCTCTCTAAATTTTTCAGGTCTTAGGATGGGTCTTGCGCAGATGAAAATTTTCCCATTAACCATTTCAGGTTCTATTTCACGGTATTCATCATGATCTGTCATTAGAACTGTGCAGTCACAGTTTAGAGCTTCCTTTAATGTAACTGGTTCCGCTCCCATACCCTCTATGATCTCCTTTTTTACATATGGGTCGTGTACCATTACCTTCGACCCTTTTCGGAGCAGCGCATCTATCAGAGGCTTTGAAGGTGTTTCTCTTGTATCAGCCACATTACCTTTATATGCCACTCCAAGGATTCCGATAGTAACATCTCTAATATCCACATGAATATCATTTAAGGCATCTTCTAGGATCTCTAGAACATGGTATGGCATTTCCTCGTTTATCTGTCGTGCTGTTTTAATCAACCTTGCAGGGACTTTATTGGCTTCCGCCATTTCAACTATAAAGTAAGGGTCAATGGAAAGACAATGCCCCCCGACTCCAGGGCCGGGTGTGTGCAGGTTAACCCTTGGATGATAATTCGCAGCTTCTATGGCATCTATGGCATCTATGCCAAGTGATTCACATATTATGGCGAGTTCATTAGCCAATGCAATATTAGTGTCACGGTAGGTGTTCTCCATTAATTTAACCATCTCGGCAGTCATTATATCTTTAACTTTCACGATTTCTCCTTTTGTTATCTTATGATAGAGTTTAGCGGCTCTTTCTGCACTTTCCCTGTCCATGCCCCCTATAACCCTTGCATTGTTTGTCATCTCATAGATTGTATTATTTGGCAGCGCCCTTTCAGGTGTGTATACAAGTCCAAAATCCCTTGAAACCTTCAAACCACTTTCTTCAAGTATTGGTAGGACAATCCTTTCACAAGTAGATGGGGGGACTGTGCTTTCAACTATGACAAGATCCCCCTCTTTAAGGCCCTTGGAGATAGTCTTTGATGCTGATATGACTGCTGAGAGGTCTGATGATCTATCAGCGCTCAAGGGTGTTGGGACCACGACTATCATTGTATTGGCTTCCTTTGCAGCATATTCACCATCGATTGTGGCTTTTAATTTTCCTTTTTTAACAACTTCAAGTAAAAGTTCGTCTAATCCCGGTTCTATTATGGGTGATATTCCTTTATTGATGGAATCAATGATATGAGGGTTTATATCAACACCAATAACATTGAAACCTACTTTGGCGAAAAGTGCAGCGGTTGGAAGTCCTATGTGGCCCAGTCCAAAAACAGCTATTAAAGTTTCATCCATATGATCTCCTCGTGGATTTATTTATCATATCTTATAAATGTCGCATATTACCTGTTTTCCCTTTAGGTTCATTGTCTGATGGGGGAATTTCGGTTTAAACCCATCATAGACTATCCTAACCTTACAATCCTCTCTTTCCTCCAATGATTCCACTGTTATATCCTCTTCTATTAGGCGTAATTCCCTCTGGAGATCGGATAAGATATTCTCGGGTGGTTTTATCGTTAATTTACCTTTTCTATAGAAATCAAATGTTGCATTGATTATCTTCTCAGAGGCTTTACCATCACCATAAGGGTTTGGGGCGTTTATCATCTTCCTTCTGAAATTTTGGTCTTCTTGAATTAATTTGAGGGTGTCTATTATCCTTTTTTTATCAGCCCCAACGAGGATGTTGCCACCAGCTTCAACTGTCTCTGGACGCTCTGTATTATATCTTAATGTTAAACATGGTATGTTGAGTGTTATGGCCTCTTCTTGTAGGCCGCCAGAGTCTGTGAGGACTGCGTATGAATTTGATAATAGCAGGAGGAAATCGAGATAGCCTAAAGGTTTCAGTAACTTTATATGTTCTGCCTTAGCTAAGAGCTTATAAAGGTGGAATTTTTCAAGATTTTTGCGTGTACGTGGATGTACAGGGAATATTATTAGAAATTCGTCTAATTCTAATAGAGCATGGATTATTGATTCGAGTCTGGTCTTGTTATCAACGTTCTCGGCTCTGTGCATTGTGAGTGTGATGATTTTATCAGATGGAAGGTTTATTTTAGATTTGCGTTTAGCAATTTTAAGATTTCTAAGACAAGCATCAACTATGGTGTTCCCTGTTATGATAATATTATCAGGGCAAGCACCCTCGAATAGGAGGTTTAAGGCTGCTTTTTCTGTTGGGGCGTAATAGATGTGTGTACAGGTATCTGCGACTATCCTGTTTATTTCTTCAGGCATTGTCTTGTCAAATGATCTTAGACCAGCTTCTACGTGGCCTACTGGTATGTGCATTTTTGATGCTACTAGGGCTCCGGCTAGTACTGCGTTTGTGTCTCCTTGTACCATGACTATGTCTGGATTTTCTTCCTTTAGGATGTCTTCGAGGCCTTTCATCATTGCGGCTGTCATCTTTGCATGGGTTCCCGAGCCCACTCCTATATTATGGTCTGGTTTTGGGAGTTCGAGGTCCTGGAAGAATTGTTGGGACATTTCATGGTCATAGTGTTGGCCTGTGTGTATTATGGAGAGTTCTATGTTCTTTTTTTGGATTTCGTCGATTACTGGCGCCATTTTTATTATTTCTGGGCGGGTGCCGATTACTATGGCAATTTTCATGCTGATCACTCTATTGATGGTTCCTCCGTCTTTTAGCCCGGTATTCGTCTATTATCTTCCATAATTTCTGTTTTTCTTTTTTTCTTCTATTTTCTCTCATCTTTTTTTCCCATTTTTCTATTTCATTTTCAAGGTCTCTTTTTTTGATTAGGGCGAAATTTTCGCGCATTTCAAGTGCTATATTCTGGGTTGGGATTATGGGTATTTCATTATCTTCGAATATTTTAATGGCCTGATGTGACATGTTTTCTCTTGTTATTATGGCTTTTGGGGCGAGTTTGGCGAGTATTTTCGCGGTTTGGGATCCTCCACCCTTGGCATTGTATAAGAGGATTGTATCATCCTTTTTTATTTTCCATTCTTGACAGGCTTTTTTTATACCTTCTTTGGTGAATGATTTCACGATTTTTACAGGGACTTTTTCACCTTCATGTTCAAAATCTTTCATTTCTAATAGTGAATTGATGTTTTTCTCTAATTTTTCCCTTAATTTTTTTTCTTTGTTATACTTTTCCTGTAATTTTTTTATCAGTTTGATTTTTGATGATAATTCCTTGTTTAAGAGTATGTCCTTTGAATATTCATAATGTAATCTTTCGATTTTTCTTTTTAATTTGATGTTTTCCCTTTTTTGTTTTCCTAGTTTATCTTTTAATTTTCTGTTTTGTCGTTTAAGTCTGTCTATTAAAAGTTTCTGATGTTTAATTTTCTGTTCTTGCACTTTAACTCGACTTTTTAACTTTGACAATTCTTCCAGGGCCTCTTTTGGTTTTTCCTTTATATGGGGGGCTGGTACTGTTTCTTCAACGACTTTTGGTTTTCTAATTTTCTTTATGGCGTTGGTTATTGGCGTGCCCCTGATCACTAGTCCTTTTATTTCATCAACTTCTCTCTTACTAATAGTTGAATTTTCGAGACGGGATTCTACCTGTCTTAGTTTGTTCTCATAATGTCTATATGTTTTGATCGCGGCTGCAAGAGCGTCTCTTTCATGGGCATCCAATGACACTTCTAACTTTTTCTCCATTAAAAATGTGTTAACAAGCTCATTCTTTAACGCCACAGAAAATATCTTCTCAGGAGTGTATAATCTAGAATTTAATGCTGTTGCAATCTTTTTAACCATCCTAGGTGGGGGATGAACATCAGAACCTATTATAATGGCCTTCCCATGATCCATGATCTCCATTATAACCTCTGAGTGTGAGGCCTCTTTTATACTCTTAAGATGTATGAGGTTTCCTTCAAGATCGAGAATAGCAATCCCCACGGTTAAACCAGGATCTAAACCTACTATAACAGGAGATTTAACCTCTATACTTTTAGTTTTTAATTTATCATCCTCCATTACAAGCTTGTGTTGGGAATTGTATCTGGAACACTTTTTTTCCACATTAATTGTTTTGTTTTATAATATTATTTATACTGTCCCTCATAACCTTTCTGACAATAGATGCCTTCTTATATTCTAGGAATTCTTCATCTAACATAGATTTAAACGAGGATATTGCATATTCATCCTCTTTAAATTTGATCTTAACACCATATTCGAGTCCCATTAAGATCAGGTTTTCTGGGGGCATTGGTTCTATATGGATTCTCTCTCCTGGATTTAAGAGTTCATCAACATTTTCCGGTTCAATCTTTCCCCTTCCAACATCAGCTATGACTTTAACCATTTTTCTCACCATCTGCCATAAGAAACTTTCACCAACAACATCAATAATATAATAATCATCTTCCCCCTGGATTTTAACAGATTCTATCCTCCTTATAGGGTTTCTTTCAACTCTCTTGGAAAAATTCGTGAAATCATGTGTTCCCTCAAATTTCGAAGCTGCTAAGCTCATAAGTTCCATGTCAAGGTCCCCATCAAATAAAATATAACGGTAATATCTCCGTATAGGATATCTTACCTTGAAACCATAATATACAGAGGCACTTGCCAATACTTTAATGTCACGGGGCAGAATATCATTTATCTGGTTCACATGAACCTCGTAGGGTGTGAAAAACGCCACAAGATTGCCAAGTGAATGCACTCCCTTATCAGTTCTCCCAGCAGCCTGGAATCTCGCCTCTCTCGGACTTTCAATAATATTAGCTTCCTTTAGCGCGTTTATAAGTTCAGATTCGACTGTGGGAAGATCTGGTTGTCTCTGGAATCCATGATAGGCCGTTCCTATGTATGCTACCTTCAACACTATCTTTTTCATGTATCAAACCTCCCATCCTGTAAAAGGTGGGGCTATTTTATAAATTGTGTACAATCATATAATGAGGTTAATGCCCAACCTTGTGGGAGTGATCCAAGTTGAAACGTCTATGGGGATATGTGAGTGTAATACTCGCCACCATCTTTTTCGGTTTATCAGCACCCCTTAACAAGATAATGGTCAGTGAAATGGATCCCATCCAAATTGGAGCTTTAACCTATTTTATAGCAGGAATATTCCTGCTAGTGGTAAGACAGTCCCCATTAAAGAATTTCATATTAGACATGCTTGATCGTGAAAATGATGCAGAAGTGTCCATAAAACCTTCAGATTATCTCATCTTGGCTGTAACAGCGATTTTAAGTTCAGCTGCAGCCCCACTACTTTTTCTCAGGGGGCTTAGTGAAACTAGTGCCGTGAATGCAGCTCTTCTTTTAAATGTTGAAGTTTTCTTCATAATATTACTTGGTTTAGCCATTTTTAATGAATCTTTAAAATTGAAGGACACTATAGGCATCTTTTTATTAATCACAGGTGCTTTTTCGATAGCAACAAATGGAGAATTCCAACATATAATTTTAACCCAGAATATTAGGGGTAATCTCCTTGTTATTGGAGCGGCGTTTTTCTGGAGCCTTGACACAGTATTAAGCAAATTCCTGAGCAAAAAAAGGGATCTTATAGGGATATCGGCTATAAAAAGTTTTATTGGCGGCCTGATATTAATGTTGATCCTATTAGCCCTTAATATGAGCCTAAGTTTCCCATTTGAAATGTTACCATTTCTATTTTCTGTTTCGATATTTAGTATAGGTTGTGCTTTTATATTAATCTATTTCGCCCTTCGAGAAATAGGATCAACAAGAGTAGGATCATTATTCCCACTATCCTCATTATTTGGGGCGTTCTTCGCATTTTTAATCCTCAGGGAACCATTCGGTGGTCTTCAAATCATCTCCGCTTTTATCATGATCCTTGGAATTTTTATATTATACCACAAGTGAACTATCTCATCCTTAAAGAGTGTGACTCCCACAGAAGACTTACCACCCCCCATATCCTTGCATAAAAGGGGACTTATAAGGGCAAAACTCTCCATTGTTATAATGGATACTACAATATAAACCTATTCTCATCCACAGCAAGACCATTAACCCGGCCTCTGTACCAAGATTACTATAAAGTTATACCCTTAGTCCAATCCTTTCATTGTTGTACTTTTCTCTCTCGCAGAGGGAAACTTAGCAGCAACGGTAAGTTAAAGTCTAAAAAAACATCTTTTAAATGTCAATGTATTTTTTGTGGAAAGGGCAGAACTTCATTAGTTTATAGACTTACCAACCCCCACGAAAAAAAAATTTAAATACTATTCAACGATAAAAGCCAATAGTTTTCTGGAACATCCAATACCGGGAAGAGTTGAGTATCAGAAAATGATAGGTAACGGTACGGGTGAAAGACAATGAACCTCAAAAAGACACTAATACTGACACTGATATTATTAGGTGGAATTTCATTTATATTAGCTTTCGTGCACATCCCTTCCGCCATTCGAAGCGGAAAAACAGTTTATCCTCTACTTTCCTTTAAAAAGTCTGATAGGGTGATGATAATAGCACCCCACCCAGATGATGAAGCCCTTGCAGCCGCTGGGATTATAAGATATTGTGTCAATCACAACATACCAGTTGAAGTGGTTATTGTAACCAACGGAGGCTCTGGTCTAGCATGGCAAAGGCACACTGAAAGTTTAGAGGCGATGAAAAAATTAGGTTTGAATGATAATATCACATTTCTTGACTATCCCCAGATGGGACTTACCCATCTTCTGGCTCAAAACTGGAATAAACCATACATGGACCCTAAAGGTATCTCCCATTCCATGGATAAATTCTCGCACAATCCAGGCGCCCCATATACAGGTGAATCTTTAGCCATGGAACTAGAAGATATTATATACGATTTCAAGCCTACAGTAATAATATATCCCGATTCAAATGATGTGCACCAGGATCATTGGGCAACAAGTGCATTTGTAGAATATGCCATCACAAAACTCAATTACAACTGCACAACCCTAGGTTATATGATCCATACCCCATCAAACTCATGGCCATCACCACGTTCCTATTCTCCAAGCTCCTATCTGACTCCACCATCTTATCTTTCAGCACAAGAAAATTGGGTTGAATTTCCATTAACAGAAAAAGATGAAGAGTTTAAAGCTTCAGCAATAAAATCTTATAAGTCCCAATTAAAAAGAGGCTCATACTTCCTCCTCTCCTTTGTAAGGAAAAATGAACTATTCTCAATCCAGCACCCCATAACCATATCTAAAAATTCAAGCACAGGTTACCCTCATCTCATATTTAAGGACCCGGAAAATGATGTGAAAAAGCTTACCACTTCCATAGAAACCGACATGAAAACGTCTGAAAGTTCTGTAGATCTTACAAATATAAGCTTTGAAACCGATAACAATGGCACTTGCATTTCTTTACAAACAAAAGACAAAATATCAGCTAATAACATATATGAATTTCACCTTTTAATCATATATGGAAATAACACAACAGCAGAAATGGACATACAAATCAAAAACGGAAAATACCATATCAACCAATATGGGACTACATTATCAAATCTCACCATTATCAACACAGGAAATGCTATAATAATAAAAATCCCCATAATATTTAAAAAAGGTGACAATGTTATCCTAAGCGCAGATACAATAGACTCAAAAAGAAAGAGTACAGATATGAGTCCCTGGCAAATAATAGAAATAAGATAACACACAATAATATTCCACCCAATAAGATAAAGTTTCTAGTGATATAAAATGTTAATAATACCAGCAGTTGATATAAAAGATGGTAAATGCGTCCAATTAGTACAAGGCATACCAGGCACCGAACAAGTCATCATAGACGATCCAGTAGGCATGGCAATGAAATGGGAAGAAATGGGTGCCAATACACTCCATCTCATCGACCTTGACGGCGCCCTCGAAACAGGCAGAAACCTTAACATCATAAAAAAGATTGTTAAATCATTATCTATCCCAGTACAATTAGGTGGCGGTATAAGAACGCGAGAATACGCCCAGAAACTCCTCGATATTGGTGTTGAAAGGATAATCCTAGGCACATTAGCCATCAAAAACCCAGAGATTGTGAAAAAATTATCAGATGAATATGGATCAGAACATATAATGGTATCCCTAGACACCAAAGATTCAAAGGTAGTTATAAAAGGTTGGACAAAAAAGACATCCAAAGAAGCCCCCAAGTTAGCCAAATTATTCGAGAACAAAGGCGCAGGCAGCATACTATTCACCAACGTAAACGTGGAAGGACTGTTAAAAGGAGTGGATATCAAACCCCTAACAGAACTCGTCAAAACAGTTAAAATACCCATCATATACTCCGGTGGCGTGACCACAATAAAAGACCTTAAAATCCTGAAAAAAACCGGTGTAAAAGGTGTTGTGATCGGATCAGCACTCTACAAGGGTAAAATAGACTTCAAAGAAGCCCTAAAATATCAAGATCCCCCAAGGTGAAAACTACAATGAAAACCGTTATGGCCACAGGAACCTTCGACATCATACACCCAGGACATATCTTCTTCCTAGAAGAAGCTAAAAAACTCGGCGGAAAAGACGCCAAGCTAGTCGTAGTCATTGCAAGAGACTCAACTGTAAGAGCAAAGAAAAGAATCCCAATCATAGATGAAAAACAGAGACTAGAAGTCGTGAAAATGTTAAAACCAGTTGATGAAGCCTACCTTGGGAGTGAAACAGACATGTTTGAGATAGTCCACAAAATAAAACCCGACATCATAGCCATAGGCCCAGACCAGGACTTCAGCATAAAAGAACTTAAAGGCGAACTTAGAAAAAGAGGTCTTAACTGTGAAGTTAAAAGAATAAAAAAGTATAAAAAAGCCCCACTAGACAGCACCTGCAAAATAATCAAAAAAATAAAAAACATGAAATTTGATGATAAAACATTCAAACACTGTTAATTTGGTGATTTTAATGATAGATGTAGGTATCATAGGAGCCAGCGGATATACAGGCGGTGAACTTTTAAGATTTTTAAGTAAACACCCCCATGTAGAGATAGTGGCAGCCACATCCAGACAATATGCTGGTAAACCCCTGAAAAAAGTGCATCCACACCTCCAAGAACTCGAACTCGAATTTACAGATGATATCCATAACATTGATGCCGACCTCATATTCACAGCAACACCACACGGAGCCTCCATGAAAATCGTGCCAAGGATCATAGAACAAGATATAAAAGTCGTCGACTTAAGTGGCGATTACAGATTCGATAATATAAAAACCTATGAAAAATGGTATGGAATGAAACAAGAAAATCCCCTAGACGCCATCTACGGACTGCCAGAAATTCACAGAGAAGAAATAAAGAACGCCCAACTAGTCGCAAACCCTGGATGCTTCCCAACCGGGGCGATACTAGCCTGCATGCCATTAGTACACGAAAAATTGGCCGAAACATTCATAATAGATTCAAAGACTGGTGTAAGCGGCGCCGGAATAAAACCCACCCCAATAACACATTACCCAAATTGTAGCGATAATGTTATACCCTATAATGTGACAGATCATAGACACACCCCAGAAATACGCCAAGAACTATCAAAGATAAACCCAGTCAAGATAAGCTTCACACCACACCTCGTACCAGTCATCAGAGGAATACTAACAACAGTACACACATTCCTAAATGAAGACCTCAACCCAGATGAACTCGAAAGCATATACAGTGGATTCTACGAAGGCGAACCATTCACAAAAATAATAGAAAATGGTGAAATACCACGTCTAAGCGCTGTCAGAGGATCTAACGACTGCCATATAGGCTGCTTTGAAATCGACGATAATGGAAGAGCCGTTATAATATCAGCAATCGACAACCTAGTAAAAGGAGCCTCTGGCCAGGCAATCCAAAACATGAATATAATGTTCGGCTTCGATGAAAAAACATCCCTAGACTTTCCAGCAGTACACCCCTAAAGTTATCAATATTAAATTGGCTGGATAAGGCTCTTACGATTTCCCTTGGTGGTTTAACCCTGGGTACCAATAAAATGGGTGAAAGGTGACATATTATGAAAACACTAATCATCTATTATTCAAGGACAAAAAAGACTGAAACAGTAGCAAAAACCCTTGCAGACGAACTATCAGCCGAAACAATAGAAATAAAAGACTTAAAGGACAGATACAGTTTCCTAAGTACTATGGGGTCTATTATAGATGCTATAAGAGAGAAAAAAACCAAAATAGACCCCGAAAATATCGATTTAAAAGACTACAACCTCTTATATATAGGATCACCCACATGGGCTGGTAAGCCAGCACCAGCCATAATAACATTAATAGATAACCTAAACCTAAAAGGTAAAGATGTCATACTATTCAGTACAATGGGCCGCCAAGGCGGAAACAACGTCATAGAAAGAATGGCCGAAAAAATAAAAGCAAGAGGGGGCCGCATAATAAACTCCTTCATAATAAAAACCGGTGGAAAGCAATTTAACGAGATCAAAGAGGACACATTAAAGGTTATAGCAGAAAAAGACCTTAAAATATACTCCATAGGATAGTGTGGATAATGTTAACAAGAAAATTCATAGAATCTTACAAGGCGCTTATGATCATACCACTACTCGTAACACTATTAGCACTAGGCATAATATTCTCAAATGGACTAGAACAGAGCGTTGACCTAAAAGGGGGATCCATCACAGAAATAACACTAGAAAAGAAGATAAGCCAGACAGAACTTAAATCCCTCATCGAAGAAAAATTAAATATCAAAGACGTTAATGTTGTCTCAATCACAGGATCGGAAGCAACAGTACAAATGGGTAGCGAAGTCCAAGTTGATCAATTCGCAAATGCTCTTGAAGGCACAGCAAAAATCAAAAGTTACAAATCAGTAGGGCCAATACTTAGTAAGGAAGCCATGAAACAAATTTACTGGGCAGTGGGATTCGCCTTCCTTTTCATGTCAATAACAGTACTCATAGTATTCAGAAACCTAGTACCATCCCTTGCAGTTATAATGGCGGCGCTCTGCGATATCATAATCGCACTAGGTGGAATGTCAGCCTTCAAAATCCCATTATCACTCGCATCAATTGGCGCAATCCTCATGCTAATAGGTTACAGTGTAGACACCGACATCCTACTCACAACAAGATTACTCAAACAAAAAAAAGGCAAAATAACCGAGAGAGCAATAGGGGCTATGAAGACAGGGATCACAATGTCAGCAGCAGCAATAGCAGCCATGGGAGCGCTCTACATTGTAACGGTCTTCATCATACCAGAAGCCGAAGTTTTAAGTAATATAGCCGCGGTCCTCATCATTGGATTGTCTGCTGACATCATAACAACTTGGCTCATGAACCTTGGCATACTAAGATGGTACTTGGAGGCAAAACAATGAAAAAAGGATTCTCAGGATTTATACGAGAACCAAGAACTATCATCCTCATATTATTAGTAGCGGCAAGCCTAGTAGCTATCTCAATCCTCGGAATCCCACAGGGCCTCGACCTTAAAGGAGGAGCCATTATACAAATACAATTGGAAAAGCCCGTGGATTCCGCGACAATGAACACCATAACCAGCGTCCTTGATAAAAGACTTAACATTTTCGGCGTGAAAGACGTTAAAGTAAGGGCTAGTGGAAACCAGAACGTTATCATCGAAATCGCAGGCGCAAAACCCGAGGAAGTGGCTAGGATAATAGGTTCGCCAGGTAAATTCGAGGCGAAAATCGATAATAAAACAGTGCTTACAGGAGCCGATATCGTAAGCGTCCAATCCCCTATAATACAAGGAAACCAATGGCAAGTCCCATTCCGCATATCAACCAATGGAGCGAAACGTTTTGCAGAAGCCGCCAAGGGCAAGGCAGGAGACAAGGTTGACATGTACTTGGATGATCGTCTCATAACTTCACCTGAAATATCACCTGATGTGGCAGCTGGTAAACCAGTGACTGACGTCGCCATAACAGGCGGTGAAAGCACAAAAGAAGCTGCGCAGCTAAAAGCAAAGGAAGTTGAAACCCTCCTAAAGTCAGGTTCTCTACCTGTGAAGGTCAAGATTGTTGGGGTGAGCAGCGTATCAGCAGAACTCGGGGAAGAATTCATTAAAGGGGCTATGATAGCGGGTTTACTTGCTATTATCGCCATAATCCTAATCTTGGTTATACGCTACAGGAGTCCTCTACTCGTGCTTCCCATTTTCTTCACAACATTGGCAGAACTCATACTCATACTGGGTGTTGCTGCCATTATAAGATGGAACATAGACTTGGCCGCCATAGCAGGTATACTAGCAGCAATAGGTACTGGGGTGGATGATCAGATAATCATAACAGATGAAGTGCTTGGCAGTGGAAAGGTAAAAAGGCGTAGGAGAAGGTTCCGGATCAGGGAAGCATTCTTTATAATATTCGCATCTGCTGGCACGTTAATCGCTGCAATGCTACCATTGGCTTATGTAGGTTTCGCTAGGGGTGCTACCGGTATAGGAATGTTATCTGGTTTCGCATTCACAACAGTCCTAGGAGTCCTTATAGGAGTTTTTATAACACGTCCAGTATATGTAAAGTTCATGGAATATGTAAAATAGGGTGGGGGTTAAATTTGAGGAAACCCATGGAACTTAGGGTTAAACCAATAAAAAATGGGACTGTTATAGACCATATAACTTCAAATAAAGCCTTGCATGTCCTGAATATATTAGGTCTTCCAGATGGTAAAAGTAGGGTTACCGTGGGTATTAACATGGAATCCTCCCGTTATGGTTCGAAGGACATCGTTAAAGTGGAAAATAGGGAACTAGAATCAAGTGAAGTTGATCAGATAGCGCTCATAGCACCCAAGGCAACCATAAACATAATAAGGGATTATGAGATAGTGGAAAAGTGGAAGGTTCACCTTCTCGATGAAATACATGGGATTTTGAAGTGTCCTAACCCAAATTGCATAACCAACAAGAAGGAGCCGGTGAAAACACGATTCTATGTTATCAATAGGGAACCTGTCATTTTGAGGTGTCATTTTTGCGAAAGGATCATGGAAGAAGATGAAATCGAATCCCAATTCTAGATGGTCACATAACCCGGCAGCCTAGCATTAGCCCTGTAAAAATCTAAGATTTTACTGTACATGTAAACGAGTTGCTTGAATGGTATTCTGCCCAGGCTTGTGCTGGCATAATTTGGCGCGCGACCATAATTTTCAATGAACCTTAGAATCTTTGTCGCAACATTCAAATACACTGATTTATAAACTTTCCCAGGTTTATAACTTCCAGATGATGATGTGGCGCTGTTAGCATTTACTGCGGCTATGTTGGAGGTGCTGCCGCTGTTTATGTTCACTGTAACCTTACAGAAAAGGTACAATAATTGGCCCATGTTATAATCTTGGTTATTGATGGTGATATTGTTAGGCAACCCTTTATAGGATTCATAGTATCCTTTTATAGTATTCGCGGTTGTAAGTATCTGTGAGACTGTTAAACTAGTATTTGGGAGTATATTATTATATTCTAGGAATAGGAGCATCTGTTTAAATGATCTGTCAACACTGCCTGAAGCTACTGTTCCATGGGGTGATAGAACCTCACATGTAACACTGGGTATGCCCGCAAGGTTACACACATCCTCAAGGGCTCCTAGATACTCTTCACCGGCTTTATCATATGCCAACAGTTTAGAAGGGCTGTTTTTACTTATATAGTATGCTATATTGTAACTTTCATAGGTTGGTGTTCTTGAGCAGAACACCGCATCTTCTCCTGGGGTGCCGCCGGGTTGGGTTGAATGGAAATCTCCTAGAGCCTGGATTGAACGTTCCTTGGCAATTTTCAGTATCCTATTTGTTGGTGTTCCATTCAAATGGGCTATACTATTGGGGTTCTGGTTATTCCAGTAACGTGAGGAGGTTGCTGTTGATGATGGGATTAGGAATGGTACTATATAAACTGTGCCATTAATTTCTTTATCTGCAAGGTAATCTATGAGTTTGAGAGCCGCTAACTGTGGGGGTAATTCACTACCATGGACTCCTGCAACTATCATAACCCTTTTACCAGAGCCGTTGCCGAATACTACCATTGGAGTGCCATTTTTAGCTGCTGTTATAACCTCCTGGGTTATAGTGGTCTGGGGTGTGTACTGCCTAATATAATAGTTCCCTGTGACGTTTCCTCCAGTTCCATTGTATATGATTTCTATATCAGCAGCTGAAACTTGCGCTATTGAGAAAAGGCCGATAAGTAATATTATGATTAATGGAATATTTCTAGACATGAGAAATCCTCTATTTTTTTTGTATGATATGCTTAGCGAGTTTGAGTGCGAGTGCCATGATTGTGAGGATTGGTGGGGCGCCTGGAGCCCTTGGAAGCACGCTCGCATCTGCAATATAAAGTCCTTTTATCCTTGTTTCAAGGTTCTGATCCACTATTCTGCCTATAGGGGCTGTTCCTCCTGGATGAGCGCCTCTTGGATGGGTTGAGACTATGGTGGATGCTTCCACACCCATATTTGAGAGTATGGAACCTGCTATTGCAGATCCTCGTGCAAGTAACCTTATATCTCCCAGGGTGTTTTCTTTGAAAATTTCTTCTAGATTAACCCTTCCTTTTGATTCGTCTGCTATTTTCACCATTAATCCTATGATATCCTCTTCTTTATAACCTTTTCTTTTAAGTTCTTTTGCGATTAATGTTGAAAAGTGTGGTGCTAATATGAAATTTTCCATTTCGATAATGGCATTCATCTGCACTTCTTCCTTGAATCTGATATCTTCTAGTATGCCCCCTACTGTTATGAAGGTGTCCATGAAGAATGTTTCACCGGCTTTTATACCAGATCTTAAGAGTATCCTTGGAGTTTCAACCGCCCCCGCAGCAAGAACCACGATTTCATCATATAATTGTCCATTTAAGGTTTTAACCCCCTTTATCCTATTATCTTTGATAATGAGATTTTTCACTTCAGTCTCAGGTATGAGTTCAGCACCCCATCCTATGGCATCTTCTATGAATTCCTTGGCAGACCATTTAGCATCCCTCGGACACCCAAATGAACATTTCCCACAAGGTTTGCATTTTTCAGGGTTGATGAATTTGGGCATCCTTCTTATGGGTAAACCAAGTGAATGGGCGCTGTCTATTATAAGCTGTGTTCCCTTACCAACATGTGTTTTTGGGAGTGGTTTAACATTTAATTCCTTTTCTATCTCATCAAGTTCTCTTGTAACATCTATACCATAACTTTTAAGATCGTCTTCAAGGACTCTTACAGCATTTCCAGCCGCTACAAGGGTGGAACCACCCACACATGAAGTTTTAAGAAGATCCACCTTGGGGGGTGAATCATCATAACATTTAAACGCATTCTTTGAAGGGACAAAGGGCCCCTTCTCTATTATGGTAACTGGAATGTCACTTCTTGCAAGTTCCCTTGCAAGTGTGGCGCCACCAGCCCCTGAACCGACAACTATAACCATAGAATCACTATTCGAATAACATTATAGATTTTGTGGGACAAGATTTGGTGCAGAAACCACAACCTATACATACCTGGTCATCTATTTCCACTGTAAAATCCTCTTCCATGTTAATTGCCTTAACTGGACAAAGTGATATGCACGCTCCACAATCTATACACTTATCTTTATCCTTTTTAACAACCTTTATTATAGGCTTTACTTCTATTCCCCTCTCCTCTATAAATTTTATACTTTCCCTTTCCTCGGGGCCGCTGATATCAACTAACATTTTGCCTCCGCGGGGGGTTATATGCGCCCTTAGGATGTTGAACTCGATATCATATTTTTTAATAGCCTCTGAGATTATGGCTTTTCCTATGATACTTGGAAGGAACCTTAACCATGCCTTCATATGGATTCTCCCCCTTTATCTATCTTCCCAACCAGCCTTGATATGTCCTCTGCTGTTATAATACCCTTAACCCTGTTATCTGAGTCGACGATTGGCAGGCCTGAAATATTATATTTGTCTATTCTACGGGCAACCACTTCCACGGGCTCGTCTTCCCTTGCAATTATAACCTTTTTTGTCATAACATCCCTTAGCCTAGTTTTACCCTTTGCAACGGCATCGGCAACATCCCATGATGTTACAATCCCCTTAAGCACGCCTTTTTTGTCAACAACAGGAATGTGGTTAATGTTGTTATCCACGAGTTTCCTTGCAACATCTTTAATATCATCATCAGGGTGCGTCACTATAACTGGTTTGCTTTCCAATTCACGTACCATCATTGAAGGTTTTCTGATTTCAAGGGGGTTTAGGGTATAACCTCTTGATGGCAACCTATAAACTGGTGATGTGAGTAGGAATTCTCCTTTTTCTATCAACTTTTTAAGTTCTTCTGCTATTATCCTAGCCCTTTTCAATGATGATAATGGTGAAGTTGGAACCTCCATCCCATTTATCTCAATCTTACCAGTTTTAAGCTCCCTATAATTCGTCTCCTTGACTATTGGCCTCTCTCTACGGGGCACACCATAATCAACAACCTTACATATTATGTCCTCGTCACTTATACCTGTAGATGCTGCTACATCCTCATTGAGTACTGGTATGGGTATGCCGACTCCAACATAGAGTGTTGGTCCATATTTTGGCATTGTAGCAGCCTTTAAAAATTCTGGTTTCATCTTTTTCATATCACCCTTTAACATTAATGTACCAGCAGATGTTGTGGGCACACCATGTCTCCTTTCCACGTCGGTTGAATGTTGCGTCCCTTCACCGACAATGTAACCTTCTGTTCCACATAAAAAGACCCTTGTACCAAAGCCGATTGTCTGAAAGTATGGATCATTTATAAGTGGGCTGAGCTCCCCAGCACTTGAATAGGTTACATTACCATAATTGGGTAAAAGTGTGCCCATATAAGTATAAAGTGTCTCATCGGTGGAATTCACTGCAACAGCATAATTCTGATAACAATTACGGGGATTAAGCATTATAGCCTGGTTAAGTTTATCTAAGGTTATCAATGTTTCAACATGCTTTAAAGGGTAACAGTCAGTCCCATATGCCTCCGCAACCAAATTTATTTCCTCACCTTTTATAAGATCTTCTATAACATGCGCGCCACCATAATCTAATCCAAGTTCAGGGTCTTTGTTAGGCTGCGCCGCCCCTATATACGCATCAACTGCCGCAAGACCCGAATAAGCTTCAACACCATTAAGATAGGTCTTAGACATTTTAATAGGTGGATCAGAATGGCCAAAGTTTAAAAAAGCCCCTGATGAGCACATAGCACCGAATGTACCTGTTGTTACAACATCCACTTCACGGGCCGCCTCTCTAGGCCCATACTCAGCCACTATCTCTGTCATTTCAGATGCTGTGACTACAACAGCATCTCCATCCTTGATTTTCTGGTTTATTTCCTCTATGGTCTTCAAAATATCACATCCCACAAAGGGCTAGGGTTTATGTTTATGTAAGTATATAATTTGGTTTGTAAATACCAATAAATGCAAGGGGGGCTCCCAGCTACTATGAAACTTGCAAGAACATGACCCCTAAAGAACATTTTTCACAGGATCAGAGGGCTGCTTTGACCCTGGAAATTGTTCCAACAGCTCTACCAGTCCCTCTAGGATAATTTGTACATATATTCATGTCATAGTATATAATATATGTTTCGGCTCCTATCCACCACTTAGAGGAGGGGGAAGTTTTCGCCGAGAGACTTAAAATATTATCTAAGGGTTGATACAATGGACATTAGTGCTTTTGAGAAGACAATCCATCGGCTTGAAGGGAAAGCCGATTATACAGATATAAGGTTTGGTGAATCCAAGATCAATTCTCTTCTTATGAAGGATGGTAAAATACAGGAGATCAGAACAGGCCACGAGACCGGTATAAGTATCAGAGTCCTTAATGGGGGATCATGGGGGCTTGCTTACACTTCAGATCCCTCCAAGGTTGATGAAACGGCTGAGAAGGCCCTTAGATTATCTGAGAGAGTTGGTGGGGATGCTGAAATCGTATCATATCCTCCAATAGTCGACAATATAAGCTCCAAGGCTAAAATACCACCCTCTAATGTACCCTCTGAGGATAAAAAAAGAACTCTACTAGACATACATAAAGCAGCTACCATAGACAAGATCATAAGCACAACAATAAACTACATAGACATAGAAACAAAAAACATTTTCTTAAATTCTGAAGGATCCTCTATAGAATCAGAAGAAGTTAGAGTAGCCCTATTCTTAAATACAGTGGCCTCAGATGGTCTACAAATCCAAATGGGACATGATAACATTGGAGGATGCCATGGCTACGAGATAATTGAAGGAGAAGACCTCGAAAGATTAGGTAGAACAACCAGCGAAAAAGCTGTTAGATTATTATCAGCCCATGCCCCACCCTCAGGCAAATTCACCATCTTAACAGACCCTAAACTTACAGGAGTTTTTATACATGAAGCGCTAGGACATGCAACAGAAGCAGACCTCATACTCCAAGATGATTCAATACTTAAAGATCGTCTCGGTGAAACTATAGGATCAAAACACGTGAAAATAATAGATAACCCTACTATGGACGCCTTCGGACATTACAATTATGATGTAGAAGGTGTGAAGGCATCACCCACAATACTCGTGGAAAACGGAATCCTAAAATCCTATTTAACATCAAGGGAAACCGCGCAAAAATTGGGTCTCGAACCAACAGGTAATGCACGTTCAAACATCAGCGAAAATCCCATTGTAAGGATGAGTAACACCTACATAGAACCTGGAACTTGGAACTTCGAGGAGATGATCGAAGACATAAAAGAGGGAATATACCTTAAGGGTTCAAGAGGTGGGCAAGTTGACACAGGCAAAGGCATATTCCAATTCAATGCTGCAGAGTCCTTCATGATAAAAAATGGGGAGATAAAAGAACCCCTCAGGGATGTTTCACTTTCAGGGAATATTACAGAAACCCTCAAAAAAGTCGATGCTATAGGATCAGATTTCAAAATGAACATTGGATTTTGCGGTAAAGCAGGGCAAATAGTACCTGTAGGTGATGGTGGACCCCACCTAAGGGTTAGAGAAGTGGTGGTGGGTGGAAGCGGATAAAGGTGATAAGAATGCTCTCAAAAGAAGATGGAGAACTACTTATAAAAGTTGCAAGGAAAGCCATCAAAACATACCTAGAAAATAAGATGAAAATAGAACCTCCAATGGTCCCATCCCATCTAAAGGAAAAAAGAGGAGTTTTCGTAACACTAAATAAAAATGGAGATCTTAGAGGGTGTATAGGATTCCCAGAGCCGATAAAACCTCTAATAGATGGTGTTATTGAGGCTGCGATAGCAGCAGCCACATCAGATCCAAGATTTCCCCCAGTAACCCTAGATGAACTCAACAAAATCCGAATAGAAGTTAGCGTGCTCACAAAACCAGAACCCATAGAAGTGGAAGACCCCAGAGAATATCCCAAGATGATAAAAGTGGGAAAAGACGGGCTCATCATCGAAAGAGGATTCTACAAGGGACTACTATTACCCCAAGTCGCAATTGAATGGGGTTTCGACGAAGAAGAATTCCTCTGCAACACCTGCCTAAAAGCGGGCCTCCCACCTGATTGCTGGTATGACAATGAAACAAAAATCTACAAGTTCCAAGCCCAGATATTCCATGAAAAAACCTAGAGTGGAAAACCATGAAGATACCCCCAATCCCTACAACTGAAGAACTTTTAAACAAGGCATTCAGTAGAGCTAGAAAAGCCGCCTCAGCCGCCCGCACATCAAAAATGCCAAGTCAAAAAAAAGCAAAGACAATAGAAATTATAAGAGTACAAACCGCCTGCAACGTCATCAGAGACAAATTAAAATTGATAATAGAAAGCACACCAAACATAGAAAGCCTGCCAGAATTCTACCAAGACTATATAGATGTAACAGTGGGGATTGACCCCCTGAAAAAATCATTAGGCGCTATTAACTGGGCCGCTAGTATAATAGGACAACTCGAAGGCGAATATAGGAGACGTATAAAAAAATCAAGGCCTTCATTAGCATCATCCATTAGAAGAGAAGCATATGGCAGAATATCATCTGTCATAAAAAAAGTTGAAGATGATCTCGATTTTCTAGATTTCGCAAGGAACAAGTTGAAAAACATGCCCACAGTAGATTTTGACGCCTTCACCGTAGTTATAGCAGGGTTTCCAAATGTTGGAAAATCAACAATATTGCGGAGATTAACCAGTGCAAAGCCAAAGGTTGCTGAATATCCATTCACAACAAAGGGGATTCAAATAGGATACTTTGAAATGAAATGGAATAAAATCCAAGTCATAGACACTCCTGGTCTATTGGATCGTCCAGTCGATGAAATGAACAACATAGAATTAAAGGCAATGGTTGCATTGGAAAATTTGGCTGATGTGATACTATTCATCTTTGACGCGTCAGAAACATGTGGTTATCCCATGAAAAGCCAATATAATCTATTCAAAGACTTGAAGAGAATATTTAGGATACCCTTCATCTGCGTATTTAACAAGATGGATCTCATAGAAAATATTAAGTATATCAAAAAATATACTATAAAGGTTGAGGATCCTATATTAATTTCGGCAATAGAAGATGAGGGAGTCTCTAGGTTAATAAAAAAATTGGAGGGTCTCCATGAAACGCAGATTAGAAAAACCATTAAGTATGTTGGAAAAAAGAAGATTGATGGCTGAGAAAATGATAGAAGACATGATAAAGAATATGAAAGAGATGCAAAAAGAATTTGAAAAGAGAATATCAGAGTATTCAGAAGTTTTACCCGAAAAACCAACCCTAGACCTTATAGAAACTGATGATAAACTAATCGTAAAGACAGATCTTCCAGGGGTTAAAAAGGAGGATATAAACATAGAATTAACAGAGGATACCATTACTATATCAGCAGAGTTTAAAGAAGAAATAGAAGTGGAAGAAGCCAATTATGTGAAAAAAGAGCGCAGATACGGTGAAGCAAAAAGAGAACTGAGATTACCAGCCAAGATAAAAGTGGATGAAGCTACAGCAACATTCGAAGACGGTGTGTTAACCGTAGAACTTCCAAAGGTGGAAGTCAAAAAGAAACACACCATAAAAGTAGAATAACCCCCTTTACATTTTTTTCTTATTTTTCAGAACCTTACCTTCCCTATATGTCTAGTGGCCCCAGGGTCCTTGTTATTGTAATATGCAAGGTAATATATGAACCATTCAAGTGGTATGGCTAATATAAAAGGTGATAGTAGCCTGTTAAGGTCACTGTAATCTTCCATTGAAAAAATTATATTCTTAGCATTGATTTCTTCGCAGAATTTGATGGATTTTCTTGTGATAACATCACCTGGAAGATCAGCATCTAAGAATATTACTGGGATGCCTTCTTCAACTCTTTCAATCAGCCCATGTCTGAATTCTCCTGAATAAAGTGGACAGGCATGTTTGAGCGCTCCTTCCATGAACATTGTCATCGCAAGTTTATAGGCAAGACCATAATTCGGACCGCTCCCCATACAATAAAATATATCATAATCTTTGAATTCAAATGCAAGGAGTTTATTATCCTCTCTCGTCTCACTTATAAGTTCATTCACAACAGTTGGCAACTTCTCAAGATCTTTGAGTATATTCTTGGAAAGTTCATCATCATAGGTTCCGAAAAAAATATGGTATAGGCAGAGTAATTGGGTTAAATATGTTTTTGTCGCTACTATTGCATCTTCATGTTGACAATAGGTTAGTATAATCTCATCCGACTCCCTTGCCATGGTACTTGCAGCCTCATTGGTTATTGTTATGGTTTTAAGGTTATTTTTTTTCGCTTTTCGCAATGCTGCGAGGGTGTCTGCTGTTTCACCTGACTGTGAAGTTAATATGACAATGGAATCCTGGTCTTGGATTTTTTTGTGGTAAAGGAATTCATAGCCTGTGAATATGCTTATATCCATATCATAATATATGTTGATGGCGTCACGTACAGAATAACATGTTGATAGGGAGCTTCCACACCCTAATAGGTATATTTTGTTATATTCTCTCAGTTCACTGGAGATTTCATCCATATGGGATCCTTCATTTTTTAATGTTTCCTGCATTGATTCTGGTTGTTGGAAGATCTCATAGTACATCCCATACTTCATATTTTAACCCCCACTGTATTTTTCACCTATTTTAATGGCCGTTTTAGCAGCTTCAATGGCATCAGCTGCTAACAATATTATCATTGGCTCTTTCCCCCAATCCCCTTTATGGTAGATGACATCAGGGACTCTCCCTATCCTTTTTATCGCGACTTTAACACCCCATGGGATTGTCGCACCCTCCTCCTCTTTAATATTCTCCGGCTCTTTTCTCCTATCATAATATGATACCCTAAGTCCCATTCCATCACAGATCTCTATGATTTTCTCATCATATTTTAGGTTAATGGCACTCCTAAGACTAGGATCATATTTTCGTATCTCTATTATAAGACGTGCTAGATGAGAGGATGCCCCATAATCTGGTTCTCTGCATGCGAAAACCTCCGTTTTATGGACTGTGATCCTCCCAGGGATCCCTGCCACGTCATCAATTGTCCTAGCCTTTTCTTTCGCCATCACTATATTAGTTCTCACTTCTGGGATGAGCCTATAAAATCCCCTTGATGAAGTTACCATCTCAAGGGCCTTTTTTAAATTTTCAATTTCTGATAGTATACCATAACCCCCCAATTTTTCTAGCCTTATGTTTTATATGATTATAATCATATAAGTTTTGATGGAGGTTGTATCATGGAAAGGGTTAAGGAATTTAAGGGTATAAAAGGTAATTTAACTGTTTTCAAGGAAGAAGTTGAGGATGTTGAAACAATTGCATATGCAGGTGTTCCAGGTGTTTGCACACCCTTCGCAGAACTTTTCGCATATGCTGCAAGGGACAAAAAAAGCATATTCATCCCAAATACAGACTTCGAGAAGGCAAGGGAACTTGTACTGACAGAGTATGGTGTTGAATTAGGTGATGTCAAACCTTATAAAGTGGATGCCATTGTACTCCTTGGAGGGCTTGCAATGCCTGGAATAGGGGCTGAAATAGAAGATATTAAAAAGTTGATAGATGAGGCCCTAAAAGAGAATGGGAAAGTTATTGGCACCTGTTTCATGGACATGTTCAGAAAAGCGGGCTGGTATGAAGAAATCGACTTCGACTCTGTTATAAATGCAGACATTGAAGGCTTCGTGGTAAAATAAAGGGTGAGGTGGAAGAAATAAAAGATTACAAGGAAGTTAAAAGTCTAGAATCTCTTAAAATGGAAAAAGGCATGTTATATGAGACAATAATAACAAGCATAGACGAGAATGGGAAGGGTAATGCAGCGCCCATTGGTGTGGTGTGTAAAAATCCAAGCGAGATCATATTATACCTCTATGAAGGAAGCCACACCCTATCCAATATATTAAACAGTGGAAATTTCACTGTTAATATTACACACGACCCCCTATTATTTACAGAGGCCACCCTAGGAGATCTTAGAGGTGATTTTTTCATACCATATTCTCAATATTTGATTTTGAAGGGCGCTTCCTCGTTTTTCACAGCCACCACAAAAGATGTGAAGAGTGTTAAAAGAAGGGATCGATACGGGGAATCCAAACTATTCATCATAAAAGCAGATGTTAAAAATATATTCAAGGGCAAAAACTTCAAAGAACCATTAAATAGGGGTATATATGCTGTTATAGAATCTCTGATCAATTATACTCGTATAGATCGTGCTGAGAATAAAGAGGATATTCTAGGCCGTATATTAGATATGAAGAGGGTGGTTGATAAGGTAGGAGGTTCCAGGGAAAAATTAGCCATGAAAAAAATAGTAGATTCCCTTAGAAATCTAAAAGTGGATTAACAAATCGTTGTTCTTCAACATTAAACATGCCCCTGTCACTTATACGCAACTGTGGAATCACAAGCAATGATAAAAATGACATTGTCATAAAAGGTTTAGATAGTTTTGATCCCATATCACATACAAATTCGTTAAGTTGTCTAGCTTTACAGGCTAATATGTTCACCCGTTCATGTGACATGAGCCCTGCAACTGGCAATCTAAGATACATATATTCATCAGGGTTTACTGCTACGAGTCCACCCCCTCCTTTTCTGATGATATTAACAGCTTCCATCATATGATCTGTGGAGCTGCCGACAACTATCAGGTTATGTGAATCATGGGCGACTGTTGAGGCAATTGCACCATCTTGTATACCGAAACCTTCAACAAAACCGTTTCCTATGTTTCCATGACCATATCTGTCGATAACTGACACTTTCAGGATGTCATCATCTGGTAGTGGTTGGACTATCCCATCAACTATGGGAAGTTCATGTGCAGACTCTAAACTTATAATTTGCCCCTCAGATATTTTCATAACCCTTACTAATGCTTCACGGCCCCTAGCTTGTATTTCCAATTTGGATGATTCAAACTCATCTATAGTTAGTTTCCCCTTTAGTGGGATTCTCCTCTTTCCCTTTATCTTGAATAATCCTTCACCGTCCTTTGCCACGAGTTCACCATCAATAAATACCTTCTTCACTGTGAAATTTTTCAAATTATCAACTAAGATAATATCAGCGCTTCTTCCAGGGGCTATGGCACCAATATCCAAGGAATAGTGACTTGCAGGGTTTATTGTGACCATCTGAACGGCTTCCACTTCATCAATACCATATTCCACTGCTTTCCTTAAAATTGAGTTCATATGGCCTTCAATAAGGTCCTCTGGCTCCACATCATCAGATACTAGGAAGTCTCCACCAACATTGGCAAGTTCTTTAAGATTCTTTGCAGAGGAACCCTCTCTTATCATGATCTTAATCCCTAGTTCCCTTTTTTCTCGGGCTTCGTCCGCGTATACACATTCATGGTCGGTTGATATCCCCTTTTCAACATATTTACAAAGTTCATCCCCTGATAATAAGGGTGCATGGCCATCTACTGGTTTACGCGCCTTTTTCGCAGCTTTTATCTTTTTGATAACTTCTGGTTCCTCTGAGATCACACCTGGAAAGTTCATCATTTCGCCCAAGGCTACTATTTCATCTCTTTCAAGCAATGCTTTTATTTCATTGACTCCTAGCTTCGCACCTGCCGTTTCGAATTCTGTTGCGGGTACGCATGAAGGTGCTGTGAAAAAGAATTTTAGTGGGACGCTCTTTGAATCTTCTATCATGAAATTTATCCCTTCAAGTCCCATTACATTGGCTATTTCATGGGGGTCGCTTATCACTGCTGTGGTTCCATGGGGTATGGTGGCTTCTGCAAAGGATGATGGTGTCATAAGTGAACTTTCGATGTGCGCGTGGGAATCGATGAAACCTGGGAGTAGGACCCCCTCGAAATTTCCCTGTATTTTCCTTACAATTTTTATTATACCATTTTCTATGATGATTTCAGCGGGATATATGTCTCCCGTGAAAACATTTAGTATATTCCCCTTTAACAATATTATCACTTGTTCTTTTTGATTTCCTCCCATAGTATGGGTAGGAATGCTCCCACGTCTGTTACAACACCAACGACTTGGGAGCTGCCACGATCAGCGAGTTTTGTTACTGTGGCAGGGTTTATATCTACGCATATGCTTTTGACATGGGATGGTAGGAGGTTTCCAACGGCTATTGAATGGAGCATGGTGGCTATCATCAATACCATGTCAACTTCTCTAATGTAGCGTCTCATTTCATTCTGGGCTTCCACAACATCTGTTATAACATCTGGGAGTGGTCCGTCGTCTCTTATGGATCCAGCTAATACAAATGGGATGTTATTCTTAACACATTCATACATTATACCCTTTTTCAGTACGCCTTTTTTAACCGCTTCTTTTATGGAACCGGCCCTGTTAATTTCATTTATGGCATATATATGATGGTGGTGTCCTCTGCTCACTGATTCTCCCGTTTCAATGCAAATGCCGAGGGATGTGCCATAGAGGGCGTTTTCGATGTCATGGGTTGCAATGGCATTACCTGCTAATAGTACGTCAATGAAACCTTCACGTATCATCTCGGCGATTATAGGGGCAGATCCTGTGTGTACAATGGCGGGTCCTGCTACAAGGGCTATTTTACCCCCATTTTTCTTCACGTTTATGATTTCAGAGGCTATCCTTTTTATGGTGGTGATTAGGGGTTTTTCTGATGAAACAGCACTCCCCATGAATTCAAAGATGCCTTTTTTTCCACGGGGCCTTTCTGGTGGGGAGACTTTTATACCTTCCCTTCCAACGACTACTAGGTCTCCCTTTTTTATTTCTCCGATTGGTTTACACTTCGCAGTTTTTGTCTTGGGGTCTACTGTTATCATGCAATCCATTTCGATGTTCTGGACTTCCCTCCATTCCCCTTTATAGAAGATGTAGGTGGGATGATTTGTTGTGGAGTAAAAACCAGAAGGTAATACTTTATCTTTTTCAGCTGCCTGGAGTTCCACTTCTTTTATCTCGGCTATGGACGCGCCTATTTCGCTTAATTCATCGAGTATTTCATTTAAATGTGAGGGTGTCTTTGCTGATACAAGTATCCTAGCATAACTGGGATCTGTTTTGCGTTTACCCACCTCAAATTCAAGTATTTTGAAATCTCCACCCATGTCCATTATTATGTCAAGGGCTTTTGGGAGTATTAGACTGTCGATTATATGACCTGAAAGTTCAACTTCTCTTGTATTCATTACAGCACCCTTTTATGATTTTAGGGATAGAAGATCGTGGAGGATCTTGGCAGCGTTGATGGAAGTCTGATCGCCTTTACTTGAAGATGCAACTTCCACTATATCAACACCGACTAGTTCTTTTTCAGCTATAATTTTGATGAGTTTTTCCATTTGGAATGGTGTGAGGCCACATGGGCTTGGGTTACCCACCATTGGAGCGTAGGATGGGTCGAGGACGTCGATGTCAATTGTCAGATATATAGGTTTTTTTATGCTTTTGAGTCTACTTGTAAGTTCTTCTGCATTTTCTCGGATCATTTGTGGTGTGTAATATTCGATGTTATGTTCTCTAGCAAATCTTGTTTCTTCCTTTGATGCTGATCTAACCCCTATCATGATCATATTCTGAGGTTCGAGTTCATATACTCTTCTCATTACTGTTGCATGGGAGAATCTCCCATTGTAGTAGTCTCTGAGGTCCATGTGCGCATCGAAATGGATGATAATAGGATTTGTGTGTTTGAGGGCTTTTATGATTGGATAGGTTATTGTATGTTCTCCTCCGAGTATTAATGGTTTAATGTGTGGTGTCAGCTCGTTTAGGGTGTCTACTATCCTCTTTGATGTTTCTTTGAAGTTGCCTGGTGTAACTTCAATATCGCCTAGGTCAAAGTTTGGTATCTCAAGCTCCTTATTAAAGGTTAGATTGTACCTTTCAAAATTATAGGATGCTTCTCTGATGGCTGAGGGGCCGAATCTGGCTCCCGGCATATAAGTTGCTGTGGAGTCAAAGGGGACGCCAATTACCCCGAAAACGTCCCCTTCCCATTTTTGGGATGATAAAAATTCTTTAAGGGGTTCTCTCCTTGAAAAAGCGAATTTTGAGGAATCCTCTAAGTATAGGAGCATTTTATCATTTGACTCTCATAAGTTTATTTTTACCCATTGTAGTGATGTATTCTACCTCGCTCCCAGCAGACAATTTATCTTTCAAATCTTCTGGGATAGGAGTCTCGAATGTCTCATAGGTTTCAAGGTCCATTAATTGCACGTCATCACCCATTATAGCCAATACTTGGGCCGTTCTCTTGTCAATTATGGGTATTTCTATCTTAGCATCAACAGGTTTTACTATGCTCCTCTTCTGGTTGTCAAATATGCCTATCGCCTCGATACGGGCCTTTGCAGAGCCGTGCTTTCCTGGTGATGACGTTGATATGTTCATGATCTTTGATGGTTCGTCATCTATGATCACATATTTTCCAACCTTCAAATTTTTGACTTCCACTACCTTCTTTGACAT
>Ga0209204_1000028_pt1 | contig 157057 bp, 153 predicted proteins | sample AD_JPNMR2_MetaG_FD_184425 | JGI IMG/M metagenome (GOLD analysis project Ga0209204, IMG submission 184425) | Active sludge microbial communities of municipal wastewater-treating anaerobic digesters from Japan - AD_JPNMR2_MetaG (SPAdes) (version 2) | ecosystem: Engineered > Bioreactor >...
AGTAATGCACACTTGACTTACCCACACCAAGAACCGCTGCCGTCCTCCTGACGCTGGATGAGACCACGTAGGTCGCTATCGCGAAAAGCTTAACTTCTAAAGGTACCTTATTTCTGCTGAAGAGAGGTAAGCTGGATAACGCAGAAATCAGAGTGCTTGATATCATCCAGCATCACCCTCTCTAAATTTCAGTGAACCAATTTTATGCTCAGTTCTGGTTTTTATCTTATTCGGACAGGTCCTATCATTAAGAGGTGTCCGAATAAGGACGAAGTGCTCATAACAATCAGCATCCTAAAGCCTCGAATATCTGGCTCCGGAACTCTTATTCGGACAGGTCCTATCATTATGACGAATATTTGGAGGGATATAGTCTGTGCCCAATTCAGATCACCGTTCTGGTTGGTCTGGATCAGGTCGGGACTCGTATCAATGAGATCAACAGCATGTGGCACCACAGGATTTATGGGGTACAATGCCGTTGATCGGCGATTGCTGAGAGACGTTCAATGAGTCGAGTACGCGACCCTGGATTGCTGAGAGACCAGTAATCACCACGAACGAGATCCTGATTGATCATGGTTTCCGGGGCCGTTGGCGTCTCTTTCCATCCTTCTTTCAATCCGCTGGGTCAATGGATGAGCCCAGCGGTAATCAGCCCTCTAATAGGATATCATGGATCCTGCATGGCTACGATTACCAGGCTGCGACATTACAGGTTAAACAGGTACGGAATCACAGCAGTAGGATGTGATCTCATGGCTGTTAAAAAGATACCTAAGAGGTGCCGATCTATCAGCTCAAAATAACTCTGAGCAAGATCAGGCCGCCGATATGGCGCAGGGTGCTGGTCAGGGGAGACACCACGCTGCTAAAGCTGCATAAAATCATCCAGGCTGTAATGCCATGGGAGGATAATCATCTTCACCAGCTCATAGTCGGGGACGAGTGTTATTCGATACATCTGCCAGAAGACCCTCTGCCCAGGGGTGTTAAGAACAAGAGTCGCGAGAATACACCCATCGCGCACAAAATCAGACAGATCTTAATGTTTCCCGGGATGTTAAGAACGAGAGTCACGCCAACCTCTCACAGATTGCGCCCGCAGAGAAGGCCAAATTCATGAGTACGATTTTGAAGATAGCTGGGTCCACCAGATACTGGTGGAGGAGATCCTGCCTCCAGATCCGGAGCTGAAGCATCCTGTTTGTCTGGCCGGGAGACGCTCAAGCCCACCTGAAGACTGCGGTGGTGCAAATGGCTACTACATGTTTCTCTGTGCCATCAGCGATCCAGACCATCCGGAGCATGAAAGCATGCTGGACTGGCTGGGATAGGACTTCGACCCGGAGAGGTTCGATCTGGAGGAGGCCAACCGCCTGCTGAGCAGGATAAAGTAGCACTCAATAGCAGACCGCGCTCCACCCGATTGAGGTATGTGGCGGTATCGAGGTGCACGTACCTCTGCTGAGATCAGCTGTGCTCGTGCTGCATCTGCATGTATCTGCAGAGGCCTCTCACCTCGCACCTCCCGCAGAGCGGATTCCTGGCCCTGCAGACGAGCCTGCCGTGGCGGATCAGGTTAATGTGAAGCGAGATGTACTTCTCGCGCGGTGTGATCTCCTCCAGGATCCTCTGCGTCTCAGCGATGCTGGCGTTCTCTGGCACCAGCCCAATCCTTCTTGAGACGCGGTACACGTGCGTGTCAACAGGCATCGCAGGCATGCCGAAGCCGAAGAGCATGATCACAGATGCGGTCTTAGGCCCGATTCCAGGAATCGATGTGAGATAGCTCCTGGCCTCCTCAGGGCTCATCTTCTTCAATGCAGAGAGATCCACAGAGCCGAAGTCCTCTCTCAGCCTCTCGAGAGCTCCTCTGATCCTGGCGGCCTTTATATCGGCCAGGCCTCCCGGACGGATCGCATCCGCGATCTCCTCGCCGGAAGCATCCAGGATATCATCATAGCTGCTGAATCTGCCCTTCAGCTGCTCAAACGCCCTGCTGGAGTTTATGTCAGACGTGTTCTGCGAGAGTATCGTCATTACCAGGAGATCGACAGGATCCACGCTTCTTGCCTCAGGCACCCCATAGACGCTCTCCAGTATCTCCATCAATCGAATGAGACGATCATCAGACATTGGGCACCTGCCAGATGGGCATCACTCCAATGGGCTCAGGCTCCATCGACTCTGAAAACCCCAGCCCCGCTCGATCTCGGAAAAAGTCGAGACCTGTCAGCCGGATGTCACAGGCTCTTCCAGGTCCCGTCCTTGAAGACCCTCAGTGAGGAGCTGCTCTTCGCTGTGAAGATCGTCTTCGTCCAGTTCACCTCAAACGGCTCCCAGATCATCGAAGCCAGAGATCTGTTTCTGAAATCCGACTGAACTGCAGTGAGAGGATAGGAGAATCCACCAGTGTATGGCCTGTAAAAGCTCAGCGGCTGCGATACGGGGACCTTTGTATAGAATATGGGGTCCGTGAAGTACTGCCTTATCTCGCTGTAATCGGGCGACCCTACGTACCCTCCCTCAAGCCAGTCCGATGCGTCAGCACAGATCAGAGATACGATCAGAGCCAGGAACAGGATGGAGATTCGCATCATACAGATCAGTATTCCATGGGGATTCTATTTAAGCATGGTGTTGTCGGGTGTTTTCCTTGAGAACCGAACCTGTGAGACCATCGATGTGCAGTCGGGGCACAGGAATCAACCTCCTCGAGGAGGACGTCTCGAGAATAAGGGCTAACACGTGCTCGCTTCCATGCTCTTCCATACACTTCGAGGAGGAAAGAAAAGCAGACCATGGAGAAAGAGACATGAGATAGAATCGCTCTCATCCATTTGATAACTTGCCTGGAGGAGCGGGGGTCATGCTGTGCGTTCGTCTCGACCTACCTTCGACTGTGTCGAAGGCGTAGCAATGAGTGCTTTCAGCGACCACATTGCATGCTCTACAAGTTGCTGCGCACATAAGAGCGAATCCTTATTCGGATAGGTCCCGATAAATATATATATTGATGAAAGAACAAATATGTATGCCACTGTGCCAAAATCAGAGAGATTTTTTGGTACTGCTTCTGGGGCTGCTGGCAGGAGTGATTTTGACCTTTGTGGTAGCGCGTTCATCCATGAGCACTCCTGTACTCACGGCGCTTGTGATCCTCTTGCTGTTCATATTCGCCAGTCTTCCCATACTGTGGAACATCAAGGGCTTCTACGACCATCTGAGAGATGTCCGGACTCTGCTTGAGAAGAAGCTGTCGACCGACTGCGACCAGGCCGAGCTGATTCATCTGGTAAGGGATGCTCTGGTTGTTCAGTCCAGCGGGATGCAGGGCGTGGCAAGGGCCACAATGGCCCTGACACTCTGTGTCATCATCGGTACTGCCATAGTCCTGCTCATCGCCAACCCACCTAATCAGGAAAACTCGATGCTGAAGGATATCCTGCTTGCGCTGACCGGAGCCATCTCTTCCATAGTCGGCTTCTACTTCGGCGGGCGCGCGGCGCAGAGCGCTGAACCACAAAATGGTGGTGGCTCTCCAGCGCCGGCGGCTGCAGCAGCCAAGCCAGAAATCACGAAGTTCACAACAGACCCCCAATCTCCAGCCACTCCAGGAACAAATGTAAAGCTCTCATGCAGCGCCACCAACCCATCCAATGGAGCCCTGCAGTACAAGTTCGAGGTTCTCGATAAGGACGGGAAACGGGTGGATGGATCTCCCGGATACCAGAACCAGAACGAATGGGAGTGGACAGCCGATGTTCCTGAGGGCAAATATTTCCTCTGGGTTTACGTGAGAGATGGACTCCATGCGGATATCGGAGGGTATGACGCAAGAAAGAATCTGGAATTCGAGATTAAAAAAGAATAAAAATATTATTATTCTTTTGCCAGCATATCGTAGAGGAATACTGCCACAAGCGCACCGAGCACCGGACCTATGACGTATATCGGATAGTGGCTCCAGAGCACAGGGCCGCCCATGATGTGGTCTATCAGGTAGGGGCCGAATGTCCTGGCGGGGTTCAGTGACGAGCCTGCGATGTTCCCTGTGGTCGTTATGACCCCCCCGACTGTGAGGCCTATGATGAGCCCCGCGAACCCCTGTGGCGCCCGCTCGTCAACAGCCACCCCCATGATCACGAGCATCAGCAGGAACGTCCCTATCGCCTCTGCGAGCACCGCCTGGCCGAATGATATGCCGGGGAACGGCGCAGTCGCTCCGAGCCCGCCGACCATCACTGCATCAGATCCAGCGCTTGCTGCAAAGAGCAGGGATCCGAGAGAGGCGCCGATCAGCTGCGCCACAATGTACGGGATCACCTCGCCGCTCGGGAACCTCCTGGTGGCCCAGAGCGCTATCGTCACAGCCGGGTTTATGTGCGCCCCTGAGACTCTCCCGAGAGCGTATATGACGCCCGCGATCGCTATGGCGAAAGCCATCCCTATCGCGAACCAGTCCCCCAGGCCGCCAAGCGCGCCGATCCCGATGTTGAAGGGGTTCGGCGGGCTGGAGCCCTTCGAGATCATGAGTGTGATGGCAGCTGCTCCAGCGCCGAAGTATACCAGAATCGCTGTCCCGACGACCTCAGCAAGACATCTCTTAGCCAGGGACATGTCTCATCCCTCGTGGTATACAGCGTAGCATGGCTTGCAGAGAATCCTGGGAAGCCTTCTCTTCAGCTTCTTCGAGGGGAAGGGGTATCCTCCCTCCCAGACCTCGATCTCATCCCTGACGAGATGATCCATGCAGACGCCCATCCCACAGACTATGCATATCGCGACCGCCTCGGTGGTTTTACCCTCGAGGGCGCATAGATAGCATCTCATTCAATCCCTCACACGGCTTCCTTCCACTGGCAGTACTGATGCCTGAAGTCTATCAGTGATGCAGCGGCGCAGTCCTTGCACACCCTTGCAGGTGATGCAGGCTTCTCCTTGTGCAGGGCTATTATGTTGGTCATCATCGTGGCTGTCACAGGCTCGCTCGTGAGAAGGCACGGATAATCAGCAAGCCTCATGAGCGCAGAGAATCTGACAGATATGGCGCATCCAGGATACGCGTACCTCTGCGGGTTCATCAGGACCTCGTTTTTATGTATGGGTTCCAGATCGACATCGAATCCCAGGACCTTCGGAACGACCTTCGTCTTGGCGCCGTTCCTCATGCGCATCGCCTTGTCGAGGTACTTCCACCCTCTGAGTATCATGTCCATGAAGTCGCAGTTGTGGAGCTCCGCGGCCGCGCTTCTTGTCGGATAAAGCTGCACGTAGTTGTGGAACCTCTTCGTTAAAAGATCCACAATCATTATCGCGTTGAATCCATCAAGCTCTAGGATGTGCTCGACAGCGCATGCTGATGCGCCTGTGGCGAGCGCGAGCGGCTGGTACTCATTCTTGAACGTATCAACGGCATTCTTCAGCGTCGACTCCATGACCTCTGTTGTGGCCTCAATGGTCGCCATCACAACATCGTCCTTGCACATGTTGAATGTCGACTGGGCGATGTGATGCGCTATGTCTCCGACGCAGTATGCTGGCACTGTGACTATGTTGCCGTAGTGCACACCATCATCCATCGCAGCTCTGACCGCGCCCTTCATCCTGCTCTTGTAGCTCTGCATGTACTTTCTCACATCGAATGATGTGTGCCCTGCGGCATCCATCAGCTTCGCCTGCGCCTCGATGGGTGTTCTGTACACAGCCTGAATCATCTCGATCTCTTTCCTGATCGCATCTGAGAGCGTCGCACCCTTCTCGATCTCGTGCGCGAAGACCTCGCCTATGCCATAGGATGTGTTCATGCCCCACGATTTCGCAGCGAGTATCGCCTGCTTGTGGTGCTCCGGAATGTCCACAGTCTTCAGTATCCTGTTCACAACGTTGCTCGTCGATCCCGGGATCAGTGCGAAATCAACGACGCATGTCGGACCGTAGAACCCGCCGTATCTCCTGACGACCTCCAATCCAATCAATGCCTCCGCCTTTCCCACTGCCTGTATGAACGCCTCGACGCTCTTCCTGAACTTCTCGTCCTCCTCGTAGAGTATCTCCATTATGGCCGGAGTCTGGTAGTGCTCAACAAAGGGATCGTCCTCCGGACGTATCGTCTTCGTGAGAGAACTCAGTATATCGTAGTGCGCGTTCACCGAGTCGACATGGAGCTTTATCACTGCCTTTGACTGGCCATCAGCGGCCTTCATCTTGTTGACCACATCGACATATGCCTTTGTATCCGATATGACGAACTCCTGGCCTCTCTTTCTCTTCACAGTCTCAACATCTGCACGCTGGGCCATCATGGCCTCGTCAACCATTTTTTTGTATAGATCTGACATGCCCACCACTCCGCAAAACAGGGGATTGAGGCATCCTGATCGTCAGTGATCACAAAATCTATGTAGCTGCCCTCAAACCCCAATAGCAATATGTCCATTACGGATATAAGAATTTCGTTTTGTTATTTGCTAACACAGTTCATCACAAAAGGATATGAGGGCCGCTTTTATGGATTCAGCAACTTGGTAATACAATCCGGCTGCTGAATGCACTCGTTCGCTCGCCAGACGCATGAGGAGAAGTGCCTCTTCGAGCAAGTTATCAGATGGATATGAGCGATCAGGGCACATCCATTAAACTGTTGGATTGGCAGAGGCTTGTGGAGAGGCTTGTGGAAAAAGAAACTCCACCGATCACAGGAAACCTCAACCCAGATCTCAGATATTCGCGGAGAGATGAGCCGGCATCAGAAATCTGCAGCCAGCGATTCCCGCAAACCCAGCAGGGCTGGATGCTGCCTCTCGCAGTGACGCGTCTAAACGGCTCATTGTAAAGGGCAGCGCGAGTAAAAGACTGAGTTAGCAGCCCCACGGGCTGCTGATAAATGGCCTCTTTCTCCTGGGCATCCTGGGCTCAGGATTCGGCTCCGGCTTCTCCCAGTCGTAAACGCCAAACCAGCTCATTTGAGCCAGGCCATACATGCAGATATCTCTCTCGAACATATCGGTCAGCATCTCTTCGACATTTGACGAATATAAGCTTTTGGGTGTGATCGGTATATCCCCAAGCCAGCAAGCCTGGAGGATGCTGTGGTTCCCTCTGTTCTTTCCGGAGCAGTAATTATATACCACACCATCCTCTATGCCATCTCAGTTCAGAGGGTGATCGTTGATGGCAAAGATCAAGGCAGGCGTCCTGGGAGCGACAGGCGCTGTGGGGCAGCGTTTTATCGAAGGACTCAGAGAGCATCCGTGGTTCGAGCTCACGAGCCTGGCAGCATCTGACAGAAGCGCGGGAAAGAAGTATCGCGAGGCTGCAAAATGGAGGCTTGAGAGCGAGCTGCCGGATGAGTTCGCGGACATGACCGTTGTCAGGGTCGATCCGAAGGAGGTCGACGCTGATATAGTGTTCTCAGCACTCCCATCTGATGAGGCGAAAAAGGTTGAGGCTGAGTTTGCGGAGGCCGGGTTCGTCGTCGCCTCGAACACCGCGACGAACAGGATGGTTCCGGATGTCCCTCTTCTGATACCTGAATGCAACCCTGATCACATAGAACTCATAAAGGTCCAGAAGGAGCGGAGGGGATGGGAGGGCTACATCACCACGAATCCAAACTGCACCACCATCATGTTCGCACTCACGCTCAAGCCGTTGATGCAGTTCGGCATAGAGAGCGTTCATGTCGCGTCGATGCAGGCGGTCAGCGGCGCCGGGTACGAAGGGGTGCCGTCCATGGCGATCCTGGACAACATCATACCCTACATCGCAGGCGAGGAGGAGAAGGTCGAGACAGAGGCCCAGAAGATCCTGGGAAGGTTTGATGGGGAGAGGATAGTTCCGGCGGATTTCACTGTAAGCGCGAGCTGCCATCGCGTTCCCGTCATGGATGGGCACACAGAGGCCGTCTGGGTCAGGATGAAAGATGATCCCACGCCGGCTGAGGTCCGGCAGGCCTTCCTGGACTTCAACCCGGGGCTGGATGATCTCCCGACGTCTCCGAAGAAGGCCATAATCGTCAGGGATGAGCCGGACAGGCCGCAGCCAAGGCTTGACAGGAACGCAGGGAGGGGCATGTCGGTCTCTGTGGGAAGGATCAGGCCCGGCATCAGGTACATCTGCATGGGCCACAACACGATACGCGGCGCAGCGGGAGCGAGCATACTGAACGCCGAGCTTCTCCACAAAAAGGGTCTGCTCTGAATGCTGCTCGTAGCCTGGGAGTCAACTGGAGCATGCAACCTGAGCTGCAGCTACTGCAGGGCGGCTGCAGAGCCTGAGCCATCTGCAGATGAGCTCAGCACCGATGAGGTAAAAAGACTGATCGGAGAGATCGCCCCCCTGGGAGCGATGCTGATAATCTCCGGAGGCGAGCCACTGCTGAGGCAGGATCTCTTCGAGGTTGCTAGATACGCAGCCGACTCCGGAGTCAGGGTCTCCCTCGCCTCAAACGGCACGCTCATAACACCTGAAATTGTGGAAAGGATCCTCATCTCCGGGATCTCCAGGGTAAGCATCAGTCTTGATGGCGCGAGCGCCGGGACGAACGATATCACACGGGGGAGGGGCTCTTTTGATCTGGCCCTCCGCGGCATGCGGGCTCTGAGCGGAAGGGTCGAGTTCCAGATCAACATGACAGTGACACCGGGAAACATCGATGAGCTTGATCCTCTTTTGGACCTCGCAGAGCGGGAGGGTGCGGCGGCTGTGCACATATTCTTCATGGTACCGACAGGCAGGGGCAGGGATGTTGAGAGCATATCCCCGGAGATGCAGAGGTCCCTTCTCGAGAGGATCGCATCGGAAGAGCGATCGATCGAGATACGCCCCACATGCGCGCCGCAGTACGGAAGGGTGCTCATGGAGATGGGGAAGCCGCACGCGCGCACCGCTGGTGGATGCATCGCCGGAATTAGATTTGTGTTCATCTCTAGAACCGGAGAGATCTTTCCGTGCGGCTACTTTCCAGTATCCGCGGGCAGCATACGCGAGCGTTCATTCTCAGAGATATGGAGCAGCTCATCGCTTTTAAACGATCTCAGGGAGCGAAAGCTGAAGGGCAGATGCGGGGGGTGTGGTTACGTAAGAACATGCGGCGGCTGCAGAGCGAGGGCATACGCGCTCACCGGTGATTATCTGGGGGAGGACCCGACATGCGCCTGGAGGGGATCCGTTGGATGAGATCGATCTGAAGATCCTCGCAGTGCTCCAGGAGTCTTTTCCTCTTGTTGACAGGCCCTTCAGGAAGCTCGCGGAGAGCCTGGGCATCGAGGAGGATGAGCTCATAAGAAGAGTCTCCAGGCTGAAGGAGCTCGGGCTCATCCGCAGGATCGGCCCGATTCTGGATCTGAGACGTCTCGGCATGATTGGAGTTCTCGTCGCGATGAAGGTATCTCCGGAGGACGCAGATCAGATCAGCTCTGTCGTGAACGAGTACGATGAGGTCTCGCACAACTACCTCAGGCCGAACGAGAGCGGTTATAACATGTGGTTCACGGTATCCGCGCCTGAGGAGCGTGTTGATGAAATAATATCGGAGATAAGGAGAAGGACAGGGCGCGAGATGCTCGTGCTCCCGACCATCAGGATTTTCAAGATAGGAGTCAAGTTTGACATCATTTGAGGAGGTTGAGGATTTGGACAAACCTGTGCTGATGGATTTCTTCGCAGAGTGGTGCGGTCCCTGCAGGATGCAGACGCCGATAATGGAGGAGCTGGAGAAGAAGTACGGCGGAAGGATTGAGATCAAGAAGATAGATGTCGACAGAAACATGGAGCTCGCGAACAGGTACAACATCATGGTGGTGCCGACGATAGTTCTTGAGAAGGACGGCAGGGAGGTCCGCCGCTGGCTGGGCGTCACGTCCAAAGAGGAGCTGAGCAGCGCGATCGATGAGATACTCTAGGAGGCGGTTGAATAGGTGCGCGTCGGATCCATGATCTGTTCAGAGAGCTCGGGGTCTTACCCATAAGAAGGCTGAACGGCAATGGCAACCCCGCTCCGCACCTCTCGCTGCTCTTCGACGATCGCAAGTTCTCCGTGGACACGAGCAGGGCTCCAGGATGCGACCAGCCTGATGCTTATCTCATAACCCATGCGCACAGCGATCACCATGGAAGCTCCGCGATGCGGTCGCCGAGGGCGATAGCATCACGGGAGACCGCACTGGCTCTCGAGATCAGGCACGAGAGGAGCTATGCGGGCAGGAGCTTTGAGGTCGGAGAGGCTCTGGATATCAATGGCGTTGAGCTGAGAACGTATCCCACAAGGCACACCATCGGATCATCGGCGTTCTACTGGGAGAACAGTCTGGGCGTGAGGATCCTCGTGACAGGGGATGTCAAGGATTACAGATCTCTGCCGAAATGCGATCTTCTGGTAGCAGAGGCGAACTACGGGGACCCATGGGACTCGTCCTGCGTATTCGATGACGATCTGAGCGGATTCTGGGAGGCGCTCAACTCGGGATCATCTTTCGGAGCATACGCGTTCGGCAAGGCGCAGCGTGCGGTATCTCTGATAAGAGCCATGGGATTCAGCGATCCGATAGGCATGGACGAGGAGGGGAGAAGGCTCACAGAGGCTCTGATGCCAGATGCCGGCGATATCATCGACTTCCAGGATTTTGATGGCGTCTCTGTCGTCACCCCAAAAAACCTTCCAAGGGTGCGCTCGCCTGAGAGGTACATGCTCACCGGAAGGGCGGATGCCTCATGGAAGCGGATACGTCTCAGCGACCACCTGGATTTCCGCGGGATAATGAGAATGCTAGATCACGTCTCGCCTGAGGCTGTGATACTCTACCATCCTGCAGGCGTCAGGTCGAGGCTTCTCGCGCACTACCTCAGAACCACAGGGTGCGCCGCGATATCGCTCGACGAGATCGATCTCTTCGAGAGGAGGATGTGAGAGCAATCCGCATCCGATGTGCGCTCGAAGAGCACTGAGTGCTCTGAATGCGGGAGAGCAGCACCGGAGATGTTAGTGTTCCGCTCCATTCCCAAGCTCGAACCCGATCTCGCAGCTCTCATCTCCCCTGCAGATCCTTCTGTCTCTCCTGGGAATTATACCGTCGCCGAACTCTGATGCCCAGACCTCCAGCTCGCTCCAGCATATCCTGGACCCGACGCGCTCGTTCAGCTCAGCCCTCCCGGCACGGACCATAATCTCATGCCATGGGCATCTGGTCACCGTGAACCTCACACATCTCCCGTCACATGTGCTCTCGAACTCGAACTCCTCCAGTGAGAGCTTTGCTGCGAAGCACCTCGCAAGAGAATCCAGGCCATTCGACTCGTTCATCATCGACTTCAGGGCTCTCGCCTGTATCTTCGGCATAACCCTCCACACATCATCATCTATATCCAGAGCGGTATCGAAGCCGTAGCGCTCCTCGACCTTCATGAACCACAGCCCGTCGACGGCTCTGTAGCTGCGCTTGAAGTACTCTATAACATCTCTATCATCCAGCTCTGCGTTCACAGAACCACCAGCCCGATTCACGTCTCACATCAAAAAGAAGTTGACGCCCGGCTGCTCTGCCTCTGGAAGCATCTGGTTTCAGAATGTGGCTAACGAATAGATGGGAAGACACTGATGTGGTACCATCCGGTGGAGGGTGAGATGCTGTTGATCCCAGTGAAGGGGGCGAGGTCTCGATACGTGCCGCAATGCTACCGCCAGCATACCGGCGGATGCCAGGCGCAAGGAATTACGGCTCTATCCTGTCCTTCCTGAGCTCCTCGAGGGCGTTTCTGTCCATGCGTATCTCGCTTATCTCCACAGCGCCCAGCGAACAGATGAGCTTCGAGAGTGATTCTGAGATCGAGATGCCGAGATCTGCATACCGGCTTGATATCACGAGAGAGAGGGCCCAGGCTGTGTTGTATGCAGACCACATCGCGTATATGAGATGGACTACAAGCTCATCCACACCGCCCTCTATCCACGGGCCCTCTGCGGTCGGCCAGATTATCCTCGACCGGATAACGGTGGGTTCCTCGATCTCCACCTCGAATATTATCAATCCATCCACACTTCCATCCCCGGGATGCACAGACTGCACCCAAGAAACAGATCCGGCGCACCCCCATGATATTTAAGGCGTCATCGGATTTAACCCTTGGGGATGGTCATGTCGGTGATCTCTGGAAGGGATGCGTTGAGATTCCTGGAGTCGTTTGCAGACCGGGAGATTCAGGAGCAGATATGTGGCGTGGATCTGACAGCCAGAAGCATAGAGCGGTTCGTGTCCTCGGGTTCTATCGACCTCGACAACACCGAACGGAAACTCGCAGAGACCGAGGCGGTTCAGTTTGATGGTGATGGATGGGCATTCCTGGAGCAGGGTGCGTATCTGGTGACGTTCAATGAGATCGTCAGAATGCCCATGGACATGATGGCGTTCGCACTTCCCAGATCTAGCCTCCTTAGATGCGGGGCGACCCTCGAGACCGCAGTATGGGATCCTGGATACAGTGGCAGATCTCAATCGCTTCTCGTGGTCCACAACCCGCATGGTATACGCATAAAAAAGAATGCAAGGCTCATGCAGCTCGTCTTCATCACCATGAAGATCGCAGCGGACCGAGCCTACAGCGGAGCCTACCAGGGGGAGAACATCTAGACTATCCTGGCGGTGCTGATAATACGTGATGTCGTGTTGCTGTCCAGCATCGACAACAGCATCAGGTAGCTGTCATCTCCCGCGTGCCATACCGCAAGGTATGCATCGCTGCCTGCAAGGGTGCCTGAGGTGAATGTCATGTTGTGCACCACCACAGGCGCTCCGTAGTAGCTGGAAGCGGTCCAGTTTCCAGTCTCCTGCCCCTCCTTTGTCGCCTCTATCATCAGCGCCACCGACATTATATCCAGGAACGATTCCCTGCTCAACATTTTCAGAACATCATCGTATGGAGTGAAGACCACCGCATCTGCTTTACCGAGACCATCACTTATCGTGAAGTTCTCCATGAAGATTCCAGAGGATGTATCGATGTCGCCGGTATTGATGTAGTAACCATCTCCAGGATCGACCACAAGAGTCCTCTCGCATGGGATGATGACCTTCGCGTCAAGGGCAGCCGAGCATCCAAGCAGGGCAAAAACCGCTATTATTATGGCCAGTCTGTTCACAATCTCACCCGCTTTATCTTAAAGATTTTCAAAGATGTGCCCCGAATAAGACAGAATAGCTGCCTGTCTTCGGGAGCGAAACTAATGATAAATGTTATGGTGATGATGTTGGAAGTCCGGCCCTTTAGGACCGGGATATCCACATCCTATTTACCATTCCCACTTTGCGTCCGTTATTCCCAGTGCCTTGAGCTTCTCCTTCAGCTTCTTACCCTCTTCCTCTGTACTAAAAGTCTGCTCTACCTTTTTCCCACTTTTATCTGTATATGTCACTTTCAATGATATCCCCTAACTAAGTTCCACCTCATCGCTTAATAAATTTGTGCTGAGACTCTATCCTCACCTATAAGTGCGGATAAACGAAAAAGCAATCGCTCTTATCCATATGATAACTTACCCATAGAAGTACTGGTTCTGCTATGCATCCCTGGTGAATGAATAAGTGCGTTCAGCAACCACATTGTACGACCCACAAGTTGCCAAGCACATAAGAGCGAAAGCAATAACCTCAGGAGGTTCGTATCATCAACCAGCTTTGGGGCGTCGGATAAACAAATCTCCAGATGTCGATTACGATGACAATATTTTTTGAAATAAATATATAGGAGGCCTGCCTATTCCAAACTCAAAGAAGGTCGACCCCCTCTCTTGCAAAACGCCAACGCTCTTATCCATTTGATAACTTGTTCGCAGAGGCACTGGTCCTGCTATGCTCTCGTTTCGACTTATCTTCGACTGAGTCGAAGGCTTGGCGAGCGAATGAGTGCATTCAGCAACCGGCTGGATGTCCTTCAAGTTGCTGAATGCATAAGAGCGAACGCCAAAATCACCAGATGAACACGATACCTCTGGCCTTGGGCTCAACTCAGCATGTTCAACTCAGCAGGTATTTCTGCCCCATCTCAGGGATGGTGACCTCTGAATCGAACTCGGTTCTGATTGCCTCTGCAAGTGCTCTGGTTGCTCTTGGCTCTCCATGGTTGAGGAAGACCTTGTCCGGGAACTGCCTGAATGAGCGCAGCCAGCTCAAGATCTCCTTTCGGCCGGCGTGGGCTGAAAATGCATCCATTGATGTGATCTGGGCTTTAACATCCAGGTCCTTATCCAGTATACGGATCTTCCTCGCCCCGTCCAACAGCCTTCTACCTATCGTTCCATCAGCCTGATAACCTACAAAGAGTATTGTGGAGTCCTTCTGCTCCAGATTCTTTATCAGGTGATGCAGAACCCGGCCGCCGGTGCACATTCCGCTTGCTGAGATTATGATGCGAGGCCCTCTGTGATCGTATATGGCCTTAGACTCATCCTGCGATCTTGTGTACTGGATCCCAGGAAACTCAAGCGGGCTATCGCCACTTCTCAAAAGAGAGAGCGTCTCCTCATCAAAGCATTCTGGATGACGGGCGTAGATCTCAGTTGCAGAGATCGCCATCGGACTGTCGACAAAGCAGCTCACCCCACTAAGCACTCCCTTTTCAGCATATGGATTCAGCTCGTACAGTATCTCCTGCGTCCTCCCGATGGCAAAGGCTGGGATGACAACGTTCCCGCCCCGCTCTAGAGTCTCAAGAATGATATTCAGCAGTATCTTGCCTCTGTCGGCGATATTCCCATGATCCATATCGCCATATGTGGATTCAAGCACCAGCCAATCTGCTGCATCAACCTTTTCAGGATCACGAAGAAATGGAGCACCTGGTCGTCCGAGATCACCACTGAAGACCAGCCTCTTCTTGCCGAACGATAACTCGATCATCGCCGATCCCAGGATATGACCGGCGTCCATGAATCTGATCGAAAACCGACCCAAGTCATGCTCTTTGTTGTACCTGATAGGTGTGAAGTGCCTCATGGCTGCTGCAACATCCTTCTCCTCGTAAAGTGGTCCAGCGAGTGGTCTGCGTCGCTGATCGCTTTGGTGGCTCTCATGCTCTGCTGCCTCCATCATCAGGTGTGCAGAATCCCTGAGCATGATCTCGCAAAGGTCCGCTGTAGCAGCGGTTGAGATGATTTTACCTGAAAAGCCCTTTTTGATCAACAGCGGCACGCGGCCGCTGTGATCGATATGTGCATGCGTGAGGATTAGCACTCGTATCGAGCGAGGATCATGACCGAAGTCCGCCTGGTTTCTGGATGCCTCATTGCCCTGAAAGAGACCTGCATCAATCCCGACCCGCATGCCCCCTGCATCCAGAACCATGTGCGAACCTGTAACACCACCCACTGCCCCGTGAAACTCTAGATTCATCTTTCCAGCGTTGTTTCTGTTCCAAAATTAAGCTTTCGGCACTGACATATCCAATACACTCCCATCCATCTGATGACCTGGCCGAAGAGACACCAGTCGTCCTATGCGCTCGTTTCGACTTATATTCGACTGCGTCGAAGAGTTTCGATGAAGTCGAAACTGTCGAAACCCATCGACGTAGTCGAGGGCCTGTCGAGTGACTGGGTGCATCAAGCAACCAGCCTGCACGGCCTCAAAGTTGCTGAATACATAAGAGCGCGGGCGACGCTCTTAGCCATTTGATGACTTGCCTGAAGGAGCACGGTTGTGGTATGTGTTCTTGGCAAATGAATAAGTGCTTTCAGCAACCACGTTGCATGCTATACAAGTTGCTACGCATGAAGCGAGGCTGAATTATGGAGGCAGAGGATGGCAAGGATCGCAGCAGGTGTCTGCGAGCATATCGGCATGCGTGAGGTGATGGAGGATGTGCATGCAGTTCGTGATCACCCAGGTTGCTTCGGTGCCGAGGTCTTCGACGGCCATTACGGCCCACTCGCCGCCCGAACTGCAGCCGCGTTTTTGACCCCATGCTTTTGGTCACTCCGTTCTATGGAGGCGAAGAAGCCCGAGGAGGCGCGCCGGTCGGATCTGGAACTCCTGAGAGAGGCATACCTGAGAACGGACGAGGCCATAATCGCCCGTGGGATCCTGGGGGGGCGCCGCTGCTGCCACACTCCTCCTGCTTGGAGCGAGGTTTCTCGCTGCCAATGTGGGCGATGCGCGAATAGTTATCGGCACTGCCGGCGGCAGCAAACTCCTTACCATGGACCACAGGCCGGAGCTGCCTGAGGAGATGGCCAGGATCGAGTCGCTGGGCGGCCGGGTGATACATCTCGACATTCCCAGGGTCCAGGGAGAACTGGCCATCACCCGCGCTTCTGGTGCCACAACTTTTATGAAACATCAGAGGATTTCCAGATAAAAATTCGCAGGATCCAGACATGAGAGCACTTCTCTTCGATCCATACTGCGGCGCCTCAGGCGACATGATACTAGGGGCGCTCATGGACCTGGGCGCGGACAGAGAATCCGTCCGATCTGCTGTGGAGTCTGTCGGATGCGGGCTTGAGGTTAAAGAGAGCAGGTTTGATCACATCAGAGCTCTCAGGGTTAAAGTTCTCTCGGATAAATCGTTCCGCTCGCTCGGTGAGGCCAGGGATATACTGAGGGCATCAACGCTCTCATCTCAGGCCCTCGAAAGAGCATTGAGGATTCTAGAGATCATGGCCTCAGCAGAATCCAGAGTTCATGGTGTCGATAAAGAGGACGCGAGGTTCCACGAGATGGGATCGATGGATGCGCTGGCAGATATCGCGGGATCATCTGCGGCGATGGAGTCCCTCAGTCTGGACAGAATCCTCTCGACCGCACCCTCGGTCGGAGGCGGGATCACGGATACATCTCACGGGATGCTTCCGGTTCCCGCGCCCGCGACCCTGGAGATACTCCGCTCCCACAGGATACCATGGCGCGGAGGGCCTGTGCCTCATGAGCTCCTCACGCCAACTGGGGCTGCGATACTGGCCGCATCAGTCGATGTGTTTCTGGAGCACCACCCTGAGATCGTAGCGGAGCGCGTCGGGTACGGCGCAGGCTCCAGGGAGATAGGCATGCCGAACCTCCTGAGAGCGATTCTCGGAGAGATCCCGCATCAGATGCGCCATGATCGCGTGGTACAGATAGAGACCAACGTGGATGATGTGACAGGGGAGATACTTGGAAGTCTCATCGACAGGCTCATGAAAGAGGGGGCTCTCGATGTGACGGTTGTGCCGGCTGTGATGAAGAAGGGCAGGAGCGGGAGCGTGATCTCCATAATCTCCAGAGAGGATGATGCAAGGAAGCTCTCCGCGGTTCTGATGAGAGAGACGGGAAGCCTCGGGGTCAGGGTATTTCCGGCGCTTCACAGGCTGATCGCAGAGCGGAGGACTGAGAGCGTTGAGGTCATGGGGAGATCCGTGCCTGTGAAGATCGGATCGATCGGAGAGGAGATCATAAGCGTGAAGCCGGAGCATGATATCTGCAGGCGTATTGCAGAGGAGCTGAACATTCCAGTGAAGGATATCATCAGGATCGCATCTGAGAAGGGATGGGGGATCGCAGGTCGCAAGATTGATTAGGTCTGATGGAAGCGCTGATACCATGAATCTCAACTCCTCCAGAAGTCTCTACGAGCGCGCGAAGAGGCTCATGCCCGGCGGCGTCAGCAGTCCGGTCAGGGCGATAAGGCCGTATCCGTTCTATGTTAAAAGAGCAGAGGGGCCGTACCTGTGGGACGAGGACGGCAACAGGTTCATCGACTACTGTCTCGCATACGGCCCGATGATCCTGGGGCACAGAAACCCGGAAGTGATGAGAAGGGTCACAGAGCAGCTTGAGAGGGGATGGCTCTACGGCACGCCCACCGCTCTGGAGGTTGAGCTTGCGGAGCGCATAATCTCCCATTACCCATCCATGGACATGATCAGGTTTGTGAGCACCGGCTCGGAGGCGACGATGGCCGCCCTGAGGATCGCCCGTGGTTTCACAGGGAAGGATAAGATTGTGAAGATCGAGGGCGGATTTCACGGAGCTCACGACTCTGTTCTTGTTAAAGCAGGATCAGGAGCGACTACCATCGGCGTGCCAGACTCGAAGGGAGTGCCAGCGGATACCGCGAAGAACACCATACTGGTTCCGTACAACGACCTCCAGGCGATGGAGGTGGCACTGAGAGAAGGTGATGTGGCAGCGGTGATAATGGAGCCGGTTCTGGGCAACATAGGGCCCGTGCTCCCAGTGGACGGCTACCTCGAGGGTGTCAGAAAGGTGACAGAGGAGCATGATGTCCTCCTGATATTTGACGAGGTCATAACAGGATTCAGGCTTGCGCTCGGGGGCGCGCAGAGCTACTATGGTGTCAGGGCTGACATCACCACACTCGGGAAGATAATAGGCGGTGGGTTCCCGATAGGCGCCGTCGGTGGGCGTAGAGAGATCATGGAGAACGTGGCCCCGCAGGGTGGCATCTATCAGGCCGGGACGTTCAACGGATCGCCGGTCTCGATGGCAGCAGGCCTGGCAACCCTGGACATACTTGAGAGGGGCGTTCTTGACAGGATCAACGAGATGGGGTCGTATCTCAGAAAAGGCCTCTCAGATATCGTTGAGGATTTGAAGCTGGGGTACAGCGTATCCGGCATAGCCTCGATGTTCAAGGTCTTCTTCGGCCCGCTTCCCAGGAACTACTCAGAGGCACTGAGATGCGATAAAGAGGGATACCTGAGATTCTTCTGGAGGATGCTCGAGGCCGGGATATTCCTCACACCCAGCCAGTACGAGACCGATTTCATATCAGCATCTCATGATAGAGAGATCATCGATAAAACACTGGAGGCGTTCAAGCTATACCTCAAAGCCTGAGAATCGGTACACGCGGCAGCCCCCTAGCGCTGCGGCAGACGGAGATCGCTGTGAAGCGCCTTATCGAGCATGGCGCAGAGCCGGAGATCGTGACGGTAAGGACCAGTGGAGATCTCTTTCTCGACAGACCGCTGCACATGATCTCCGGGCAGGGATTGTTCGTGAGGGAGATAGATGAGCGGATGCTCTCGGGCGAGATCGATCTCGCGGTGCACAGCATGAAGGACCTGCCCAGCAGGCGCCCTGAGAGGCTCAGGATAGCCGCGATCCTGGAGAGGGACTCGCCCTGCGATATCCTGCTCACCAGAGACGGCTCCAGCCTTGAGGATCTCAGAAGCGGAGCTGTCATCGGCACATCAAGCATGAGAAGGGCGGCCCAGCTCAGACGGGCCAGGCCAGATCTTGTTGTCAGAAGCCTTCGCGGAAACCTCCAGACCAGGCTGAGGAAGCTGCACGCTGGAGAGTACGATGGCATAGTCATAGCTGAGGCAGGAGTTCAGCGGATGGGATATGACCTCAGCTACAGTGTGCTCGATCCAGGGTTGTTCGTTCCGTCTCCTAACCAGGGGACGATAGCAGTCGTCTCCGTCGCTGGGACAGAAGGCGACACGCTCGCGAGCCTGATAGACCACAGGCCATCAAGAGAGGAGACGATGGTCGAGCGGAGGATAATGGAGGTCGTCGGAGGGGGGTGCCTGGTGCCGATGGCCGTATTTGCGCGGCATCTTGGCGAGAGGATACACGTCACAGCAGAGATCCTCTCGAGGGACGGGGAGAGGTTTGTGAGGCTGGAGGATACCGTCCCCAGGAACGATCTGGAGAGCGCCGAGATGATCGGGAGGCGCCTCCTGGAGATGGGCGGCGATGAGCTTGTGAAGGAGGCTGTACAGATTGAGCGGTGATTCTGGAAAGGTGTATCTGGTCGGCGCTGGACCGGGCGATCCGGAGCTGATAACCCTCAAGGGGATGAGACTGCTCAGGGAGGCTGATGTTGTTCTCCATGACCGGCTTCTGAACGAGGAGCTTTTGAGGGATCTCAAGGCAGAGATCATCGACGTCGGCAAGGCACCTGGAAGACACAGGCTCTCACAGGAGGAGATCAACGAGCTTCTCATCAAAAAAGCCCGTGCGGGGAGGATCGTTGTCAGACTCAAGGGCGGCGACCCGTATCTCTTCGGTCGCGGCGGGGAGGAGGCGCTCGCCCTCAGGAAAGCTGGAATTCCCTTCGAGGTCGTGCCTGGCGTGACTTCAGCGATAGCAGCGCCAGCGCTTGCCGGCATACCGGTGACTCACCGGGGGATATCGACAGCCTTCACAGTCGTCACAGGGCATGAAGAGTCCGGCAAGGAGAAGGAGCTCGACTGGCACGCTCTTGCGAGGCTTGGGGGCACGCTGGTGGTGCTCATGGGCGTGAGCAGGATCCAGGAGAACACATCGATGCTTATGGATGGCGGTTTGAGCCCGCAGACGCCCGCGGCACTGATAGAACGCGGGAGCTGGCCTGATCAGAGGTGTGTCAGGGGAACTCTGGGGAATATAGCGGAGCGTGCATCTTTATTTGGAGTGAGATCGCCCGCAGTCCTCATTGTTGGGGATGTCGTCAATCTCGAGAGACATCTCGGCAGGAGGAGAATCGCGATCCTCCGAGCTGAAAGCCAGCTGGATGAGTCTGTGAGGCTCGCGGAGAGGTATGGTTTTATTCCAGTCGCGGCCCCGTCGATCTCCCTCAGGGCGCTGGAACTTCCCACTGACATGGAGGATAGGATCGAGAGAGCTGATTGCGTGGTCTTCACGAGTTCTAACGGTGTGGCGATCATCTTGAGCAGACCCGAGCTCATGGATCTGATCAGGAAGAAGCGAGTCGCTGCCATAGGCCCGAGAACCGCGCAGGCCCTCTCGGAGAGGGGCGTGAATGTCGATGTTATTCCTGATGAGTACAGCTCGAGGGGCCTTGTCGAGGCCCTCAGAGGTTTCAAGAGGGTGCTGCTCCTCAGGAGCGCCCAGGGATCACCTGAGCTGCTCGATGGGTTGCTCTCCTCCGGGGCTGAGGTTGATGATGTGCCTGTGTATGATATAAAAGAATCTGATGACAGCAGGCTGGACGATCTGATAAGAAGAGCGGAGCTGATCGATGTCTTCGCGTTCACCAGCGGGTCGACTGTCAGATATCTGATGAGAAGGGCAGAGGAGCTCGGGATGGAGGACCATCTCAGGAAGGCCCTCGACTCAGCGCTTGTTGTCGCCATAGGACCGCCGACGGCTGAGGTGCTCAGGGAGTTCGGAGTGAGGGTTGATCTCATTCCTGAGAGGTACACCTTCGAGGGCATGCTTGAAGCGGCGAGAACGGAGATAGAGGTGAGATCCTGATAGTAATCTCAAAGATCCTTGCTGACAGGGCGACTGTCTGGAATGCGATCAGGGCCGCTGATCAGCCGTGCGAGAGCCTGCCTCCTGATCTGGTGAGGTTCTCAGCTGAATCAAGACCTGTTGTGATATGGAATCTGACCCGCAGATGTAACCTGAGATGCGCTCACTGCTACATGGATGCGAGTGATGAGATGACGGATGAGCTCTCGCTCGACGAGGGAATAAGACTGATAGATGAACTCGCAGGTCTCAAAATCCCGATGCTCATACTCACAGGCGGCGAGCCGCTCATGAGCCGGAACTTCTGGGCGTATGCGTTTCATGCGAAAGAGAAGAACCTGAGGTGTGCAATATCGACAAACGGCACTCTGATAACGCCAGAGGTTGCTGTGCTGCTCAGGGAAGCTGGAGTGAGATACGTTGGCGTGAGCCTGGACTCGTCATCGCCCGAGGTTCACGACCGGTTCAGGGGAGTCCCCGGCGCTCATTCCAGGGCGGTTCAGGGTCTGATCAACGCGAGGGATGCAGGGCTGAAGACAGGCCTCAGGGTCACGCTCACCAGGGACAACTGGTATGACATCCCGGCGCTGCTGAAGCTCGCTCTGGATCTGGGGATCCCCAGGTTCTGCATGTACCATCTCGTGCCGACCGGCCGGGGCAGAGGCATTGCTGAAAGGGATGTCACGCCAGAGCAGAGGCGGTCAGTGATGCGCCTTCTCATGGAGTCCGCGCTGGAGCTGAGTGACAGGGAGATCGAGATACTGACCACGGACTCGCCGATAGATGGAGCATACCTTCTGGAAATGCTGAAGGGCGAGCCGGAGAGGCTTGAGAGGGCGAGGATGCTGCTCATGAACGCTGGCGGGTGCAGCGCCGGATCCAAGGTAGCAAACATCTCTCCCAGAGGTGATGTCCATCCATGCCAGTTCATGCCCCAGATAGTTGCAGGCAATGTGAGGGAGAGGTCCTTCAGGGATATCTGGATAGACAATCCATCAAAGGAGCTTCTCCTCATAAGAAACTCCAGGAAGCAACTCAAAGGGGAATGTGGGAGCTGCAGCTACACAGATCTCTGCGGCGGATGCAGGCAGAAGGCATTCTACTACAGAGGAGATATCCTGGAGACAGATCCCACATGCATGCTTGAGTTGGCGAGAGTCGCGGGCCGGTCTGAAGGCTGACTCCAGCGGGCGCCTCAGACCGAACCGGAATTTCCTGAGAGATTGCGACGCATCAAGCCAGGCGGGCACCAGCGCATTGCTTGAAGGTGATTGGCTTTCGTGTGAAGGAAGGATATGGTTAATTGATGTGATACGAACAACTGAGGGGCTTCATAATGTATCGATCATTTGAGGTAAAAATTTTCGATGTTTTCGCGAGTTGAACTCACAGATCTGGATCGGGTCAATTTAATTGCGGGTAAGAATAATGTTGGCAAGACAGCCCTCCTGGAAGCAATATTTCTGCACTGTGGAGCCCACAACCCGGAGCTGACATTGAGGGTTAATGCTTTCCGTGGCATTGAGGCAATTAAGATAGAGCTTCCGGGATGGACTGAAACACCGTGGGACGCGCTTTTCAACCAGTTTGATGCATCAAGGACTGTGGAACTGAAAGGGATAAACGAACAAAACGTTCTCCGGATACTGCGGCTGAAGCTCATTCGCCAGACTCACGAATTGACCAGAATAATATCAGACTCAGCGCGTTTTCGATAAACTCGAAGAGAGCGCACCCCTATCGACAGCAAGCTCTCAGGTGCTCGAGCTGGAGAGTGAGGAGAGAGAGCAAAGCCAGAGCTATTATCTAATACTGGATGCTAAAGGCATACGCAGTGCTCCAATCCCACCACCACCGCCATTTCCGGCGATCTTTCTGCCAGCCCGGGGGCGCATCCCTAGAGCTGAAGACGCCAGTCGCTTTGGCAAATTGGAGTTGATTGGGCAGCAGGATCTGGTTTTAAAGGCACTGCAGGTCATAGAACCGCGACTTCGGCGCCTTGCAGTGGTGGTGGTTGGAGAGGTTCCTGTTATTCATGGCGATATTGGATTGGGCAGGCTTATGCCCTTGCCTTTAATGGGAGAAGGAATGGCACGTCTTACCAGTTTGGTGCTGGCCATCGCCAACACGCCAAAAGGCGTTGTTCTGGTAGACGAAATTGAAAATGGACTTCACCATTCCGTTCTGCCCAAAGTATGGCGGGCCGTTGGGGAAACCGCGCGAGCATTCAACACTCAGGTTTTTGCCACAACGCACAGCTTCGAGTGTATTGTGGCCGCTCACAGGGCTTTCTCTGAGGGTGAAGGCTATGATTTCAGGTTGCATCGTTTGGAACAAGTCGACGATTTCATTCGCGTTGTAACCTATGACCAGGAGACAGTGGATGCGGCCATCGAAATGGGCCTGGAGGTACGATGATGGCCGTCTGGGCGGAAAGGATAGAAAGAATCGAATGTTCTAACGTCATAGTGGTGGAGGGCAAAGAAGATAAGCTGTTTTTCGAAGCGCTCATCAGGCACCTGGAGCTGCAGAACATTCAGGTGATATCCAGCGAAGGCAAAGATAATTTTCGGATAAAGTTGAAAGCGGTAATGAACCTCCCTGGCTCCTATGAGATTGAATCTATAGCCATTGTAAGAGATGGGGATGCAAATCCAGAATCCGCATTTCAAAGTGTCTGTGACGCTTTGCGAAATGCGGGTTTACCGGTCCCTGCGCATCCAGGAGCATTCGTCGGTGATAAACCGCGTGCTGCAGTCCTGATTCTTCCGGGACCGGACGCACCAGGAATGCTGGAGGACCTCTGCCTCAAAGCGGTTGCGGAGGACCCAGCCATGCGCTGCACGGCAGAATACTTCGAATGCCTGCGTCGAAATTGTCTCTACTTCTCGGGCAATGTGGCCAAAGCAAAAATTCAGGTGTTTCTGGCATCGAGAGAGAGGGCGGGACTGCGTTTGGGCGAAGCGGCTCAGGCAGGCTATTTGCCCTGGGATGCAGATGCTTTCAGGCCTGTAAGGGATTTTCTTAAACAGATCTCAGGTGATGGCGTGTAGCCGTATCCCCCTGTCAACTCTATTATCCCCTGTTTGAGGATCCCGCCAGGTGGTACATACGAAGATGAACCTCTTGATTCAAAACCCGCATGATAGATGCGCATCCGGCTCCCGGTGAAGGGGTCTGTCTGTTTTAATAAAGACCCAAGGACGACGGTACTGGCTGGGTTCCGGTATGGATGCTGTCTCGGACGAGGAGTACCGCCTCACCGTTTCTCACGCGCTCTCGCTGTACGATTTCTGTACAGATAGAACCTCGCCTCCCCTCTGCATATCAGCTCCCTCGAGAACCCCTCAAGATCCGCGATCTCATCCTCCAGAGGCCTTATGAGAACATCAGCACCGATGCGGAGGGCGAGATCGCCCATCGCGATCTGCACCTCAAGCGGAGGGCGTATCGAGTAGAGCAGGGAAGCACCCCGATAAAGCTCCTCCCTTGGATTGAAGATGTCGTCGCACACCGTTGCGACTCCATCGATGCTCACAGGGCGTATATCTGTGGCGATGAGATCGGGAATGAGTCTGGCAACATCCCCGCAGTGACCTATCCCGATCTCGATGATCCTCCCCCTGTAATGAGATAGTATGAACTCCGCCAGCTCCTGCGCGCCCCTCACTCACTCCACCGACTGTGCGAGCTTTTCCAGCGCGATTGACGCGGCCTTCTCGCCGGAGAGCAGCATGCCACCGAAGATAGGGCCCATCCTCGGGCCCGCGGCGACTGTTGTCGCGGCCATGCCAGCAACTATCAGCCCGGGATAGACCTCACGGGTGGCATCGACGACGATCTTCTCCCCGAGCTCGGCCCACATCGGCTTCTCCCCGATCACCCCAGACTCTCCAACAATCGCCCCGGGGATCTTCTTCTGCACGACCCTGCAGACCGCAGCATCATGCCCAGTGCCGTCTATCACCACCCGCGCCCTGATCGCGAGGGGGTCGACGTGTATGCCGGCCATCTCCGCAGCGGTCCAGTTTATGACGAGCCCCACAATCCTGTCGCCCTCGCGGATCATCACGTCCTCTACAGATACAAGATTTATCAGCTCCGCGCCTGCGTCTATAGCTCCTGCGGTCAGCTTCGCCACGACCTCTATCGAGTCCGCAACGTAGTATCCCTCTTCGAACTCGCGGTACCAGATGCTGTATTCATCCAGTATCCTGCACGCATCCTTTTGCACAACAATCCTGGGGAACATCATGCCGCCGCCCCAGAGGCCGCCCCCCACTGAGAGGCGCTTCTCGAAGAGCACAACCCTCACATCAGCCTCTGCGAGCCGCTTCGCCGCAACGAGATTCGCAGGGCCCGCTCCGACCAGAGCCACATCGACATCTGTGCACTTGAGAAAGCTCTCAAGATAGCTCTCGACTATCGCCCTTGTGATCTTAACCTCGTCCAAAGCCATGTTGCTCTGCGTTGTGTCAGCTGTGATAAATATATTCCCCGCCAGTGGCTCGCGCAGAGGAAGCGGAGCGGGGATTGATCACAGCAGAGCGGGCACAAACTACCAGTGGGCGATCAGCGGTGGATACAGAATATTTAAACCTCATGCTGCGCAGTAGCATCCATGCTCTTCTTTGTGGGCCTCGGGCTGTACGACGAGCGGGACATCTCGGTGAAGGGCCTTGAGATAGTGAGATCTGCCGATGCAGTGTACGCGGAGTTCTACACATCCAGGCTTATGGGCACATCCATCGAGAGACTGGAGAGGCTTTACGGCCGCAAGATGAAGATCCTCTCGAGATCCGAGATCGAGGGCGAGCCTGAGTGGATCGAGGAGGCCAGGGAAAGGAACGTTGCACTGCTGGTGGGAGGGGATCCGATGATCTCCACAACCCATCTGGATCTGCGGCTCAGAGCGATTGAGATGGGCATTGATACGAGGGTGATACACGCATCGAACATCGCATCTGCAGTTCCGGGAATAACAGGGCTGCAGAACTACAGGTTCGGCAGGTCTGCCACTGTGCCGTTTCCTCATACCGTGAGGGGAAAGCGCATAGTTTCATCAGCACCATATGACGCTGTTAAGGACAACCTGATCAGAGATCTGCACACGCTTCTCTACCTCGACATCCAGGACGGGAGGTTCATGAGCATAAATGAGGCCGCAGCTCTTCTGATCGAGGTCGCAGAGGGGAGAGACGATGCTGGGTTCGCGTCGCGTCTCGCAGTCGGCATTGCAAGGGCCGGCTCAGAGGATATGTGCGTCAGGGCCGGCGCGCTCTCAGATCTGAGGAGATACAGCTTCGGCCCGCCTCTGCATGTGCTTGTCATCCCCGGCAGACTGCACTTCATGGAGGCGAAGGCGCTCAGAATACTTGCAGGCGCCACAGAAGAGCTGCTATCAAGATATGAGCTTTGAGGTGATGGTATGAGGTTTCAGATTATAGCTCTAGTGATATGCATCCTTTTATCTGCACACTCCTACGGAAGGGACACCACCATAGTCTACTCTGGCAGCGTTGTGCCGCTTGATCAACAGGCTGCTGATGTTAAAGGGATATGGAGCGTGAGCCTGAACGATACTGTGATAACAGCGGCCATCAATCAGACAGGCCGTGAGATCACAGGTCACTGCAGATCAGACGCCTGGAGCGGCGTGATCTCAGGCATGGTCTCCGGAGATCAGATGAGCATGGCAGTTGCAGCACTCCAGGGAGACGTTCTGATATCGATATACATGAGCGGCAGGCTCTCAGGAGAGGTGGTGAATGGGGAGTTCATCAGAATGGACAGCAGCGGTCTCGGCGACACAGGATCGTTCATCGCGAGGAGGGTGAGCTCTGATACATCAGGATTTGCATCAGCGAAGAGGGTCGTGATCAACAGAACCGAGTACAGGGTATCTGGACCCGTCAGCGGGATTCTTGGAACGAACCAGATATGAAATCCGTTGGGATCGTGGTCTCTAACCCCGATGACTGGACCGCCAGGGCGATATCCAGGGGCCTTGCAGAGCTCGGCATCTCTGCAGCGATGATGGAGATCTCGGAGCTAGCTGTTGAGATCGGGGCAGATCTGAGCTTCAGGAGAGGGGGCGCCGAACTTCTCGATCTCGATACGCTCATAATCAGAGACATGGGGAGGGGCGCGCCGCAGGATGTTGCATTCAGGTTCGAGGCGCTCAGGTCGCTTGCGGATCTGGGAGTGACTGTGATAAATCCTCCGGATGCGATTGTGAGAGCCGCGAACAAGTTCGCAACATCGATGGCCCTCAGGCGCGCTGGTGTTCCCACACCCAGGACGGTTGTGACCTCCAGCTACGATGAGGCTTTGAGGACTGTGGAGAGCATGGGACGCGCGGTCTGCAAGCCGCTCTTCGGGTACAAGGGAAGAGATATAGAGCTTCTGCGTCCGGAGGATGCGGATCTCATAAGAGATCTCCTGATCAGAAGAGGCGCCATCTACCTGCAGGAGTTTGTGGACACGCCGGAGAAGAGGGATATTCGGGTGTTTGTCATTGGAGATGAGGCAGCAGGCGCCATATACAGGGTTGCGCCTCCGGGCGAATGGATAAGCAACCTCGCAAGAGGCGGGAGGGCTGAGAGGTGCGAGATCAGCGATGAGATGGAGAGAATCGCTGTTGATGCGAACAGGGCGGTCGGGACCGTTTACAGCGGAGTCGACATGCTCGAATCAGAAGAAGGGTTGATGGTCATCGAGGTCAACGGGACGCCATCCGGGAAGGGGATATACACAGCGCTCGGCGTGGATGTAGGGAGGATGCTTGCAGATCTCGCCCTTCGAGCATCGATGCGCTGAATTCCAGTCCTGCCATCGATTGAATCTAACGGTACGGCCGATCAAAGAACCGCCCTCCACGTTTCGTTTAATGATCTGCAGGTATCGGATTTGATCAGAGATGTGCCTCATATCCCGAGCGTCATTCGCAGCGTGTTCCTGGTGGCAGGTGCGAGCCCGAGAACCAGCAGCGTCAGCATAAGAATGCCCAACATATCCCTGTCATCCCTGAGCGACTCGTCCAGTATGGCGAGCAGCGGCAGGAGAACGATCAGCTTTACAGGATACATCACTGCTGCACTTCCAACCAGGTGTATGAGCAGCGTTGGGACGACATGCTTCTCCTCATAGCCCAGCCAGTCGATCCCGATGTATGTGGAGCTCGCGTCGAGCATGTGTGAGAGGATGACAGAGATAGCGCATCCGTTCTTCGGGATGGAAAACCTGTGCGGCAGGTGGCGTGATAAAAGGAGTACACAGCCTGTAATCGAGGAGCCCAGAGCAATGACAGCCAGTGGCACCCATGGATGCTGCACCCCTTCTCTGATGAGCAGGAGCAGATTCAGGATGCTCCATGAGATCCCGATTGCAGAGTACAGCCTGTAGCCGCCTGTGAGCCTTCTGGATATGAAGAGCGCAATTAAAGTCACAGATGCCACAAGAAGGTAGATCAGTGGAGTTATCAGGAGGTAGCTTACTGGCGGATCGACCAGCTCCGCATCCTCAATGACGCGCAGTGAGGAGCCCGCGATTATGTAGGGAGCGGTGGCGAGTATGAACCTCCTGCTGAACCCGATACCGTACCTCCTGAATGCCCGGTGGATAAGAACTATGAAAAAGCCCAGGAGGATCGCCCACGTCACTGTGTTCACGGGATTGTAGCCGCTGTCGTTGATCACCGGCTCCACGTAGTACCTCTGCACAAAACTCACGATCTGCTCGCTAAGAGAGTTCATCCAAACACCTCATCTCCTGATATGGGATCTCTGCAGAGCATCTGGTGCGGAGGTTGATGAGCAGTGGTGATGGTCTTCCTCACAGAAGGGCACAGATGAACATGTCTCAGAACTGACAGAGCCCCTCGATGTATCGATGGGTGTCCTGGAACCCGGAGAGGCTGCCGGAACTCAGGGTCCTATGTAGCCATATGCGGTCTGGCATATCACAGTCCTCAACCCGATGCCCTTCAGCATCCTGTGAACCTCGAGCATCTCGTCATACCCCGGCCTCCGTATCCGGCTCCTGAACTCAGGCCTGTAATCCAGGACACAGACCTGAAGCCCATCATCGATCCTGCAGAGCTCCTCCCCGATCTCCGCGACCTCCTCGAGAGATATCAGATCCCTGCTGTAGGGAACGCCAACGCCGATGAATACCTTCTCCTTATAATTATCGACGATATATTTTACAGCCTTCCAGCCGGTCTTCCTGTACTCTTCCGCAAGATCTCTCTCATGCACACCCGTGATCCTCATGAACGTCTCGAGCCTCAGGCCCTTCAGATCCGGGCCGATATCTGTCATTCCCGCCTCCACAAGAGCATCTATGTAATCCTCCGTGAGGAGCGTCCCGTTGGTGTCCACATGTATTCTGGCATCCGAAGATGGGTTCAGCCTCCTGAGTTCTTTTATGTATTGTACAAGCCATGGCCTGTTCAGTGTGCTCTCGCCTCCTGAGATCGCCATCCGGTCCACGCCGTATCTCATCCTCGCATCTGTCATGAGCATCGCGGCTTCCTCTGGCGTCAGAGCGAGCGCACGTCCGTTGTATGCGGTTTCCCAGTTCTGGCACTGAGGGCATCGGAGGTTGCAGCCGCATGCGAAGGCTGCCACCTCCACATACCTGTAGGGACTCTTCAGCTGCCATGGCGTCCCCACGCCTCCAACCCTGTGCCCCATCCATCCGTGGAGGCGCCTCAACGGGGTGTAACTCGCCGGTAGTTCAGTTCTGATGCTCATGCCATCCTTCACGCCAGTGACACAGCATGGCCTCATCTCCCCGTCCACATCCACAGCGCAGCTGTAACACCCACCAACGCCACATGGAGCGAAGATCTTCCTCTCAGACGGAATCCTGGATGTCTCGAATCCCAGAATCTCCAGCGCCTTTTTCACCGTTATCCTCTCCGGAACGGAGAAAGGCTCACCGTTTACCCTGATCCTCACATACCTTTCCACATCCCTTTCTCTCATCTCGATGGCTTCGCAGGGGCATGTGATCTGGCATGCTCCACAGCCGATGCACTCCCCGGCATAACCGACGCTCCTGCTGGAGCATGCCACAATCTCGCCGCATGCGCCGCACCGCATGCACCTGCTCTCGTCCCTCTCAGCAAACAGCAGCCTCATATGATCCTGCCTCCTGACCTGCCGTGGTCCGGACGATCCCCGTTCCAGCAGAGAGATCCCGCCGCCAAATCATCGCCCATTGCCTGTGCCTGAGATCCTCATTCCTCACGTGAAGTGTATGACCATTAGATCCTGTGCAAAACATATATCTCCCTTGTTCTGAGGGATGTGTGGATAGCCCATGATAGACATCGCAATTCCAAAGGGGAGCCTGCTGAACCAGACCCTCGAGCTCTTCGAGAGAGCCGGTCTGGAGGTGCGCAGGACGGAGAGGGAGTACAACGCAAGGATAAACGACCCCAGAATTGGCAAGGTTAAGATACTGAGGCCGCAGGAGATCCCGACATATGTAAGCAAGGGATACTTCGATCTGGGCATCTCAGGCACAGACTGGATCGTTGAGTCCGGAGCAGATGTTGTGACCGTGGCCAATCTGAACTACGGGAAACAGGGGCCTGGAGTGGTCAAGGTTGTCGTCGCGGTGCCCGAGTCGATGCCGGTCAGCTCCTCAAGAGAGATACCCCCGGGGAGCAGGGTCGCGACAGAGTACCCAAACATCACCAGAAGCTATTTCGAGCGCCTGGGAATACCGGTTGAGGTGCAGTTCTCATACGGGGCCACCGAGGCGAAGGTGCCGGAGCTCACGGATGTTGTTGTCGATCTCACAGAGACAGGCTCGACACTGATCAAGAACGGGTTGAAGATAATCGATGTCATAATGGAGTCGACCTCGGAGCTGATAGCAAACCAGCAGAGCTGGTCAGATCCCTCCAAGAGAGAGGAGATCGAGGCTGTGGAGACTCTGCTCTCAGCGGTGATCAGGGCCAGAGGCAAAGCCCTGCTCAAGATGAATGTATCGGAGAAGAACATAGAGCAGGTCATATCAATACTCCCAAGCATGAAGCACCCCACGATCTCAAAGCTCTACAACTCAGGCTACTATGCGATCGAGAGCGTCGTCGATAAAAAGGATATCAATCTGCTGATACCGCAGCTCAAGAAGGCAGGCGCCTCCGATATCCTGGAGATTGATATATCGAAGATCGTGCCATGATGCACCTGATCTTGATATCCTCTGATGAGTTGCGTGCATAAATCCCCGAGATCGGAGATGAGCTCTGCAGGCTGGATAAGCTTATATACGGATAGCTTGATTGGATCTCGGATTGCTATTCATTGTCTGGAGGATGTTTATTGGCTAGAAGGGCACAGAGGAAAGCAGAAAGGGCAAAGGTCAAGCAGTGGTACAAGGTCCTCGCACCCGAGATGTTCGGGCGCACGCCTGTTGGCGAAACGCTTGCAAACGACCCGAACAAGCTTCTTGGCAGGGTGATCGAGACCACGCTGGGTGACCTTACAAACAACTTCTCGAAGCAGAACACAAAGCTCAGGTTCAAGATAGACGCGGTGGCCGGTGATACAGCATACACCAGGTTCATAGGTCACGAGATGACCACAGACTACATCAGGTCCCTTGTCAAGCGCAGGACATCGCGTATCGATGCTGTGGTCGATGTGATGACAAGCGATGGGTATCTGGTGAGGGTCAAGCCTAGCTGCTTCACCGTCAAGAGGGCCAGGGCGAATCAGGTCAAGGCCATAAGGGAGATCTCGCGGCAGGTCATACTCTCCAAGGCAGGGAACATAGACCTCAACGGGCTCATCCAGGAGGTCGTACTGGGCAAGCTCTCGCTTGATATATACAAGGACGCGAAGGCTGTGTACCCCCTCAGGAGAGTCGAGATAAGGAAGACAGAGATACTTGCTGGGCCGGGAGAGGTCCCGCAGCCGGCTGCTGTACCGGAGCCGACAGTCACTGCAGAATCCTGAGCTGCGGCGAGCTGAGCCATGGTCAGGGTGGGTCTTGTCCAGACCAGTGTCACCGGGGACCTGAACCTCAATCTAGCTAGGGCTCTCGATCTGGTGGAAAGTGCTGCTGAGAGGGGCGCGGAGATCGTCTGCCTGCCGGAGCTCTACAGGACGCCGTACTTTCCCAGGGAGGAGAGGGCGCAGGTCCAGCATTATGCTGAGACGATCCCAGGTGAGTCGACCACAGCCTTCTCGAGGCTCGCTGCCCGGCGTAATGTGGTTGTCGTAGTCCCGCTCTTCGAGCGGTACGGGAGCGTCTACTACAATTCTGCAGCCGTCATAGATGCTGACGGCTCGATCGCAGGCGTGTACAGGAAGTCCCACATCCCATGCGATCCAATGTTCTATGAGAAGAGATACTTCTCCCCGGGAGACGGCTTCAGGGTCTTCAGGACGCGCCACGCATGCATTGCGGTGCTGATATGCTACGACCAGTGGTTCCCGGAGGCTGCGCGCTCTGTGGTTCTTGATGGCGCAGACATAATTTTCTATCCGACCGCCATCGGCAGGATAAGGGGCGTGGAGGAGTCAGAGGGCGACTGGCAGGCCGCATGGGAGACAGTCCAGCGCGGGCATGCGATAGCGAATGGTGTGCATGTGGCCTCAGTGAACCGGGTGGGCGTGGAGGGCGAGATAGAATTCTGGGGAGGATCTTTCGTATGCGACTCGTTCGGGAGCTTCATCGCACATGCCGGCTCTGATGAGGAGGTCGTTCTCGCAGATCTCGATCTATCGAAGAACTTGATGGTGAGGGAGGGGTGGGGATTCCTCAGGAACAGGCGGCCTGATGCATACCGCTCCCTGGTGAGGGATCCTGAGAGACGCTCTGCGACGCCGAGCAGCGAGGGCTACCACATGCCGGCTGAGTGGGAGAGGCATGATGGAGTCTGGCTGGCATGGCCGCATGATATTGACACTTTTGATGAAATCGATTCTGTGGAGCGCGCATACGTCTCGATGATAAAAGCGCTCCATGCTGGAGAGACCGTGAACCTGCTGGTGAGAGACGAGGAGATGCGCGAGCGTGTGGAGCATCTCCTTCAGAGGGATGTCAGGATGAGCAGCCTGAGAATCCATACCATGGATTACGCGGACGTCTGGTTCAGGGACTACGGCCCGACATTTGTCGTGAACAGAAAAGAAAAACGTCTCGGGATGGTCGCCTGGAACTTCAACGCATGGGGCGGGAAGTACTGTGAGCTCATGGGGGATGTGAAGATACCGTGCTACATCGCGCGCGATCTCGGCATCAGGTGCTTCCGCCCGGGGATCGTGCTTGAGGGGGGGTCGATAGATGTCAACGGCTCCGGAACTCTAATGACCACAGAGCAGTGCCTCCTCAATCCAAACAGGAATCCTCACATGAGTAAATGGGATATAGAGTTCTGCCTGAGGGAGTATCTGGGGGTCAGAAAGATAATCTGGCTCAGGAGGGGAATAGCAGGCGATGACACCGACGGGCACGTCGATGATGTGGCGAGATTCGTATCCCCCAGAAAGGTGGTTGTTGCATTCGAGGAGGATAGAGATGACGAGAACCACGAACCTCTGAGGGAGAACTGCGAGATTCTCAAGCATGAGACGGACCAGGATGGAAACCCGCTTGAGGTGATCCGCCTGCCGATGCCGGGTTATGTCGGGGATGAGCAGAGGTTGCCCGCAAGCTACGCAAACTTCTACATCGGGAACAGAGCTGTGCTTGTCCCAATCTTCGGCCACAGGAACGATGCGAGGGCTCTGAGCATCATCGGCGCGCTCTTTCCGGAGAGAGAGGTCGTGGGGATCGACGCCCTGGCAATGGTCCACGGTCTCGGCACGGTTCACTGCGTGACGCAGCAGCAGCCAGCGGTATAGAGCGGGATGGCGATGATGTTAGCGCATCCGGCCAGTCCGATTTAACGATCTAAAGAATAACTGCGGTCCTTTTTGAGGGAGTGTCAACCGCTACAGGCGCGCGCCGTGTATGCTGCCTGAGCTTCCGCAGGCTTCCTGGCTTCACTCCCGCTAGATAAATCTAAATAATGTCAATCATATAATCACGTAACGTGTGGGAAGTCAAAGAACTTCAGCTCAAGGTGGCGAAGGCCTATCCGAACGACTCGGCCAGAGGCATAGCCAGGCTTGATCCGAGCGCGCTCCTCACCCTCCGCCTCTCACCTGGAGATATCATAGAGATAGAGGGGAAGAAGATAACAGCAGCAAAGGTCTGGCGTGCGGACAGGCAGGACTGGATTCAGGACTATATAAGAATAGATGGGTTCATCAGGCAGAACGCGGGAGTCGGGATAAGCGATCGCGTGAAGGTGAGAAAGGCCAGGTACAGCGATGCAACCAGGATAGTTCTGGCGCCGCCAGCTGGCTCGCACATGCAGTTTGGCCCGGACGCTGTGGATATGATAAAGAGGCAGACCCTGAAGCGTCCTGTGGTCGCTGGTGATATTCTCCCGGTGATGAGCACATCCGGCCAGGCCTTCCTGGGCAGGATGGAGGCGATCCCTCTCGTCGTAACAGCCACCGATCCCGGTGGGATCGTGGTCATAACAGACAGAACCGAGATACTCCTCATGGACAAGCCTGCGCGCGGCGTCGGCTCGATAAAGGCGACCGGAGTCACATACGAGAGCGTTGGGGGGCTGCGGGCCGAGGTCCAGAGGGTCAGGGAGATGATCGAGCTTCCCATGAAGCACCCGGAGGTCTTCAGAAAGCTCGGGATCGATCCGCCGAAGGGCGTTCTTCTCTACGGACCGCCGGGCACCGGAAAGACTCTCATTGCAAAGGCAGTTGCCAATGAGAGTGGAGCCAGCTTCTTCAGCATCGCAGGGCCGGAGATAATGTCCAAGTACTACGGAGAGAGCGAGCAGAGGCTTCGCGAGATCTTCGAGGAGGCGAACAGCAACACGCCATCCATAATATTCATAGACGAGCTGGATTCGATCGCCCCCAAACGGAGCGAGGTCACTGGCGAGGTTGAGAGAAGGGTTGTGGCACAGCTCCTTGCGATGATGGATGGCCTCAAGGAACGAGGCCAGCTTGTGGTCATAGGTGCCACGAACAGGATAGACGCGATAGATCCGGCGCTGCGCAGGCCTGGCAGATTCGACAGGGAGATAGAGATCGGAGTTCCGGACAGAGACGATCGCGTGGAGATACTCCAGATCCACGTGAGGAACATGCCGCTCGCAGATGACGTTAACCTCGAGGAGCTGGCGAACCGGACTCATGGGTTTGTTGGGGCAGACATCGCCGCTCTCTGCAAGGAGGCCGCGATGAAGGCCCTCCGCAGATATCTCCCGGATCTCGGAACCGAGGACGACATACCTCCTGAGATCGTGGAGAGCATGAAGGTCACCAGGGATGACTTTGAGATGGCGCTCAGGGAGATCGAGCCGAGCGCGATGAGGGAGGTTCTGGTGGAGCTTCCGAAGGTCACATGGGAGAGCGTCGGCGGACTGGGCCAGATCAAGCAGGAGTTGATAGAGGCGATAGAGTGGCCTCTCAAGAGACCGGAGAGGTTTGAGCAGATGGGGATAAAGCCCCCGAAGGGCATCCTCCTCTACGGTCCGCCGGGAACAGGCAAGACGCTCATAGCGCAGGCTGTGGCCAACGAGACGAACGCGAACTTCATATCTGTCAGAGGCCCGCAGCTCCTCTCGAAGTGGGTGGGGGAGTCGGAGAGGGCGATAAGAGAGATATTCAGAAAGGCGAAGCAGGTCTCGCCCGCGATAATCTTCTTCGATGAGCTCGATGCGATCGCGCCGATGAGAGGCATGGACGAGGGCTCGCGTGTCACCGAGCGTGTCGTCAACCAGCTGCTGGCAGAGATGGACGGCCTGGAGGATCTGAAGAACGTGATCGTGATCGGAGCGACCAACCGGCCTGATATGATAGACCCGGCGCTTCTCCGCTCCGGAAGGTTCGACAGGCTGATAATGATTGGCCCGCCGGATCGCGACGGCAGGCTGGAGATTCTCAGGATTCACACCTCCAGAATTCCGAACTCAGAGGACGTCAGCCTTGAGGAGCTTGCAGATCTCACAGACGGATATGTCGGCGCAGATCTCGGCGCTCTCTGCAGAGAGGCCGTGCTGCTCGCCCTCAGGGAGAACGAGAACGCGAAGATCGTCGAGATGAGGCACTACCTCGAGGCTCTGAAGAGGGTCAGGCCGAGCGTGGAGGAGAGCATGATAAGCTACTACGAGAGGATAAGCGAGCGGTTCAGGGGCGGCGGCAGGGTCGAGTCAAGCTCGCTCATGGGATACAGGTGATGGATTCAGATGCTTCTGGAGAGCCCCTGCCATCCCTGCACTCAGGAGGTATTATGAAGAAGATCTTCGCCTCGGATCTCGCCGGCAAGGAGATAGTCACAGTGGATGGCACTGTCCTGGGAGAGCTGGAGAACATAACCTTCAATCTGGATACAGGCGAGCTCGTGGATCTTGTTGTCAAGCCTGACCGCAACCTGAGCCGCGTGAAGTACAGGGCGGATGGGAGATTCGTCAGAATCCCCTTCAGCGCGGTCTGTGCGATAAAGGATTACATAGTGGTCGATGAGGGGAAGTCGATCCTGTCCGGAGAGCAGAGGCGCGATTAGTATTTAATCGACGAATGTGTACTGTCAAAGCATGAAAGCATCGGCTCTGATTGCTCTGTGCCTGGTGTTCGTGGGCCTCTCGTGCTCCTTCCCGGTGCCGGTGAACTATGCGGCAGGCCAGGATCCGAGGTTCTCGGAGAGCCTGTTCATTGCGAACGGCGGCTCAGCGCTCTCTGAGAGCTATACGGGCGTGGAGCGGCTGGAGAGGTTCACAGAGGTGAGGACAGCCTACAGCGGTGCTGTCCGGTCTGCACAGAACGGCATGCTCGAGGCGAACATAAGATCGAATGTGATCGGGAACGCACACATCGGATGGCTCTCGGCAGATTCCAGAGGGGTGTACGGCCGCAGCATCGAGGATCTGACAGGGGTGTTCTCCATCGAGAAGTTCATACAGCTCTGGAACAACAGCACAGCAGGGGAGATCAGCGTCGACTGGATGCCATGCATCTGAGGATTGCAGCAATGGGATCTGAGAGCATCACCTACGAGTTTCTGCTCGATCTGAAGCGGCTCAGCGATGCCTGCAGGGGATTCGAGAGAAGGATATCCGCGCTGGAGGCGCTGGCGATCGCCATCGCTGCTTACATCATCTTCATACCCCTCGGCCTTGTGGCTTACTTCAGGTTCTACTGGAGCGGCACGCCGCTCGAGCATGCACCTGTCGCGCTATCGCTCATAATGGGAATGATCATCGCGCACATCATAAGAAGAAGGCGCAGGATCAGCATCTTCGACCTCTTCGAGGAGGAGCTCTCCGAGAAGCTGAAGGCAGCTTACGATAATAGATTTCATGACAGCATAGTGATGAGGAGTCTCGCGCAGGACCTCAGGCACATCCTTTCCGGGATCCAGGAGAGGGAGATACTTGACACCAGCAGGCTCCACAGGAGATTGCTGGCGGTATTCGCCATGCTGGTGCTTGCGGTTGTGGTATCCAGCACCATCTCGGATGAGATCACACCCGCGAACCTCGGAGTTGTCGGCGGGATAAGAGAGCTCGCTGAGGATGTTCTCAGCTCAAAGCAGCCTGTCTCTGAGATAAGGGATAACGTCAGCATATACGGCAAGCCGTCTCTTGCTGTGCTCTCTGAGACCAAACTGGAGCTGGAGCTCTATCCGGGATCAGGGATTGGGTCCAGGGCGAGGCCAACCGAGGCGACGGAGCGGCTTTTCAGAGAAGGCCCTCCTGGCCAGGGAGTCGCAGTACCATCTGAGGTTTATATCGAGAGTCTGCCGCCAAAGCACAGGGAGATAATCAGAAGGTACTTCACACTTCTGGGCGAGGCTGAGAGCTGAGGGCGCATGATAAATTTTCATCGAACGCGTATCGGCGACCTAGGATCATACGGTCGAGATGCCAGGCGCACTCGATCACCGCGAAATCAGTTCCGATTCAGGACAAAGGCGTTAAATAGATCAGAGCGGCTTGGAGAGCCAATCTTTGCTTTGAAGTTCCAACAGAACTCTGTACTATTACGCATAAGTTAATATAATATTGCGTGTTACAAAAATCATCATTAGGGTCTATCAGTAGTTTTTAAATGGATTTGCATGAAGTGACGCAAAGGACCATAATGGACAGGTCGGGATTCGGACCCGAGGCCTCTACCATGCCAAGGTAGCGATCTTCCAGCTGATCTACCTGCCCTCACTGGATAGAGAACAGAAGGGTCAGATAAACGTATCGGTCCTGCCTCTTGAAGAGGATCGCAGGTAGTGTGCTGAATTTGCAGGACGCTCTCGTAGCAACTTGCAGAGCCTTGGTCTCTGAAAGCACCCCCCACGCTCTTATCTGTTTAACAACTTGGGGGTCGTGCAGTGTGGTTGCTAAAAGCATTCATTGCCACACTTTCGACTACATCGAAAGGTTTCGACGAAGTCGAAACGCCTTCGACTGCGTGAAGGTAAGTCGAAACGAACGCACAACACGATCCCTGCTCCTTCGGCGAGTCATCAGATGGATGAGAGCGCTGCAGGAAAATTGCACTCGCTCTTATCCATATGATAACTTGCCCATAGAAGCACTGGCCATGCCATGCATTCTTGGTGAATGAACAAGTGCGTTCAGCAACCGCATTGGACGACCTGCAAGTTGCCAAACAGATAAGAGCGATTGCACTTTGGGTCACGTACATGGATCGCTGAAGGGAGATTCAGGAATTGGCATGCACTGGCACAACAGATCACTACGATGCCACCTGCCACTGGGTCCAATGCTTGCTGGTGAGATTTCACCCATCTCTTCACCGTCTCCTCATCATCACTCCTGTACGGCTCCAGGGGGCAGCTGTGAACTACCGCAGATACTCCCTCGTGCGGGATCGTGTAGACCTCACATCCATCGATCCCCACGCATCCAAGGCTTGTGGATACGCTCGCATCCGCTAGACAGTAGAGGTACAGCCCATTCTCATCTGCATGCACGGTCTCTGCAACGGCCTCCTCTTTCACCGGTGGCTCTGCTGATCTTCTGATCTCCTCGGGTTCAGAGAAAGCACGCCTTGGACCGCATTCACGAATATCAACAATCTCATCCCCACCGTATGATGCGCTCAACTCTCTGAGTATCGCATCTCTTATCGCAGCCCTGAGCGCTGGCATGAGCTCCGTCCGCACGATCTCTGATATCAGAGGGGCCAGCTCACTGGGTTTGCCTCTCAGAGTCCCGCTTTTCTCTCATTTCAGAAACGCTGCCAGCCCTGTGCCCTCGCCCGTGTACGCCGCCTCGCTCGGAGGGGCTGGCTTCCAGCTCTCGCTCATGAACTCCGCCAGTTCTGGCGTGTGCTCTGTGTAGTTGATCCTGGGCGGCTGCCAGCCTTCCTGTATGAAATCGTATATCGGCTTTATATGCGTGTTCACGCCGAAACCCGGAGATGTCCATGTGGGAAGGAGGAACTCATAGATCTCCGGAGTGTGGCTGTAATCCGAGAGCGGAGGGAGCCACTCAGCATTGACCGATCGGTACTCGCCCAGAGCCCCGTATCCGGTCCAGGATATGTGGGTCGTGTTCTTCAGGGGCAGGCCGATGATGGCGATCTCCTTTGGAGACAGACCTATTCTCACAACATCTGATGCAGATGCTGTCGCTATGATGAGTAGAGAGATGATCACGAACAGAGCTTTCATGATGTTACCCAGGCTCTGAAAGAATATAGATTTTATGAGCATGCAACAGCGCATTGGATGCGCAGTGTGAAGATCACGCGCCCCTTCATTCCAGAGGTTTCATACCAGGAAAGCGCGATCGAAGGTATTTTAAAGAAAGAGCGATGATGCTTGGGGGATCTATATGGGCAGGGTAAAGCTTACCGAGACCGTCTTCAGAGACGCACACCAGTCGCTTCTCGCGACCAGGATGAGGACCCGGGATATGTTACCCATTGCTGAGCTTCTCGACCAGGTTGGCTATTTCTCGATGGAGGTCTGGGGCGGTGCCACCTTTGACACGTGCATACGTTACCTGAATGAGGATCCGTGGGAGCGCTTGAGGGCTCTGAAGTTGGCGATGCCCAACACACAGATGCAGATGCTTCTCAGAGGGCAGAACCTTGTGGGATACAGGCACTATGCCGATGATGTGGTGGAAAAGTTCGTCGAGAAGGCAGCCAAAAACGGGGTGGATGTGTTCCGCATATTCGATGCGGTCAACGATATACGAAACATGGAGAAGTCAATCAGGGTCGCGAAGCGGATGGGCGCACATGTGCAGGGCGCAGTCTGCTACACCATAAGCCCGGTTCACACCATAGAGCAGTTCACAGAGTTCACCGTGCGCCTGGCGGAGATGGACTGCGACTCGATATGCATAAAGGATATGGCGGGTCTCATATCCCCACACTATGCGAGCGAGCTTGTGAAGTCCATAAAACGCGAGGTGAACCTGCCCGTCTGCCTGCACACCCACTGCACCGCGGGCCTCGCCCAGATGAGCTACCTTGCAGCCGTGGAGGCGGGCGCAGACATCCTGGATACAGCGATCTCCCCTCTCTCGGGAGGCAGCTCGCAGCCATCCACAGAGAGCGTGGTGGCCGCATTTAAAGAGACCCCATACGATACAGGTCTTGATCTGGAGCTGCTCACTGAGATAAAGCGCTACTTCGACAGGCTCATGGACGTCTACGCCCCGGTCTTCAATCCGATAGCTGCCAAGATAGATACTAATGTGCTCGTGTACCAGGTTCCAGGGGGCATGCTCTCCAACCTCGTGGCACAGCTGATCGAGCAGAAGGCCATCGACAGATATGAAGAGGTTCTGGCCGAGATTCCAAGGGTGAGAGCAGACCTGGGCTATCCGCCGCTGGTCACGCCGACGAGCCAGATAGTCGGGACCCAGGCGGTTCTCAACGTGCTCACTGGAGAGAGATACAAGGTCGTCCCGAAGGAGGTCCGCGATTATGTTAAGGGTCTGTACGGGAGACCACCTGCGGAGATAGATCCGAAGATACGCATGAAGATCCTTGAGGACGAGGAGCCGATAACCGTGAGGCCTGCAGATCTTTTGCCTCCAGAGTACGAGGCCGCTGTCAGGGAGGTTGATGCGCTGGGCCTTGCGAAGAAGGAGGAGGACTATCTCACATACGCCCTTTACCCGCAGATAGCCATAAAGTTCCTGAAGGGGCAGGCGACCGAGGAGCCGCTCGTCAAGAAGGAGGCGAAGGCCGCGGTGGCTGTGAAGGGCAGCGCGCCCGTCGCATTTAACGTCGAGGTTGACGGGGAGGCGTATATCGTGAAGGTCGCCCCTGTTGGCATGAGCGTACAGGAGGCGCAGCCGATGGCCCCCAGAGATGGTGTCACGGTGCCGATGCAGGGAGTGCTGATAAGGTACAAGGTGAAGAAGGGAGACAGGGTCAACAAGGGCGACGTGGTTGCGATACTCGAGGCGATGAAGATGGAGAACCCTGTATACGCGGACAGGAGCGGCACCGTGAAGGAGATCTACATAGAGACAGGGAAGACGGTCTCTCCAGGCGATGTGCTTATGTCCATAGAGTGATGTCTGTTGGCATCTGAAATGCAGCGCCCTGAATGTGCTCAAAATCAGTGCCCCTCTGGTTCGGTGCTGATCTGAAGCATGTCAGGAGCTGCTCAAAATCACATTTTCGATAGGAGCTGCGATATGAGGAAGGAACAGGTGCTTATAGAGGCTCTGCCGTACATAAGGGAGTTTTACGACTCGATAATGGTGATAAAGATCGGCGGCTCGATAATGACGAACCGCGAGATTCTGGAGAACTTCATACAGGACGTGATACTGCTCAGGTACATCGGCATACATCCTGTGGTGGTCCATGGTGGTGGACCTGAGATCTCAGAGACCATGAAGCGGCTCGGAAAGAAGGCCGAGTTCGTCGCTGGTCTCAGGGTCACCGACCGTGAGACGCTTGAGATAGCAAGAATGGTGCTTCTGGGCAACATCAATGCAGAACTCGTCTCCCTGATAGGCAAGCATGGCGGTAAGGGCATCGGGCTCTCGGGAAAGGATGGGATGCTCATAGTGGCAAGGAAGAAGCCGCCGATGAATGTGAACGGCGAGAACATCGATCTGGGCTACGTCGGAGAGGTCGAGGAGATAAACCCGGAGATACTGATGATCACTGCAGGCAAGGGCTACATCCCTGTGATCTCGCCCATTGCGATCGACAGGAACGGGAACAGCCTGAACGTCAACGCTGATACCGTGGCCGGGGCTGTGGCAGTCGCCCTGCGTGCGAAGAAGCTCATATCCATCACAGATGTCGAGGGAGTGAGAGAGGATCCAAACGAGCCCAACAGGGTGATCTCTCAGTTCTCCCCCTCTGAGTTCCAGGGGCTTGTCGATAGGGGCGTCATAAAGGGAGGCATGATCCCGAAGGTCGAGGCGTGTGTCCAGGCTGTTGAGCGCGGCGTCGAGAAAGCACATATAATCGACGGCAGGATTCCTCATGCGATCATACTCGAGCTTCTGACGGACGCAGGCATAGGCACGATGATCAGCAACATCATCTGACCTTCCTGACCCTGAGGGTGCGGCCGGAGATCCCCACAACCTCGACCGTTTCTCCCTTTTCGATTCTTTCGTCCGCCTCCGCATTCCAGTACTCACCGCGGTATATTACATAGCCCCTCGGATCCAGGGTCTCGATCGCCTCTGCGTACTGTCCGGCGGTCTCCTCAAAGGTCGGCCTGCGCCTCGCCTCCGCTATCTTGTAAACCGCGAACGCGAAGAATCCGGCCATGGTCAGGGAGGGGAGCAGGAAGAGTCTGATAACGGAACGCTGGTACTCTCCGGGCAGATACCACTCCGGGAATCCTATGGGCGCGAAGAGGAGCGTGCCCAGCACGATGCATATAAGCCCGGCTGCGCCCAGAACGCCCATCGCATGGGTGTGGAGCTCTGCCAGGATCAGGCCCATGCCGAGGATTATCAGAAACAGTGCGCCGATGTTGACGTCGAACCCCTGGCCTATGAGCCCGAGCGCGATCGCTATGACCCCGAAGACCTCTGCTCCGAGGCCCGGATTTGAGATCCCGAAGATGAGAGCGTAGAGGCCGATGAGCAGCAGGAGTCCGGCGATTGTTGGATCAGATAGAATCATCAGCACCCTGAGCCTGAGATCAGGCTCGAAGATCACCACCGCAGCCCCCTCCGTCGCAAGGGTTCTGTTCTTCGCAGAGCTGCCGTTGATCGATCTGAGGAGGCTGCTGATATCCGGGGAGACATGCTCGATCACCCTGTACTCCAGCGCCTCCTCGGCGTTTAGATTGAGGTTGCTCAGGACGAACTCCCTCGCTGCGGTCCTGTTCCGCCCGTGGACTCTGGCCTTCTCCTCGATGAGCGCCACTATCGCGTTTGTGGTCTTTGTGTCGTTCACAGGCTCGGTGGCCCCTGTGGGAAGGAGCCTGACCGGCTGGGCCGATCCTATGATCGTGTTCGGGGCCATGGCAGCTATGTCTGTGCTGATCAGTATCATCGTGCCTGCAGACCACGCCTTTGCTCCCGGAGGGGAGACGTATCCAACCACGGGTATCTCTGTTCTCTCCACAGCAGCTATTATCTCCAGGGTCTCGCTCAGGCCGCCGCCGGGTGTGTCGAGCATCAGAACCAGTGCATCTGCATTCGAGCTCTCGGCGTAGTTTATTGCCGCTTTCACAAGATCATCGCTCGCCGGCGTTATGGCCCCATCTATCCGGAGAGATATGACATCCCCGAGGCAGGGGGATGATATCATCATCAGCAATACCACAGCCTTCAGGTGCGGCCCCATCTCAGATCACTTTCACGCCCGTCTCTCACCTCTGCCCGCCTCCTCAACCGCTCTCTGGAGGGCCGCCACCAGACCTGCTGTGCTCCCAACATCAGCGCCTGATGTCACCACTATCAGGTTCCTCTCCCTGGCGATCTCCGCAAGGGTCTGGAGCTCCCTGAGCTTTATGGCAACAGGCGCGTGCTGGTACAGCGCAGCAGCCTCGGCCATCGTCTTTGATGCCTGGAGCTCGCCGTCCGCCAGAATGATCCTGGACCGCTTCTCCCTCTCGGCCTCTGCCTGCTTCGCTATCGCGCGCATCATGGATTCTGGCAGGCTCACATCTCTCAGCGTGACTGCAGTCACCTTTATGCCCCATGGATCTGTATGCCTGTCGAGGATTGTCTGGAGCTTAAGGTTCAGCTCCTCTCTCTTCGAGAGGAGATCGTCCAGATCTATCTGTCCCAGCACATCCCTCAGCGTCGTCTGCGAGAGAAGCGCTGTCGCCACCCTGTAGTTCTCCACCTGGATCACGGCCTTTGCCGGGTCCATGACGCGATAGTATATCACCGCATCAACATCAACGGTCACGTTATCCCTTGTTATCACAACCTGCTTCTGCACATCTATCGTGACGACACGGAGATCTATGAGCTGCACCCGGTCTATGATTGGTATTATGAAGAAGAGACCCGGACCCTTGACGCCGCTGTACCTGCCGAGCCTGAAGACGACGACACGCTCATACTCCCTCACAATCTTCATCGACTGGCTCAGAAGTATGAGCAGAATGACTATCACTATCGGAAGCTGGGAATCAAGCAAAGCCACACGAACACCTCATAATGCTTTTAGCCGTTCTTGTATATTAAAAGCTGTGTTGGCTGCACTCCGTGGGAGCTGATAATTTTTCCCACAGCGAATTCAGCAGCAGCCGATCATGCAAACCTTTTTATATACGATCTCTCCCCTGAGAGAAGGACATCTGATGAGCGGTCCTTGCGAGCGGTCCATACTGATACCGTCCTCGTACACGATGGAGACGGCGGATCTGCGCCTTCGCACCGCGAAGGTCGGGCTTATCGCAAGGGCTGCGGCGGTCTTCCGCATCGACCGGATCGTCGTGTATCGCGATGATGAGTTCGACGATTCCAGGTTCATAAGCACAGTGCTGCGGTATGCAGAGACTCCGCAGTACCTGCGGAAGCTCCTCTTCCCCAGGATGAAGGAGCTGAGGCATGCGGGAGTTCTGCCGCCGCTGAGAACCGCCCATCATCCAGTGGGCTCCAGAAGCTCAACGCTCAAGGTAGGCGAGATAAGAGTCGGAGTGGTAGTAGAAAGCGTCGGATCTGATGGTGGCGTGTGGGTTGAGGTCGGTCTCGACCGCCCTGTACCCCTCAAATCGGAGAGGAGATTCCAGAAGGGGCAGCGCCTGAACGTCAGGATCTTTTCGCTGAGTCCACTCGCCGCTGAGCCTGTGGACCGGAGTGAGATACCCGGATACTGGGGCTACGAGACGATAGTCGTGGACAGCGCGGAGGATTACCTCCTCTCCAGGGACGAGTTCATCGTGGCCACATCCAGAAGGGGAACTCCGGTGAGCTTTGATCTGCTCAACCAGATAGGGAGATCAAGCTCAAAAGGGCTTGCGGTGGTGTTCGGCTCCCCCGCACGGGGCGTTGATGCGTTTCTGAGCCGCGAGATGCTGGAGAGATGCTGCGTGATCAACACAATTCCGCATCAGGGAACTGAAACGGTTCGTGTCGAGGAGGCCATCTTCTCGACGCTTGCCCTGCTGAACCTGGTGCGTCTGGAGGAGTAAATGGCAAAGATACACCGACCGAGGCGGGGTTCGCTGGCCTTCAGCCCCAGGAAGAGGGCCAAGAGCGAGGTTCCAAGGATAAGATCCTGGGTCTCAGAAGAGAGGGCCGGAATGGCCGGCTTTGCCGGATACAAAGCTGGCATGACACATGTCATGATGATAGATGACAGGCCCAGAAGCCTCACAGAGGGCATGGAGATCAGCGTGCCTGTAACAGTGGTGGAGGTGCCGCCCATGAGCGTAGCAGCGCTGAGGGTCTACGAGCCCTACAACGGCGGCATCAGGCCTGCAGGGGAGCTCTGGGCTGAGAACCTGAGCCAGGATCTGGCAAGAGCGATGACGATTCCGAAGGCGAGAAGGGGCACATCCCTGGAGGATATCGAGTCCAGGGTGGATGAGCTCTGCGAGATCAGGGTTCTGGCTCACACGAATCCGGGTCTGGTGACCGGCATACCCAAGAAGGTGCCGGAGATCATGGAGATACCTGTCACAGGGCGATCCGTGGAGGAGCAGCTCAAAGCCGCAGAGGGACTTCTTGGCGGCCAGGTGACTGTGGGCAGCATCTTCAGCGTTGGCGACTGGATCGATGTAACTGCAGTCACAAAGGGAAAGGGAACCCAGGGTCCGGTGAAGCGCTGGGGAATAATGCTGCAGAAGAGAAAGCACTCGCGCACCGGCAAGCTCAGACATGTCGGCAACCTCGGTCCGTGGCATCCGGCGAGAATAAGCTGGAGGGTTCCGCAGCTCGGTCAGACCGGATACCACCAGAGGACCGAGTTCAACAAGAGGATAATTGCCATAGGCACTAACGGCACGGACATAACCCCCGATGGTGGCTTTGTCGGCTATGGAGTTGTGAGAAACGAGTACATGCTGATAAAGGGAAGCATCCCGGGGCCTGTGAAGAGGCTGGTCAGGATGCGCAGGGCGACCAGGCCAGGCGCGGCATTCGCGCCGAAGGCGCCCCAGATACTGTATGTCAGCAGGGAGTCCAAGCAGGGAGTCTGATCGGGGATCACGATGAACGCTAAGATTATCGATATTTCAGGAAATCCGGTCGGCGAGATTGTGCTCCCGGGGATCTTTGAGGAGGAGTACAGGCCGGATCTCATAAAGAAGGCGGTGCTTGCAGCCCAGGCTAACAGACTGCAGCCCTACGGACCGCATTTCTACGCTGGCATGAACACATCGGCGAGGTCGTGGGGGCCGGGTCATGGCGTCTCCAGGGTTCCCAGGATCGTCACAGGGAGAAGAGCAGCTGCTGTGCCGATGGCACGCGGCGGGCGCGCGTCCCACCCTCCGGTGCCGTTGAAGGTCCTGAGCGAGAAGATAAATGAGAAGGAGAGGATCAAAGCGATAAGGTCTGCTGTGGCAGCGACTGCAAGACCAGATCTCGTGGCCGCGAGGGGGCATGTATTCAGCGGAGAGCTTCCGGTCGTTGTCAGGGCCGAGATCGAGAGCATATCAAAGACATCAGAGCTGCGGAAGTTCCTGATGGCTGCGGGCCTCTGGGATGACGTTCTGAGGGCGAAGAACGGACGGAAGGTGCGGGCCGGAAAGGGCAAGCTCAGGGGGAGGAGGTTCAGGCAGCCCAGGAGCATCCTGATCGTGACAGCGTCCGATAATGGTATAGGAAGAGCTGCGCGCAACCTCCCGGGGGTCGATTTTGTGACCGCCGATAAGCTGAACGCTGAGCTTCTTGCGCCAGGGACCCACGCTGGCAGGCTCACAGTATGGAGCGAGCCATCTCTCAAAGTTCTGGAGGAGAGGCTATGATAATCAAATGCCCTTACGTCCCCGAGAAGGTCACAGGTATGATCGATAGGGACAACACCATAGAGTTCATTGTGGATCTGAAGGCGACAAAGCCACAGATCAAGAAGGAGATTGAGGATCTATATGGCGTTGAGGTTATCGGTATCAGAACCATGATAACACCCCGGGGCGAAAAGAAGGCTGTTGTAAGGCTCGCTGGTGATAAGACCGCAAATGAGCTTGCCACCAGGCTGGGCCTGCTGTAAGGTGGTTGCGATGGGCAAGAGAATAATATCACAGAACAGGGGCAAGGGAACACCCACATACCGTGCGCCATCACACAGATACAGAGCTGATATAAAGCACATCAAGTTCAGTGGGGATCTTGTTCGCGGTGTCGTGGAGGATATCATGCACGACCCTGCCAGGACGGCTCCTGTAGCGCTCGTGAGGCTCGAGAATGGTGAGAAGCAGTATGTTCTCGCCACAGAGGGCACATATGTAGGTCAGGAGATCGCCTGCGGGCCTGCTGCGGAGATACAGCCCGGCAACACCCTGCCGCTGGCGAGCATACCTGAGGGCATGCCTATATGCAATATAGAGTCGAAGCCAGGCCATGGCGGACAGTTCGCCAGGGCAAGCGGCGTCTACGGGATACTTGTGGCTCATGACGTGGGTGCGACCGTGGTCCAGCTTCCGAGCGGAGAGATGAAGTGGTTTAATCCGAACTGCATGGCGACCATAGGCGTTGTCGCAGGTGGCGGAAGGACTGAGAAGCCCCTGGTGAAGGCCGGAAAGAGTTTCTACAAGTACAGATCGAAGGCTGCGAAGTGGCCGAAGGTCAGGGGCGTGGCCATGAACGCCGTGGACCACCCCTTCGGAGGCGGCGGGCGCCAGCATCCGGGCAGGCCCAAGACCGTGAGCAGGGGCACACCTCCTGGGCGTAAGGTCGGATCGATAGCTGCTCGCAGGACGGGCAAACGCTAGGAGGAGATAGTTGTGGCGAAGAGAGCAGGATCCAAGCTTCCCAAGAGGAAGGAGGAGTTCACCTACAGAGGCTACAGGGTATCGGAGCTCGCAAAGATGCGCCTGGAGGAGATCGCGGAGCTTCTGCCGTCAAGGCAGCGGAGATCGCTCAGGCGGGGTCTCTCGAAGGAGCACAGGAAGTTCATGGCGAAGCTCAGGGCCAGGGGAACTGCAAAGACGCATCTGAGGGATGCGATAGTGCTCCCTGAGATGGTCGGGAAAGTGGTGGAGATACACAACGGAAAGACCTTCCAGCGCGTCGAGATCATTCCTGAGATGATAGGCCATTACCTTGGAGAGTACGCTCTTACGAGGGCCAGGGTGATTCACGGCGCTGCAGGCGTCGGAGCAACGCGGTCGAGCAAGTTCGTGCCGCTGAAGTGAGGTGTGCTCGTGGGAAGACTGAACTACTCAATTACCCCAGAGGGGCGGTTTGCCAGGGCGATGGGCGTGGAGCTGCCCATCTCTCCGAAGCATGCTAGAGAGATCTGCAGGGCGATAAGGGGAATGAAGGTCGAGGCCGCGGAAAGGTACCTCCAGGACGTCATAGCCCTGAAGAGGGCGGTGCCGTTCCGGCGGTACAACAGGAACGTGCCCCACAGGCGCGGGCTGGTCGGATGGCCGTCCGGCAGATTCCCGCAGAAGGCGGCCAGGGCTGTGCTCAGGGTGTTGAAGAATGCGATCGGAAATGCAGAATACAGGGGTCTCGACAGGGATAAGCTGATGATTGGCTATGCCAACACAAAGAAGGGAAGAACGTTCCGTGGATGGATGCCGAGGGCCATGGGCAGAGCCACTCCGAAGAACCAGGAGACCGTATCCATAGAGATGATACTGACAGAGGTGAGATAGTTTGGCTGTTGAGAAGAAGTTCGTCCAGGAGGGATTCACCAAGGCGCTCGTGGATGAGTATCTTGCGAAGGAGCTGGACCGGGCTGGATACGGCGGCATGGTCATGAACCGCACCCCGATGGGCACCCAGATCACGGTTTATGCTGAGAAGCCCGGCATGGTCATAGGAAAGGGCGGGAAGCTGATACGCAAGATAACCCGAGACCTCGAGAGGAGGTTCAGGCTTGACAACCCGCAGATAGATGTCCAGGACGTCGGGAAGGGCGACCTGAACGCCAGGGTTGTGGCAAACAGGCTCGCAAGCTCGCTGGAGCACGGCTGGTACTTCCGGAAGGCGGGGCAGTCGATGCTGCGCAGGGTGATGGACTCCGGAGCGCTCGGGTGCGAGATAGTGATCAGCGGCAAGCTGACCGGCCCGAGGGCGCGTGTCGAGAAGTTCCTCGCCGGCTACATAAAACACTCAGGAAAGCCGGCTGAGGAGATAGTCGATACAGGCTATGCTGTTGCTGTGAAGAAGCTCGGCGCGATCGGCTGCCAGGTCAGGATCGTCCCGCCGGCCGCCGTTCTGCCGGACGACTTCCAGATAAAGGCACCGCCAAAGGAGCCTGAAGCGAAGGAGGCTGTGCCCGAGGCTGCGCCCTCTACAGCTCCTGAGACACAGGAGAAGGTAGAGGAGAAGAAGAGCGAGCTGGACAGGCTTCTCGATGAGCCGGTCGATACGCCTTCGGCACCAGAGGAGATCCAGGAGCAGGCCCCTCAGGAGCCGGAGATCGGGACCGGGATGAGCGAGGCTGAGACCCATGGCGATATTCAGGATTGATGAGATCAGGAACATGAGCTCAGATGAGCTCGAGGAGGAGCTCCGCAAGCTTGAGGTGGAGCTGATACGCGAGCGGGGTGCTGTGAGGGCAGGTGGCGCTCCTGAGAAGCCCGGAAGGATCAGAGAGATCCGCCGGACGATCGCAAGGATGAAGACCGTGCAGAGGGAGCGCGTCAGGAAGTGATGATCAGTCCCGAGAACATAGCCAGGCATGAGCTGATAGGTTTGACGGTCGAGGTGATCGATACCCCAAACCGCACCATGACTGGCATGAGAGGCTTGGTGGTGGATGAGACGAGGAACACCTTCGTTATCGAGACGCAGCGCGGCCTGAGGCGCGTCCCAAAGGCCCACACAAGCTTCATCTTTACGCTGCCTGATGGGCAGAAGGTGAGGATCGCGGGCTCTGTTTTGATCTCACAACCCGAGAACAGAATAAATAAAAGGATGCAAATATCGAGGTGGAAGATATGAGAGATATAGGACTGGACGTGAGCGCGCCACAGCAGGCCTGCAACGATCCAAAGTGTCCATTCCACGGCAGGCTGCCGGTTCGCGGCCAGGTCCTGGAGGGGGTCGTGGTCAGCGACAAGATGGCCAGAACCGTGGTTGTCATGAGGGAGTTCAAAAAGAGGATAGCAAAGTACGAGCGGTACGAGAAACGCAGATCCAAGATCCATGCGCACAACCCGCCGTGTCTTGCCGCAAAGGTTGGGGACAGGGTCAGGATAGCTGAGTGCAGACCTCTCAGCAAGACCAAGTCGTTTGTCGTTGTGGAGGTCATGCGATGAGGGGAAACAAGGCCAAGATCCCGAGGGCGATAAACACCGGAACGTATCTTGAGTGCGCGGACAACACAGGCGCCAGGACGCTGTTCGTCGTCTCCGTGAAGAAATACCGCGGGGTCAAGAACAGGCAGCCCTGTGCCGGCATAGGGGACATGGTCGTGGTCTCTGTGAAGAAGGGAACTCCTGAGATGAGGAAGCAGATATTCAACGCTGTTATAATAAGACAGAAGAAGGAGTTCAGGAGGCCCGATGGTCTCAGGGTCAAGTTCGAGGACAACGCTGCGGTCATAACAGATGACGAGGGCGTTCCGAAGGGATCCGAGATCAAGGGACCCGTGGCCAGGGAAGTGGCAGAGCGGTTCGGTAAGATCGCCTCATCAGCAGCGATGATAGTGTGATGGTCATGATCAGCAAGCAACCACGCAAGCAGCGGAAGGCCAGGTTCAACGCCCCGCTCCACATCAGGCAGAAGTTGATGCACGCGATGCTGAGCCCGGAGCTAAGGAAGGAGCACGGGAAGAGGAGCGCTCAGGTCAAGAAAGGCGATACAGTGAAGGTCATGCGCGGCGACAATGCGGGCGTCGAGGGCGAGGTTCTGAGTGTGGATCTGAAGAGAGGTGTGATAACGGTCACCGGCGTCAGCAACTTCCGTGCTGACGGAACAGAGGTCCCACGCCCCATACATCCATCAAATGTCATGATCACAAAGCTTGATCTCGACGACGACGAGCGCGAGAAGATATTCTCCAGGTGATTCAGGTGCACAAGAAGAGAGTCACGATACCCAGAAGCTGGCCCATACCGAGGAAGACCAGCAAGTGGATAGCAACGCCCAGGCCTGGCCCCCACTCAGCTGAGGAAAGCCTGCCTCTGATGGTCGTTGTAAGGGATCTCTTAAAGCTGGCGGACAACGCGCGCGAGGTCAAGAGGATCCTTCACGAGGGCGGGGTGCTGGTGGACGGAACTGTGAGAAGGGACACGAGGTTTCCTGTGGGGCTCTTCGACGTCATAACGGTGCCAGCCCTGAACAAACAGTACAGAATGGTCAAGAGCACGAAGGGATATTTTGTGCTCGTAGAGATCCAGCCTGATAAGCCGAGAAAGCTGGTCAGGATAGAGAACAAAACAACCCTAAAGGGTAACAGGACGCAGCTGAACCTCAGCGATGGGTCCAACATAATCGCAGAGGGCGAGTTCAGGACTGGCGATTCGCTTTTGATATCACTCCCGGAGAGAAGCATCGAGGACGTCATAAAGTTCGAGGTCGGGAACCTGGCGATGGTGACCGGCGGATCGCACACAGGGAAGACGGGTCGCATCAAATCCGTGCAGATAGTGAGAAGCTCGATGCCGAACAGGGTCACAATATCCGCAGATGACAGGGACATAGATACGATCGTCGACTATGTGTTCATGATAGGCAGGGACGCTCCCGTTATTGAGCTGGAGGCTGGAAGATGAACCTGGAGCCCAGGATAGACAAGGTCGTTGTTCACATAGGTGTGGGCGAGAGCGGCCAGAGGCTTGTCAACGCGGAGACTATTCTCTCTGAGATCACAGGCCAGACTCCCATTAGGTCCAGGGCGAAGAAGACCCTTCCGGCCTTCGGGATAAAGAAGAGGGAGCCGATAGGCACGCGTGTGACGCTCAGAGGCAGAGCAGCTGAGGAGTTCCTGGAGACGGCGCTAAAAGTGGTTGGAAACACAATAAAGAGAAGCCAGTTCGATGAGAACGGCAACTTCGCCTTCGGAATCGAGGAGCACACAGACTTTCCGGGAATGAAGTACGATCCAGAGATAGGGATCTTCGGCATGGACGTGGCGGTATCGCTGAGGAGAGCAGGATACCGTGTGGCAGAGAGACGCGTGGCCCGCAGGAAGCTTCCAAACTCGCATAAGGTCACGAGGGACGAGGCTGTGGAGTTCGTCCAGAAGAGGTTTGGAGTTCGGGTCGTGGAGGCTGCATGAAGAAGAGATTTGGTAGAGGCGCCAACGAATGCAGGCGCTGCGGGAGGAAGCCAGGGCTGGTCAGGAAGTACGGCATATACCTGTGCAGGCAGTGCTTCCGCGAGATAGCCAGGGAGATGGGCTTCGAGAAATACTCGTAGGTGAAGATTATGTTGCTAGATCCGCTCGCTGATGCGATGTCCACAATAAAGAACGCTGAGAGCGTCGGCAAGCCCGAGTGTATAATCAAGCCGGCATCCAAGCTCATAGCCATGACCCTGAAGGTCATGGCAGATCTGGGGTATATCGGCGAGTTCGAGTTCATCGACGACGGTAAGTCGGGCATGTTCAAGGTCAAGCTGCTGGGAAGAATAAACCGCTGTGGTGTCATAAAGCCCAGGTTCGCCACCAAGGTCGCAGAGCTGGAGAAGTGGGAGAGGCGCTTCCTCCCCGCCAGGAACTTCGGGGTGCTGATACTGAGCACCAGCCAGGGTGTGATGCCACATACCGACGCCAGGGCACGGGGGATAGGCGGCCATCTGCTGGCCTATGTGTACTAGGTGATGATCATGGTCGAAGAGGTGGTTCGTCGTTTGGATATCCCGGATGGCGTTGATGTCCAGATATCAGGCCGTGATGTGAAGGTGAAGGGGCCAAAGGGTGAGCTGTCCAGGGAGCTCTGGTATCCAGGCATAGAGATAAAGAGAGAGGACTCAAAGGTACTGATCAGATCAGAGGCGACAAAAAAGCAGCATCTGGCCATGGTCGGGACGATAGCTGCACACATCAAGAACATGATCAAGGGTGTCACGGACGGCTTCGAGTACAGGATGAAGGTGGTGTATTCACACTTCCCGATTCAGGTGAAGGTAGCCGATGGAAAGGTTGTCATCAGCAACTTCCTCGGCGAGAGGAAGCCGCGCTTCGCAACAATCGTCGGAGATGCGAAGGTTGAGGTCGGCAAGGACGAGATACTGATCAGGGGCACAGACAGAGAGGCAGTGGGCCAGACGATGGCAAACATAGAGCAGGCCACCAGGGTCAGAGGATTTGATGTGAGGATATTCCAGGATGGCATTTACCTGGTGGAGAAGAGGTGAGCAGAGATGGACAGATTGCTCAGGGTGAGAGCCAGACAGAAGGCGAAGAAGCCTGAGTTCAGACGCCACGACTCCCACAAGAAGGCCAGGCTCGACGAGAGCTGGCGCAGGCCAAGGGGTCTGCACAACAAGCTCAGGCAGCAGGTCAGAGCGAAAGGGCGCCTGGTGAGACCCGGCTTCGGGAGCCCGAGGGCGGTCCGGGGCCTGCACCCCTCAGGATTCAGGGAGGTTCTGGTGAGATGCATAGACGATCTGAAGAAGGCCGAGGGATGTGCGATCAGGATAGCCAGGACCGTCGGAATGCGCAAGAGGGAGAAGATCGAGGCGATGGCCAGGGAGATGAACCTGAAGATACTGAACCCGAAGACCGAGGTAAAGAGTGGAGGCGAGTGAGTTGCCCAACTTCACAGTTCAGAGAAGGCTGGCAGCAAGCGAGCTCGGTGTCGGAGAGAGTCGGGTGTGGATTAACCCGGACCCGGAGGTGGCCAGTGAGCTGGCTGATGCCATCACAAGAGAGGATATACGTGCTCATATCGAGGCGGGCAATATAAAGGCAAAGCCCAAGAAGGGCAACAGCCGCGCCAGGTTCAGGTTGAGAGCTGAGAAGAGGGCATACGGCCACAGAAAAGGACCCGGACGCAGAAGGGGTGCGAAGGGCGCCAGAGCAAATCCAAAGGAGATCTGGATCAGCAGGATCAGAGCGCTCCGGAGGCGTCTCCGGGAGATGAGGGATAACGAGAAGATCGACAGACACGCATACAGGCTGCTGTACAGAAAAGCGAAAGGCGGAGAGTACAGGAGCATTGCGCATCTCGATGCTTACATCAAGGCGAAAGGCCTTATGAGAGAGTGATGCTATTTGGCTACAGGACCGCGATACAGGGTGCCCTTCAGAAGGCGGAGAGAGGGCAGGACCAACTATCATGTGAGATACAGGCTCATCCTCTCCAGAAAGCCCAGGGTGGTCGTCAGGAAGGGCAATGCAAATATCACAATACAGTTGATCATCGCTGAGCTCAAAGGTGACAGGACGCTGCTCACAGTCAGCTCTAAGGAGCTCAGAAACTACGGGTTCCAGCACAGCACAGGCAACGTGCCTGCAGCTTACCTTACAGGATTGCTCTTCGGCAAGAAGATGCTCGCACTCGGGTATGAGGAGGGCATACTGGACATAGGGCTGCACTCGAACTCCAGAGGGAGCAGGGTGTATGCCGCCCTTAAAGGAGTTGTTGATGCTGGAGTGAACGTGCCCCACAGCCCGGAGGTCTTCCCTGACGACTCAAGAATCCGTGGAGAGGTCATAAGAGACTACACCGGAGTGGACGTGGTCTCGCAGTTCGAGGCCGCGAGGGAGAGGATACTGGGGTGAGATCATGATCAAGGGTTACGAGACAGAAGAGGAATGGATACCGAAGACCAGGCTCGGCAGGCTTGTCTATGAGGGGCAAGTCACCACGTTCGAGGAGGCGGTCAGGTCTGGTCTTCCCATCAAAGAGCATCAGATTATAGATCTTCTGCTCCCCGGCCTCGAGGATGAGGTCCTGGACATAACCATGGTGCAGAGGATGACCGACTCCGGGCGAAGGGTGAAGTTCAGAACCACAGTCATAGTCGGGAACAGAGATGGATACATCGGCATAGGCCACGGCAAGGATGTCCAGGTTGGCGGGGCCATAAAGAAGGGTATAGAGAACGCGAAGCTCAACGTCGTCAGGATCAACAGGGGCTGTGGGAGCTGGGAGTGCGGCTGCGGCCAGGCGCACACCGTGCCGTACAAGGTATCTGGAAGCTCTGGCAGCGTCAGGATATATCTCATGCCCGCGCCCAGGGGCCTCGGACTGGCTGCCGGAGATGTGGCCAAGAAGGTCATGGAGATGGCCGGCATAAAGGACGTCTGGACCAGAACAGAGGGTTCGACGAGGACAACCCTGAACTTCGCCAAGGCGACCTACAATGCGCTCCTTAACACCATAACTGTGAGGTCTTGAGGATGTACGCGATAATCAGGCTCAGGGGAGAGGTCAACACGAAGCCTGCGATCAGGGACACCCTGAGCATGCTCCGTCTCCATAGAGTGAATCACTGCGTATTTGTGAGAGAGGATGAACACTACCGCGGTATGATCCAGGTGGTCAAGGATTACGTCGCCTGGGGAAAGGCAGACGCAGATCTGCTCACCATGATCCTGGAAAGACGCGGGAGGCTCAGCGGGAACAGGCGTCTCACTGACGAGATTGTGCGCGAGATCTCTCCATACAGGAGCATACGCGAGCTGGCAGAGGCTGTATGCGCAGGGGCTGCAAGCCTGAATGACTTCGGCATAAAGCCTGTGTTCAGGCTCCATCCTCCGCGGAAGGGCCACCGCGGGATAAAGAAGGCCGTCAAGGAAGGCGGAGAGCTTGGATATCACGAATCGATAGCCGAGCTCATAAATAAGATGAGGTGATATCATGGTCAGGGAGCATACGAAGGAGAAGCGCGGTCACAGGACCTACCATGGAAAGCACAAGAACCAGAGAGGCGGCGGCTCCAGGGGCGGGCGTGGCAACGCTGGCACATGCAAGCACCACTGGGTTCGTTCAATAATACGCGGAGAGCCCATGGGCAAGCACGGGTTCGTGCGGCCAAACTCCTTCGACATCGATACTATCAACGTTGGCGTTCTGAACGAGATGGTTGGGCCGGAGGGCAGGATAGAGCTGCACGGTGTGAAGGTCCTGGGAAAGGGAAAGGTCACAAGAAGGCTTACAGTCGCCGCAGCTGCCTTCTCCAGCTCAGCCAGGAGCAAGATCGAGGCAGCTGGCGGTGAAGCCGTGGTATTATGAACCAGCAAAGTTTCTTCTACGCGATAGAGCCGTTCGTCAAGAGGCTCCCTGCCGTGGAGAGGCCTGCTGGCCACGTCCACTTCAAGAGGAAGCTGGGGTGGACGGTCGGAATACTCCTGCTTTACTTCGTGCTCTCCAACATCCCTCTCTTCGGCCTCTCCAAGCACTCCATAGACCTCTTCGGATACTACAGGGCGTTCTTCGCTGGATCCTTTGGATCGCTGATGCTCCTGGGAATAGGCCCGATAGTCACAGCATCTATCGTGCTGCAGCTTCTCGTCGGCGCTGAGATAATAAAGCTCAATCTGAGGGATCCGAGGGATCAGGCAATATTCCAGGGGACGCAGAAGGCCCTTGTGTTTGTTATGATCGTCGTCGAGGCGCTTCCGCAGATAACCGGAGGTTACCTGCTCCCGGACCAGACGCTCGCCACAACGCTTGGAGTCTCATTATCTGTAATCTCGCTTATCATACTCCTCCAGGTATGCCTGGGTGGTGTCCTGATACTCTACATGGATGAGGTTGTGTCCAAGTGGGGGATAGGCTCTGGCGTCGGTCTCTTCATAGTTGCGGGCGTGAGCCAGCAGTTAGTCACCGGTTTGTTCAACTGGGCAACTGGAGACGGCGGTCTCCCCATAGGGATAATCCCGAAGTGGATATCGATAATCAGGCTCGGGCTCATAGGGCTGGATGAGATCTTCACATCAGAGGGTCTGAAGTTCATATTCGTCACCGGCGGGCTCCTTGCGCTGATATCCACTGTGGGAATAATACTGCTGGTCGTGTTCGTCGAGAGCACCAGGATTGAGATACCTCTGGCGCACAGCAGGGTGAGGGGCGCCAGAGGAAGGTTTCCAGTTAAGCTTGTATACGCCAGCGTTCTGCCTATGATTCTCGTAAGGGCGCTTCAGGCCAACATCGAGATGGTCGGCGCGCTGCTCACCGCAAAGCTCGGGACGGTGACAACAGCTGAGACGACCGCAGAGGGCGTCAGGATCGTCTACACCGGATACCAGAGCTGGCTGGGGACATTTCTTTCATCGGCGAAGTTCGATGCCGCCACAGGAGCTCCGATAAGCGCGACATCTCCACAGCCTGTATCAGGGCTGATGTACTACCTGTCGCCGATACACGGCCCGAGCGACTGGATCCCGAGCATGGTGTCACAATCCACACCCGGGCTGGTGGAGCTCGGGATGAACCCGATAGCCGGATGGCAGATCTGGCTGCACCTGCTCACCGACACAGCATTCCTGATAATCGGAGGCATAATATTCGCCATATTCTGGATCGAGACGACAGGGATGGGGGCGAAGAGCATAGCCGCAAAGATCCACGCCTCAGGCCTTCAGATACCGGGATACAGGAGAAGCCCGGCCAGCATAGAGCGCCTCATGGAGCGGTACATCCCAAAGGTGACAGTCATTGGCGGCGCGATTATCGGGCTGCTCACCGTGATAGCGAGCCTCCTGGGAACGCTCGGAGGCGCAGGAGGTACCGGCCTGCTCCTCGCGGTCTCGATAATGTACAGGCTGTATGAGCAGATCGCAAGCGAGCAGATCCAGGAGATGTACCCGATGATGCAGAGGATCTTCGGAGAGAGCGCATGAGGTCCAGGATCGTAGAATCGATCGATACGGTTGCGCTCAGCGTGGGCGCTGCGCTCACCATCGGAATAATGGTGAGCCACGAGTTCAGGGTTGCAATAGGGATGGCCATGGAAATGGCCATAGGATGGCTTCCAGAGATACTGCCGTTCCACATGGTGCTCTTCGTGCTCGCTGCAATAACAGGCCTGTACGCAAGTCTGATACAGAAATACACGATGGACTGGGATTTCCTGAGGGAGCAGCAGATGAGGATGCGTGAGTTCCAGGCAGAGCTCAGGGCAGCCCAGCTCGCGGGCGACCAGGCCCGTGTTCAGCATCTCCAGAACAAGCAGCTCGAGATGATGGGCGACCAGGGGAAGATGATGAAGATGCAGCTGAAGCCAATGGCGTACATCGGAATCGTCTCTGTGCCGCTCTTCATGTGGGCGTATCTGTACATAGACCAGCACAGCATAACCATGGTCTTCCCGTTCTGGGGGGAGCAGAACATCAAACACATCGTTTGGGGGCCGATAATCTACTGGTTCTACTGGTACTTCATCTGCTCGATCCCGATATCCCAGATAATAAGAAAAGCGCTTGACATCGGCGGTATGGAATGATCATAACAATCAGCGGTCCACCGGGCTCTGGAACGAGCACGCTTGCAAGGGGCCTTTCCGAGGCGCTCGGCCTGAGATGGGTCAACTCAGGTGATCTCTTCAGGAGGATAGCGGCTGAGCGTGGCCTCTCGCTGAAGGAGCTCGGGAGGCTTGCAGAGCAGGGGCCCGAGATCGATTACATGATCGATGATGCACAGCGGAGCCTGGCGAAGAACGGCAGCGGGATCTTCGAGGGCAGGCTTGCAGGCCACATGCTCGATGCAGACCTGAAGATCATGCTTAAGACCTCGCTGAGCGTGAGGGCCAGCAGGATAGCAAAGAGGGAGAACAAGTCTCTTGAGGAGGCCCTCTCCGAGGCCAGGGCGCGGGAGGAGTGCGAGGCCAGAAGATACAGAATGTACTACAACATAGACCTCAACGATCTGAGCGTATACGATCTCGTAATCGACACGGGCAGATGGGACGAGAAGGGCACTCTATCGATCGCACTTGCAGCTGTCAGGGCGCTTAAATGAGAATTATGATTCCACGATCGGAGATCCCCAGAGCCCGGCTCCCTGCAGAGCGCGTCAGGGAGAAGGTGGTGAGGCGTGAGGGGTCCACAGACCCATCCTACGGCTGTTTTCCTGAGAAGAGACCGCTCCAGGAGCACCTCAGGCTCGGCGCGATAAATCTCGACAAGCCTTCGGGGCCGACAAGCCACGAGGTCGTCGCCTGGGTCAAGAGGATTCTGGGGCTGGAGAAGGCGGGGCACAGCGGCACCCTGGACCCAAGGGTGACAGGCATACTGCCGGTGCTCACCGGCGATGCGACGCGGGTTGTGGAGTTTCTGCTCACAGCCGGCAAGGAGTACATCTGTCTGATGAGGACACACGAGCAGGTTCCCCGGAAGAGGATACTCCAGGTCTGTGAGGAGTTCGCGGGTGAGATATACCAGAGGCCTCCACTGAAGTCGAGCGTCGCCAGAAATCTGCGAACCAGGAAGATATACTACATCGATGTCCTGGAGATCGAGGCTCAGAGGGTGCTGATGAGGGTCGGGTGCGAGGCCGGGACGTACATCAGAAAGCTCTGCTACGACATGGGGCTCGCGCTGGGATGCGGCGCGAACATGGAGGAGCTGCGGAGGACGAAGGCAGGGCCTTTCGCGGAGGATGAGACACTTGTCACGCTGCACAAGCTCAAAGACGCATACGAGATCTGGCGCGAGAGCGGGGATGAGAGCGCTCTGAGGAGGGTGGTTCTGCCGGTCGAGAGGGCCCTCAGGCATCTTCCCGGGCTTGTCATATCTGATAATGCGGTCGATGCGATCTGTCATGGAGCACCCCTGGCGGCTCCGGGTCTCCTGAGCCTGGAAACAGATATAAACAGGGGCGATTTCGTTGTTATCTACACCCTCAAGGGCGAGGCGGTTGCCATCGGCAGGGCCAGCCTCTCGAGCGAGGAGATGGTGGCTGCAAAGAGCGGCATAATCGCATCGACCGAAAGGGTGATAATGGATCCGGGTGTTTACCCGAGACGCTGGAAGCACAGTGCCGAGGTCGTCTAGTGGTAGGGCGCCAGCCTGGAGTGAACCTCCTGGAGAGCTGGTGACTCGAAAGAGTCTCGTGAGTTCGAATCTCACCCTCGGCGCTTTTATAAAACCAGGCAGTACTGCCGGATCCTCTCCTTAGCGGTACCTCCATACACTCATACACTCTTGTGGTCCCCGTCGCGAGGTTCGAGCAGCCGCCCTCCCGGGAGCGTGTGGATCCAGAAAACCGGACCCCTCCCAAAATATATATAGATGAAGTGCTCATATTGCTTCGGAGTAGCATGTGAGGTCGGGGTCACGTTGAAGCTCTATGGCTGTATCCTTATCGTGTTTGCACTCATCAATGTCGCCTTCGGTGCCATAGGCGATGGTGGTGTCCAGGGTTATTCCGATTTTACACCTCTCGAGAGCCCATCTGCTATGAGCGGGCAGGGCTACCCGCAGAGCACGCAGTATCCTGGATCCCAGCCACCATCAACAGACTCGCAGATGTCAGAACAGCAGCCCTGGAGCAGTCTTGAGAACATCCTCGGCGGGTTTTCAGCTGCTCCTGAGGTAGAGGGGCCCTACGCAGAGCGGATGACCCCGACGGATCTGAAGCTCCAGGAGCCGAGCGCGGAGAGCTTCCAGCCTGATGGGAGCCTCGACTTCAGCTCAGCCACACCCCCTGCAGGTCTTTCATTCGACCCAAGTGGTGTCTGGCGGTGGCCAGGCTCATCGACATCCCGAAACAGGCTTTATGTGCAGACGTCCTCAGGGCTGAAAACGGTGGGCGGCTGCCGGCTTGGAGGATACCTGCCACTCTGGGCGCAGATAGCCTCCGCAGGGAACCTGTACACATACGAATGGTACCCCTCAAGCTCATCCCCAAAGGTCCGGTGGTGGGGCTGGTCGTGGCCCGGGTTCAAGCGCGGCTGGTTCTACGGAGACGCTCCTGGCTGGCACATCGTCAGCTACCACTGCAACGGCTGGTCGAACTACGTCTACATCTATGTATGGCCGAGTTCTGTGATACAGTCAAACACGAACATAGTGCAATCGGTCTCCAACGTCCAGAACTCAAATGTGATACAGTCTCTCCACACGGGCTCTGAATCCAGCATCCAGGGCGCGCCGACGCCTCCTGATGTGAACACGGAGCAGCTGATCCTGCCTGACTCGAGCAAGATCTATCCAGGATGCTCAGAAGATGGATGTTATGCAGGCCTCAAGCCCGTATTCCCCAGAGTGGCATCCTGCGGATGCCCGGAGGAGAGGTGCGGCTGCAACGCGTATTACATACAGGTGTGGCCGAACAAGCTTGTGACTGCAGCTGGTGTTGTCCAGGGCGAGTGGCTCCCGCTGTGGTCACACATCAGGCGTCCCGGAAAATACTGGTCGTATGAATGGGCCCCGTGCGGCAGCTTCCCCAGGGGATACTACTGCTCGCCAAGTGTGAAGTGCTTCGGCTACAAGACCGCCGGCTGGTTCCCGACCTGGTTCTACGGCGAGGAGATCGGATGGCACATACTGGCCTACTGCACAACCGACTGGTCGAACTACATATACATCTACGTATGGCCCGATAGAGGCTCATCCTCTGAATGCCCTAAATGCGAATCAGAGCCGCCCAGAACATGCGGCCCAAATGCGTTTGACTGCTAAATGAACATGGACAGAGAGAAAACAGATCTGCAGTTGATCCTGTGTATGCACCGGTGGCAGTTCGCTGGATGCCACGCTGCGTACCCTCTCGAATGATCCATGAAGTCACGCAATATTTATCTCCCAGCATTCCATAATCTGCTGGGGACTCAGTATGGATCATGTAAAGCACGTAATTCTGCTCGCGATTCTGTTCAATCTCATCGCGGGCTCCTGCCAGGCCTTCGGGGCTGCCGGAACGAGGCAGCCTGACTGGCTGACGCCGTGGAGCACACAGCAGCAGGCCGTCACGACCGTTGAGCCAGATTACCTGAACCCATTTGCTGTTGAGCGACCTGACTGGGACCCGTATGCTCCCTTTGATTCTCAGCAGATGGTTATCGAGAGGTTGGATCCAGTGGCAGAGGGGCTGGCCATAAAGGACGAGCTGAGGTTGCCGAACATTCTATACGTCCAGGAGGGCGGCACGCTCACAACCAGGGCATCTGTGATTCTCGGAGACCCGATCATACTCTGGGTGTACACATCAGTTCCAGGCAATCTCCTGCTTTACGATAACGGCAGGATGGTTTACTCAACAGGTCTCATGATGCCTGGGTGGTACAGGATAACAGGAGCACATGCCGATCTTCTCGTATCCCATCTCTACGTCATGAGGGTGGGTGGGCTTCTCACAAACAACGTCTCGGTGCTCGTCGACCCGGGCAGGTACCCGACGACCTACAGCCTGGTCGGGCGTGTGGTTGACCAGAACGGCGCAGGCATCCCCTGGGCGAGGGTCATAATCTCCGGCGGGGAGGGCGGGAGCTTCACCATAAACACTGATATGCTGGGCTACTACGGCATGGATCTGCCATCAGGGTACTATGTGATAACAGCAGTTGCCCCCGGATACACATTCAGCCAGGTATCAGCCAAGGTCTGGCTCGGCACGGTTTCTGCCGCACCTACGATCGTGGGGATTCCAACAGGAGGACCTGTGCCCGTGTCGTATTCGCCTGTCTCTGCCCCATCAGCACAGACTGGGATTCCGGCTGGACCTGCTACGATCCACGGATACTCGAGCCAGGGATAGTATGGGTGGTGTTCTGGATCTGAAAATCAGATCATCTCAAGAGAGCATCAGCGTGTTTGGAGATGCCCCGTGAAAGATGCTCTGCCGGGCTCCAGTGTTGCAGATGTTACCAGAATGCGTCCTTGAAGCCGTGCTCCCCTATGAGTGGAACGAATATGACGCCCATGGCCCGCTCGACCCTGATCTCATGATTCTTTGTAACGACAAGAAGGTCCTGTGAGTATGAGCCGACGGGGATAACCATTCTTCCGCCTGGCCTGAGCTGCTCCTTCAGCGGCTCAGGTATATCCGGCGCGGATGCCGCGACGCTTATCCTGTCGTATGGCGCCTGCTCGCTGTACCCCAGAGTCCCATCTCCAGCGATCATGCTCACATTTCTGTAACCCGCCCTCTCAAGATTCCGCCGTGCCATCTCGACCAGCTCCGGGATTCGCTCCACAGAGTAGACATGGCCCGATGGGCCGACCAGCTCCGCCATCACAGCCGCATGATATCCACAGCCGCCTCCGACCTCGAGGACCTTCATGCCCTCATGCAGATCGAGCAGATCGCACATTATCGCCACCATATGTGGTGCGGATATCGTCTGGCCGTAGCCTATGGGGAGAGGGCGGTCCTCATACGCCATGGGCCTTAGCTCCTCAGGAACGAAGAGCTCCCGGGGCACCCTCGACATCGCCTCCACGACCCTGTCGCTCACGTAGTTCCTGAGGCTCTCGATGAGCCTCTCCTTCCTCAAAGCTGCCGCCCCCATACCCTCACGATATCTCTGGCCTCGGAGCTCTCCGGAAATCCCCCGTCACGCCCCTTGATCTTCACTATTCTGTACCTGATACCCTCGACATCCCTGACGTCTCCGACCGAGAAAACCTCGTCTCCCTTTGTCATGATCCTGAAGGATCTCGTCCTGCCCGCTCTGTAAACAGAGATCTTGACCACAACATCATCCACGGCCCTCGCCCATACGCATTTCACATCCTTTGCAAGTGCGCAGCTCACCCTCCTCTCCGCCTCGATCGCAGTTACCTCCGCAACGACAACATCGCTCTGTCCATCATCGACCACTATCTCAGAACCGACCGAGAGCATGTCATTTTGAGGAACACTTACACGGTACACCCTCGAGTTCGGCCCGGAGCTCACGATAACCTTCAGAGGCGTCATCCTCAAATGATGAGATGTCACCGAGTGCACAGTCCCACACACCTCGCACCTCACCACGAGATCCCTGCCCGCATGCAAAACAGTGTGCTCGGTTGCGGAGTCGCAGGCAGGGCATATTATATCACCTTCCATGTTTTTATGTGTAATTACACAATGATACAAAAACATGACCATCGGAGACGCTGGCGGCCCTCGGGCAGGCCGATTGCATGGTAGAAGCGCGTTGATGGCTCGATTATAGGGAAACAGGCAGAAGACCCCTCACTTCAGGGGAGGTTTCGACAGCTTCGACTTCGTCGAAACGCAGGAAGCCCTGCCCTTTAGGGGGAGAAGGTCAACTTGCGATTGCACCCAAAAGCCTCAGATCGTGATCTTCGGGTCCTGTTGATCATCTGACCCAACGCATCAACACCACGAAGGATCTGTCCGAATAAGAGTTCCAGAGCCAGATATTCGAGGCTTGAGGGTGCTGATTATTATGAGCACTTCTTCCTTATTCGGACACCTCTACCACGAATATGGAAAACAATTTACATTAAGGTCTCCTTGAACTTCATATGGACCGCAAGCCCAACCGTCTTGCCGGAGAGTCGAGCCCTTACCTCCTCCAGCATGCATACAATCCTGTCGACTGGTACCCCTGGTCGCCTGAGGCCTTCGAGCGTGCGAGAGCTGAGGACAGGCCGGTATTTCTGTCGATAGGATACTCCACCTGCCACTGGTGCCACGTGATGGCAAGGGAGTCTTTTGAGGACGAGGAGATCGCTGAGATGCTGAACAGGGCATTTGTATGCGTGAAGGTGGACAGGGAGGAGAGGCCGGACATCGACGCGATCTACATGGAGGCCTGCCAGATCATGACCGGCAGGGGCGGATGGCCTCTGACGATCATAATGTCCCCTGATGGAATCCCCTTTTTTGCAGCCACATACATCCCGAAAGATGGGCGGCTCGGTATGATGGGGCTGAGGGAGCTCATACCGCTGGTGGAGGAGCTCTGGAAGAACCGGAGATCTGAGCTCACAGCTCTCGGATCCAGAGTGCTGAACGCCATGCTGGAGTCGCATCTGCAGTCCGAGGTGCAGAATGCGGATGAGAGCACTCTCCGCAGGGCTTACCTCGAGCTTTCAGGGATCTTCGACTGGGCCAGCGGAGGGTTTGGAAGAGCCCCGAAGTTCCCCCTGGCCCAGAATCTGCTATTTCTTCTCAGGTACTGGCACAGAACAGGGGAGATGAAAGCTCTGGAGATGGTGGAGCTGACTCTCAGGGAGATGCGATGCGGCGGCATATACGACCAGCTCGCATATGGTTTCCACAGGTACTCAACGGATTCGAGCTGGGGAGTGCCCCACTTCGAGAAGATGCTCTACGACCAGGCGCTGATGTCGCTGGCGTATCTTGAGGCGTATCAGGCCACAGGAAAGAGGGATTACGCGATTGTGGCAGATGAGATACTCGGATTTGTCGCCGAGGAGCTGATATCCCCTGAGGGGGCGTTCTGCTCAGCGCTGGACGCGGAGAGCGATGGAATCGAGGGCGGATACTATCTCTGGACACTGGGTCAGCTTCAGGATGCCCTTGGTGATGATCTGAAGAGGGCGCTCGATGCGTACGTACTTGAGCCCGCGGGCGGGAGCGATGGGGAGAGCGTGCTCAGGATCTCGCTTAAGGGTGAGTTGGGCGAGTTCAAGCGCTCCATTGAGCCCTTGAGAAGAAGACTTCTGGAGGCGAGATCGCTTAGAGCAAGACCGTTCAGGGATGAGAAGGTGCTCGCTGACTGGAACGGGTTGATGATCGCGGCATTCTCCAGAGGCGCCCAGGTTCTGGGAGATGAGAGATGGCTCCGCATCGCATCCAAGGCAGCGGATTTTGTGCTGTCTGGCATGCACAGAGACGGCGTGCTTGCGCACTCCCATAAGGGCAGCAGGGTATCGGTACTCGATGATTACGCCTATCTCATCTTCGGACTGATGGAGCTTTACCAGGCCGGGTTCGACGGAAGGTATCTTGACAGAGCTGAGATTCTGGGTGAGGAGATGATCTCCCACTTCCTCGATCCAGATGGCGGGTTCTATTACAGTAAGCAGGGCGATAATATCCTGCGGCGTAAGGAGTTTCGCGATGGCGCGATCCCGTCGGGCAATGCAATGGCAACCATGGACCTCCTTCTGCTCGGGAAAACTCTCGGCAGGCCGGATCTGGAGGAGATCGCCTCTGGAAGCTTCAGGAACATCAGAATGGACTCCCTTCCTGCGCAGGTCGGACTCCTGATCGCTCTCGACCTCGCGCTAGGCCCTTCGTATGAGATCGCAATCCTGGGCGATGCGGATGGGACAAAAGCCATGCTTCGCGCCCTCTGGTCGGTCTACGTGCCGAGAAAAGTTGTTGTCGCCGGGGATCGACCTCCAGAATGGGCATCAGCCCTGCGCCCTGTGGATGGGAAGGCCACGGCATATGTCTGCAGAGGATACACATGCAGCCTTCCAGCAACAGATATCAGAAGCATGATCGAGCTTCTCGATATGAGAGTATTCAGCGGTTCTGAGAGCGCATCAGGGTAAGCTCTAAATACCTCGAGACATCTATAGTAAATCCGTTCGGCACCTGTGGTGCCGAGGATCTCCTTATGGAGCGTATATACTATAAAAAACACCGTAGTGGAGTGGTGATAAGGCCACCTGAGCGCACCCAGACTGTTTTCCAGAGCTGGTGGCCGCCCGTATGAACAAACGTCACACTATTCCGAAAAAGAATATTATGTATACGTTAAATAAAAATGGGACCGTATACATCATCAACGAGAACTACTTCTATAAAACAGAGCCATACTATACGATAGTGCAGAACGAGTTCGAGGGCATCAGGACAGTTCCCAGCAGCAGTGCTGTTCTCGACGCCTACATTGTGCCAATATGCCTGGAGAAGGCGAGGATGGCAGGGATACCGGTATGCGAGTGGGTCGTCTCCTACGCATACATAACACTTCCAGCGATAGTCTACGGGCTGAACTACTTCTCCACGCCCTCTGAGCATTTCGTTGTGAAGGACTTCACAAGCGCGAAGAAGGCGATAAAGCACGTGACAAACTACGGCAAGTACCCGTTCTGCTATCAGAAGATAAGCGATGAGGCAGAGGTCGCTGTGTACAACTCCATCTTCGGAAGAACAGTCGACTGCTCTGAGGAGGTGGAGACGCTGGCGGAGAAGATCTACGCTGTCTTCAACATACCACTGGTGAGCCTCGTGCTCGTCAGAGATCTTGGAGGATATCGTTTGTCGTCACTTGCACCTGTGATGTACTCTCAGCTCTCAGAGAAAGAGAGGGAACTGATGAAGAGCATCCTTGAGAAGAGGGTGAGCAGTTGAGCAGGTTGGGAATATTCGTCAACAGACAGACGCTTAGCAGCTCCGAGCAGCTTACCGCGCTCATAAAGTGCAGGGATGCTGCCGAGAGCATGGGCCATACAGCGGAGTTCATATTCCCGGTTGATATAAACAGGATTCCGAAGCTCGACGCGCTGTTCATCAGAGCGAACACAGATCCGATGAATGCGACGTATGTCGCATCTAGGATCGCGAGCCTCTATGGAATCCCTGTCATAGATGATCCTGCCTCGATCCAGATATGCTCCGACAAGATCAACATGTATCTGCATCTGATGAAGAAGAACCTGCCCATACCCAGGACGGTCTTCCCGAGCAAGAGGGAGATAGTGCCGGAGTATGCCAGGGCGCTCTTCGAGAGGCTCGGCACGCCTCTGGTGCTGAAGGAGCCATCGACATCGTTCTCTGCAAGGGTCGAGAGGGCATCGAACGTCCAGGAGTTCATGAGGATAGCGAAGCGGTTCCTGAGGCTCTCAGACTGGATCGTGGTGCAGGAGTACGTGCCGAGCAGCTTCGACTGGAGGATCGGTGTGCTCAACGGTGAGTTCCTCTACGCATGCAGGTATGTCATTCCTGCCCAGACATTCAAGATCCAGGCATCTGTGAACGGGCATCTCGTCTACTGCGGGGTGGAGAGCGTTCCGCCGGAGGATGTGCCGTCGGAGATCATAGACCTTGGGATTGAGGCGGGAAAGGCCATAGGCAAGGGCCTTTACGGGGTGGATATCAAGGAGAGCAACGGTCGTCTCTACGTTATAGAGGTCAACGACAACCCATCGCTCGATGGCGGCGAGGACATCTGCTACCCGGATGTCTACAGAAGGATAATCTCGTATCTCATAAACGGAGACCAGTATGCGGACACGCTCAGCTACATGCCCTCCAGGATGGACAGCTACATGGAAGAGGCGAGGTTCGATCCATCCACCCAGAACGTGCTCGGATCTGAAGAGCCTCTGGCCTACAGGATCGACTTTGAGAGATGAGGGTGATCGAAAGTGGATCCTGATGTCTTCAGCGATATCTGCAGCTCATGCGGCGGCATCTGCTGCATCGATGCGAGACCGCCTCTGACAGAGAGGCGGGCGGAGATCCTGATCTTCGCGGGTCTGAGCCCAGGGGATATAGAGGAGGTGGGCTACAGGAGGATCAGGGCGAGGGGCGATGGCTCATGCGTGCTCTTGGAGAATGGAAGGTGCAGGCTGCATCATCTCAAGCCCGAGACCTGCTCCGCAGGCCCCTTCACGTTTGATGTTGTGGACGGGAGGCTGGAGATCTACCTGAAGAGGGAGAGCATATGCCCCCTCGCCGGCTATCTTCTCAGGGACAGGGAGGCATATGAGAGGCAGCTGAAGCTTGCTGTTGAGAAGATTCTCGATCTCATCAGGGATATGAGCAGGGATGAGCTTGCAGCCGTGCTCAAAATAGAGGAGCCGGAGACCTTCAAGGTCATGGAGATCGACCTGGATGATAGGCACAGAGCATGAGTACTCCATAAACGACCCGAGCTTCAATCCCCTCCCGATCTCAGATCTGCTCATAAAAAGATTGAACGGACGGGTCGAGCACGAGATAGATTTCGGAGATGTTCGCCTATCCAAGGAGCTCCAGAAGCACGTCCTGGAGCTGGTCCCGCCGCCGAGTGAGAGCCTTCAGCGGCTGGAAGCTTTGCTTTATGATGGTGTGAGGAGGCTCTACAGCTGCTTCGGGGAGCACAGATTCCTCGGGCTGGGAATGCATCCTCTCCTTACACTGAACCAGACCAGCTTCTGGGATCATGATGAAGCCGAGTACTACCGCCTCTACGACAGGCTTTTTAATATAAAGCAGCACGGCTGGCTCAACATCCAGGCTCTCCAGATAAACATCACATACAGTGGAAGCGATATGCTCGTGGAGATGTTCAACAGGCTGAGAGCCCTGCTGCCCTATCTGATAGCGGTCTCTGCAGCCTCCCCGTTCGTTGAGGGAAGGACCACAGGATACATGGACAACAGGCTTTTATTCTACATGGAGAACCAGCGTGAGATCCCGGAGATATGCAACGGCGTGATCCCGGAGAGGATCAGGAGCGTCAGAGATTACGTGATGATCAACAGGGGGATCTACAGGAAACTCCAGGAGAGGAATGCGGATCTGCTCTGCAGGGAGTGGGTGAACTCCAGGGGGATAATAGTAAGGTTTAAAAGAAGATGTCTGGAGATCAAAGCGATAGATGAGCAGGAGTGCATAAGATCTGATATGAGTATAACCGCATTTGTAAACGCACTTCTGCGAAGTGATATCCCGCTGGAGGAGGATGAGGAGAGTTTGAGGGAGATGATGTACCTGGCCATCAGGACCGGCACATCTGAGATGATGCCTGAGCTCCAGAGGCTTTACAGAGTGGCGGAGAAGCGTGCGTCCCCCGAGGAGAGGGCATATCTCCCGCTGATCAGAGAACGCATCGATAACGGGAGCCTCGCAGAGGTTCTTGTTAGAATGTACAGGCAGACGGGAAGCATGAGAGCTCTCCTGGAGGATGCGGAGAGGGCGTTGAGGACGAACATGCCCGTGCTCCCCACCGAGCGATAGCGGGCCCAGAGGATCTGCACATCAATCTTCGTGCAGTTATCTTCGTGCAGCTCCGGTGAAGGCGGTCTAAGAGGTTCCCGCGGGCTGGATCTCCCGGAGGCGTGGTCTCGCCACATGAGATATACGGCCTCATCCCGGAGCCTCTCGACGATAAGCTATTTTTATCTTCAGGTCATCCTTTGTGGTGTGCATCGAGACGGGATAGAACTTCCCACGCCGGATGCGAGAAAGTCGATCACGCTGGTGGCGGTCGGCACATCGCTGTATCTCACGTACCTGTACCATGTCGGCTTCTCAGAGATAGCGGATAGCATGAGATCCGTGGATCTCCGCATCTTCTCGCTCGGCTTCGTGCTGGCGCTCCTCGGTGTGCTCTTCGACGGGCTCGCCTGGAGGCGTGTTGCCATCAAATTCGACTGCAACATGTCGGTATCTGATGCGTTTCTGATGTACCTCTCATGCATATTCCTCAACAACCTGATACCGTCAGGCAGCTTCTCGGGAGAGACCGCAAGGATATACTTTCTTGAGAAGCTTGCATCTCCTGGAATCGATCGATCCTCGGCGACGGTCGCCGCAACGCGCATAATCACCGCTGTGCCGTTCTTCTTTGGGGTTGTGGTCGGCATGGCATATCTGGTCCTAGAGACGAGTGCGCCGACCTGGGCTATCGCGACATGCTCAGGAATTGCGGTTGTTCTTCTTGGTATAAACGCGATATTCGTGGGTATATGCTTCTCGAGCGGCTGGCTTGAGGGGATAATATCGAGGCTGATAGAGTTTGTGGAAAGGGTCTTCCATCGGAGGGTTGACAGGGGCCTGTGCATAGGCATAGTACGGAGATTTCATTCAGCGATGAACGGATTCATCGACCACAGAAGAACGATACTGGTGAGCACGGCCTGGGCGTTCGCAGCCTGGCTCTGCATGAACCTGGTCGCGTTTGTCACGTTCAAGTCGATGGGCATCGAAGTATCGATGTGGGCGATATTCGCGGTCTACGCTGTGATGATATTCATCCAGATGCTTCCCCTGGTGCTACCCGGAGGCATCGGGCTTGTCGATATAGTGATGATAACGCTCTTCAGCGCCATAGGGGTCCCCACGAGCTACGCTGTCGCCGCAACAATACTCTCCAGGCTGATACAGCTCTGGTTCCTCACAATAGCTGGAGGGGCTGCGACCGCTTACCTGCTGAGGAGAATAGATGGAAACCGGAAGAGCTCAATGAGCCAGATGGCATGAGCTGATGCCCACGGCAAAGGCGCAGAACAGCTTCCCAGGATCGCAAATGATATCTCGGAGCCATTATACTGTTTTATCATGATCGAGAAAATCAGATGGCCTGCTGCCACTGTGCCGAAGCCCCCAGATCTGCCGTATCCCTCTGAGCCCTCGGACTGGGAGGCTCTGTGGTGCGAGCCGATAGTGGATAAAACTGCATGGGTGAGCCCCGGAGCTGTTCTTATCGGCCGGGTTGTTCTGAAGCGGGGAAGCTCCGTCTGGTATGGATGTGTTCTCAGGGGAGATGAGTCGTTCATCGAGGTCGGGGAGGAGAGCAACATCCAGGACTGCTCGGTGCTGCACGTGGAGCCGGACACGCCCTGCATCATAGGGGATCACGTCACACTCGGACACAGGGTCACTGTGCATGCAGCCCTGGTAGAGGATGAGGCGATGGTGGGCATAGGCGCCACTGTTCTCAGCGGATCTGTGGTTGGCAGCGGCGCGATAGTTGCTGCAGGCGCTCTTGTGCTCGAGGGTACGAAGGTGCCGCCGGAGACGCTTTGGGCTGGTGTGCCTGCGCGGGAGATCAAAAAGGTGACCCCAGAGCTCAGGGAGAGAGTGATCTCGACTAACAGACAGTACGCGAACAGGGCTGCGATGTACCTCCACAGGGAGAGGCTGCTCGCGAAAGGAAGTGGACAGCAGAGCGGTCATGCGTCCCGGAGCTCGGGGCTCTGAGCATAAAAGGATGGGCGGGCGGGAGATTCTCCCGCCGTCTCACGGCTACGCAGGGGCACATGTGCTGCATGACATCCAGTCGTCCCTGTACGACTCGGTGCAGTTCAGTCCCATGCACTTCGGCACGGTCCATCCCTCCCGTTCAGGCTCTCTGATCTCGACTCCGACGTATGCTCTGGCCGCCAGATCCGCCTCGACCGATCCAGGCCCATCGATCGGGTAGGCCTCAACCCTGGCCCTGTTCGTGAACGTGCCGCTCCTGAGCGCTCTCATGTTGTAATCGATGTCGATCCTCTTTCCTGGCCTGAGATCGAGTACAGCCCACTCGATCCTGTTCTCTCTTATCTGGGAGGGTGTGAGCGAGTAGTTGATCAGCTGCATGTCAGATGGGATGTAATCGATCACAAACGCGACCATCGTGTAGTTCGCCCTGTTTCTCAGCGAGATCCTGTAACTCACTGTATCGTTGTACACTGTTGCTGTCTTCGTTGCTATGAGCTCTGCAGGACAGCACTCTAGCCAGTCGATCCTTATCGAGGAGAAGTTCCTCGCCGTGACCCACTCATCATCATGCGCTCCGGAGACTATCACCCTGTTGACCAGGTTCGAGACCTCCTCGGTGATGTTGAGCGTGAGCGAGATCGTTGCGGTATCGCCTATTCCAAGATTGAGCAGCGTCCAGTTTGCATACTCTGATGTAAGCTCACCAGGTCTTGCAGATGATCCCACGTACTCTGTGCCCGGCGGGAATATGTCAAGGATGTATACAGGCCCGAGATTGACGTTGCCGTCGTTCTCAACGATGATCCTGTAATCAGCGTATGTGCTGTTCGCCAGGTCGACGGAGCCCTCCTTTCTCACAGAGATGTGCGGGTAGCTGTATCTGGATACACCTGTTATCGCGACCTTGCGGTTCACCCTGTAATCGCCGATGTACTGATCGACGAGATCGACAGTCCTGCCACTCTTGCCGCTGAGATTCTGATAGAGGACCCTGAAGTCAGCCTTTCCAGAGAACTCCGCCTCTGTCTCCATCTCGTTCAGGCCCCTCGCGTATGTCTCCTTCTTCATGCGATCCAGCGAGGAGAAGCTCTCGCTTATCAGGCTCTTATCTGTCTTTGACCACATCCCCTCATACCACTTGCTGGTGTAGTTCGCCGCCATGCCCTGTGAGTACGTGTAGTTCGCCGGAGCATGCGTCAGGCTGATCTCTTTGTGCATGGAGCTGCTCAGGGTATCCATGAGCTGGGAGCTCTCGTATATGCCTGTACCAGACTCGTAGGAGCGCTGTGCTGACCCAAGACGTTTATCCACGGCTGCGAAGCCTGTGCCGCTTGCCTCGCTCTCGGAGCGCAGGTGCTCGCCGTACTCGTCGACCTTCTGGTACAACCTGAAGCTTCCGACGTAGTCCTCCCTGCTCTCGTAAACAGCCCCGCCCCAGTACATCGCGTTCTTGGTCATGTTGCTCTCCCTTGCTTTGAGTATTCCAACATGACCCATGCCCGTGAACTCTGTGTCGATCATGAGCCTGGAGCCGTTCTCGTCCATCTGGAGTGAACTGTCCCGCTTTATGTCCCTGGCATACGCGTACTCCTCACTGAATGATGCGTCTGTCGCGTAATTCTTCGCCTTCTGCTTCTCGACCCAGAGCGTCGTGTAGTTCAGGCTTCTGTTTCTCGGGAGGGAGAACGAAGTCGGGTAATGTGTCGCTGACAGGCTCTTGTTCCATGTTATCGTGCGGTTCCCGCGCTCGTATCTCACGAGATCATCAGTCTCGTACGATCCGCTCCCGTGCTCCTTGATCTTGGCACAGGTGGCGGGCGGTCCGAGCTGGACCTCCGCGGCTGCAGTGGCCTTTGTGCTCTCTCCGTTCTCTGTGAGCCTGTATACCATCTCGGCCCTGTTCACTATCTTCGGCGGGGTGGTGCAGAGGTTGTTGTAGACGTTGACGTAACCCGAGCCGCTCACGCTCTGGTCCATCCTGAAGCTCATGTTGCCCAGTTCCTGGGCAACGCCCACGAGTATCACTATCTCGCCAGATTCGCCACTAGCGAGATCCCCTATGTACCATACATTGTTCCCGCTCGTCGGCGCAGGGGTCGCGCTTATGAAATAAACCTCATTCGGGTAGTGATCAACGATGTAGACGTCGTGCAGCGCACCTCCAGTGTTCTGATACCTTATGGTGTACGTTATCGTGTCTCCCGGCTCGACCACCTTCGGCTCGGCGGTCTTGTTGAAGAGTACCTCGCCGGCGATCACGACCTCAGCCTCAGCCGGGTCCGAGACCACATCGCCATTCGGATCCTCGCCTTTGGCTATGGCGACGTTCTTTATCGGGGACTCGTCTGTAGCTTTTACAACATACGTCGCAGTGATCTCAGCTGTGTCTCCCGGGCCGAGGGTTATCGGATCTGTGTTGATCCTGCCGAGCATATCGTCTTCTACATAGATGTTGCTGATCGTTGTCCCTCCGCCGTTTGTGATCGTGTATGTGTATGTTATCGTCTGGCCTACAGATGCGACCTCGACGGAGGGTCTTTTAGCCAGCGTGAGCTTTCCCTGTGGCGGCACCGGGCAGATCACAGTGACTGTGGCGCAGGATCTGTCGCTCACCTCGGTATCGCCGATCATGCCCGTAACCGTGGCGCAGTTCTCGAGCTCCAGGGGCACAGGAGGCACTCCTGGCAGCTTCTTGTACTCCTTGCTGATCACATTCCCGTAGAGATCCCTGACGACGACGAGAGTATCGCCCGTTGGATAGTAAGTGACCGTGAGGTTCGTGTACCCTGGATACGGCTTGTCGTATTCGACGAGCAGCCCCTCCCACGGCTCTCGTGTGACGTAGTTCTCGGAAGCCACCCTGCCGTTGACGTACTCTGTGCGCAGTGAGTCGTATTTATGAGGCCTCACGAGGAGAGACCATGCAAGAGCGCCCGAGGAATTGTATGCCTCTGTGAGGACGTCGCCTGTGGTTGTGTTGGTGTAGTTCATCAGTCTGTACACAGAGCCGTTCAGAGTGACGTTGCTGATGACCAGAGAGGCGTTCGCCTTATCGAACGTGTCCCTGTACTTCCTGACGTAGTTCAGCTTCGCCTCCAGTCTGGTCATGTTTCTATATAGAGAATCGATCAGCTCCTGGTCAACGGGAGATGCTGCCATTATGGTGAGCCGCTCCTCCTGGGTGCTGGGCTGTGTTGCAGATGTTGCAACGCGCTTCTGGTTCTGCTCATCTGATGGCGTGAAGCTCTGGCGCGTGCAGACATCGCTCTCGACCGTGGCGTTCAGTTTGATGACCACAGATGCGCCCCCCTCGAGTTCACCCAGGTTCCACGTGACGACACTGCCGCTCACGCCAGAAGGCAGCGGATATGCGGATTTGTACAGCGTGCCAGGTGGGAGCGTGTCGACCACTGTGGCGTCATTTATCGTCGCGCTGCCGGTATTTTTCACTGTGAGAGTGTATGTTATGGTGTCACCAGGCTCCACCGTCTGCCTGTCAGCAGTCTTCTCGATATCGATGGCGCAGTTCACCCAGGTTATTTCCACGGTCGCGGTCGTCCCGATCGATCCTATGAAATTGCCCTGGGAGTCCTTCGGCACTGCATAAGCGCTCAGTGTTGTACCCGCCGACTGGCCCGGCACCGTCGCGGTCCATTTGCCGTTCGAGCCCTTCGTCATCTCCACTGAGGACGAATCGTAGTACAGAGTCATGCTGGCGATGCTGCCGCAGAGATCGCCCTGGAGGTTCTCACAGCTCACTGTGACTACCACAGGCGTATTGCTGCACGGATCCTGAGGAGTAGAGGTTATCACAAGTTTGGCCTGCGGCTGTACAGTCTGAGCGTTCCCGAAGTTCAGGTCCGATTCACTCCTGTCCGCCTCCCCGTCAAACTCGATCGTGTAGATTTCCTGCGTCGTAGTCCTCGTCCATCCGTCTCTCGTCTCCTCTGTTATCTTGTAAGTCCCAGCGGGCAGGTTTGTGAAGGAGTAGCTCCCATCTGCTCCTGTCGTAGTCGAGATCGTTGTTGTGCCATCCGAGAGGTAAATCGTCCAGCCCTCGATTCCGGGCTCTCCATCGTCCCAGCTACCATCAGCGTTTAAGTCGTTGAATTTGTATCCGCTGACGTCGAGCTTGCCCAGGCCGCCTGTATGGAGTGCATTGGTGAACGTGACTGTGATCGTCTCGCCTGCATCGAGATCGATCGTTGCGGTGGATCCTGATGTGGAGGATCCGCCATCAGTATCGCCCTCGATGGTTATGCTGCTCAGGTCCCATCCTGCCGGAAGATTCTCGGTCACCGTGTACGTGCCTGGTTCAAGCTGCCCGCTATCATGAGGGGTTGCACCGTCGGTCAGCGCAAATGTCACGCCTCCCCTCCAGGAGCCTGTGAACTCGAAGCTCTCAGTCGAGCCGGAGGGATCGGTCACCTTGTCGACCATGATCTTGGTAACACATTCGACCGCGGTTATTGTCGCACTCGACTCTGCGGTACAACCGTTGTTATCGGTCACCACGACCTTGTAGCTACCTGCTTCTGTGGCTGTATAGCTCGAACCAGTTGCTCCATTTATCAGCGAATCTCCCTTGTACCACTGGTACGAGTACGGCGATTCGCCTCCGGTAACCGTTGCTGTGAGCTCGATGCTGTTTACGTTACAGTTCAATTCGCCCGATGTTGGACTGACCGTTACACTCGGGCTATCGACACTGGTCACTACAACTTCATTCGACGTCCCGGTACAACCGTTGTTATCGGTCACCACGACCTTGTAGCTACCTGCTTCTGTGGCTGTATAGCTCGAACCAGTTGCTCCATTTATCAGCGAATCTCCCTTGTACCACTGGTACGAGTACGGCGATTCGCCTCCAGTAACCGCTGCTGTGAGCTCGACCTCGTTTACATTACAGTTCAGCTCGCCCGATGTCGGTTCAACACCCACACTCGGCGAACCGACACTGGTCACTGTAACTTCATTCGACGTCCCGGTACAGCCGTTTGCATCGGTCACCACGACCTTGTAGCTACCTGCTTCTGTCGTTGTGTAGCTCGAATCGGTCGCTTCTGTTATCGGACTGTCGTCCTTGTACCACTGGTACGAGTACGGCTCTTCGCCTCCAGTAACCGTTGCTGTGAGCTCGATGCTGTTTACATTACAGTTCAATTCGCCCGATGCCGGACTGACACTCACACTCGGCGAACCGACACTGGTCACCTCTACTTCATTCGACTCTGCGGTACAACCGTTGTTATCGGTCACCTCGACCTTGTAGATACCTGCTCCTGTCGCTGTGTAGCTCGAATAGGTCGCTTCTGTTATCGGACTGTCGTCCTTGTACCACTGGTACGAGTACGGCTCTTCGCCTCCAGTAACCGCTGCTGTGAGCTCGACCTCGTTTACATTACAGTTCAGCTCGCCCGATGTCGGTTCAACACCCACACTCGGCGAACCGACACTGGTCACTGTAACTTCATTCGACGTCCCGGTACAGCCGTTTGCATCGGTCACCTCGACCTTGTAGATACCTGCTTCTGTCGCTGTGTAGCTCGAAACGGTCGCTCCATTTATCGGACTGTCGCCCTTGTACCACTGGTACGAGTACGGCCCTTTACCACCCGTAACGGTTGCTGTGAGATCGACGCTCTCGACACTGCAGTTCAGCTCGCCCGATGTCGGACTAACTGAAACTGTGAGAGGTGTGCAGACAACATTGACCACACAGTCATCTACGGCACTAATAGTGAATCCTATGGGCGTTTTGCCTGTCGCTGTTGCAATATTCTTCAACAACGGATAATCTGATGGCGTGACCGTATGTGTCGATGTACCTTCTGCTGTTTCGCCTGGCTCAAGTGTCGTCTTATCAAGCGTTATAGTGCCATACTTGTCGTCCGTGAGACTCACATCTGTTAATTTGACATCTCCTGTGTTCTGGACCTGATAACAGTAGGTCACCGTAGCGCCTATACCAGCAGTAACTGGATCCGTGCCAGGACATGTACCATCAAGAGATGCTGTCTTCACAACACCTATAGCTGGTCTTTTTAGAAGAACCCTGCCAACAAGATACGCTTCGTTTTTCTTTTTCTCCTGAGTTATAAAATCAGATACAGGTGTTCCACCCGGACATTGATTTACAAATCCCGCTATCTGAACGATATACTCCTCACCATTGATGAAAAATGACTGGGATGAGAGTGTATTTGACCAGGACACTTTGTCAGGGCATGGTGTTTCGCATGGTTTATACGCACATCTTTCACATGTGCCGCTGTTGGGCGTCTCATCAATTGTCAGATCGTAATAAAAATCAGCCGTGATGGACGGATTGGAAAAATGAAGTGTTATCTTTAATTTAGCTCCCGATGCCGCAGTTCCAGAATAAACAGGGTAATTGAAGTGCGTGAGCTTACCTAAACAAAAGTCCTTGCCAGTTTCTATATTCTGACTTGATGTGACTCCATCAAAACGTAGCCCGCTTTTATACGTTTCTGCAGGTGTTCCCCACCTCACCTCATTTGTATTCACTCCTGTTATACCACTTCCGCCAGTGACACTGGTCCATACACCAGAGGAACTGTCTAACGTAAGTGCTGAAACATTATTTGCAGCTACGATCACTATGATCAAAAGCATCAAAAATATTTTTGTTATTGCAGTGCGCACAAATCCCACTCTATTGTAAATCATGTTCCTCCCTCTGGTTGCCCGAAAGCTGGTAAATACATTATTTATGTATTTTATTCCCCCTTTAATCACAAGCTATACAGAACCACATATCTTCTAACACACTGCCGCAAATTTTTTGGTGTCAATTTGCCTGCCCCACCAGATCTATAAATATATCACAAACATCGCAATAAATACTTATCGTATCAGCATCCCGCTGAGAACAACCACGAACAGCCCCAGCAGGAACCATCCGAGTATCCCCTCGATCATGCTGACGTGCTTGTATATGCCGACAGGATAGAGCGAGGCTGGTGACTGGGCGGTGAACGACATCGCGCTGAAGAATATCGAGTCTGAGAACGGTATGCGCCTCTCCGTCGATCGCACAGGCCTGCTCTCAGAGACGCTATCAGAATCACCCTCGTGGGCCTCTGGATTCTTCTCCTGCTCTCCATCCACCTCCTCATCCGATAGGTTCTCCCAGGCGATCTCCCTTATCCCGTTGCCGATCCAGTACACCAAACCGAAGAGGAGGATCATGAACATCGACCAGAATATGGTGTAGCTCGGCTTCACGCCGTAACCGCAGGAGAGCCATGAGATCACATCGATCATCTTCTCCAATCCCCACGGCTCAGACGACTGGCTTATCCTCCTGTACTGATAATAACAGTCGTTCGCGTCATCCCTCCACTCCATGTTCTTGTAGTTCTTCACAAGTGCCAGATAGGCGGCGCTGTCGTAGACGAGATGATCTTTTATAAGAGACCAGCGGGCGAGCATTCTATTGAAGTCGGCCTCGTTCAAGTATATCTTAGATGAATCTGAGAAGCTGGCGTTCTCAAGCTGCATCGAGTATATGCGCGAGCTCGTGAGCACAAGATCCCCACCAAATGTCGTGTTCACAAACCTCGTGTTGTCCTCGAGCTTTGCGAGCCCGAAGAATGCGACTGATCTGAAGTCAGCGCTGGAGAAGTCAGAGAACCCCTGGAATACCGCGAGGCCGAAGACAGCAGATTTCGAGAACCGGGCCGCGCTGAATGTGACATCGTGGGAGAACCTTGAACCCATGAAGACAGCGTTCTCATCGAACCTCACGCTCATGAAGTTGGCCGTTCCGGAGAACTCGCTGTTCGCAAAGCTCGCCTCTCCGTGAAAGACGGAGCGCCAGAATGAGACGAGCTGGTAAAACCGGGCGAACTCGAAGCTCGCACTTCTGAGAAAATGAACCCTCTCGAAGCTCGTATCGTCCATGAACTGGGCGTTCGAGAAGTCCGCGTGGTTCCAGAACGCTGCCCCCTCAAAACTCCCCACCTTGGAGAACTGGGCGTAGCTCATGCTCAACGGCCCGTGAAAATTCGTCCCGACGAAGTTCGCGACCCCTCCGAATTTTGTCAGGGTAAACTCAGCAACCCTGAGGAGATGCGCATCCGCAAACGAGACGTCAGAGCGGAAGCTTGCACCCCTCGCCACCACATCCCCTGAGAAGACCGTGCCGCTGAGGTTCAGCGGGCCCATGAACTCAACACCGTTGATCCTCAGCGAGCCATTGATCGTTGAGTTCACTATCTTTATTGGAGAGACCACGGGCTTTTCCAGCCTGGTGATGTTGATATCCCCTGAGATGAAGACGTTATCGTAGACCACAGGCTCCCCGGCGCGGATCTTCCCCACGATCTCAGCCGCAGAGACGATCCTGCAGACGCCCTCGCTCGCGTTGCAGCCGATATCCTGGGCAGAGACGATTGAGAGCAGCAGCATGCTCATGAACAGCGCACAGCCAGCGACAGCCCGTATCTGAACCACGCTCCTGCTGTTCCTGAGATCTGCCTGGATATAGGCTTTATCCAGTGCGGTCTGCGATTTGACTTCCCCCTCCAGGAAAGGCGGGGCTTCCCCGGATCTCGACAACATGCCAATTACTATATAATCCATCAACACATTGTATCTCTCATGAGCAGATTCAAGAGAAGGGACAGAAACCTGATACTCCTGATACTGGCTGTGATACTCGTGATGGTGCTCTGGGGCCCGCTGATGTGGCTGGCGAAGCTCGCGGTCTTTGTGATAGCTGTTTACGTCGTCTACCAGCTCCTCAGAGAGAACCTTTGACAACAGCTTGTGACAGTAGAACCCGCCTCGAAATGGTCATCCTTGATGGGCTGCAGATGCTGGAAACAGGATGACCTGCCGACGTTTTGGTTGGGGGCGAGATTTTTTATATTTTGGTGGTGTGTGTATTTCAGGAAGGGTCTGGAGATGGATGGCTTGGGAGGTCACGGTGCCCCGGATGATATTTTCAGACGTCTCTTCGAGAGCCTGCCGGTGGGCGTGGCGTATCTGGATCGCGAATGCAGGGTTGTGATCGCAAACCCGTCGTTCACATCGATAACTGGACTGGATGCAGAGGAGATCAGCAGAACAGAAGATCCACCATTCGCAGATCGCGAGGCTCGTTCGCGCATACTCGATATCCTGAACTCGGGCAACAGCTCCAGCTTCGAGCACATCTGCACCAGACCTGATGGAGAGAGGGTGCATCTGAGGACGTATGTCCATCCGCTGAGCTCGGGCCCCATACGCGCGCAGATCGTAAGCATGGATATCACTGAAGGAAAAGAGAAAGAGGAGATGCTGAGAAGCTCCCAACGGACGCTGGAGAAGCTCGTTGCCGACAGGACTTCAGAGCTCAAATCGAAGAACGAGGAGCTGGAATGGCTGCTGTACACAATATCTCATGACCTGAGAGCACCACTGCTCACGATAAGCGGCTTTCTCGGATTCCTCAGAGAGGATATGCGCGCCGGAAACTCCAGAAGGGTCGAGGAAGATCTGAGAGTCATAGAGACCGCGGTGAACAACATCAACGAAATGCTGGAGGACACGTTGAAGATCAGCAGGATAGGCAGGATTCTGGCGTCGCGAGAGCGCGTGCCATTTGCAGATATCGTGAATGAGGCCCTCACCCTCACGAGGGAAAAGCTGGTGTCCAGAGGAGTTGATGTGGTGATCGATGGAGATCTTCCTGTGGTTCATGCCAACAGGCTCAGGGCTGTGGAGGTTCTCGTCAATCTGATAGACAACAGCGTGAAGTACATGGGGGATCAGAGGTCGCCACAGATACATATCGGCTGCAAAAAGAACGGAGAGACTGTGTTTTACGTCAGGGACAACGGCATGGGCATCGATCCGAAGCATCAAAGCAACGTCTTCAGGCTGTTTTACAAGATTGACAGCAGATCAGAGGGGACCGGCGCCGGCCTTGCGCTCGTCAAGAAGATAATCGAAACGCATGGCGGGCGGGTCTGGATAGAGTCGGAGCCGGGAAAGGGGTGCACGGTTCTCTTCACCCTGCCGGTCGCATCCAAGGAGGAGAACACAGATCAGAAATGAGCGCCTAGCATTCGTGCAGGGGATCGGATCCCAATATGCGGCCTGTGAGCAAGCAGCTCTGGAAGATGCTGATCTGAATTTCACAGCAGGATCGGTACATCAGAGGATGCAGCATCTCTTTTTGTGAGACTGTGGCGCTGCCCTGAGATCCCCATGGCTCAGCATCTGCTCCTGCTGGTCTCCACCCTTGATTTTATAAGATGCCTGAGCGGTCCGATCTCGCCGCGTTTCGCAGATATCGGAGCGATCCGATCCTCCCAGCGCCTCCATGGCGGCTCCATGCCGAGACGCTCCGCGATCCAGTCCAGGACCTGCTCTCTGTTCGCCATCCGATCGATCTTGTTCGCAGCCAGGATAGGATTCAGGTTCAGATCACACAGAAACTCCCACATCTCGATCTCCACAGGCACCTCGCCCCTGCTCTCCCACCTCTCCGCGATCTCCAGGAACGACGCTGCATCTGTGACCTGGACCGCTGTTATTATCCTGTCCGCGTGATCCTCGAGGTACCTCACTATGATATCCTTTACACGCTCCTGCTCCCTCCAGCTCCGGTACTTCATGAACCCGTATCCCGGCATGTCGACATACGTCAGGCTGCCGATTCTTACAGAATACGGGCGAATTGTCACCCCGGGCCTTCTTCCAATAGGGACCCGCTCCCCTGTCAGAGCTCTGAAGAGCGTTGACTTGCCAACATTCGATCTGCCAACAAGAACTATCTCGCACATGAAAACCAAAAACATCCAAAAATAAAATTAAAGTAGCGGACCCGCCGGGATTCGAACCCGGGTTTGAGGCTATCCCCGGCGACCTCCGGAGGCCTCTGTTCTATCCAGACTATACTACGAGTCCAGCTAACTTTCGAGCACTATCTCGATGTTCACATTCTTGGGAACCTGGATCCGCATGAGCTGCCTCAGGGCCCTCTCATCCGCATCCAGATCTATCAGCCGCTTGTGAACCCTCATCTCCCAGTGATCCCAGGTCGCAGAGCCCTCCCCATCAGGGCTCTTGCGGCAGGGAACCACCAGCCTCTTGGTCGGGAGCGGAATCGGGCCCGCCATGTGCACTCCAGTCCTCTGGGCGATCCCGCGCACCTGGTTGCATATGTCATCAAGCGTCGCGGGGTTCGTCCCGGAGAGCCGTATCCTCGCCTTTTGCATGCTAAGACACCGGTTTTATCTTGGAGTCACGTTCTGGCACATGCCCGCGGCGATCGTCATGCCCATATCCCTGATCGCGAACCTGCCGAGCTGCGGGATCTCCTTGACCTTCTCGATCACCATCGGCTTTGTTGGCCTGACAGAGATGATTGCAGCATCACCCGTCTTTATGAACGCCGGGTTCTGCTCCTTTACAGAGCCGGTCCTGGGATCGAGCTTGGCCTTGATCTCTGTTATCGTGCACGCCACCTGCGCGGTGTGGCAGTGGAAGACAGGCGTGTAGCCAGCGGAGATCGCGCTCGGATGCTGCAGCACCACGATCTGGGCGGTGAACTCCTTCGCCACTGTCGGCGGATTGTCGACATGGCCGCAGACATCTCCTCTCTTGATATCGTTCTTGCTGATGCCCCTGACGTTCCACCCGATGTTGTCTCCTGGGTACGCCTCGGGGATCTCCTGGTGGTGCATCTCTATGGACTTGACCTCTCCTGTGACGTGTGCGGGCTCGAATATGACCTTGTCGCCCTTCTTGAGCACGCCGGTCTCAACGCGCCCCACCGGCACAGTACCGACGCCTGAGATCGTGTACACATCCTGCACAGGTATGCGGAGCGGGAGGTTCACCGGCTTCTGCGGCTCCTTCAGCGTGTTCAGCGCATCCAGTATGGTCGGCCCTGTGTACCACTTGGTCTTATCGCTGTGCTTTACGACATTATCACCGTTGTAAGCAGACACCGGTATGAACGGGATCTCATCGACCTTGTACCCGACCATCCTCAGGAGCTTGCCGACCTCCTCTTTAACCTCCTTGAACCTCTTCTCATCGTATGGTGGCTCTGTCGCGTCCATCTTGTTTATGGCGACGATGAGCTGAGTCACGCCAAGAGTCCTTGCGAGGAAGACGTGCTCCTTCGTCTGGGCCATCACGCCATCGGGCGCAGCAACAACCAGCACCGCAGCATCGGCCTGGCTGGCGCCTGTGATCATGTTCTTAACGAAATCCCTGTGACCGGGGCAGTCGACCACCGTGAAGTAGTACTTGTCTGTATCGAAGCGCTGGTGAGCGATATCTATGGTCACACCCCTCTCGCGCTCCTCCTTCAGGCTGTCCATGACCCATGCGAACTCGAATGTCGCCTTGCCCTTCGCAGCAACTCCCTTCCTGTACTCCTCGATGGTGTGCTCATCGATGGCCCCCATCTCATACATCATCCTTCCGACAAGCGTTGACTTGCCATGGTCAACGTGTCCGATGAATGCCAGATTAAGGTGAGGCTTTGTATCTGCCATTTTATTCATCTCCTTTCAAGTGGTTTCATCCGTATTTTCTTTCTGCCTTTAAATCTTTTCCAGCGGTTCACGCCTTGAGATAGTCGCTCGGCGTCGGCATCTCAGGCTTCAATCCCTTTCTGGTCCTAATCTGCCGAACCGTATCCAGCATCAGGTTTGCCGGGATCGGCTCGAAGCCTGCAAACTCGGTGGACCAGAGCGCCCTGCCCTCCGTGGCAGATCTGATCGCGCCTGCGAATCCGAACATCTCTGCGACAGGCATCTTGGCCTTGATCGTGATCATGTCCCCCTGAGTCTCCATGCTCAGGATCACACCACGGCGTCCCTGGATCTCGGACATGGCCCCTCCCATCTGGTCCTGGGGCACCTGTATAAAGACGTTCTGCATCGGCTCCAGCAGCGTCGGGTTCGCCATGAGTATTCCGGCCTGGACCGCCTGCCTGACCGCGGGTATCACCTGAGCAGGTCCTCTGTGGACAGCATCCTCATGGAGCTTTACATCCACCAGCTTAGCCTTTATCCCCTGAACCGGCTCCCTGCAGATCGGACCTGCAGTTATCGCCTCCTCGAAGCCCTCGAGTATGAGCTCCATGGTCTCCTTGAGGTACTGGACGCCCTTTGTCATGTTCAGGAACATGTTGGTTCCAATGAAGTTCACCACGTTCCTGGCCTCCTCCTTGTCCATGCCCGCGTCGATCAGGATCTTCCTGCGCTCGACCTCCTCCATCTTCATGTTGATCTTTCCTTCCTTGAGGACCTCGATCACGCCAGGCTCCAGCGGCTCTATCTCTATGTAGAACCTGTTGTGATGGTTTGGAGACTTGCCCTCGACAGGCCCTGCCTTGCCGGTCACAGACTCCCTGTAGACCACGATCGGAGGAGATGTCTTTATCTCGACTCCCTTGTCCCTCTGGATCCTGGTAGCCACTATCTCGAGATGGAGCTCGCCCATCCCTGCCATGAGATGCTCGCCTGTCTCCTCATTGATCGTTATCTGGAGCGTCGGATCCTCTTTTGCTGTCTGACGGAGGACCTCTATGAGCTTGGGGAGATCGCGCATGTTCTTCGCCTCGACCGCGACCGTCATGACCGGCTCTGAGACGTGCTTTATGACCTCAAAAGGTGTCATGTTCGGGTCGCTTGAAACCGTTGAGCCGACAATCGCGTCTCTCAGGCCGGTGACTGCTGCGATGTTCCCTGCAGGAATCCTCTCGACCTCTATCCGCTCAACTCCCATCATGATGCCTGTCTGCTGAATCCTGTTCGTGTGGGGCACCCCTGAGATGTGAAGCTCCATGCCGCGAACAAGCGTGCCTGAGAAGAGTCGTCCGGTCGCGACTTCTCCTGCATGCGGATCCACCTTGATCTTAGTGACCATGAAGGCGACAGGCCCGTTCGGATCGCATGCCGCCATCGCCTTCCCCACAGGGCTGTTCCAGTCGCCCTTCCATATGACCCTGATCCTGTTCTTCTGGGCCTCGAGCGGGCTCGGCAGGAAGCGGATTATCATGTCGTTGACCGCAACATAGAGAGGACACTTCTGTGCCAGCTCCTTCATCCGATCCGAGCGGCAGTACTCGTAGACCTGATCGAAGCCTATGCCGGTCTTCTTCATCTGCGGAACGCTTATGGCCCAGTTGTAGAGGGCTGAGCCGAATGCCACGCTGCCGTTTGCAGCATCCAGCCTCCATCCTGCCTTGTAGTGCTCCTCGTCCATGCTCCTGATGAGCTTGTTGATGTTGTCGATGACCTTTCCAAGACGGACTGCCATCTCCTTCTTCTCAACCTTGAGCTCGTTGATCATCCTGTCAACCTTGTTCACGAACAGAACAGGACGAACACCCTCGCGAAGCGCCTGCCTCAGAACGGTCTCTGTCTGCGGCATTGCGCCCTCAACAGCATCCACAACTACGACAGCGCCATCAACAGCGCGCATCGCTCGTGTGACGTCGCCGCCGAAATCCACGTGCCCTGGAGTATCGATCATGTTGATCAGATACTCATTCCCCTCATACTCATGGACCATGGAGACGTTTGCGGCATCTATCGTTATGCCCCTCGCCTGCTCGAGAGGGTCGAAGTCCATGAAGAGCTGCTTCCCAGCGAGCTCCATGGAGATCATCCCTGCGCCTGCCAGGAGGTTGTCTGATAGCGTCGTCTTGCCATGATCTATATGCGCGACAATCCCGATGTTTCTGATCATCTCGGGCTTGTCCATCAGAGCTATCACACGCTCTGCGATCTTCTTTCTCTTGCCCATAACACGCACCACTGAACTTGTGTAAGCATTAACTCGGACCCAAAAACTTCTGATTCCACCTATATAAGCCTTAGTTAGGATCGAACATCCCAGTCGATGCTGGAATGTATCGTAAGGCAGTTATGAGGATATCCACTCCCGAGGAGACAGGCCGTCTGGATGGATGAGCGGCAGCCTCGGAAGGATCAAGATCCTGCATCGTTCGAACACCCGGGCTGGAGTTTCATCTCAGCTCACGATGAGAAGATCTTCTTGACCCTGGATACGGACGACTGGTATGAGACGACGAAGACCCTGTCCCCCGCCTCCAGGATCGTGTGCTCATCAGGGACCAGAGGAAGACCGTTTCTGAGGATCATCCCGGCAATTGCGCCTGATGGCAGCTCCTTCATGATGTGTCTGCCCGCAAGCCTGGAGTTGGCCCTGACCGCGAAATCCATCAGGATCATGCCCTCATCGCTCAGCGTTACCATCTCCTCACTTCCCATGGCAAGCCAGAGGACCGCATCTGCGGTGACCTGCCCGGGGCTCACAGCCCTGTCTATGCCGACACGCTCGAAGAGCTTCACATAGTAGCTTCTGTTCGCCCTTGAGATGATCTTCTTCGCCCCGAGCTGCCTTGAAAGAAGGGAGCTCAGAAGGTTCTTCTCATCGATCCCTGTGACCGCAAACACAACATCAGCATCCCCCACACCCTCCTCTGTCAGGAGGGAGATATCCGTACCATCCCCGTTCAGGATCATTGTATCAGACAGATACGTCGAGATCTCCCTGCACCTCTGATTGTCGATCTCGATGAGCTTGAGATCTATGCCCATCTCCTCCAGCCTCTGGGCCAGATAGAAGCCCACAAGCCCGCCACCGACTATTACTGCCTTCTCGTCCCTGGCATCCTCATGTATGCTCCGCCTGAGATCCGCGACGCTCCTCGGATCTATCAGCATGGTCACATGATCATTTGGTTTCACTGTGATATCCGGATCGCCAAGCCTGACCCTGCCGTTGCTCTTGACAGCCACGATCTTCGAGCCCCTGGGTATGTTCAGGTCCCTGAGCTGGCCGACAAGCGGCATCCCCTCGCTCACCTTGAGCTCGATCAGCTCGAGCATCCCGCCGGCAAGCCTTCTGTTCATCAGAGCAGCTGGAAACGAGATCGTGCTGGCGAGATCCTCGACCATGACAAGCTCCGGACAGACCATGTACTCTATTCCCAGCTCCCTCAGAGGTTTCACCGGCTGATCGATATAGTCCGGGTTCCTGACCCTGGCTATCGTGTGTTTGACGCCCAGCCTGCTCGCTATTATGCATGTGATTATGTTTATCTCATCGCTGCCTGTGACCGCAAGAACCAGATCCATATCCCTGACATCGAGCTCCTCGAGCAGCCTCGCATTCGCCGCGTTCCCCTCCCGTGGCTTCAGGTCCATGCCCTCAAAGCGGCTCAGTGCGGCGATGTCCCTGTCAATAACAGTCACATCGTGCTCTGCCACCATCGCCTCTGCCAGCCGGTAGCCGATCTCACCGGCGCCGGTTATGAGTACACGCATGATCCCTCATCGGATATGCTCCGGGAAAAAGATTTCTATAAGGCGCACACGACCACTGTTTTCTGTTCCATCGTGACCTGTGGAGCATAAACGGAAGGAGAAGATCTGCACAGTCATGCGCATTACAGAATCCGATTCCATAAAGCACCTTTGCGGCCGCAGGAAGATATATCTGTGCCACAGGAACGCAGACCCGGATGCGATAGGGAGCGCATTCGCTCTCAGCTGGCTTTTCGGCGGTGATATCGGGGCCGTTGGCGATCTGAGCAGGGCCGCGATTCAGCTTGCAGATTCGATAGGAATAAAGCCAATAATAGATCCGGATCTCAACTCCTACGATCTGGTGGTTCTTGTTGATACCTCAGTGAGCTCACAGATAGGCGGCGCGATGCTCCGGAGGTACGGCGTCATAGATCACCATCTCGATACAGATCTCCTGGAGAATGCTGAGTTCTACATCCAGCGTGAGGTGGATTCGACTGCTCAGATCGTGTGGGATATCATAAAGAGCTCCGGCAGGGCGTTCGAGATCCCGAGAGAGGTCGCCCTTGCCCTCCTCGCAGGCCTGGTCTCTGACACAGGGAGGTTCAGGCACGCATCAGCAGAGACATTCAGATGCGTGCATGAGATCCTGGAGGCAGGTGATGTGGATTACGGCGAGGTCATGGAGGTCCTCTCCAGAGCTCCCCTGGACTTCTCACAGCGTGTGGCGGTGCTCAAGGCCGCGACCAGAGCGAGGATCACCTGGAAGGGCGAGTGGATAATCGCATGCACAGAGGTGAGCGCATTCGAGGGCTCATCTGCCATGGCGCTACTCGACCTCGGCGCGGATATCGCATTTGCAGCCAGCAGCCACGGCGGGGTCTGCAGGGTGAGCGGGAGGGCCAGCTTCAGAGCCGCTCAGGCTGGCATCGACCTGGCAGATCTGATGAAGAGTATCGCAAGATCGCATGGCGGGAGCGGCGGCGGCCACCGGGGGGCTGCCGCGATGGAGGTGTGCTATCCTCCAGGGAGGCTGCTGGCAGAGCTGGCCGAGGCCGCGCTTGGCAGGCTGAAGGCCTGATCCGCCTGAGGTGTGACCTTCAGAGCTTCCTGTACCTCGCTGCAGCGCTCTTCAGCGCCTCGATTCCCGGCATCGGCTCGCCGGAGAGGTATGTTATGCTCGCGCCGCCGCCCATGCTCACATGTGAGAACCGCGACTCCAGGCCGAGCTTCTCGATCGCTGCAACCGTATGCCCCCCTCCAGCTATCGAATAGCCTGCTTCTGTCGCAGCCTTCAGGATCTCGGCTGTTCCGAGAACGAACCTCTCCTTCTCGGTGATGCCCGCAGGCCCGTTGAGCACCGCGACCCTCGCGGATCTCAGGATCTTCGAGAACTCAACTATCGTCTCTAGCCCGATATCTGAGATGGGGTAGTCAGGTATGTTCTCCACGCTCGCCTCAAGCCTCTCGCCATCCTTATCGACGGCGATATCCCTGGGCAGAATGACCTTTCCAGGGTGCTCGTTCAGTATCTTCTGAGCGATCTCGACCTGATCCAGGTAACCCTGGCTCTCCACAAACCTGCGGTTTGTCTCGCCCACATTCACCCCAGCTGCCATCAGGAATACAACCGAGACGAGCCCCAGAGCGAGAACAGAATCCGCACCGCGCCTGAGTACGTTCTGGGCGACCTTTATCGAGTCGTCGACCTTCGCGCCGCCAAGTGCGAAGACACACGGATGCTCGCTGGCCTTCAGACCCTTATCAAGCGCCTGGATCTCTTTATCCATGAGCATGCCTGCTGCGCTCGGCAGGACCTCTGTGAAGCCTACAACAGATAGATGAGATCTGTGCGATACAGCAAAAGCGTCATTTATGAATGCATCGAATAGCGGGGCGAGCTTCTGCACCATATGGCTCTTAGCATGATCTGCAGGGCTCCTCGAGATGCTCTCCTCCGCATAGAATCTGGTGTTCTCCAGCAGCAGCACCTCTCCTGACTCGAGGGAGCGTATCGCGTTCCTGGCGGTGCTGCCGAAGATATCATCGATGTATGTCACATCCTTTCTCAGGAGCCTGGACAGCTGCCTCGCATGCGGCTCCATGGTGGAGAAGTCCTTCTTGCCAGGCCTGGACTGGTGGGCCATCAGAACGACCTTTGAGTTCTCCAGAGCCCTCAACGTCTCCAGATGGCTCCTGAACCTCTTATCGTCCAGAATCTTTCCCGTGGGGTCCATGGGGGAGTTGATGTCAACTCTCACCAGCACCCGTTTGTCCTCAAGTATGAGATCGTCCATGGTGAGGTAATCCTTCACGCAATCCCTCCAGGTGGTAGGAGTGGTTGATAAATCTGATATTATAACTTTGCCTGCAGGATCTTTAGATGGATCGTACACATGCTGCCCGAACAGTTAAGGGATGCAGTATCAAAATAACCAGACGTGCTGGGTTGCAGCACTTGAAAAATCGAGTGCATCAGCGATTTTCTCACTGCCTGAAGGCTAGAGTTTGCGCCCTGCTGCGCTCGCATCTGAGCCGCTGGAATCCATGATAATGGGCTGTGCGAGAAGAACCAAATAGTAGCGGGGAGTAGATTTGAACTACTGATCTACGGGTTATGAGCCCGTCGGGATTTCCTGGCTACCCCACCCCGCTTCTGTGGGATACAAGCTAGAGAACGCAGATCCGGTATAAAACCCTTTTGCAGGACCCGCGCGACGGATCGCGCTTGAGTGCCAGGATCTTAAATGAAGAGACGAGGGGATCAGAGATCCCATCGCTCAGCTCATCACTTTCTGCGCATCATCTCCTGCACGCTGGCCAGCCTCTCGCGCGCAGCCATCACCTTCTCCTGAGTCGTCATGGGCTTCGGCTCCTCCATCTGTGGGGGCAGCTGTGGCAGAGTCTGTGTCACATTTGTGGTTTCATTCACCCCGGCTGCTGAAGGTGCGGTCTCAGCCGGCATTTCCGCCGGAGCTTCAGCAGGCATCCTCATCTGTATCTCGATCAGGCTTGTGTCAAGGGGTATCTGGATCGCGTGATCGGTTGCGAAGTCGTACTCGAGAAGAACAGGCCTGCTCCTGGGTGAGATGCTCGCAAATGTTATCTCGCGTTTCATTATGCTCTTCGGTGGTATGATCACCGGAGAGAACGTGACATCGGCGAAGTACCTCCAGCCCCACTGATCGACCAGCGTGAAGTTCTCAGGGCTCATTATTATCTCGCCCTCGGTAGCGTTGTTTGAGAGGCTTATCTCCATTGATATCGTCTGGCTTGTGTTTGAGAGAAGCCAGTCTGTTATACTGTAAAACCTGAAGTTTGCAACCCCATTGGTGTACTTGACAGGCCTGTCCCACGCGATGGAGAACGGATTGCTTCCCTCAGGGATCACGTTCAGGTACGATGGATCCGAGGTTCTGGGAAGCATGAATACCAGGGCGAACCTTCCCGGCTGCAGAGCCCTTGAGCGGCTGAGGTCCACAGGATATGTGTTGTTGTTCTGATCCACAACCTCGAATGTCGCATTGATCCCTCTGGTCATCCCGACATCGAGAAACAGAGCACTTGTGTTTGTATCGTAATGGCTCTTGTACCCATCAAAGACAACGCATGTGACAGCGCCATTGCTCCCCTGAAAAGGATACGCATGTGATGCTGAGATCAATCCCAGGATGAGGACCAATGGCCAGACCGATCCGATCGCGTTCATAAAACCACCTACCTTCCAACCCTTACGGATGTCACGTTCTTGCTCCCGAGGGCAGCGCTGCTCCTGGACCCAATGCCGCTGAGAGCCTCTTCCACCATGGATCTTATCGTATAATTGCCTGACGCGCTGCTGATGCTGCTCCCATCACCGACCTGCACCGTGATGTTGTGATCGCCAGCCCCCACACCCACGGTGCTCCATGTGAACCTGCCGGACGGCGACCAGTCTGTGGCGGGCGAGCCGTCCACCAGGAACCTGTAAAGCAGAGGAGCACCCTCCGGGTCGTGCGCAACCGCGGTCCATATCACAGATATGCCGGCGTGCTGCGGGCTGCTCAGATCTGGCGTGAGGCTTTCGATCACAGGCGGCTGGTTCACGACCCTCTTTGACTCCACCGTGAACCCGGATGTGATGCTCTGGCCGTTCTCGTGAGACTCATCTCTCACAACCGCTGTGATGCTGTGCCTTCCCACCTCTGAGACACTCAATGTCCAGCGGCCTGTGCCTGACCAGTCGCTCACAGCCACGCCATCGACAAAGAACCTGTACAGCAGCGGATCGCCCTCAGGATCCCTCGCCTTCACGGTCCATATCACCTCATCCCCGGGCTCGTAGGGTCCGGCCCTGTCAGAGGTGAGGGATATCACTTCAGGTGGTCGATTCTCAGGGGTCAGTATGAACTTCGATGTCTGAGCAGAATCAAAGCCCGTGGAGCCAGCATGCTGTCCATCCCTGACCCACACTCCAACCATGTACTCCCCGGGGGACAAACCGGATGTGTTCCATCTCCAGATGCCTGATGGAGACCAGTCGGAGACTGCCTTTCCGTTCAGCGAGAACCTGTACAGCAGCGTGTCGTTGTCAGGATCATCCGCTGAGGCTGTCCATGTTATCATCGAGCCCACAGGCTGCGGGCTTTCTGGAGAGGATGAGATCTTCAGCCCAGCTGGCGGCCTGTTGGGGGCGCTGAGCTCGAAGCCCTTTTCCTTTGCATCATCATGATCTGCGTGCATGCCATCTCTCACATGAACACTGAATGTGTGATTGCCAGGCCGGAGCCGAGATGTATCGAGCTCGAAGACCGCGGATGATGACCACTCGCTCACAGCCACACCATCGACAAAGAACCTGTACAGGATCGGATCGTTATCTGGATCCTCTGCCAGGACGCTCCAGGTGATCCTCGAGCCCACAGGCTGCGGGCTCTCCCTGTCCGGCAGGAGGCTCAGCGCCCTGGGTGGAGAGTTCTTCTTTTCCAAGGAGAAGACCGCGTCCTTCCTCTCGTGATCCTCGTGCTCATCTCTTGCCAGAACGCTCACCCTGTGCTCCCCCTCGCTGTATCCGCTCGTGTTCCATACAAACCAAGGTTTCACAGACCAGTCACTCACCACGACGCCATCGACCAGGAACCTGTACAGGATGGTATCGTTATCAGGATCATCTGCTGAGGCTGTCCATGTTATCGTCGAGCCCACAGGCTGGGGGCTCTCCCTGTCAGGCACCAGTCCGGTGATCCTCGGAGGGTTGTTAGCCTCAACGACCTCCATGACCTTCTCCAGAGAATCGTCATTTTCAGCTGAATGGAGTCCGTCCCTCACGTCAACACGGACCGTATGATTCCCCGGAGCGAGACCTGATGTGTTCATGACAAACAAGCCGGATCCCGACCAACCTACAGCAGGAAGGCCGTCAACATAGAACCGGTACAGCAGCGTGTCGTTCTCCGCGTCCGACGCAACGGCAGACCATCTGATCTGTACACCCTGTGGCTGCGGCCCCTCAGGATCTGATACCAGTGCTCTGAGCTCCGGCGGCAGGTTCACCGGAAGGAGCGTGTACAGCGACCATGCCGTATCCTCGCAGTCTGTGCTGTTCGAACCCCTCACACACGCGCTCACGTTGTATTCTCCAGCTGGGATTCCCGCTGTGTACCATGTCCAGCTCGAGCTGCTGCTCCAGCCGGTGATCGGCCTGCCGTTCAAAAAGAACCTGTAGCTAAGGCCATCCGCACTCCCTGAAGTCCGGACGGTCCAGACAACCGTGGTCCCGACCTTCTGGGGACTCTCCTTATCCGGCCCAAAGCTCTCGATCTCGGGGGCCAGGCTCGGAGGAACGATCCCCTGAGATGCATTCTCCGGCGCGCTCATGCTCCTCTCAGATGGCGGAGCCAACTGACCTGCACTCCTATTCTCGAGATCTGGTGAGGCTGTGGATGCATTCGTTGCTGCCTCCCTGACAGCATCGTGCGATTCTTCTTTCGTCTGATTCCGGCTGGCGGAAGCGTTCATCAAAGCATCAATGACGAAAGCAGGGGGCAGCGTGATGTTCGAGAGAGCGGTTGCGTTTTCGTCAGACCTTGCTGTGGCTGATAGATTGCCGGCCGTATCCGAAGGCGTCCTGCTCTCGTTCTGCGGCCTTTCAGAACCAGCGCTCTTCTTCGCCTCATTCAATCCTCCTGATGAGGAAGTGGAGACCGAGCCGCTGGACGATTCAGAGCCACCGGATCCCGAGGACGCCCTACGCGTGGCGGCCGGTGATGTGCTGCGAAGAGATGCGCTCTGGGAGATGTTCTTCGAGCCGTCCGTGATATTCGACGTCATGTTCACGGGCTGCGCTTCCCCGCCTGCAGAGAGGTTATCAGGCGGCTTTTCTGTGATGTAATCGCTGATCCGCAGGGTCTTCTGGTAATCCTTTAACACCTCGCCATCCCTGTAGAGAAGAATTCTGAGCGCACAGAGATCGCCTGCGTCTTCGGGTATGCTCCACTCCAGCGTGTCCTCGTATGCGCTCCCATCAGACAGGTGTGCGTACCTCTGGGCCGTCCTCCCTCCATTCACCTCAACAGCGATCGTGTAGTTCGCAGCCACCCCCTCATGGTTTATGACACCAACTGTCGCTGTCGCGCGCCCATCGCTCTTCATGCTCAGACCGGTCACGTAGAACTCCGTGAAACCCTCATGCTTCTCGCTCTTCACCGTCAAGTAGCCGAAAGATATGCCAGCGATGATCAGAAGAAGAACGATCGCGGGGACGATGCTCTGCGGGATATTACTTCGATTGCTCCTGAGACCGTACCTGTGGGTTTGGAGAGAGAACCGTCTCCTCCTCGGTACCGCCCCCCTGCGAACATGCGCAAGAAACGCGAGAATCAAAACCAGTATGCCAACAATCAGCGCAGGAAGTTCCCGCAAGCCCAGTGCGAGCTCCGCCAGCGATGCTGTCAGGGAGAGGGCGATGCTGAGTGTTATTCTCTCCGGAAGAGATCCAAATGGCTCGTTCTCGGGAAGCACCGCTGATATGAGTGCATAGAGAAGAAGCGCCTGAAGCGCAAACGCGATCACCCCATCTCCCGCAGGGACGCTCATGCCGATGGCTGTCGTGATCAGAGCCAGAGCGGCCACCACAATGAGATCCAAAGGCAGTGCCTCGCCTCTCAGCCGGATTTTACTCGCCACCCTTTAAGCCTGTTGGATCTCTATCTTCCCATTTTATGTGTTAAAGCTTTCTCTGAGGAGATGCAGGGCCCAGCTCATGACCAGCATTGAGACTCGCCCTGATATTCACGGAGCAGTGACTTTCAGGCAGGATCCGACACACTGTTTCCATTATCAAATCATGTCTGATCCGCGGTACGTACCATTCATCAGTAACATACTTAAGCACAGAAAGAGATGGTTTCAAATGTGAGCTGGCTCCTTCTCGCCCTCTCTGGGACAGTATCGTTTACTCTTGCCGGACTGCTGGACAAGCTCATACTGGACCGGTACATGCAGGAGCCGAAGGTCTATCTGCTCTGCCAGGTGCTGGCCCAGCAGCTCTTCGCACTGGCTGCATTCGCGTTTATAAGACCTGCATTTGTGTTTCCTGATTCGCTTTTCGCCGTGGCTCTCGGCAGCCTCCAGGTCCTGCCGACGGTCTATTTTCTCAGGGCGATCAAGGAGGATGAGCTCTCGAGGGTGACATCGCTCGAGTACTTCTACGTGGTTCTCGTATTCTTCCTCTCTGCATCGCTCCTTGAGGAGAGCCTTCCTGCGAGGAACTACGCTGGAGCAGCGCTCATACTTCTGAGCTCTCTAATCGTAGCATACAGTCCGGCTTCGCTCACCACCCCGGCTCTGAAGCACATCCTCCCGTACTGGGTGATGAACACGATCTACTATCTCGCAATGAAGTGCCTTCTCTGCTCGATGGGAGAATGGGATATGTACATATGGTCTGCGTTCGGAAATCTCATAGCTGTGATGCCATTTCTGAGATCAGGGGGAGCATCGGGTCTTTGCCTGGTGCTCTCAAGCGCGCGCGCCCTGTGCTCCGTCTTTGTGGAGGAGACATTCCAGTTTCTCGGGATGATCCTCTTCATATTTGCATACGCCAGGGGGCCGCTCGCGCTTGTGAATGGCATTGGCGCGCTCCAGCCGATGATGACATTCATATCCATACTGGTAATCAGGTCCATGTATTCGGGAATAATCGAGGAGGACACATGCAGAGGGGCTGTGATGAGGAAGTTCTCCGCAGTCTCCATGGTGGCGCTGGGAATATACTTGATATGCTGATAAACCCGCCATCAGCCGGCCCGGCGGAAGCATGCGATGGAAAAGAGACCCAGCGAAATGCTGCCAAAATCAAGATCTCCGGTATTTCGGGGGATCAGCCATCTGTTTTAGAGAAGCTGGCTGAGGTGATGGAGGGCATCGACATACCAGAAAAGCGTCAGGATCCCGGCTGCCATCATTGGAATGAAGACCTTCGCCATCTCCATTCCGAACTCCCTGCTGCCCATGACGAATGCGATCGACAGCTTTAGCGCTGTATTCGTTATCGCTGCGAGCATTATGGCGATGACCGCGGTCTCGCTGCTGATGCTCCCTGATGCAAGCGTCGCCATTGCAAGAACAACAGCATCGACATCCGCCAGCCCGGAGATCACACCTGCCGCGTAGCTTCCGGTATCCCCCAGAGAGATGGATGCGAGCTTTGTGACAAAGAGTATGAAGGCGAAGAGCGCACCGAACTTCAGCGCAGGAATCAATCTGAAGGGATCCTTGTGCGCCACACGGCTCTCGATCGGTGCAGCATTCTTTCTGAGAGCATACGCCAGAACCACGCCGACTCCCGCCATTGCTGCAAGCTGGGCTGAGAGTGGCAGGAGCAGTTCCATATTGACAAGCATCACTATCAGAAGTATTCGCGGGAACATCGTGCAGCTTGCCAGGGTTGTGGCGAAGACAGCAGATGCCAGCGACTGGCTTCTCGCCCTCACCTCTGATGCCATGCTCATTGTGACCGCGGTGCTGGAGACTATACCCCCAAGGATTCCCGTGAGCGTGAGCCCCCGATCATCTCCAAGCACTCTTATGAGAATGTAGCCCACATAACTTATCAGGCTCACAAGAACGACCATCATCCATATCCTTCTCGGGTTCAGAACCTCAAGGGGATCCAGCGCCCGGTCGGGCAGAAGTGGGAGTATCACAAGCGCCACAAGCCCCATCTTGAGCGTGTCGAGAAGCTCTGTATCGCTGATCGCCTCGACGTATCTGTGGGCTGTCTTTCTCGTGGCCAGCGTCCACGTGACGAGAATCGAGAGGGCAACCGCCAGAAGCATTCTCTCCTCGAAGCAGCAGAGCGCTCCAAGGAGAAATGTGACCGCAGCAGCGACAGCGGATGTGAAATCGAGCCATCCCATGATCCTGGAGGCTGTGGCATACCCAATTCCCACGAATATCAGAAAGCCGGCATATGCAGCCACAATAAACAGATCGCCAAAGATCTCCGAGAGGCTGGCCGCAAGAGCACCCAGAAGCGCTATGAGCACGAACGTCCGGAGGCCGGCCACGCCCCTGGTCTTGTCCTCTACGATTCTTTTCTGGCGCTCGATTCCTATCAGCGCTCCGATGATCATGGCCATTACGAAGGGGTAGAGGTCTGCGAACTCCATTGGATCCCAGCCATGGCTCCGTCCGTTATACAATTTCCGGTCAGATATTTGATCGCTGCGACCGCATGAACGCTCCAGTGTGAAGATGCGTGAATAAGCACATGCTTCCTGCATGCATTCGCTGTTTTTGTCAGATGATCCTGGCGTACCCGCTCGCAACCATTATTACCCCATGCGCCAGAGCATCCAGCATGATAGACCTCCATACGCACACGGTCTTCAGCGATGGTGAGCTCATTCCAGCCGAGCTTCTCAGACGTGCTGAGGTGATCGGGTACACGGCCATAGCGATAACGGATCACGTCGACTTCACGAACGTGGAGCATATCGTCGGAAGCATGCTTAAAGTGAAGGAGATGGAGGATGCGTACTCCCTCAAGGTGATTCCTGGGGTCGAGATAACCCATGTTCCACCTGGAAAGATAGAGAGGCTCGTGCTTCTCTCGAGAGCACTGGGCGCGGAGATCGTGGTGGTTCACGGGGAGACTCCAGTAGAGCCGGTTGCGCCTGGAACCAACAGAGCTGCAATAGAGGCCGGCGTCGATCTGCTCGCGCACCCGGGTTTCCTCACCCTGGAGGAGGCTGAGCTCGCCCGCGAGAACGATGTTGTGCTGGAGATAACATCCAGGCTGGGGCACAACATCACAAACGGGCATGTTGTGCGCGTTGCAAAGAAAGCGGGCGCAAAGATGGCCGTGAACACTGACACACACGATCCCGAAGACCTGATCACATCAAAGAGAGCGGTGGAGATAGCTATCGGCGCCGGACTGACACGTGATGAGGCCGTGGAACTGTTGAGAGACCACCCGCTGGCCTCACAGCTGGGGCTTGAGCGCTCAGGCATCTGATGAATTCCTGGCGCTTCATGTCAGCGCTGCCTCAGTCGCTCTATGGTCTCCCTGACCGCCTTCTGGACTATCGGGCTCTCATCGCTTATGCTTTCCAGGTGGTTGATCACCTTCGGGTCGCCTATAAGCCCCAGCGCTCTTGTCACATGATACCTGACCTTCCAGCTTGTATCTTTCAGCATGGGAAGCAGCGGCTCGACAGCCCTCGGATCGCCGATGCTGCCGAGAGCGCATGCTGCGTTCAGCCTCACATCCTGGCTCCTGTCATTGAGCACCCCTATGAGCGCCTCCACCGCCCTGGGATCGCCTATGCTCCCGAGGGCCCAGGCAGCGTTCCATCTCACAAGGGCGTTCGCATCGGTCAGTGCTCTGCTAAGCGGCTCCACCGCCCTGGCGTCTTTGATCTTCCCCAGAGCCTCCGCGGCCTCCGATCTCACGCTCGCATCCACATCGAGAAGCGCATCGATCAGTGGCCCCACCGCTTTCGGGTCGCCGATCTTACCGAGCGCCTCCGCGGCCCGCGCCCGGACTGTGGAGCTGTCGTCCTTAAGATTTTTTATAAACGTATCAACCTTCTCAGCATCAGCTCTCAGCGGCATGATGACACCCCAGATCAGCTTTCAGTTGATGTATTTAAGAGAATCTGCAGGTCGCGGTCTCTCAGATGAGCGCATGCTCCGAGGCATACTTTTAAAAGCCACGGCCAGTTACTTGCAACCATGAGATCTGTTATTATCATGATTGCACTTCTCCCGTGCTGCAGCGCAGCAGGTGTGCTTCTGAACGAGGTGGAGCTCGGCCCGCCGGAGGGGTCGAGCGAGTGGGTTGAGCTCTACAATCCGGGAAATGAGAGCGTCGTGATCGGCGGATGGTGCGTGCGGATAATAGATGAAAGCTGGATTGGCGAGATCCGTCTGCCGGATAACGCCGTGATCGAGCCGCACGGCTTCTATGTCGCACTGGGCAGGAAGGAGTGGATGCACAACAGCAGCGGCGTGGTTCAGCTCATCGATGATACCGGCAATGTCGTGGATGAGTCATCTCTGAGAAGAGACACGCTCGCGAACGAGATGACATGGGGGAGGTATCCTGATGGGCGCGACACAGACACAGCAGGCGACTGGGGATACATGATGGGCACGATGGGCGCGCCAAACACGATATCAGTCAAAGCATAGCCCAAGATTCGTCCTGAAGACGATGCCCTCGCTGAGATCTGAACGCAGGTATCAGGCCAGAGCTGTGAATATCAACTGATCGGACACAAGATGGTGCCTTCGCGGTGAGGGCTGACGTATCGTCTTTGCTCTTATGTGCTTAGCAACCCGGATGCTGTGCAGGCGGTTGCTGGAAGCGCTCATTTTAGGAGAACATAGCAAGGCCAATTTATCGGATAGAGGCAAGAAATATATTAATATAATATGAATATATGAAAATATGGATGCGCTTCAAACTGCTGCGTCTCGCCCATCAGCAAGCTAAATGGCATGCGATTCGCCATGGATAATTGAATTAAATTATGTAATTATTTTGTTATATAATTTAACTATTTTGTAGAGGATTCCTATTAACCGCCTGTTCGGGGATCTGCAAATGCTGATGCATGCGTTTATCAAAGAAGCTTCGCTCTTGTCCATCTGACGACGCTCGAGAAGAGGCACTTATTCCGCTACGTGTTCGTGGCAATGAATGTTTTCAGCGACCACATTGAATGCTCTACAAGTTGCTATGCACGTAAGAGCGAGAAGCTTTATACCAGAGAGATGGATTTTGGGAATCCTATTGTCCATATGTAACTTGCTCACAAGTACATTGGTCTGGCTATGCGCTCCTGGCGAGTGCGTGCCTCCAGAAGCCAGCTTGCACGAGCCCCAAGCTGCTAAGCACGCGATAATGAATCACTTGCAGCATATGAAATGATAATCGAGCTGAGATATGGAAATGTTTCCTACCTGGGTGTGGAAGGGCAAGGGTGATGATCTCAAGGCGCTGGGCCGCCAGGCGGAAGCAGATACTGTTTACGTCAGGGCAAGGGAACTAGGGTATCTGGTATGACATGAGTTAAAGGCGACCGCCTCCCGTCCTGAAGGACGGGGCTTCCTGCTTCGTGGATCTGGCCATTTGACAGCACACTAAAAGCGCTTGATGATTCGAGGATAAGAGACATTTCGATCAAGCATTTTGGGTCATGGGGACGCTTTCATCCTTTGGGACACCTCTACTGTCGCATGCGGGGTTTACAGCTGCCACACAGCCTCCAAGTTGCCAAACACATAAGAGCGAACCGTTAATGCGAAATACGGGTTCGTGCCAAACCACTAAGCGGTCGACTTATGAAAGAATGCTACGTTCATGGCTACTCAGATCGTGAGGCTGAGCGGCTATCAGACCAGGCCGCAACACTCGCACATCTGCTCCACTTCGATACATCATATCAGGGAGGGCGTCTGGTCCTTGAGGCCGGCTGCGGTACCGGCTCGCAATCCAGGATCCTTGCCGCATCCAGCCCGCATGCTGTAATAATCTCGCTGGACATATCCAGGAGTTCCCTTCTGAGAGCAGGAGCTGAGCTGAAGAGCCTCAATGCTGCAAACATCAGGCTGCTCCAAGCAGATGTATTTCGCTTGCCGTTCGATGATGAGACATTTGATGACATCTTCCTCTGCTTCCTTTTAGAGCACCTCAAGGAGCCAGATGTGGCGCTTGCAGAGCTGTACAGAGTTCTCAAGAAGGGCGGCACTATAACCGTGATCGAAGGCGATCACGGATCCTGCTACTTTTATCCAGAGACCCCGGAGGCACTCAGGGTATGGCGCTGTCTCATCGATGTACAGGCATCAATCGGCTGCAACTCACTCATAGGCCGGCAACTATATCCGCTGATCAAGGCAGCAGGCTTTACCGGCATATACGTATCCCCGCGGATGGTATATAGCGATGAGACGCACCCCGAGATGATGGAGGGATTTGTCAGAAGGACCATCATACCGATGGTCGAAGGTGTGAGGGACCAGGCGATCTCAGCTGGCATGGTAAATAGAGAGTCGTGGGATAGAGGGATTGCTGGCCTCTATCGCACAGCAGAGCCTCCTTCCGGAACCTTCTGCTACACCTTCTTCAAGGCAAGAGCAATAAAGTAAGAAGAGCGCTCGCTCAAAAGGAAGAGGCTCGCCAGTTATGTGTTAATGGCCACGTATTTGCTAAATATCGTGAGCTTACTTGAGTCGCTCTTATCCATCTGACGACTTGCCCAAAAAGGCACTGGTCCTGCTACGCATTCGTTTCGACTTATATTCGACTGCGTCGAAGAGTTTCGACGTAGTCGATGGCATGGCAGACGAATGAATGCTTACAGCAGCCGCACCAAACAGCCTCCAAGTTGCTGAATGCATAAGAGCGAATGTTTATTTTTTATCATAGCTTCTCGAGGTGGTGTTAGTGTTATTCGGACAGGTCCGAGCACACAGAGGTGTCCGAATAAGGAAGAAGTGCTCATAACAATCAGCATCCTCAAGCCTCGAATATCTGGCTCCGGAACTCTTATTCGGACAGGTCCGAGCACACGACCAAAAGTTTTTTATCATTGATTAGCATAATTATTTATTATGAAATGTAGAACGTTGGTTATGGGTTTGGTTATGTGTCTTTTGTTTGTATCGTCTGCGGATAGCTTAAGCCTTGCCTTCCAGAAGATACCACTTAGTTCAGATGTTCTTGCTGTTGGCGACGATGCTGGAAGGGTTAATTATTATACCCAACCGTTTGACCTTCCAAATATGGCAACTAACACTCCCGCTCTCCTTGTGTTAATGGTTTACGATGTTGATGACAATTACAACTTCTTTACTATTAATGTACCCCAAAATGAGAGATCTATGATGAACAATGCCCATTACAGAGACGCGGGAACTTCGAGATATTTTGCAGGAAAACTTCTAGATTCTGGAGATTCTTGGGTGACGCAGATAGTCCCTATTCGGCATGGTTTGCTGAGAACCAATGGCAATATTCTTGGGGTACATACGAGGACAGATACCGGTAGTGCTAGCGGGAACACAGACGACATAAAAGTTACCAGAATGTACCTGATTTACTACGTGACCTGAAGTACCACAGGATGGACTACATTGGTCATCGGTTAAGGATTCCTATGCAACATAATACGATGAATATTTCGCTCTTATATGTGCCATGCCTTCGACTACGTCGAAACTCTTCGACGCAGTCGAATATAAGTCGAAACGAACGCATAGCAAGACCATTGCCCTCTTTGGGCAAGTCACAAGATGAATAAGAGCGATCATTAAAATTGGACCTGAGGTGAAAATATTTCCGCCAGTTCAGGTATACTAAAAAGAGGCGAGCTAATTCGAGCACTAGTGCTGGCGATCCTTCTAATTTTCGTAGCAGCTACAGCCAGTGCGGTCACAGGATTGCAGAAGGAGCAGCCGGCCTTATCACCAGTACAGTCTATTGGGGCAAGGACCGGCTACACAAACGAGTACACAAACGAGACAACTCGGGCTTTGGTTTTGTACTATACAGACGCGAAGGAGTCCCCAGGCTCTGTCTACCAAGCGGGAACGCCGCATCCGCATTACACAAGAAGGAGTGGAAACATCTACAGCTTCCTATTTCATCCAGGGGTACCTGAGAAGCTTTACTTTGTTAATGCTAACGAGAACAAAATCTATCTAACAGCCCTAACCGGCACGGGCTATTCGGCAGAGCAGGTGGTCTACACACACCCAACCTACGTAAGGGACATAGCATTCGCACTGGATGAGGCAGGTGATCCGCATCTCTACTTCAGCGAGGCCACAGGCGCTGGGGCTAACGGCATGATTTACAGGCTTGAAGGCAACGGAACAGCGACTCCATTCTATGAGGTCAGGCTTTCTGATGTGGGCGGCTCCTGGGCAGGTGACTTTGCGTTCGATACTGAGGGGAACCTGTACCTGAGTTCTGGAAACCGCATCCCCGCAAGCATATACAGGATAAGATCAGGAACCGGTGCTGTTGAGACGGTCTATACCGATAACGCAGAGCCGATCAAAGGGCTGATCGTGCAGGACGGGCACATATACTACGCAAATTGGAGAGACACAATTTATGATCTGAATCTCACAGATGGGAGAAAAACCGACATCTACACGGACCCGTACAGGACTTGGCTCTCTGACGTGGGATTCAGGCGCGCTCTGAGTGCTGATGAAGTGCCAAGAGCTGGGACATACGACAGAACAAGGCTGGGGGATTTTACGAGAACAATGACCAGAGCAGCTATCCACAGGTAGCTATCTCCCGAGTTTTCCCTACATTTTTGACCTTGCTTGTTTCTGGGCAGTGAGCTTGATTCATCTTGGCTGTCTCTCAGGAATCAGCATCCAACAGCACAAAAACTTATAAATCCTGCGGCTCTTATGTGCATAGCGACTTGCAGAGCATGCAATGTGGTCGCTGAAAGCACCCATTCATTCGAAACGAAGGCACACTATGACCCCTGCTCCTTCGGGCAAGTCAAATGGATATGAGTGATTTACAAATCCATCATGCAAAATTATAAATAAATTGGACATTACACAAAAGATCGCTGGGTATCGACACGCTACATGAGATGCATCGATACTATCCTGGAAATAGGCGTTTTCCTGGATGAATGATGGAGCGCCCCGGCGGATGGGGATCAGATAGCTCGTCTTCACTGCAGAAACTGTCTGGAGAGAGTAGTCCTGCTGAAACGCCTCGGCTGCATGCCCACAGGAGGTATCTGGTATATGGCAATATTAAAGAAATTGAGGACCTCGCTTATCATTCTGACCCTTACAATGGTATTTTTTAACGGATCTGACGCTCAGGATCTATCTGGACTTATTCCCAGTCTTCAAAACCTACCTGCACCGGACTGGATTAGAGAGGGAACGCGATTGAGCTATTACTCTGCAACAGCTAGCATCCCTTCGGCCTATGAGCGGTTTGTCCCTGACGAGGAGGGAGACTGGGTTGGGGTAAACTCTGGCAAAAGGTACAGACGAGAAGAGCTGTTTGGTGCAGCTGGTCATGGAGTGACGCAAGTTGATGTTCTATCTGCAGACGCGCGAGCCGCTGTGCTCAAGGTCAACGCCTGGCTTTACTCCAGCTACACTGGGCCGCTGGTTCCGATAAAACAGGCTGCATCTATCGGTCTTCCTGCTGGTGGTGACTGGTACATACATCCTGCTGCTCTTGCCAGTCTGAAAGATCAGCGAGGAGGTGGTGTGACAGTTCTTCGAATGCCTTATAAGATAGGAACGGTGACGTACGACGCCATACGGATCCAGCAGGAAGATGATAGGTCTACATTTGTTCGGATCTACGATCTTAGTGACGGGAAGCTTTTAGCTTCATTCAACTCAGTCATATCTGCGGACCAGAAGGTCACTACGCTCTCTGAAGCAATTCTAATTGGTATTAGGCAGATGGATCTTCCATGGTTAGGACATGATCTCCCCAGCTGGATTGGGCCGGGAGCTTCACTGAGATACGAGGGTACCAAGAGCTATGAGGCGATAAGAGCAGGCACTGTCCTGCCAGCAAGCGTTTCCATCGATATAAGTATCGATGATGCTGCAAGACGTTACTACACATACACACAGAGAGTGTCAACATATATTCCTGGATTTCCAACACAGTATAGCGAGGAGAAACTGGCTGGAGGGGTCGGCGAGCCTGGAGGTCTGGTGCTCCCACCAGCATCCCTTGCTTCTCTGCGGTCAGGGCAGATTCTGGATAGCGATCCTGTAACAGGCATCACCACAAGGGTGGTCGATACGACAAGGGATGATACCGGTCGTGATGTTGCTGTCGTAAAATCGAACAACCAAGCATACTCTGTGGAGTTCGGCTATGACATCAGGACCGGAATGTTGGTGAGCTTATCTGAGACAAAGCTTGGTGAGGAGTATAACGAATATTTAAGCGTGTCCCTGTCTTGATATTTCTGTTTAGTCCCAAAAGTCTTGACTTTATATACCCAATCCTTCTGGGTGAGAAATTGTAACATGGTAGTAAAGCTGAACGAGCGCAAGATTTGGTATATAGTTCGAGAGAAAATCAAGAACAGGAGCAACAAAAGGATAGCTGCTGAGATGAATGTGAGCGTCTCCACAGTTAAGCGTGTATGGAGGCGTTATCTGAGAACGAAGGAGCTGATATCGAACCTGTCTCAAAACATCCAGCTGCCATCGATGGATATGATCAAGCACCTGGACCCCCAATGCATGGTAGGACACCATGTCACAGCCAGTGGCCGGATGGTTTCGAGACGACTTCATCGATAAATAAGTTTAGTCGGCCGAGGAAGAAGATCGAGTCTGAGTTCATATGTCATCGGTTAAGGCCGTTTGACGCAAGAATCGATCAAATAATTTTTACAAGGGTATTATCTTGAAACATTCTTTATTCATTTGATGACTTGTCTGAAGGAGCAGGGCTCATGCTGTGCGTTCGTTTCGAATGAAGAGGTGCTTTCAGAGACCGCATTGCATGCTTTACAAGTTGCTACGCACATGAGTGTATGAATATTATTCCCGATGCATGAAACCAAAAATTACGACATCCGGAATACAATTTACTCCTTCTGAGCTCCACCGAAGGGGACGGTCGCTGAGGTAGAGTACAACCACAAGTCGAGAGGCTGGAGCTGCTCGAGGTGCAGGTCTGAGAGTTGCGAGCACATCCTCCAGGCAAGGGTCTGGTGGAGCAGGCGGAGGAATGAGCAGGAGGCGCTCTGGCGGCGCATGGACGTGCTGTACCCCGCGGAGCCAGCGCGGCCGCACGTCAGGTTCGCGCCATGCCTGGACTGAGGTGATGGGATGCTGAAGGCGGTTATCGATGCAGAAACCCTGTGGGATGCGATCGAGGCCGCATCCCACCTGGTCACGGAGGCCAGGCTCTAGCCGATGGGGGCTCGAGCTCAGGGCGATCGATCCCGCCAGCGTTGCGATGGTCTCGCTCAGGATCGACGTGTCCGCGCCCCCTCAGGAGATCGGGATCGATCTCGAGCGCCTGAGCGATCTGCTGAGCATGGCCGATCGAGGTGAGCGCGTGCGGCTTGAGCTTCTATAGGATGTTTTCACAATAAAATTAATAAATCATGTAACCCAGCTGATACATGTAATATCAAGCATATACCATATCAATTATGGTAATAATAAGTTTAAATGAAATAATAATCATAGAATTAAGTTGTATCAGGTGGTTATAATTTGGCCATTCATATGCCAATATTGATAAGAAGGTGTGATGCAGTCATCAAGATGGATCTCATCTGGCTATCCAACTACGCCATATCCTTTCTCCTCATACTCATCCTCAACTTTGTGCTTCCCAGGATGATGCCAGGCGATCCGTTGCATGCCATATATGGGGAGGAGGCGCTGATATCAATGACCCCGGAGATGGAAGCTGAGATAATAAAGAGATTCGCCCTCGACCAGCCATGGCATGCACAGCTGATCACTTACATAACAGCACTGCTCAGCGGTGATCTCGGCTACTCTTACTACTACAGAACCGGGGTCACAGATGTGATACTGGGATTCCTTCCATGGACGCTTCTACTCACAGGTCTTGCTTTCGTCATCTCCTCATCTGCCGGAGTTATTCTGGGAATAGAGTCCGGCTACAGAAGGGGCTCAAAGCTGGATGGTTGCATGCTTTCAGGAATGATGTTTCTGGGAGGCATGCCCGACTTCTTCATTGGAATTGTTCTTCTACTGCTCTTCGGTGTGACTCTCGGGTGGGCCCCTCTGGGAGGGGCAGTGAGCCCGTACGCCGGGCATGAGGGAATTGATCTGGTTCTGGATATAGCGCACCATCTCGTTCTCCCCCTGATCTCCCTTGTGCTCGTTCAGATCGCACCCACATACCTGCTCACAAGAAATGCCATGCTCAACACGCTCAGGGCGAGGTTCATAATGACAGCGAAGGCCACGGGTTTGGGGGAGGGGGCAATAAGATACAGACATGCCGGCAGGAACTCACTCCTGCCTGTCGTGACTGCAATGGGGATGCGCGTGCCAAACATGATAACAGGAACGCTCTTCCTGGAGATAGTCTTCTCGTACCCCGGCGTGGGGACGCTGCTCAACACCGCGCTCAGCGCCCGGGACTATCCGCTCATACAGGGCGTGCTGCTCATCGTAACTGTAACAGTCCTGACAACAAACTTTCTGGTGGATATGACTTACGTCCGCCTGGATCCGAGGGTGAGATATGCACGTTGATCTCTGGAGGGAGATGAGATCCAGCCCAGCTGGAATTTTCGGGATGGCGATAGTGGCGATCATCGCAGGCCTTGCAGTATCTGCTCCTCTCATAGCTCCATCATACAGGGAGATCGGGCCTGTCTTCAGCCCGCCGTCGGGAGAGCATCTGCTCGGCACAGACGATCTCGGCCAGGATATCGCAGCCAAGCTGATCCACGGAGCGAGAACGTCGCTGATGATCGCGGTGGGCGTGGCGCTTCTCTCAGCGCTGATAAGCGTGGTCGTCGGGGGCAGCGCAGCGATGCTTGGCGGCACATACGACAGGGTCTGCATGAGGGCAGTTGATGCTGTAATATCTCTCCCATCAGTGGTCGTGATGATACTTGTGGCAGCATACCTCCGTCCAAGTCTTGGACTGCTGATAATCCTGATATCCCTCTTCAGCTGGCCAGGCGGTGCGAGGATCGTGAGATCGCAGACGCTCTCCCTCCGGGAAAGGCTGCATGTCGTGGCTGCCCGCGCATTTGGAGCATCCCGGAGATATATCCTTCTTAGACACATCGTCCCGGACCTGGGGCCGATCCTCGTGGCCATAATGATACAGGATGCCAGGCGCGCTGTTCTCATGGAGGCAGGACTGGCGTTTCTTGGCGTCTCAGATCCGATGATGGTGAGCTGGGGCAGGATGATGAAGCAGGCTATGTCCTTCACATATCTGGATGTGTGGAAGTGGTGGTTGATTCCAGCGGGAGTTCTGCTTTCGTTAACGCTTGTCGGTTTGAGCCTGATCGCTGCATCTCTCGAGAGGGCGATGGATCCGAGGCTGCAGGAGGATGCCTGATGCTTGAGATATCCGGACTGAGAGCGCGGTATGGAGAGCATGAGGTTCTGAGAGGTATAGATCTCATGCTTGAAAAGGGAGATTCTCTGGCGGTTGTCGGAGAGTCCGGGGCAGGCAAGACAACGCTGGGCCTGTCGATAATGCGGCTCGCTGGCGCCAGGCTCGAGGGGAACATGGTCTTCGATGGGATGAATCTCCTTGAGCTCTCGGATGAGGAGATGAGGCGGCTGCGCGGGGACAGGATGGCAATGGTCTTCCAGAACGTCGAGGATGCGCTCGATCCGGTTTACACTGCAGAGGAGCAGGTCTGTGAGGCGATAGCAGCTCACAACAAATGGAGCAGGGAACGCATAAGGGAGAGAGCACGCGCGCTGCTCACCGCAGTGGGCCTCGACGAGATGCGTTACCAGCTTTATCCTCATCAGATGAGCGGCGGGGAGAGGCAGCGGGTTCTCATCGCAATGGCGCTCGCCAATGATCCCGACCTTCTGATCTTGGATGAGCCGACAGCTTCGCTGGACGCACTCACGAAGGCTGATATCGTGGAGCTTCTCAGATCCGCAACCTCAGATCGCATTTCTATAATAATCACACATGACATATCGCTGGCATCGGCTCTATCCAAAAGAATGGCCGTGCTCTACTCAGGCATGATCATGGAGATGGGCAGGACTGCTGATCTGATCAGGGAGCCCAAACATCCGTACACAAGAGGTCTCCTGAGATCCTTCCCGAGCATGAACACAACAAAGGACCTCCAGGGGATCCCTGGGAGGACGATCCCCAGGATCGGCGGATGTCCCTTCCACCCGCGCTGCACACAGAGGATAGAGATCTGTGCGAGGGAGGTACCGAGACCTGAGGAATTGAATGGCAGGCTGATCGCCTGCCACAGGGGCGGCATAGTTCCGCTGCTGGAGATCAGGGATGTGTGCAAGTTTTTCAGCAGCTTTCCTGCGGTATCGCATGTCAGCCTCACGCTGTACGAGGGCGAGACTCTTGCGCTTGTGGGCGAGAGCGGATCCGGGAAGACGACGCTTGCGAAGATCATCATGGGTCTCATCGAGCCGGATTCGGGAGAGATACTCCTGGAGGGAGAGAGGGCGAGATGGGATGCTGGATTTTACAGGCGCGTGCAGATGATATTCCAGAACCCGAAGGAGTCGATAAGCCACAGGCTGAACGTGCTTCAGGCTGTGAGGGAGCCTCTGGACGTGCAGAGGATCGGAAGCGAGGAGGAGAGGGTTGCGAGAGCGATGAAGGCTCTGGAGAGCGCTGAGCTTTCCACAGACCCTGAGTTTCTCAGAAAATATCCGCATCAGCTCAGTGGTGGCGAAGCACAGCGTGTCGCAATCGCGCGGGCTCTTGTCATGCATCCAAAGCTGCTCATCGCTGATGAGCCCACGTCAGCGCTGGATCCGAGCGTCCAGGCGAAGATACTGAGGTTGCTCATGGATCTACAGGAGCGTATGGGGCTGTCGATACTGTTCATCACGCACGACATCGCCCTGGCGAGAAAGGTGAGCGACAGGATCGCGGTCATGCTCAGGGGGAGCATCGTTGAGGAGGGGCCGTCGGGCGAGGTTCTCAGAGAGCCAGCGCACCAGTACACAGCATCGCTCGTGGAATGCGCATCCATCTGCACTAGAATGGCATGGGAGACGCATGTTCTTGATTAGGTTTCAGACCAGCATGGATGCTGATGAGTTTTTACCCCTCTCATGAAGATTGGGGTTTGCGGCCTGCTGCTCTCAATCATCTCATGCCTCGGATCGCAGACCCTTCTGCCAGGGGAAGTGCTGGGCATGGAAAAGGCATCATGAGAAGGTAGATGGCAGGATGAATGAGGCATCCTGCCACCCTCTGCCACTCCCCTACAGACTTATTCTCGGGACCCCCACACCTGTGAGAACATCATCGCCCTGGAGTATATTCAGGTAATATGTCGAGCCGCTCATGTATGGGTATATAATGCCGTAGTATCCGGAGTTCGAGTATGGCTCTGCATAGCTTCTGTACAACACCGACTCAGGAGTGACCTTCACGGTTGTGACATCGTTCTGTTTCGCGCAGTTAATCATCAGGCTTCTGATATCGTTCGCCCCGTCTCCGTAGATCAAGTACCTCGACCACAGGCTTGCAGCGGTCCCTGCGATGTGTGGGGTCGCCATGCTCGTACCGCTCATCGTTGTGTAGTATCCCCAGTATGTCGGGTACGTCGAGTAAACGCTCACTCCCGGCGCTCCGAAGGTTACCTCGTTGCCCTCTGGAATGTAATCGCCGTCGTTCGAGCCGGGTGAGGACCACCATATCGCATTTCCTGATCTGTCTATGGCGCCGACGCCGACGACGCCGGGGTAGCGGGCTGGCGTTGCCATCGTTGGATTGTCAGGCAGGCCGTTTCCGGCCGCAGCGACGAGAAGAACACCGTTCGCCATCGCGTAATCGAGAGCCCTGTTGAGGGTGCTGGACTCCACGGAGCCGCCGAGTGACATCGATATTATCTCAGCTCCGAGATCCGTGGCCCTGTAGATCCCGCTGGCGACATCGCTGTAGTAGAAGTTGGTGCTGTATACCCTCAGATCAGCCTCAGGTGCCATTCCGTATATGCCCTTTCCATCGAATCCGCCATCGGCAACTATCGTTCCTGCAACATGCGTTCCGTGGCCTTTGCTGTCAGACTGTGTGTACTCGCCAGGACCGTATGCATCTGCGAAGTCCTCGATCCTCATGAGTAGATCAGGGTGAAGCGTGTCGGCGCCGGTATCTATTATCGCGACATCTATCCCCTCTCCGCCGTATGTCTTGGAGAGCAAGGAGCTGCTGTACATGTACTCCACTCCCCACGGCACCCTGTCGTATGGCGTCTTGCTCCTGGGCTGCACCTCCCAGAGCCGATCCCATTTGTATGCGGATGTCAATATATCATTTGCTCTCACCGCGGCTGTGTAGCTCCCCGAGCTGTAGTAGTTCTTTGCTGCCACCCATTTGCCATTCTCCCACTGCTGTATCTTCATGTCTGACTTCTTCGCTGATATGGCAGAGGACGCTGTGGATACATACTCATCCATGCTGTGGTGATCGTTCTTCGGATACGCATGCGAGTACAGGTGGCTCTGGTACAGGTACACATCGCCGCCTGATCTCTTTGCCGCATATGTGTAGAGGCCGCTCTTCACGGTCGATCCTGTGCCTGACTGTGTGTACGAGAGTGCAGCATCGCTTCCAGTCTTTATCTCCACATCCGAGACCGCGCTCTTCACGGTCTCAGCGCTGACCGTGAGCTCTCCTGATCCGGCCTTGGTCCACTCGCCATGCGACCTGGCGAAGTTGTTGAGATATGATGCTGAGCTGTCAGCCTTTATCGATGCTGCATATCCTGAGGAATCAAAGAATGCTCCAGTCCTGTGGTAGAGCTCGTTGTTGTACCTGGTGTTCGATGCATCGGCGAGCGCTGTCAGCGACATCTTGCTTGCACCACTTACGCTCGCTGATGTGGAGGAGCTGTCGCCGTTCGAGCTCGCTCTGGATGATGATGAGACTGTTGCTTTGCCTGTCACTGTGAGCGACTGCGAACTTATGACCTTAACAGGATCCGAGATGGCGATCTGGGTGCCTGAGATCGTGCCTGAGGACGAGAGAGTGCTGGCTGCCCTCAGCTCCTCACCGTTGCTCAAGGACCATGCGCTCTGGGATGTTGTGAGCGCTCCATTCGTGCTGCTCAGCGTCTGGTACATCGCAGCGCTGCTCTGGCTGTATGTGGCAGAGCCTGCTATGCTGTACGGATACCCTGAGCCGCTCACGCTGTTCGACACTGATTTCGTTCCATCTGTGCTCTTATAGGTCGATGAGATCGAAGACATCCTGCCCCTTCCGGATCTGCTCCAGGTTGTGGTCACGCTGCTTCCTGATGCGATGCCAATCGACTGAGAGCTCATCGGCTTCGAGACCCCGCTCTGCGCCTCTTTTGTGATCAAACTCCCCTTCGGATTGGATATGACAGAGCTCAGGCTTACCTGGTCTCCAGTTGCGCTCAGGGATGTGCCTGACAGGGCGTAGCCGCCGGTGGCCGCCAGGAGCATCGTCGAGGCGCTTTCATCAGCATCGCCCCCTTCATCCTCTATGATGACCTCGTGCTTGCTGCTGCTCTCCGAATCAGATGCGGATGCAGTCAGGCTACCGGGGCCGCTCAGTGCGAGATCTCCGTAGACGGCAGAGCTACCTGATCCGAGATTGGCGCAGATTGCCCCCTGGGAGACTGCGGATGCCACCTCCCCGGCCCCCTCTTTACTCGAGAATCCAGCAGAGACATATCCGTTAATGCCAGCGATCCTGGTGCTCTCCATTGCTGAAACATCCTTTCCCACGCCAATGCTTTGCGCGGATGAGAGCAGGCCGGACTCCACACCTGCACTGTGCACGGCCTCGAGACCGCCGCTCACACCCTTCAGCGAGGACGATACAGAGCCCGAGGCGGACAGGGCCTGCGAGATGCCCGCACCGCTGCCATCCCCCGCAAAAGCACTGGAGAGGGAGAGAGATGATGTGCTCTCGATGCTGCTGCCCGCAGTGTATTCCTTTGATGATATGGATGTGGAGATGCGATTGGTTCCTGTTCCTGAGGCGCTCTTCGTCTGCTCCACAGATCCCTGACCCAGGCCTGTCGACTCTGAAAGAGCTGTGGAGGTGTCCAGCTCGTAGCTCTCAGAGAGCGTCACAGATCCACCATAACCGCTGGAGGCATAGCTCACGGATATCGCACATGCTGTGGGCATCAGGATGAGCACAGCAATAAGAAGAACGCATCTTCCAGGATCCATTTACACCACCCCATCCATACCTTTGATACTTAATTGAGATACTGATCAAATATAAGTATTTCTAGTAAGAGTATAATTTAATTAAATTTGTATGAATGTTTGCACAATTATTCCGTAAGTGGTGCTGCAGAACTGTTCAGGTAAATTTGCACGCGCTCTTATCCGCGTAGCAACTTGCAGAGCATGCAATATGATTGGAAGAAATCATTCAATCGCCATGATCGCATGGCAGAACCAGTGCCTCTTCTGGAGAGTCATCAGACGGATAAGAGCGTTTGCCAATATGCAGATGTAGAGCAGGCCTAAAGGAGAGGAGGTCCAGCAGAAAGCCGAGGGAATCTGTACAGATACGTGCTGAAAGATCAGGCTGGCCATACTGAAACGGGCCTCACTAAGAGCGCGCCCTGGTCACACACAATCATAAAAAGATCAAAATATTGAGAATCTATACGGTCCCACGTCATTCTTGCGAAATGAGACGGCTCCTGGTGGATCTTCTGCCACCAAAGATCAACCTGCTGCGCGCCTCATCTCGTCGATGACCGCGTCTGTGAACCCGGCTGTCGTGCAGGATCCACCGAGATCAGGGGTTTTCAAGCCTTTTGAGAGAGCTCTCTCAACCGCCTGCTCGATCAGCTGCGCCCTGCCTTTATCGCCAAACCACTCGAGCATCATCGCAACGCTCCGTATGGCTCCCACAGGATTTGCTATGCCCCTGCCCGCGATGTCTGGCGCGCTCCCGTGTATCGGCTCGAAGAGCGCCCAGCGGTCACCCAGATTCGCGCTGGCGCATAGCCCCAGGCTGCCGACGATGCCTGCGCCCTCATCGCTGAGAATGTCCCCGAAGAGGTTTGTAGTCACCATAACGTCGAACCTCTCAGGTCTTATGATAAGATTATACGCCGCAGCATCGACAAGCATCTCGTCATACCTGATTCCGCACCTTTCAGCGACCTCCCTGCATGTCCTTAAAAACAACACATCGCTCTTGAGGACGTTCGCCTTGTGTATTATTGTGAGATGCCTCCGCTCCGATGCGATCCTGCATGCCACCTCCGCGATCCTCTGGCTCCCCCGTCTCGTTATGACCCGCACTGTCCTGGCCTCCTCATCGCCAAGCACCTCAAGACCTGAATAGAGTCCTTCCGTGTTCTCCCTCACAATGATGGCATCGATCCTGCTCGATCGGAGGGGCCTTATGTTCGCATACAGGTCAAGCTCCTTTCTTATCCTTATCAGAACGCTCCTGTAATCAGGATCAGGCGGAGTTGTGATCGCCCCGAAGAGTATGCAGTCGCACTCCTTCATCCCCTCAATATCATCATCTGTTATGGCCTTCCCATCGCGACTCCATCTCCCGTAGCCTATATCGAACTCCACGAGCTCCCCATCGAATCCGGCTTCCCTCAGGACACGAAGAGCGCTCGATATGACCTCAGGCCCGATGCCGTCGCCCGGCACAAGAGCGACTCGTTTCATCTAATGCCCCTGATCGATCCGGCCAGCATCCTCAGGGCCTGCTCAATCTGATGCGGCCCGTCACCCCAGTGGACCACAACGCCGGGATGGCCGTGCATTCTGATCAAACCTCTCCGCTCGGATCTGCAGCATCTTGTGATGAATGGGCCATCTGGCACCAGAAGGTCCCCGCTCACAGGGCATATGTTGGTGAACCTGTGCTCCCCATCCCCGTAGACCGCTCTGAAGATCTCCCTGGAGATCTCGCATCCCACAATCTTAGGCACTGGAGCTGTGACCCTGTCCGCATCGAGGGATCTTCCAAGCCCAGATGCCCTGCACGGAAAGTAGACATCCTCCCCCCTGAAGCTCCTGAGGTCGAGAATCCTGGGTTTGAAGCTCATCATCAGATCTCCTATGACACCGCACTCCTCGAGCCCCTCTATGACATAAACGAGCCACGGAGGCTCAGGTGGCTGGACATCCAGGATCTCTATCTCCATTATCGCTCCAGGATCAGGATCGTGAACGAAGGTCACATGCTCATCCGGGCCCCTGAAGATGACTGTATTGACACCGCCCCTGCAGAGATCGATCGCCAGTCTTATGAGCTTAGCCCTGTTTCTTGTGTTTACGATCTCCGGATACTCCACGATCTCGTCGCCACTGGAGATCATCTCGATTTGAGATGCCCTTCTCATGAACCCCTCGCCATCGCTCTCGATCCTGTAAATGCATATGCCGCTGCCCTCGTATGATATCAGGTATCTTGTGGCAAAGTACACAGGATCGCCACGCCTGGGCTCTCTGGAGATGCCTATCTGCTTGTAGTCCTCAGGGAATATCAAATCAGACCACGCTCCCTCTGCTTTCTCCTGTGGGCCACGAGCCCACCATCGTTCAGTATCTCCATCAGAAAGTCCGGAAGCTTTCTGCCGGTGTACTCCCTTCCGCCGACAACGACCTTTCCCCGGGAGAGATCAACCTCCACAATCTCCCCAGGCTCACATCTGACATCAGCTTCAATGAGTGGAAGACCGATGTTTATGGCGTTCCTGTAAAATATCCTGGCGAAAGATCTTGCAACAATGCATGATATTCCTGCGAGCTTCAGGGCAAGCGGGGCCTGCTCCCTGGAAGAGCCACAGCCGAAGTTCTTGCCCGCCACTATGACGTCTCCCGGCTGAACCCTGGACGGGAACGATGGATCCAGGCCCTCCATGACGTGCTCCGCAAGCTCGCGCAGATCCCTAGTCCTGAGGTACTTTCCTGGAATTATGACATCTGTATCAACATCATCCCCGAAGACCCATGCCCTGCCCCTGATCATGATGCTGAGTGAGGGATGCATCTTTAATATTCCTTTCTGCTGGAGGCGGCTGAGACGCAACATCCGACATCGCCAAGGGCATTATGCCGCTGAGCTGCGATTCTGTCATTGATTCTGGCGGTATCAGTCAGCAGGATGTGGTCCCGCATGATTCATCACCCATGTGTCAGTGAATGCCGGTTCTTTGGTGATGCATGCCCCAGAACTCTGAAATGATGGGCCCCACTGCTCACAACCAAAGAACAAAAATTTTAAGTAAAATCAAATTAACTTAATCAAATAAACAGAACATAACTAAATAAAATGTGCATAACTGAGGGTTGGTTGTCTGAAGAAGGTTGGAGATGGATCTATGGCACATAAATGCATCAGAGCCATGCAGGCATGGAGCATCTGGTTTATCGGTCTATTCCTCTTCTCATCGCTGATTCCGCCGGCGAGCGCTGACTTTGTGACGTTCCACGGTGATAACCATAGGAGCGGCAATGTTAGCGGTCCTGGCCCTGATTCACCTGATCTTCTGTGGAGCACGAGCCTAACAGGGCATGGATACATTGGTGGCTCAGCTTCGATCTCAGCTGGCAGGATCTTCGTCTCGAACTGGCCTGACATGACGTTCAAGGGAGAGCTTGGGCTTGCATGCATCGATGAGAGAAACGGAACTGTTCTCTGGATAAATCCCATAGGCGGAAAGGGCGGGGCATCGACACCAGCGGTCTTTGGTAACAGGGTCTTCACAGGCTCGCTGACCGGTGAGATCTACTGCGTGGATGTTCTTACTGGCAAGACTCTGTGGAACAGGACAATAGAGAGAGACCCGAAGTACTGGGGCGTCGCCTCATCCCCACTTATCGAGAACGGTACTCTCTACGTGATGAGCTTCTCCGATGGCGCGCTGCATGCGCTGAGTCTAGATGGCGATGAGCTCTGGAATCTCTCGACGGGATCCGTATCGCCATTCGCATCCCCTGCTGCATCTGGAGAGATGATCTATTTCCCTGGAGGAGATCCGGCTATCTACTGCGTCAGCGCCTCAACAGAGAAGATCATGTGGAAGGCTCCTGCAGATGCCGTAATCACATCAAGCCCTGCTATCCGGAACGATACTGTCTTCTTTGTGACGGAGAGATCCATCACAGCACTGAACGCCACCACTGGTAGCACCCTCTGGAAGAGGGATATCAACGGCACAGAATCCACCCCGGTGATCGCATTCGGTCGCGTTTATGTGGGAACTGATGATGGTCGTGTGGTCTGTCTCGACACAAACGGCTCTCTGATCTGGGAGACTGAGGTCAACGGGCCTGTGAGGTCTTCTCCTCTCTTCCTGGACGGCAGGATCTATTTTGGAACAAACACCGATGCGGGAACGGTTTACGCTCTGAACGCATCCGACGGATCGGTCGTTTGGACATACCCTGTTAACGAGTACATCATGTCCTCGCCATCTGCATCTGATGGGATACTTTTCATAGGAGCCGATGATGGAAGGCTCTACGCATTCAGCTCCATGCAGAAAGATCTGCTCTGGAGCGGTGAGGTCCTGCTCGAAAACAAAAGCATGAATGTGACAGCAACAAGCAATGCCACTTACAGCATCAGCATGAAAAGCGCACTTGGAGCGCTGATATCATCTGCATCATCCAATGGAATAAACGTCAGCGTGAACGACTCGCTCCTCAGCATATACGGATTGACGGTCGAGTCGATAGGCGATCTTGTTTCCAGCAAAGAGATATCCTGGAGGTACTGGGTAAACTATCCCGATGAGCCTGTGCCTATAACCGGACCAGAGTCTCTGATGCTGAATGACGGGGATCGCGTTGTATTCTATTATGGCGAGAGGAACTCCAGGCCAGGGGATTGCCCCAGGATCGAGATCACCGCCAGGATGCACAAACCGGATGCGCTCTTCGTCACCGTCGGCCAGCAGCCATCCCTCCGTGAGGCGATGAAGGGGGCGCCGCTGAACATAACGCTGACATCGCCTGACATGCTTGATCCGGGGATGAACCTCTCAGGGTACAGCCTGATCTTTCTGGAGATGATCGGTGCCGATTCTGCGTCGTTGCTTGAGGGACTTCTCGAGGAGCCAAGGAGGAGGAGCGTGCCAGTGGTGCTCCTGAACTCTCCTGGATATCAGAATCTTGCGAGCGTGAACACGAGCGCTCACCCAGATATCGAGATGTACTGGGAGTACGGTGGGGGGGAGAACATGCGCCGGCTCATCGCATATCTTGCATCACACTTCTGCGGGGTTGATGCCAGGGTTGAGCCGCCCCTCCCGGCGCCGAAGGAGTACATATACCACCCTGACGCTCCTGATCTCTTTGAGAACATAACCTCTTACATGGAGTGGTACCGGTACAACAGCAGCGCTCCAACGGTCGGAATCGCGAGCTACTACGGAGATTTGGGACAGCCAGACAGGATCGATCTCATCAGAGCATTCGAGAGGAGGGGTGCGAATGTCATATGCATAGGCTTCTCTAATGCATCCTCCCTGGAGAGGTTCTTTGTTCTGAACAACACCACTCTTATCGATCTTGCTGTCGTCACAAAGCCGTTCCGCCTGAGCTACGGTGATCCTGATAGAGGCGTTAAGATCCTGGAGTCGCTGGACGTCCCGGTGCTTCGCGGCATGAGGCTATACTACCAGTCGCCGAATGAATGGACGAACTCAAGCATCAACCCCATGGAGCTCTACTTCCAGGTCGCGCTCCCTGAGATGGACGGGATCTTCGATCCCATCGCCGTCTCGGGCAAGAACAATACGGTGTACAACTCCATAGAGCCTGAGGTCGAGCGGATCGCAGATCGTGCAATGGCGCAGATCAGGCTGAAAAAGCCGAACTCTGAGAAGAGGGTCGCCATAATCTACTACAACCACGGCGGCGGCAAGGACAACATCGAGGGGTGCTACCTCAACGTCCCCCGGAGTCTCAGGAACATCCTGGAGCACATGAGGAGCATGGGGTACAGGATCGAAGGGGATGTTCCTGATGAGAAGGTCCTGGTCGATCTCCTGGCGCATCAAGGCACGAACGTGGGCACATGGGCCCCTGGAGAGCTGGACGCTATGGTCAAAGGCGGGAACGCAACACTGATTCCAGCAGATCTTTACATCCGCTGGTTCGAGGAGCTTCCCGCAGATCGGCAGATGGAAGTCGTTAAGCACTGGGGCCCTCCCCCCGGGAAGATTATGGTCTTCAGTAACTCCAGCGGCTCATACATAGTCATACCGAAGCTCTCCTTCGGGAATGTGATCCTGCTGCCGCAGCCGAGCCGGGGATGGCTTGAGAACAGCACGGTTCTTTACCACTCCACGGATGTTCCTCCACACCATCAGTACATAGCGTTCTACCTCTGGCTGAAGCACGGATTCGGCGCAGATGCCATCATTCACCTGGGGAAGCACGGGACCCAGGAGTGGCTTCCGGGCAGGGAAGGTGTTGTCGGAGGAGACGACTGGCCGGCGCTCCTCGTTCAGGACATTCCTGTTGTTTACCCATACATCGTGGACAACATCGCGGAGGGGACGCAGGCGAAGCGGCGCGGGGATGCTGTGATGATCTCTCACCTCACTCCGCCAATAGTGGCTGCAGGCCTCTACGGAAACCTCTCGGATCTGGAGGAGAGCATATACGAGTACAGGAACGTGCTCAACGAGAGCGTGAAGGAGGAGTACAGGAGGAAAATACTGGAAACATGCATGGACCTCCATCTGGATGAGGATCTCGGCGCGAACCTGAGCGCTATTCAGGAGACCGATGCGTTCGAGGGGTTCCTGCCAGAGCTGGAGGAGTACCTGGAGGAGCTGAAGGGCTCCTTCATGCCCTACGGGCTGCACACGTTCGGCCAGCCCTACGAGAATGATTCTCTTGTATCCATGGTGCGGTCGATGCTCGGTGATTCTTACATTGAGGAGATCGAGAGGGCGCTCAACACTTCCAGCGAGGATGAGATCGAAAACGTATCCTCATCTCTTCTTTACGAGGTCCTGATAAACGGCTCCTCTCCAGGGTCAGCTCAGGAGTTTGTTCTCGGAAAGACAGGCTCCAACCTGACGGAGATCCTGAACCTCTCGAAAATGTACGCAGACGGTCTGAGGAGCTGCGGGAATGAGCTCACGAACACTACGAACGCCCTGAGAGGTGGCTACGTACCACCATCTACTGCAGATGATCCGATAAGGGATCCGCAGGTGCTCCCGACAGGCAGGAACTTCAGGTCCGTGGATCCTAGGAGGGTTCCGACAACCGCTGCATGGGAGGTGGGAAGAAAGCTCGCGGAGGATCTCATTGAGGAGTACAGGCTGAAGCACAACGGCACATACCCGAGAAAGCTCGCGGTCGTCCTCTGGGCCTGGGCGATGACAGATCATGGGGTGGTCGACTCTGAGATACTCCAGCTCATCGGTGCCAGGCCTGTTTATGATGCCTACGGCGGGGTGAGCGATGTCGCGCTGATACCGTTATCGGAACTCGGCAGGCCCAGGATAGATGTCCTCGTGGTTCCATCCGGTCTTTACAGAGATCTCTTCCCGGAGAAGCTCAGGCTCATAGACAAGGCGATACGGCTCGCTGCAAACGATACAGACACTGAATACCCGAATTACGTCAGGGAGAACTCTGAGATGCTGAGGGATATGCTTCTCCAGACAGGCAACTACAGCGCAGAGGATGCGGAGTTTCTCTCGAGATCCCGGATTTTCCTGGAGGCTGCAGGCACATATGGCCCCAACCTCGATGCGCCAGTGTCTGCAAGCGACAGATGGGAGAACGATTCAGAGCTCGGAAGGCTCTTCATATCCAGGATGTCCTACATCTACGGCGATGGTATCTGGGGAGGGATGTTTGATTCGGGCAGATATCTGTCAGCAGAGCAGCAGATGGAGGTCTACAGCGCAAACCTTAGAGTGGTTGATGCAGCTGTCCATCACACGAACTCAAACCTCTACGGATTCATCGATAATGACGATGTATTCCAGTATCTTGGCGGAATAGCTCTCGCTGTCAGAACCGTGACCGGTTCCACCCCTGAGATGTACGTGACAGACGTGAGGGATCCCAGGAAGGAAAGGGTCCATGGGCTAGAGGAGTTCTTCTCAAAGGAGTTGAGGACGCGGTACTACAACCCCAGGTGGATCCAGGGGATGATGGAGCAGGGCTACTCCGGGGCGAGGGAGATGGACAGGTTCGTAGAGTACCTGTGGGGATGGGAGGCGACGGTGCCTGAGCTTGTGAGCGAGAACACATGGAACGAGGTCCACGATATCTATGTGGAGGATAAATACAGCCTGGGGCTGCAGGATTTCTTCAGGAAGAACAACCCATGGGCGGCGCAGGTGATGGACGCGAGGCTTTTGGAGACTGCCAGGAAGGATAGATGGCACCCATCGCCTGAGGTCCTGGAGGATCTCGCGGAGCAGTACAGGGATCTTGTCGATGATTACGGGGTTGCATGCTGCCACCACACATGCGGCAATCTTCTTCTGAACGAGTACATGAGCGGGATGCTTTCAGTTCCGGCGGAGAGATCTCCTCCAGCCCAGACTGTGAGGTCCGGAGGCTCCTCGCGTTCCAGACATCCGTACAACAGCACTCTTCCCCAGAGCGTCGGGTCTGAGATGGAGAAGACGCCTGAAACAGAGAGCGTGGACGTGAGGGGATACGTGATGGAGAATGTCACTGCTGCAGCAACCCCATCTGTATCAGGAGCGCCACTCTTTGGGATAGCGCTCGTGCTCTTCGTCATTCTCCTGGTGGCAGCTGGTATGTGGAGGAGGGGGTAGGATCTCCCTTCTCCAGGCAACAAGAGAGGTGCCGGCACTGAGCTGAGACCTCTGCGAGCACGTAGGAAAGCATGCCGCTCTTATGTACGTAGCAACTTGCAGAGCATGCAATGTGGTCGAGGAAAGCATTCATTCGCCGAAACGAACGCATAGCATGACCTCTGCTCCTTCGGGAAAGTCGTCAGATGGATAATAACGAAGCAGGCAAAAGACCCCGCCCATTCAGGGGAAGGGGGAATTCACCCCAGGCTGGGTGCGATCATATTCCAGTCACGCCCCGCAAGACCGCCTGGCTCCGCCAGCGATCCCAGTGCCAGGTCATCCAGAGATCTTCAGGCTCATCAGGTCCCTTCCCGCTATGGTCCTGATCCCGGAGATCTGCTCCACCTTGCGCGCCATCTCATCCTCCAGACCTCTGCACTGGGGATAGAAGTGTGTGAGCACGATCTTCCCGATATCTCTCACCATCCGGCCGAGTGGTGTGGGGGTGGTGTGGTTCGTCACATCAAAGCCATCCGGAAACGAGCACTCGTGGACGAGCAGGTCGGATCCGGCTGCGAGCTCAGAGACACTTGCGCTCGGCTCGGTGTCCCCGGAGCATACAACTGTCGATGAGCCCTCGATCCTGTAGCAGAGCGCTGGCACGCTGTGGACCGCGGATGCACTGGTTACTCCAAAACCACATATCTCAAATCTGCATCCCGCCCCGATCTCGGTGACATCCAGCTTTATCGAATGCAGATACGGGTACAGAGAGTGCAGGGATCTCACCAGCTGCTCAGTGCCGACAGGTCCGAAGACATTGAGCCAGGGCTTGCCGAGAAGGTACCGCGCCTTTGCAAGCGGAAGGAGATCTGAGACATGATCAAGATGCAGATGTGTCAGAAGCACGGTCTCGATCTCCAGTGGGCTGAGGCCGAGCTCGCCCAGTCTGAAAAGAGCGCCTGCACCGCAGTCGATGAGCAGCAGATCATCATCGTGAAGGAGAATCGATGCCTGCGCGCGGTCTGCCTGCGGTATTCCTGCGCCTGTGCCAAGAAGTGTGACGTTCATTCGATCACCTCTCGCTCTTCCGCTCACCTCACAGAAATCTCCACCGGCTGCCGAGAGTATTCATCTTTTAATTGCACAGCGGTTCGGGCCCGCGATCCGCAATTGATCCTCATGCAGGAGCGGCTGACGTCTCGTTCTCTGGCACGTATATCACCTGGCCGCTCTTCAGGCGGTATGCTGTGCCTATGCGGATCCCCTGCCCTCCACCCACCTGCTCTGTCATGTTCAGGACCTGAATGCTGCTCATGTTCTTGATTATTATCTGCATCTCCGGCTCGCCCGGATTCTTCACAACAGTGACGCTGGATGTGGGATCTAGAAGCTCTGAGATGTTGTAAGCAGTGACGAGCGCGAGCAGAAGCGCCACGGCGAAGACCATCGCGACATCGAAGAGGTTTGCGACGCCCTCCATCGGGTCCTCCCCATCGATCTCATCCAGAACGCCCCTACGGCCTCTCATTCATGGCCCTCCTCAGGATATCAGCTGCGTACTCCACATCGCTCAGGTCCTGATGGTACCATCTGTTTCTGATCAGAAGAGAGCAGTAACATATCCCGCCAACGACAAGTCCTATCACAGTCGTTGCAAACGCTATTATCAGGCTCGCCGCCATGGACTGCACATCCCCTTTCGAAAGGCTCACGAGCGCCGGTCCCATTGGTATCAGTGTGCCCATCAGCCCCAGTATCGGACCGACCCTGACACCGATACGCAGAGGCTCGAGCCTCCTGGCGAGATCCAGCTCGGCATCCTGGAGGATCTTGTCGAGCCTGACGTGAAGCATGCTTCCCTCAAGGGAGCCTGCCATCTCCATGAGGACACCGGAGAGCTGTGGGGATCTGTACCCCCTGAGGACCTCGGCGGCCTCCTTTGACATCCCGGAGCTTGCAAGCGAGGCCGCCCTGAGCGTGATCTCCTCCAGCTCCCTGATGTCCCTCCTCCTGGATGTGTACTCCTGGATCATCGATCCCAGGAGGATGAGCGACCAGCCGAAGAGAACGAGCAGGCCGAATATATCTGGATAGAGCAATGATGTGGAGAACACGTAGAGAAGGCTGACCGCGGTCTCGTAGATCATACTGTCACACCTTTCTTCCGGATGACGTATCCCAGGGAGATCAGCATAATCAATATCAGATAAGCAGGAACCAGCTCAGAATGCATCTCGGGTGCTGCGAAGCTCATCGTCACCCTCTGCAGCTGGATGTACGACGGCAGGAGTATTATCGAGATGATGTAAAAACCCCCCAGGAGCATCATCACGTTCCCGATGATGCCAGGACCACCCTGAAACCTTCTCAAAAGCATCGAGACCGAGGAGATTGTCACGAAGAGGATGATGCCCACCGCTGCGCCGATTCTCGTGGGAGAGATGTTGATGAGATCCGCGAGCACGCTGCACGAGAGGAGAGTCGCCGCCATGCATGCAGGGCACGGGATCGAGAGAGCCCAGAACGTTTTGCGGGACATGTCCCTGCCAGAGCATCTCCACTCTCTTACCGTGAGCATTCCGAGAGCGATGAGACAGAGAGCAATAACCACATGCATCGCCACGCCTGCTCTGATCATCTCTGCCATCAGATCTATAGACAGGCGATCTATAACAAGACCCATACCTGTGGCCACAAGCAGATAGCCAGACGCAACCAGCATGATCTCCCTACAGCCGAGATGCGCAAGCCCGCATCCCATGCCGGCCTTCAGGGCGAATATCAGCAGGCCCACAACCACCCCAAGTGCGATTGCAACTTCCAAGCAGGACACCTGTTAAACTTAATTGGTCCAAGGTCAAATTTTTTGGATATATCTTTTGCGATCGGGATCTTCTGTGGCTGGAGGATGCAGGAACTCATGCAGATCAGCAAGCGTATTTAAGGGCTGATGGAGAGGATCCTGCGCATGGTGGCGGAAACTCCTCTATTACCATGAAAGCATGAACGGAGGGTCCGCTCTTATTCAGCGACTTGAATGACATCAAGCTGGTTGCTGAATGGACTCATTCGCTCTCCATGCCTTCGACACAGTCGAAGGTAAGTCGAAACGCTCGCATGGGATGGCTGGTGCCGCTTCGGGCAAACGCTTTTATGTGTTTGGCAACTTGGAGGTCGTGCAATATGGTGCTGAGCGCACTTATTCATTCACCCAGAATACACGGCAGGAGCAGTGCTTCTATGGGCAATTTATCATATGGATAAGAGCGGGAAGGTCAACCTCCAGTCTCGGGCGTTTCTGGACGAAACCAACATGCATCAAAGCCTTCATCCTTTTATAGTCCTTTGCGTCGCTTCATATAAATCCATTTAAAAGCTACTGGATATGTCATACTTCATAGATGATTTTATATAACATGCAATATTATATCAACTTATGAGGAATACTATAGCACGCCTTCTGCTGTCGCATGCGGGGTTCGCTGTGAATGCCGATCGTCTATAGTCCTTTGCGTCGCTTCATGTAAATCTATTTAAAAACTACTGGACGAGTCCTACTTCATAGATGGTTTTATGTAATACGAAATATTATATCAATTTGTGCGGAATACTATAAATCGGAGTGGAACTGCAGAAGAGGTGTCCGAATAAGGACGAAGTGCTCATAACAATCAGCATCCTAAAGCCTCGAATATCTGGCTCCGGAACTCTTATTCGGACAGGTCCACTGCAGAGCACCCAAGCTTTATAACGCACATCTCTGATCATTATGATGGTATGATCGAGATTCCCGATGACAAGCTGATTCCAGCTGTTGTACAGGACTGGAAGACGGGAGAGGTGCTGATGCTGGCATACATGAACAGCATCGCGCTTTCCAGAACGCTCGAGACAGGAGTTGCGCACTACTGGTCGAGGTCGCGGGGGAAGCTGTGGCGGAAGGGGGAGACCTCAGGAAACGAGCAGATCGTGAAGGAGATACTGATAGACTGCGATGAGGACGCGATTCTCCTGAAGGTTGAGCAGAGGGGGGGTGCGTGCCACACCGGATACAGATCCTGTTTCTACAGGACCCTGGACGGGAGGATAGTGGGGGAGAGGGTCTTCGATCCGGATGAGGTCTACAAGCGGTGATCGTTTGAGATACAAGCTCTGCGATACTCCTGTTTTAAAGGCGACAGCATCCGTCGATTCTGGGAGAATCAGGGTCAGAGCTGATGGCCTTCTCTCAAAACTTCCGGCGATCTCATCTGCCCTCTCGATGATCGACGGAGACATTCCGGCATTCGCTGGAGAATCTCTTTACATATCGACCTGGCTGCCGCCTGTCCCGAGCAGGGCATTCGATCGCTTCGTGAGGAGCCAGATACTCGCATCCCTCGGCAGGAGAACCCCTGACCAGATCACGATATCTGTGACAGAGGAGTGCCCCAACCGATGCAGGCACTGCGCACTGCCCGATACAGGAAACCACCTCAGTCTTGAGCCGAAAGATGTCCAGAGGATAATAGATCAGGCGCTCGATCTCGGATCCACGCTCATAATATTCGATGGCGGAGAGCCCTGTCTGTACAGAGAGCTTCCGGAGCTTGTGAGCTACGTGGATGATCGGGCTGTGACCACAATCTTCACCTCTGGCGCCGGATTCACTGAGGGCCTCGCGAGGCGGCTCAGGGATGCGGGGCTCCAGGCGGTGAACGTGAGCCTGGACAGCCCGGTGGAGGATGAGCATGACGCCATCCGCGGGCGAAGGGGCGTGTACAGGGATGCCATGAACGCCATAAGGCATGCTCTGAATGCGGGGCTGCTGGTCGATCTCTATGTGGTGTTGAGACGCGATAACATCGAACATCTCCAGAGATTCCATGACCTCGCGCGCGAAGCGGGCGTGCATGAGCTCACGTTCTTCGAGGTTGTGCCCACGGGGAGGTGCACAGGCTCAGAGGATATCGTGCTGGATGCTTCAGATCTCTCCGCGCTGGAGAGGTTCGTCTCAAGCGCACCCCCGCCGAGGATATTCTCTGTGCCTGCGGCGCTCAAACGCTTCGGATGCTTCGCGGGGAGAAGCTGGATGCATGTCACCCCATCCGGCGAGGTGTACCCGTGCGCCTGCTACCCGAAGAGCTATGGAAATGCTCTGAGAGAATCGCTATCCGGAATCTGGAAAAGGATGTCAGATTTTCCCTATAAAGGAATTAATACATGCCCCATGCGATCGAAAGGACCATCCAAAGATTTGTGACTTCAGAGGTTAAATCTAAATAGGTAATAATGATGGTACCTCCGTATTGCTATGGAGCTAACACCAGTTCAGAGGGATATACTTACCGCGTTGATCAACATACATCGACGTGAGGGAAGGGCTGTAAAGGGAGAAGAAATTGCAGAGCTGATCGACCGCAATCCTGGCACTATACGCAACCAGATGCAGTCGCTCAAGGCGCTGAACCTTGTGGAGGGAGTGCCGGGTCCGAAGGGCGGCTACAAGGCGACAGGAGCCGCATACGAGGTTCTCTGTCTCGACAACAGCGACGATGTGGTAGACGTGCCGATAATCAAGAATGGTGTTCAGGTGGAGGGCGCCTCTGCGAGCGAGATCATATTCAACAAGGTCATGCGGCACGACAGCTGTGATGGCATGGTTCGCATCACAGGGAACGTCAGGGACTTCAACATAGGCGATGAGATCGAGATAGGGCCGACACCTGTGAACAGGCTTTACATAAGGGGCGAGGTCACCGGCAGGGACGACACGATGAGCAGGCTGATATTCAAGGTCAGAGAGATGATCTCGGTGCCGCGGATACCTGTGAAAAAGATCGCGCGCCGCGCAGTCAGGATCAGCCCCTCAGCATCGATCCAGGATGCCGCCAGGACCATGATACATAACGGAGTGAGCGAGGCTCTTGTAGATGAGAGCTCACCAGGGCTTGTGAACCTGACGGATCTTGTTAGAGCGATTGCAGACGGCCGCACAGGTGTTGAGGTAAAGGAGATCATGACCAGGGGCTATCTGACGATCGACTCTGACGATCTGGTCTACGAGGCGATAAAGATCATGGGCAAGACAGGCGCGAGCCAGCTCGTTGTCACCGAGGGTGGGGTGCCATGGGGTCTTGTCAACCCCGCGGACATAATCCGATCGCTGACCCCTGCATAGCTAACCACGAATCTCGGTGCCGTCGTGTGTTCCATCTATCGCCCTGATCAGGTTGGCCACGTCTCTGCCATCGACCACGATGGTTGGAATGTGGCTCCGCTCGATTATCTTTGCTGCAAGCGGATCCACGGGGGATCTCGATCCCGCTTTGAGCTGGATCTGGCTCATCATCCTCGCGAGATCCTCTGCCTTCATCCTGGGGATCTTCACAGCCCCCGGATCCTTTTCCGGATCTGAGGTGTAAACGCCGTTCACGGATGTGGCGATCACGAGAAGATCCGCACGGGCGTACTCTGCAAGAAGGGCTGCGACCGCGTCTGTGGTCTGCCCCGGAGATACTCCGCCCATGACCACTATACGGTATTTTTTTGAGGCCTCGAGAGCATCCTCGTAGGATTCTGGCACCCTGAATGGTGCAGAGCCACCAAGAGCCGCGGCCAGGAGCGCTGCGTTCATCCTGGTCGCGAGTATCCCGATCGAATCGCAGAGTGCCTCGCTCGCGCCAACACCACGCGCTCTGCCTATGCAATCGCGTGCGATAGCACCTCCCCCCACGACCACGTAGAGCTGATTGTCCCTAGAGATCTCTCTTAACTTTTCAGCATATCTTTTGAGGCCGGCGGAATCCTGTGCCGCAAGAACAGATCCACCCAGAGAGTATACCACGATCATCCAAATCCCTGCTGTGGGAGAGCCTGCGAATTCATAACACTTTCCGGTGCATCCTGCTCGAGCGATAGACGATCCCATGCGGCGACCGGGTCATGCGGGTGGAGAAAACTCATTCGCTCGCCAGATCACACCGACAATCTCCAGCCCGGAGCAGTTCATGTTCATGAGAGCACAGCAAGGGCCTGCTCTGCGTGCCCTCTGTTACTGGATGCCTGTGATTGTCAAACAAGTGGCGTTCCGAAGGATACATCCTCGAGCTCCACGACCTTCCTCCAGACGGAGCGGCAGCTGCAATCCACATTGAGATCTGCCCGGTTCTGGCTCAGCGAGAACGATCTTATCGCATCCGCAACGTATTCGTCACATCTGCCGCAGTTGTGAGGGCCCCTCTTCGCTCCCGCGCCCACCGGATCGCATATCACCGGAACTCCCAGAGAGGAGTCTCGGAGCACCTCCACCGCGGACCAGAGCCACGGGGGCCTGTAACTGCCGCGCTGCCACATCCTCTCAAGCGGTGTGTTTCTCTGGACGTTGCAGAGGTTGACAGAGATGATATCCGAGTGTGGCTCCGCATCTATCGCAGACCGCAGCGCATCGGCGATGGCATCCATCTCAGAGAGCCCTGGGGGCTTTAGTAGTAGGTATGTCTTCACCCGCCCTCCGAGGGAGTGTATCAGATCAGAGGCTCTCGCGAAATCAGAGAACGTGAACCCCTTGTTTATAAGGTGCCTTCTCACAAGATCACTCGAGCTCTCCAGCCCGATGCCTATCTCCACATCCATGAAAGAAAGGATCTGCTCAAGAGCGGGGCGATCGATGTGCTCAGGCCTGGACTCGATCACAAGCCTCCTCACGTTCGTATCTCTCAGCGATCTGAGTATATCCAGACGCGCGGCCTCAGGAACCTCGACAGGATCTAGAAAGCTGCCGCTGGTGTAGATCTTGACGAGCTCCGCATCCCTGACTCTCTCGAGTATCGACCTGAACTGCGCGATGATATCCTCAGCGCTCGCATCGACCCCCTCCTGTGCGTATCCGCACATCACGCACCTGTTCCAGCTACAGCCCCTGGTTCTAAGAATCACTGTGGTGGATTCAACAACCCTTCCATCGAGAAGATCCCTGCCGCGCCAGACCGCGACAGGGGAACGCGCGCTCTTCATCGCCTTACCTGAGATACTGCATCGCGCTTATAGCTGCCGATGCACCCGAGCCGACCGCGGTTGCAACCTGCATTCTTCCCCCTGTGAGATCTCCGGCGGCGAACACGCCCGGCATGGATGTCTCCTGTGTGAGACGGTTGACCTTCACAAAGCCCCCTTCGGTAAGCTCAAGCCCGAGATCCTTCGCGAGCTTTGTGTTTGGAGATACCCCCATCTCCACGAATATGCCATCCACCTTGAGAGATCTGGGCGTCCCCCCGACCACGAACTCGATGCCGTTGACGAACTCATCTCCTGTGATGCGTGTCACCTCGACGCCGAACGTCTGTGTTATGTTACTGATACCCTTCAGCCGACCGAGGTACACCGCCTCGGCAACAAGCCTCTCCTTCGGGCAGAGGAGATGGACCCTGCTGCATATGTTCGAGAGGTACAGCAGCGCCCGGGCTGCGCCGTTGCCATAGCCGACAACGGCGGTCGTTTTATCCCTGAACAGAGCGCCATCACAGTAAACACAGTACGAAAGACCTCTTGTGACGTATTTCTCCTCTCCAGGAACTCCAAGCTTCCTGTGGCTTGCACCTGTCGCCAGAATCAGGGCTCTGCAGACGTACTCCCAGCTCTCGGTCTTGATCCTGAACGTGTCATCGAGATGCACTATCTTCTCGACCATCTCCTGCCTGTACTCTGCTCCGTACTTCTGCGCCTGGGAGAGCATCCGCTCTGAGAGCTCGATGCCCTGGATGCCATCAGGGAATCCAGGATAGTTCTCGTAAATTCCGCCCATGGATTGCTGAGAGGTGTAGACATTTCCCAGTATCAATGTCTTCATGCCACCCCTGGCGCAGTACATACCGGCAGTCAGACCCGCCGGACCGGCACCAACAACAATGACGTCATACAAGGGAAGACACCAAAGATATTTTGCTGGTTAATGGTAGATAACCCGATCGCTCAGGTCCCGACGATGCAGAGGCAGACAAAGGCCATCACAGAGTGGTGGGCAATGATTACCAAATGATTCTGAAATCCAAAGAGATGCTCCACGAATCTGGACAGGTTGAGCGTTGCGGGTCTCGATGAGACGATCGCACCCGAGGGATAAAATTGCACGACCTGTCAGCTCGAAATGAATGAAAATCTCAACCGCAGAAAAGAGAATCCTTATATTCAATAAAAGCAAAACAAATTGCAGATGATATCGCGCGACAGCTATGTCCTTAGGGCGTTCCTGGCCTCCACACTGCTCGGGATCACCATGGTCCTTCTCGCATTCGGTCTGATCCAGGTATTCATGTACGGCCCGACGCTTCCATACTCTGTCATACTAGTGATAACAGCGATAAGCTTCGTCCTGTTCGTCGCGCTATTTGAGCGGTACCAGGTGGGATCGATAGCCGCATCGCTGCTCGTATCTGTTCTATCGACCGCGCTCCTGACGACCCTCTCTGGCGGCGTTGTGTACCTCATGGAGATGAGCGATATCAGATGGGAGGACGCGATATCAGCGCTCGCGCTCTCGATGATGCTCTCAATGGCGCTGCTCAGCTATCTCAAGCGATCCCTCGGGCGGCTCGGTGGATACTGATACGCTAGGGATCATGCCAGGCACCACTGCATGCGCTCTGGTCTGCGCGCCGAAGTGATCGCACCCTGAGCACCGCATGGTCTGAGGATGCCTTCAGAAAATGCATGACCATGTTCAGCTTTTCTATCAGGCACAGCAAATCCGCTAAATACTATCAGCCGGTTCTTCAGCACAATGGTCCTGATCGATCCGTACGGACGTAAGCTCACAGGTCTGCGCATGTCTGTTACATCCAGATGCAATCTCAGATGCATCTACTGCCATCATGAGGGAGAGGTGTGTGTGGGGAGGGAGATCTCCAGGGAGATGGCGGTGAATGTTGTGAACGCCGCATCGCGTCTCGGCATAAGGAGCGTGAAGATAACGGGTGGAGAGCCGCTGATGCGCAGGGATCTTGAGGAGATGATAGCTGGATTCAGGGAGGTCGCGCCCGGGGTCGAGATCTCGATCACAACCAATGGAGTGTATCTGAAGGAGAGGGCCGAACGGCTTGCTGCAGCCGGACTTTCAAGGGCGAACATAAGCCTGGACTCCCTGGATCCCGACAGGTACAGGCGCATCACTGGTGCCAAGGAAGGCGATCTGGAGAGGGTTCTCGACGGAATAGAGGCTGCTCTGGTCTCCGGGCTGAAACCTGTGAAGCTCAACATGGTCGTTCTGAAGGAGAACGAGTGTGAGATTCCCGGCATGATCGAGTTCTCCAGGAGGAGCGGCGTGATCCTGCAGCTTATCGAGCTGCTCGGAGATGGCCCGAAGGGTGATCTGGAGAGCGTGGAGAGGCGGATTGAGGCGCAGGCAGATGGGTTTCTGACAAGAGAGATGCACAGGCGCAGGAAGTACTTTCTTGATGGCGCTGTGGTTGAGATAGTCAGGCCCATGGACAACACCGAGTTCTGCGCACACTGTACCAGGCTCAGGGTGACCTCTGATGGAAGACTGAAGCCGTGCCTCCTGAGAAACGATAACCTCCTGGAGATAAAATCGACGGATCCTGATGAGATCGAGAGGCTGATCCTGGAGGTTGTGAGGCGGAGAGAGCCTTTCTTCAGGGGCGCGAATTCTGAGCGCTGAGCATAGAAGAGATCGATGTCTGAGAGTGCAGCCTGCAGATCGCGACAGAACGATGACAGGAAAAGTCGATCTGTATGGAATAACGTGATGAAAAGAATAATGCGATGGAAAAAGGTTCATCTGTTTTTATGCATTCGCTCTTATGTGTTTGGCAACTTGCAGGTCGTGCAATGTGGTTGATGAACGCACTTATTCATTCACCAAGAATGCATGGCAGGACCAGTGCGCTTCTACGGGCAAGTTATCATATGGATAAGAGCGAATGCATTAAAGAATGCGGTATTTCGAGGCCGGGACCGGGATTCGAACCCGGCTCGAGGGATCCACAGTCCCGCAGGATGACCACTACCCTATCCCGGCGCGCGAGGAGATCGAGTCTGTGATCGGAGATAAAACTTTCTCTTCGGGGCTGTAAACGCACATGATTCTGTGTGGTGCCTGGTACGGATTGTGGCATGATCCGCTCTCATCTCTCCCTTCTCAGCAGGAACGCGAGCGCCATGCAGATCGATGCCGCGACTGCTCCCTGGCCAGGCTGTCTCATGGGGGCGCTCCCGTTCTGGGACCTGTTCTGCCCGGAATCTGCCAGAGGTCTCCAGTACCCCCGAATCTTCAGCGGGAATGCAAGATCTCCGCCCGGAACCTCGCGATCGCCTATGACGAAGACATACCTTCCTGTTCTCCCCGAATCGTCCCAGACGGCCACAAGGTACCGGCCATCAGCCGGAATCCTCACGAGCTCCTTCTGACGGGTCCAGTATGACGTGCGGGTGAACGGCTCGAAGAAGGTGGTAGCGTTTTTTGGCGGATCCAGCATCACGGTGCCGAAGCCCTCCGGTTTGTATACCCTCTCTGGAGGCCTCGCAGGAGGAAGACCACGGCCCATAAGCGCCATCCGGGGCGTGAAATTCTCCTGCCCATCGATCTGTGGTATGAAGATGCTCAGCAGTACCGTCTGACCCCGGGTGGCGTTGAATGAATAGTAATCCACATCATCAGGAGTATCAAGAGCTGCGTAAATCGCAGTCGAGATCGTCGGGTCCTCCACGAACCAGGGATTATCTGCTGTGATATCCACATCCTCAAAGAAGGGTTGATGAGCCGCTACCCCCACGGCAAGCATCAAAAGCATCAGGATGGCAGAAAGTACAGGAGGTCGCATATCTCACATCTCCTGAATGAAATACGACTGGTTCACTGAAATAGTTGTCGTCGAGCCGGTCCGGGCGGTTTTCCACATCATCAATGGTCAGCTCATGGGGCCAGGCGGGCTCATGAAGCTGGAAGCGCCGCCCTAAAGAATTTATCTGTGTGCGCCATGAAATAGTCAGAGATGCATGTTTCAGGGCTGAGTCGCTGAAAAAAGCCCGATAGCTTCTCCCCGGAGCGGTGAATGCAAGCGAGGTGTTTAATTGCTGGCTCTCGAGATTGGAGGCAGGCGATGGGAACCTGACATCAGGCGGTTGAGCGATATGCGCGAGCTTCTCTGCGACACGGAATGGGCATCATCCGCTGAGGATATTGATCTCTACTACATGTACAGGGATCTTTACCTGAGCAGGGCTGATCGGAGCAGTCTCATCGAGCATAATCTGCGCTACGACATAACCATCATTCCTCCCAGAATGCTCGGCAGGGAGTACGTGAAGACAGCTGGTCATTATCATCCAAAGGTCCCGGGCACGGATGTGACATACCCCGAGATCTACGAGGTCCTGGAGGGCGATGCGCTTTACCTTCTCCAGAATGAGGATGCGAGCTCTGTGGTGTGCATCGCAGCATCTGAGGGCGATAAGGTCGTCATACCTCCAGGATACGGTCATATCACAATAAACCGCTCAAACAGGCGCCTGAAGATGGCGAACTTTGTATGCAGGAGCTTCTCCTCCATCTATGGCCCGTACAGGGATCTGCGCGGCGGCGCGTACTACTGCACGAAGGAGGGTTTCGTGAAGAACCCGAGGTACAGAGATCCGGCACCCATCAAATGGGTGGATGCGCCAGATGACGACATGCTGAGAAGATTCGGATTCAGCCGCACCAGGGAGATTTACTCGGCTCTGAGGGAGCCCCGCAGCCTGGAGTTTCTGACAAAACCGCAGGATCATCTGAGCCTCTTCGATGGCATTCTGGAGTGATGGCATGGATGTGAGGGCGTACCTGGAGCTGCTCCGTCCCCCGCTGGCGCCCATGGACCTCGCGCTTCCTGCTGCAGCCGCTCTTCTCTCCGCGTACACTACCACGGGCTCGCTTCCAGGAGCGGCGCCGTTTCTGATAGCCACGATCGGAGCATACTTTGCGACAACAAGCGCATACGTCTTCAACGATTACGTGGATGTTGATGTTGACAGGGTGGCGATGCCTGGCAGGCCCCTCCCCTCGTCCAAGGTCAGCAGACGCGGCGCCGGTATTTACGCTATCATCCTTCTCATGCTCGCCGCTGCTGCAGCCGCTTACCTCAACCCGGAGAGCCTGGTTATGCTCTTCGCTGCCACCGCGATCATAACCGCTTACTCCGCATGGGCGAAGAGGAGAACGCCGCTGAGCTGGGTATTCGTCGGGCTGGCGTACGGCATGGTTCCTGTGGGCGTCTGGCTTGCCATATCGCCTGCAGGATACCTCATGCCCGGTCCTGGCTTTCATCCTGCAGCCCTCGTTCTCGGCCTGATGATCTGCATAACTGACTGGGGGTTCACGAACTGCGATGCCTCCCGCGATGTCCCCGGAGATCGGGCAAAGGGCATACCCACAACCCCTGCCACCTACGGGATATCACTCACCTCGAAGCTGGTGGCAGCATTCTGGAGCATCGGCGTGATGCTCTCACTGCTTCTTGGCATATTCTCAGGACTCGGCGTTCTCTACCATGCAGCAGCCACTCTCTCAGGCGTATGGATGATCATCCAGTGCGCGGATTTCGTCAGGAACCCCACACCATCAAGAGGTGAGAAGCTCTTCTACCAGGGCGCAAACTACAGAGCTGTGCTCTTCGCAGCCCTGATGCTCGATATATTTCTTGGAGTGATGATCTGATGCCTCCACGAGACATCGGTCAGGAGAGAATCGATCCTGTTTCGCAACAAGGGTATCCTTTACGGAAACTGACCAGCGTATCACAGGTTTTCTTCGGAAGTGTTATTATCCTGGATGAAAGATACTCCAGGGATCATGGCTCAAACAGGAACTGCAGATCTCCCGCTCCATGATGGCAGAGCGCCACCATGGCTCTTCAGGAGGATGCGACTTCTCGCCGGCGAGATAGCCAGGGCGATCATATATGAATACGACGAGAGGGAGCTCCTCCGCAGGATCTCTGACCCATTCTGGTTCCAGGCGTTCTCCTGCGTATTGGGTTTTGACTGGCACTCATCAGGCACGACGACCACGACCACCGGGGCGCTCAAGGCATCTCTCCGGCCGGAGGATGGTGTGGTGGTGGCGGGAGGAAAGGGTGCAGCATCTATGAGTACCCCTGAGGAGATCCTGCGCTACGGGGAGATCTTCTCGCTGCCGGATAGAAAGATCGAGGAACTCATAAGGGCGAGCAGGCTCTCGGCGAAGGTTGATAACGCCCTCGTGCAGGACGGTTACCGGCTTTACCACCATGCGTTCATACTGACATCAGATGGGGAGTGGGCTGTGGTCCAGCAGGGGATGAACGAGAGGTACGCGCGCAGGTACCACTGGCTTTCCGATGGTCTACACAGCATGATCGAGGAACCGCACACAGCCATTTGCACCCAGCGCCTCGAATCCAGGGTTCTGGATCTCACATCGAGGGAGAGCAGGGCGAACAGGCAGGCCACGCTCGATCTCGTCAGGGACGGCCCTGCACACATCAGGAGGTACACAGCACAGCGGAGCCTGGAGGATTTTCCGCAGGTGCTGAGGATGCCTGCGAGGCATGAGATCCTTCCTGTGGATATCGGTAGAGATGGCCTCAGGATCCTGCAGGCCGCATATGAGCTGCAGCCAGGAAGTTACGAGGAGCTGATATCGCTCAGGGGGATGGGCCCGAAGAGGATTCGCGCCCTCTCCCTGATATCAGAGCTGATCTTCGGGGCACCGCCGAGCTGGAGGGACCCTGCGAGGTACAGCTTCGCCCACGGCGGGAAGGATGGACATCCGTATCCGGTAGACAGGGAGAACTACGATCGGAGCATAGAGCACCTTAGAGAGGCGCTTCAGGAGGCGAAGCTGGGCGATAAGGAGAGGTACGAGGCGATGAAGCGGCTGTCAGGATTTATCAGCAGATCGCGTTCTGGGTGAATTTATGGCCAGAGATCAAAGAGATTACTACTACAGGAAGGCGAAGGAGGAGGGCTACCGGGCGAGGTCAGCGTACAAGCTGAAGCAGATAAATGCCAAGTTTCATCTCATCCGGAAGGGCTCTAAAGTTGTCGACCTGGGGGCAGCGCCCGGCGGATGGTTGCAGGTAGCGAGGGAGCTCTCCGGAGGCATCGTTGTGGGCGTGGACTTGGAGAGAATAGAGCCTTTCGAGGGGGTTGTCACGATACAGGGGGACATCACGAAGGAGGAGACCCTGGAGCAGATCGCAGCTGCTCTCGGAGGGCAGGCGGACGTTGTGATATCGGATGCCGCCCCGAACCTCACAGGGATATGGGACGTGGATCACGCCAGATCTATAGATCTCTCCAGGGCAGCACTCAGGATAGCGAAGCGTCTTCTGCGGCCTGGCGGCAGCTTTCTGGTGAAGGTCTTCCAGGGAGATATGTTCGACGATTACATCGGAGAGGTAAAGCGCGAGTTCAGCTCGGTCCACTTCTACACACCACCTGCATCCAGAAAGGAGAGCGCTGAGATCTACGTCATCGGGAAGAAGCTGCTCAGCGCGCCTGTGAGAACCGGTGAGGTCTACGAAGTCACTATAGAATCCACAGGACGTACAGGCGACGGTATAGCGATGATCAGGGGCTTCGCTGTGATCGTGAAGAACGCCTCCCCAGGAGAGAGGCTCAGGATAAAGATAGGGGACGTCAAGCAGAGGTTCGCCTTCGCATCGATAGTGGAGAGGCTTTGATCATCCTGATCGGACATGTCCGCTTCATGCATCACCATGTTCTGAACCGATTTTCTGCCATGAGATCGCATACAATCGCGCATGTCTCAATGAATACCACATCCGCTTTGATTTTCGGCCGTCTCACACCCGAGGCATCTCTGGCTCTGATGCTACAGCAGAGATCCCAGCAAGAAAGCCATCAGCGCCAGCGCCATCCCCATCTTTATCCACCTCTGAGACCCGGAGGCGTCGCCCCGGAGCATTCTGTTCATGGAGACGAGAAACGCAATATTGGCTGTGCTGACAGCCACCAGATACTCGATACCCAGCGGCACGAGATAGCTCAGCAATACTGCTACAATCAGAGCCAGAGATGCCGTGATGAATGATTTCCTCTCTCCGATGAACGCGGGAAGAGTTTTCGCCCCATGCGCAAGATCTCCTGGAAGATCTTCAATGTCCTTGACGATCTCCCTGCTCAGGGTTGCGAGGGCTGCGAGGATGGAGAGATAGGCGGTTATGCTCGAAGGCATCGCGGCAAGCCCGCCGAACAGGAAGGTGGTGCCTGTGAGATACGATACCGCGATGTTGCCCGCTGCAGGCAGCCCCTTGAGCCTCGCAGCATAGATGATGAGCACAGATGAGTTCAACACCGCCAGCGCCAGGCAGCTCTGATTTATCAGTCCCGAGATAGCACATCCCGCGACGAAGAGCGTCACCGACCACATCAGAGCAGCACGCGGGGAGATCCTGCCGCTCGGTATCGGTCGCTCCGGCCTGTTCACCGCATCGATCTCCCTGTCGAAGTAGTCGTTTATCGCATTGCCTCCGCCGGTGATGAGAAAGACCGCGAAGAAGACCAGAGCGGGAATATGCAACGATGGCGGGATTGCGCCTGATGCGATCATGCCTGTGAGCGACGCAGCTCCTGCCATCACGCAGTTCGCAGGGCGCATGATCTCCAGGAGGATCAAGAAGAGCACCTCCGATCTCCAGTCCCGCGAGAAGAACTCACAAGGAAAAAGACGTACAGCTCCGCTAAGTAGCTGTCGATTGGTCTACGCTGTGAGAGACTCATTCTTATCAGGTAGGTCCTCCTCCCCCTGAAGGTGGTCCTGCTCCTTTTCACAAGCCCCTTCCTCTCCAGTCTGCAAACGATACGCGAGCACTTGCTGCTGCTTATGCCAAGAAGCCTCGCGAGCTCAGACTGCATGATCCCGTTGCTGCCGATCAGGGCCAGAACTTCCTCCTCGAGATGGCTGCAGTGCCTCGACCCTGCATCACTCAATCGATAACCTCCGATTCGGAGCATCTAGCAGATTTTCTGAATATATATTTTTTACTTAGCAGCCAATTGGCCTGTCTGGGGGAACAGGATGGACTACCGGACCATCTCTCCCATACTATTCGCTCATATCCATTTGATGACTTCTCTGAAGGAGCAGGGTCGTGCTGCGTTCGTTTCGACTTACCTTCGACTTCGTCGAAACCTTTCGATTTAGTCGAAAATGTGGCAATGAATGCTTTCAGCGACCACATTGCATGCTCTACAAGTTGCACATAAGAGCGAACCTATTTCATACAGACCCCAACCAACCGGTCGCAGCTCAGTTCAATGAATTACCTTTCAGGAACGTCCCAGCGGCAGACAACTCGTGAATCCCAATGTCGAATGCGCTCGATCTCAATGATAGGGGATGTGACTTCTCCCATTACCCTAAAGTGGAGGGACCTTCTGCCTGCTTTCCTGTAACCCATAGCCTGCATAATCAAAATTTATTGCTCAGAAGTAAAATTTTTTGTTTAAAAACCTTTAAATAAAAATTTGCTCTCCCGGATATCGGTGATTGGATGGGCATGCTTGAGGATGCAGCAGCAGGAAGGCTGAACGATGAGATGAGATATGTGGCACAGGTGGAGGGAAAGACTCCTGAGTTCATATGCAGAGGTATCGCAACTGGAAGAATAGTGATACCCGTCTCCCCATACAGAAAGACCAAGCCGGTGGGTATAGGAAAAGGCCTGCGAACGAAGGTGAACGCATCCATAGGTACAAGCTCTGATATCGTGGATGTGGATATGGAGGTCGAGAAGGCGCGTGTTGCAGAAAGCGCAGGGGCTGACACTCTGATGGAGCTCTCGACAGGCGGTGACCTGCGCGAGATCCGGAGGAGGGTGATAGAGGCGACGAGCCTCAGCGTCGGCAGCGTTCCTCTTTATCAGGCCTTCATCGAGGCGATAAGAAAGCACGGTGCCGGAGTTGACATGACAGAGGACGAGCTCTTCCGGGCTGTTGATGAGCAGGCTCGGATGGGCACGAACTTCATGGCGATACACACAGGCATAAACAGAATCTGCCTGGAGCGTCTGAGGGCACAGGGTGGCAGATTTGGAGGTCTCTGCAGCCGCGGCGGCGCCTTCATGATAGCCTGGATGCTCCATAATGAAAAGGAGAATCCGCTGTACAGCGAATTCGACTATCTTCTTGAGATACTGAAGGAGCACGAGGTCACCCTGAGCCTCGGAAATGGCATGCGTGCAGGCGCGATCCACGACTCTACCGACAGGGCTCAGATACAGGAGCTTGTGATCAATGCGGAGCTAGCGGATAGAGCGCAGGCTGCTGGTGTCCAGACGATCGTCGAGGGGCCAGGACACATACCTGTTGATGAGATAGAAGCTAACATCAGGATCATGAAGCGCATGACAAACGAACGGCCGTTCTACATGCTGGGTCCCCTGGTGACAGATATAGCTCCGGGCTACGATCATATCGTGGCGGCTGTTGGGGCAAGTCTCTCAAGTGCATACGGCGCAGACTTCATCTGCTACGTCACGCCCGCAGAGCACCTTGCGCTACCCACCCCTGAGGATGTGAGGGAGGGGGTCGTCGCAGCGAGGATCGCTGCTCATATCGGGGACATGATCAAACTCGGCATGAAAGACCGGGATCTGGAGATGGGCAGAGCAAGGAGAGATCTGCTCTGGGAGAGGCAGTTTGATCTTGCGCTGGACCCACAGAGAGCCAGGCAGATACGGGCTGAGAGGGAGCCTGCTGATAGCAGAGTCTGCACTATGTGCGGCGACTACTGCGCTCTGAAAATAATAAAGAGCAGCATCAACCTGAGCAGATAGCTGCCAGTCACCTAATCCAGCTGGGAGGCGGTTCTGCAGGAGTCTCATCAAAGCCTATGGCTCACAGCATTCTGATCATGCCATTGAGCGCGCTGTAGATCCCCGTAAACAGAAGATGTTCCATCTGCACAGAGGATTCCATACCCTGCAGATCGCCTGGTCCAGCCACTGGATCTATAAATCATAAGCACAGGCTACCACCAGGAAGGTCTTTCCATGCGAGAATATCTTCTGGGCAACGTGGCAATCGCAAGAGGGGTCCTGGAGGCAGGCGCAGGCCTTGCAGCCGGCTATCCGGGAACCCCATCTTCTGAGATCATAGATACCCTTTCAGGTATCGCATCCAGGTATGACATTCATGTCGAGTGGTCCGTCAATGAGAAGGCTGCTCTTGAGGTCGCAATAGGCGGGTCCTGGGCTGGAACGAGATCCGTCGCGACGATGAAGCACGTCGGCCTGAATGTTGCAGCTGACCCCTTCATGACGCTGGCGTATCTCGGGGTCGATGCGGGTCTTGTCATAGTATCTGCGGACGATCCGTACTGCCACTCGTCTCAGAACGAGCAGGATACAAGGCGGTACGCGCAGTTCGCATCTGTCCCCTGCCTTGATCCCGCGGACCCGCAGGAGGCGAGGGACATGACGATCTACGCCTTCGACCTCTCAGAGCGTTTCAGCGTGCCTGTGCTGCTCCGCCCCACGACACGCGTCTCGCACGCGAGATCTGATGTTGAGACGGGCGAGATACCTGAGGGGAGGAGAAGGGGTCGCGGATTCAGAAAGGATCCTGCACGGCGTGTCTCCCTGCCCGTAAATGCGAGGGTGCTCCACAGGGCGCTGATCGATAAGCAGAGAGATATCGAGAGAGAGCTCGAATCCGCACCATGGAACAGGCTCATGCTGAGAGGGGATGTGGGTGTGATAGCCTCGGGCATAGCAGGGCTCTACGCAGAGGAGGCTCTGGCAAACCTTGGCGCAGATCTCTCTCTTCTCCGGATAGGCACATATCCAGCTCCATCGCGCATGATCGAGGAGATCGTGAAAAACACATCCAAAGTCATGGTGGTCGAGGAGCTCGAGCCCGTAGTCGAGGAGATGGTCGAGATCGTCGCGAGGCGCTGCAATCCGGAGCTGGAGATCCTGGGGAAGGGAAGCGGAGATATCCCCAGAGCTGGCGAGCTGGATCTCATCACAGTGAGAAACGCGATCGCCAGGATGCTCGGCATGAGCGTTACCGTGCCGGAGGATATCCCCAGCACTGAGATCGTCCCGCCGAGGCCACCATCGCTCTGCCCGGGATGCGGGCACAGGGCTGCGTATTATGCCATGCGAAAGGCGTTCGGAAAGGACGCGATATACACCAACGACATCGGATGCTATACCATCGGGATCTCGATGGGCACTGTGGACACATGCCTGTGCATGGGCGCCAGCATCACAATCGGCTCAGGCATCAGGTTCGGCGGCGACGAGCGACCGATATGCTGCTGCATAGGCGACTCGACATTCCTGCATGCGGGAATGACAGGGCTGCTGAACGCGGCCTACAACAAATCCAGGATGACGGTGGCGATACTCGACAACTCGACGACCGCGATGACCGGTCATCAGCCACATCCCGGCACAGGGGTGACCGCGACAGGCGAGGATACTGTGCGCATATCCATGGAGGGGATCGCGAAGGCTCTCGGAGCCGGTCATGTTGAATGCGTCGATCCGTACAACCTGGAGGAGAGTGTTGATGCCTTCACACGTGCGAGGGATTTCCCAGGGCTCTCTGTGGTTATATCGAGAGCACCGTGCAGGATACTGCTCAGAAGAAAGGGTGAGGGGTTCAGGCGCTACAGGGTCACCGATGAGTGTGTTGGGTGCAGGCAGTGTGTCGAGTTTAACTGTCCAGCCATAGAGTTCGATGAGAGGGCGTCCATCAACCAGCTCTGCACCGGGTGCGGAGTCTGTGCGCAGATCTGCCCGAAGGGCGCGATAGAGGTGGTGAAATGAGGACATCTAAGTGCGATATAGTGATAGTTGGCGTTGGTGGACAGGGCGTGATCCTCATCTCGGAGATCATAGGCAGGGCAGCGCTCAGGGCGGGCATTCCTGTGAGGGCTGCGGAGACGCACGGAATGGCACAGCGCGGCGGGAGCGTCATAAACCACACGCGGCTCGGATGCGTCTACGGCCCGATGGTCCCCGAGGGTGGCGCTGATATCCTCCTGGCTCTGGAGCCGGCTGAAGTCCTCAGGTACGGCAGGTACCTGTCCAGAGGCGGCGTCGCTCTGGTGAACACAAAGCCCGTGCTCCCCACCACCGTCACAACAGGCCAGTTCAGGTACCCGGATATCGAGGAGATACTCGCTCCTCTGAGAGGCGTCGCGCGGGTGATAGCTATGAATGCAACAGAGATCGCAGAGAGGGCAGGAAATCCGCAGACGACAAACATCGTGATGCTTGGAGCCATGTCCAGATTCATGCCGATCGAGGAGGCTCTGATCCTGGATGCGCTCAGGGACTCTGTCCCCGGGAAGTACATCGATGTCAACATGAGGGCGTTCGAGCTGGGAAAGGCTGAAGTATCCGGATAGCTGCATCTCTGAGCATGGAGATGAACCCCGATAAGAATCAGGGCGATGAGCCCGAGATCCCTGAAGTCCTGCCCGATGAATCGTGGCCTACTGATCGTCTCATAGAGGCAACCAGAGACAGGAACATGCTCGTCAGGTCGAACGCGGTGAGCGTTCTGGCCGGCAGAGAGGGACAGGAGGTCGTGGAGGCCCTCATACAGGCGATGAGGGATGAGGACTATGTTGTGAGAAGCAACGCAATGGTCAAGCTATCTGAGAGGGGCACGGCGATCCTGGACAGAATTCTTCAGGCACTGGATGACCCGGACGAGAACATACGGGCCGGGGCTGCATGGGTGCTCGGGGAGCTGAAGGACCCCAGGGCGATAGAGCCGCTTCAGAACGCGATGAACGATGAGAACGTGATCGTGAGGATCCAGGCGAGGGCATCGCTGATGGCGATGGGTGTCATCGGCCAGAAGAAGTGATCGATGGGAGCGGAGGATTAGGCGTTTCCGCAACCTGTCGATCTCCTGTAATGCCCCCTGCATTTGTCTGAGCTTCAGGTGGTGTGCATCCGCCGCCTGGCAGTCTTTTTGTTGTGGGATCATCCCGGGATTCGGCGGATCAGCAATCTCGCATGTAGTGCAGGTTGATGTTGGTTCAAGTAGAGTTCGCCTCTCCGACGGTTCAACCACATGAGCCTTCTTGTGAGTTACTCGAGCAGATCCTCGGGTATCACGCCTGTGAGCGATTCTATTCTCCGCTCTGCGTTCTCTATTTTAGAGCTGCAGATCCTCACGAGCCGGATGCCCCGCTCGAAGAGCTCCAGGCTCTCGTCAAGCGAGAGCCTGCCGGACTCAAGCTCCCGGACGATCTTCTCCAGCTCATCCAGAGCGCTCTCAAGAGATTGCTCCGATATCTCAACCACTCTCCGAGACTTTCACATTCCATGCCGCATCACATGTCTCAGAACAGCAATCCTCCCAGTAACGTCCTGGCAGAGGCACAACTGCATCGATGACGCTGTTTTTGAGACGGTCTCACTGTGCGAGTGCGCTGGACAGCGCTGGATGTTATCGAGAATTGCTATAAATATGTTCGTCCAATGGTGACTTCACCCCCTGAAGGGTAAGGGCTTCCTGCGCTTCGACTTCGTCAAAGGTTTCATGGATCTGGCTCTCCGGTATCTGAGCAATGATCTCATGTGCAACCTATCTGTTGCGCAACCTATCTGTTGCGTTTCGTAAAAGGTTTCATGGATCTAGCTATCCGGTATGGCTCTCCTGGATGTATGCTTCTGCTGGCGTAGAAGCGGCGCATCTACGTTAGTAGATGCCGCTTCTCCACAGGCTCTGCCCCTCAGTCCGGCATGGGATCCCCACTTGTATGGCTCTCTTTCTCGAATATCGACTCGAAGAGGAAGTACTTCTCAACGTATGCCTTCAGCTCCTCGTCAGATATGCATGACCTTCTCTTCTCCTCATCATACAGCCTCTTTATCTCAGAGTGTATGAGATTGAGCCGCCAGTCATCCTTGTTTACACTGACATCCATATCTATGAGCTCTCTCAGCGCCTCCTCGACCTTGATCTTCAGAACCTCTCTGCCGGATGTCGGACCTATCATGAGGCTTCTGGTCGCTCCCACGATCTCCGGCGGATACGGCTCGTAGGTGAAGGGGTTCCTGATCACGCCGCTGTGTGTATGCCGCTCTCGTGTGAGAATATGTTCCTGCCAACCACTGCCTTGTTCCTTGGCACCCTTATGCCCACATGCTCCTCCATGAACTGGGCGAACTCGGTGAGGCATGAAAGGTCGTACTTCTCGAATCCCTCAACCCTGGTTTTAAGAAACAGCAGAACCTTCTCAAGCTCCGCGTTGCCGGCTCTCTCCCCTATTCCCAGAAATGTGAGGTTCGACCAGTTTGCTCCGTACCAGTATCCTGCAATGGAGTTCACTGTGCCAAAGCCGAAGTCATCGTGGATGTGCGTCTCTATGTTATTCACCCCCATCTCGCGCAGCCTCCGGACCATGCTGGGTATCGAGTATGGATCGCCCAGGCCCTCAAACGGCAGCCCGTACCCGAGGGTATCACAGATGCGGATGGTGCAATTCCTGTCTATATCGATTATCTCCCTCACAAGAGGGTAGACAAAACCCTCCAGATCCGAGCGCGTTATGTCCTCCAGATGCGCCCTGGTTCTGAGACCATGGTCGACAGCATACTGAAGCGCGTTCAGATACATCTCCCGCGCAGCCTCCCTGCCAGGAAGCCCCATCTTTATCAGTATGTGAGGATCCGATATCGACATCAGTATGCCTGTCTCTCTGATCCCGTCCATCTCCAGAACAAGATCTATGTCATTCGTGTTCGCCCTGCTCCAGCCAGTGACCTCGGGGTTGCAGCCCCTGTCCAGCATCTCCCTTGCGGCCCTCTTATCGGTGCTGCTGAACAGGAAGACCTCCAGCTTCTCTATGCCTATCCTGTGAAGGTATTCGTATATCCTCAGCCGGTCCCTCAGAGTTATGACGATTCCGGGCATCTGGGCCCCATCGCGAAGCGTGGAGTCGCTTATGAAGACGTCATTTCCGTTCGGCAATCTTATCTTCGGGAGATCTTCATAGGACATGAACCGCACACACATCAACCTCCATCCAGGAATCCATGCTCGACGTGCTGTGGCTGAAAGGGCGACCTCTAAAAGCAGGCATCAACGCTGAGTTCCGCACATGCACGAAGATGCAGGCCCTGAGCCAGACTATAAGGTCGACGATAATATTTATAAATTCTGCTCGATCTTAAATATAGATCGCTATTAATATTAGTGGCCTGCAATCCCGCTTGCTTCAGGAGCACTGTGTGCCATGTGATTGATTCGTTGAGCTGCACAGAATCCATCGAACAAGCAGCCATCATTCCCGGGTGTCTGTTCAGACACTCGAGACCAAGACCGCGATCTGGAACCCAGATTGATAAACGGAGTTCAGCACGCAAACCATCGCTGGATCTGCAGCATGCACCCTTGGCACAAAAGCGATAATCGGAGTCCGAATCAAGCCGCATGACCGCAACTTTTCCGGAAGAATGGTGCTCCGGTAGGGATTTGAACCCTAGTCGAAGGAGTGAGAGTCCTTCATGATTGGCCGAGCTACACTACCGGAGCGCGGAGCAATGGTAGTCCTTCAATCATTTAACCTTTTTGGCCGGATCTCTGCTTCAGGATACCGCTGACACCCGCGCTAAATAAGGCATGCCCCAGGAGGAGTCGTTTTCGAGCCCGAATCTCCCCCGCTTCCACCCGGTACCGGCAATGCAGTAGCGTGCTCGAATCACTGAACCCAGCAGCAGGTGGCATCGTAGATTTGAGATCTGTTGTGCCAGTGCATGCCAATCCCGGAATCTCAATTCGGTGAGTTACGCGTCCGGCAATGCTAAGCTTTATGATCAAGAACATGATATGTCCCAGGACCTGATGTGATGGAGCCTCAGGGAGGGCTCCGGTAAGCTCTGGATCCAAGTGGCATCGGCATGAACGTAAAAATCCTCCTGTACTCGTTCGGGGATCTGCTCAGGATAATCAGCATACTGATGCTCTTTCCTGGCATGGTCGCAGCATACTACAGAGAGCCTGAGGGCGTGGTGGCCTTCGCATTCACATCGATAATCGCGATGGGGATCAGCTCTCTTCTCAGAAGGCACGGCGAGATGGGAGACCTCAGCATAAAGAACGGGTTCGCGCTGGTGGCATTCGGCTGGCTGGCAGCTGCGATGATAGGCGCGATACCCTACATGCTCCTGGGGATGGGGCTCACAGACTCACTCTTCGAATCGATGTCCGGATTCACCACAACCGGCGCATCTGTGCTCACTGAGAGCAACAGCGAGGGGTACTGGATCATCAATGGCGAGCTGGCAAACCGGAGCGTGGCGTTCGTGGTTGCCGGGTCTGTCGAGTACCTTCTCTGGGTGACAACGAATACAACTGTATCTGCGGTGCTTCCTGAACAGCCCACCTATTACGGCCTCCTCTTCTGGAGGTCTTTCTCCCAGTGGCTGGGCGGAATGGGCATAATCCTCCTGTTCATAGCGATACTCCCCAGGCTCGGGGTTGCAGGCAGGCAGCTTTACAGAGCAGAGGTCCCGGGGCCTGATAAGGAGTCGCTGACGCCCAGGATAAGGCAGACCGCAGAGCTCCTCTGGGGGGTCTACCTCTCGCTCTCCATCATCGAGGTTGTCCTTCTCAAAGTTGCTGGAATGCCGCTTTACGACGCCGTATGCAACACATTCGCCACGATGGCCACGGGCGGATTCTCTCCCCAGTCCATGAGCATCGAGGCTTACGGAAGCCCGGTGATCGAATACATAGTGGTGCTGTTCATGTTCCTGGCAGGGGCAAACTTCGCGCTACATTACAAGACCGTATACCAGGACAGGATGAGCCTGGTCAGAGATCCAGAGTTCAGGCTCTACTCTTTTATCGTGATGATCTCCACGCTCTTCATCGCTGCCACCGCCGGCATGGCGAGCCCTGTTCCAGATCGCATAAGATACGCGCTCTTTCAGGTCGTCTCCATCATGACCACGACCGGCTTCTCGACAACAAACTTCGACACATGGTCTCCGGCAGCGAAGATCGTGCTGCTGCTGCTGATGTTTGTGGGCGCATGCGCCGGATCGACCGGTGGCGCCATAAAGGTCGTCAGAGTCCTGCTGACGCTGAAATACGTTCAGAGAGAGCTCATGCTTGCGATACATCCAAAGGCAGTGATACAGGTAAAGCTCCATGATACCGCTATCAGGGAGGAGATCGTTCGCTCCACGATCAGCTTCTTCGGGGTTTACATGCTGACCTTCGCCATGGCATCCGTAATGCTCGCCGCGGTCTCGTATTCGGATCCAGCGATGAATCTGGAGGCGATCGTATCAGCTGTTGCATCATGTCTCGGAAACGTCGGGCCTGGTTTAGGCCCTGTGGGTCCTTACATGAACTACTCCGCCATACATCCGCTGGGCAAGATGATACTCATTCTGTGCATGTGGATGGGCAGGCTCGAGATCATGACGGTCCTCGTGCTCCTGCTTCCAGATTTCTGGAAGAGGTGAGATCAGAGCAGGTCGCTGATCATATTGTACGGGAAGACCGGCCCCTCCCTGCATACACGGTATGGGCCGATGGTGCAGTGCTCGCACTTTCCGATCCCGCATTTCATGTGCCTCTCCATAGATACAAATACGTCTGATTCCATGAAGCCCTTCTCCAGGAGCTTCTTCGTGACCGCCTGGATCATCGGTAGGGGGCCACAGATCGCAGCGGATGCAGGTGGCGATATCTCCATTCCATCGAGCAGCGCTGGAACCATCCCGACGTTGCCCCTCCAGGATTCATCGCCGACGTCCACAGTCAGCTCGATCTCGATGCCCTCCATCTTCCAGGACTTGTACTCCTGCATGAAGTACAGATCCTGCCGCGTTCTGGCTCCGTATGCCACAAAGACCTCCTCGAACTCATCCCTCCTGTCCACGATGTAGTTTATCAGAGACCTCAGGGTCGCGAAGCCGGAACCGCCCCCTGCTATGACAATCCTTTTATTCATTCTATCGAGGGGAAATCCATTTCCCAGCGGCCCGCGGATGCCCAGAACATCGCCTATCATGGAATCCATTATTCCGTTTGTTATCCGCCCTGCCCTCCGGATGCAGAGCTGCAGCACGTTTCTCGTCGGGCTCGATGCTATCGATATGGGGCACTCGCCCATTCCAAAAAGCGAGACCATGACAAACTGTCCCGGCCTGTATGTGAAGCTCACATCCCTGTCCAGTATCTGAAGAGATATGAGATACGAGTCATGTGTCACGCGATCGATATCCACGATCTCTGCCTGCAATGGTATGTACTCACTCAACCTGCATCCCCCATGATACGCCCGCGCCCAGAAGGGAGAGGATTCGTGAAATGACAACGCCATCAGGATTCTTGCAGATCATCGCCTCCAGAATCCTATCCGAGGCCTCTTTCATCCCTCCGGCACGCCCTCCTCTCGGATGCTGCATTTCATCTGAGACGGGCTCCTCAGACTATTACAGATCATGAAGAAGAATCTTGTGATGCAGGCATCGGGCTTTCAAATACGCCAGAGAGGTGGCGTGCCGAAATTGCTGTAAATTGACCTCATGCTGGCGCGAAGCATACCGATCAGTTTTGAATTTACAGCGAGTTCGATACACTGCCCGCCAGAGATATTCGCAGTGCATATCACGTGATATTCGAGACAAAACAGTATGTTCATCAAGGGCCGTACCCCGGGCAGGAGCGGATCTCCTGGATATATCAGCATCCTGTTGGGCTCATGTGAGTCCCACAGGATGCTCAGTGATATATAATGCATTAATCTACGGTCTCATGAGGTGTTTAATTTGAGAACTCTCATCATAGTATCGCTTATTGCGGGCGTGATCGCAGGCACAGCAGCCTCGATAACGCCGGAGGATCTCTTCGGCGATGTGAATTACAGCTATCTGGATATGACCGTTCCTGGATTCGGCTCGAACACGACGTTCTCGATGATGGATCACTTCGACAACGCAAGCATGTCATTCTTCAGCCAGTTCTATTTCAGCAGCTCTTCTGTCTCTTCCTCTGTATCCATCACATCAGGCCTGAGCCAGCCGAGGAGGACTGAGATAAGAGGGCATGAGCCGCAGCTCGTCTACCTGTTCGGAGCTGAGCCGATACCCTACAGGGAGTTTGTATCGCGTGCCTCCCTGCTGGGAACAAACCAGCTCTGGATCGCCGGACCTGACAAATGGACGCAGTACGTTGTATGCCCGGTGAACACACTGCTCAGGCTCATCGCAGACTCCACAGCTGATGGTGTGGCTGACATCTACGAGATATACCCGAACAACACGATCAACCGCAGACAGTACCCGATATTCCCAGGGCCCAACGAGATGAACTTCAGGGCAGATTCTGTTGGAAGGAACATAGTTTTCTTCCTAGCGAACAGCATCCCGAGCAATATCGTCATCATAGACGTCGTTCCGGATGTTCAAACTGCTCCGCAGCAAACACCCCAACAGACAGCTCCCGCCGTCTCTGCGGTGAGCGCAGTCCAGGTTTACACTCCTCCGACCATGCCGGCGGCGTCATCACAGGCCGGCGATACTGTTGTGATAATAAGATCCACAGGAATGAGAGGCTATGATGTGTACCTTGATGATGTATATGTTGGAACCGATGGAAGGGGTGGCGATCCCCTCGATGGCTCGTTCACCCTCAGGGTTGTAGGAAACATGGAGCACTTCATCAAGGTCTGGGACGGCCAGTTCTTCTACGGCAAGCCCAAGTACTATCCGAGAGGCGTTACCACAACACTCTGGGTCGAGCCCGGGTATGCCCTCTACATCTGAAGCAACAGGTGATCAAAATAACACGCCCGGGGATGCCATCAGGGCATCTCCAGGGCGTGGCGCACGTTTTTAGGCTGGACACAGATCATGCTGTTTTCGGCTTTGGCGGCTTGAGCATCGTCATGGCCACGATGAAGCCTATGACAGCCAGCACAGCTACATACGGGAAGACCTGGATGTATGCGCCGAATATGTCCTTTGCCTGGCCTGCCATGATGTTGCCGATGACCGCGCCTGCGCCGTAAGCTGTGAAGACCAGCCCATAGTTGCGCGCGTAGTCCTTTGTGCCGAAGAAGCTCGCAGTTGCTGTCGGAGCGATCGCCAGCCAGCCACCCAGACACATCCACAGGATGGCGAAGCTTATCGTGTAAGCTGAGATCGATGCCGGGCTCGTGTATATCAGCAGCGACGCCAGCAGTATCAGTACGAACGACAACATCGCAGCCCTTGGGGGAGTGAGCTTATCCGTGAGCCATCCGAATATCGGCCTTCCACCACCGTTACAGAATGCGAACGGAATTATCAGGCTGGTCATGAGCGCAGATGCACGCGCCTGGTCCATGCCAGCGTTGCTCGCAACCTCAAGGCCAACTGGCTTGGATACTCCTATCGCCATCAGCCCTGCGAGAGTGCCTATCGTGTAGCATATCCAGAGTCCGTAGAACGTCGTGGTCTTGGTCATCTCGCTCCTCATGAGCTCTGCTTTTGGAGCGGCTCCAGCCTTTGGCTCAGGCGGCTTCCAGCCCGCTGGTGTCCAGCCGGCGGGTGGGAACACAAGCACAGTCGAAAGGGCCACTGTAATTATCAGGAAGGCTAACCCGAGGAAGCGGAACATGTTCAGCACGCCGAAGTGTGCGGTTAGATAATCTGCTATCGGTCCGGTGACGGCTGCAGAGAAGCCAAAACCAAGAACCGTGAGCCCCACAGCAAGCCCCCTCCTATCCGGGAACCATCTCGCAGATGTCGTGATGGGGCAGTTGTATGCTATTCCCACACCGAGACCGCCGATAACGCCGTAGTATATCGCAAGCGTCGTGGGAGATGTGGAGAAGGACGCCAGAATCCATCCAAGCCCCACAAGAACGCCGCCTGCGATTCCGACCTTCCTAGGCCCGAGCTTCTCTATGTACTTCCCGACCAAAGGCATGGTCAGGGCGAAGATCAGCAGGAAAACGATGTACGGAATCTGCATGGCAGTCGCGCTGACGGTCAACCCATAGGTCTCTGTGAACATCTTCTTCAGCGGCGGGTTTATGATACTGTATGCATAGATGGCACCAAGACAAAGCTCTATCAGAAGGCCAGCTATCACAAGGATCCAGCGCCCTGACTCGGCCTTCATACCCATAATTTTCACATCATCAGCCATGAATAACACCTCTTCAAGATGCTCTACATGCTATACAAGTTATGCTAATTTACTATACAGTTGTTGAATATTATAAAACACTGATCACTGCTCTCTTCAAGACCCTCCTTTACCACTTTGGCAAGCCTGATAGATGCATCAGGTTTATTTTAATTGATAATGTAGGTAACTCTATTTAAAATTAGCGCATAAGGTGCACCATGGACGAAGCTTTTTGATGACTTTAAAAGGTAACGAAAAACCGGCCATGCACTTTGGAATATTTATCTGTATGCGGCCTCAAAGACCCTGTGGATTTGAAAGTGCTGAACATGATAGATCGCCTGCTGCGGTTGTGCACCCTTGAGAGATGCTGCATTACGGATTCATGCAGCATTGTGCCAATGCATTCTGAATCTCGATGGCCCATTCAGCTATCCGAGCAGACGAGTTCGCTCTTATGTATTCAGCAACTTGGAAGCCATGCAGGCCGTTTGCTGAATGCATCATTCGCTCGCCAGGCCTTCCACTGCGTCGAAGGGTTTCGACGAAGTCAAAATGAGAACATGGGGAGAGACATTTCTTCTGGAGAGTCGTCAGATGGATAAGAGCGCACTGGTTTTATCCTTGAGCGTCTCATAAATCCAGTCCTGTAGCATATGCTCTGCTGTGGCATATGCTCCTGGAGTTTCATGCACTTCAGCTTTTGGTGCGCATAAGCTGAGACGTTATATCTGGCTGATGGCCATACCAGCTGTTTCCCATCATATTTGGGGAAACCCTTATATTGCAGCTGGGCCAACTCAGGCCAGCCTGAGTCTTGGGGCCATAGGGTAGCCTGGTATCCTACAGGACTGGGGGTCCTGTGACTCGCGTTCAAATCGCGATGGCCCCATAAGGGGACTGCTCCTGTGCGGGTTTTACCATGATGGTTGGAATTCTGATACGATCTCCCCGGTTGTATACTCAGCTGAACCCGGCAGCATGTGACATTGCAGGATCTGTGATCTGCTGTGCCAGTGCTGATTTTTGAAATTCCACATTCAAGCACACGACCCGATCGCCCAAGCATAACGGTTTTGGAAAGGGCTCCACAATCGCATGATCGAGCGCTGAGAGCACAGAATAACCGATGAATGTATAAACAGTCATGAAGCATGGTGGCCCGTAACGCGGATCTCCTGTGAAGCATGATGCTTGTTATTATCCTGCTGATCAATGCTCAGGGTGACGCCTTGAACAGATGCCATGAGGGAGACCGATGAGAAGGATAAAGTTTGATGTTGCTATTGTCGGCGCATCGCCCGCAGGGCTCTCTGCTGCAGCATGCTCTGCCCGTACCGGCGCGAGGACTGTGCTCGTTGACAGGGATCTCGCATCGGTGCCGAATGCCAACACCATCTTTGAGGGAATGGCATCTGCTGCATGTCTTAATGTGGATCAGTTCTCTATTCATCAGGTCAGGGGAATGCGGCTCGTCTCCCCCTCAGGCCACACCCTGGAGATCGATGCAAGGGGCCACTTCCTGGACAGGAAGAGGTTTTACGCTCATCACCTGAACTCAGCAGCCGATTGCGGATCTGAGATAATCGAATCAGAGGTCAGGTCTGCATCGAGATCCTCAAATGGCGTGGAGCTTTCTCTATCCACAGGAGATGTGGTCAATGCAAGCATCGTCATAGATGCTGCGGGTGTGGATTCACGGCTCGCATCATCTCTGGGGATCAAAACCATGCGCCATCCAGAGGACGTGGCCTGGGCTGTCGAGGTCGAGGTGCGCCATCCGGACATCGGGGAGGAGGATCGGTTCGAATACTGGGTGGGGAGCACAGCGCCTGGATGGAAGGCAACGTTCTCTCCAGCAGGCGAAGACATGGCCACTCTGGGGGTCTTTGTAAGACGGCATGGAAGAGATGTCCAGAGGTTTCTGGAGGCGTTCCTGAAGAGGTTCATCAAAAGAAGAGTCGGCTCATATCCCGGCCTGGAGCGAATGAGGATCCTGGAGACCAGGCGTGGCGGTGACCCGATCGCAGCGCTCCCGGGGAGGATTGCTGATGAGGGCATAATGGTCACAGGAGGGTCCGCTGCCCAGAGCGGGCTTGCGTACTCGATGCGCGCAGGTGCGATATGCGGCGAGGTTGCAGGCAGAGCTGCTCTAGCAGGAGATCCGTCCAGGAAGCGACTCTCAGAGTACAGCAGGATGTGGTGGCGGGAGCTCGGTTTTGAATACATTCTCGGAAGGGCATCGCTTGAGACGCTCAGATCGATGAGCGATGAGGAGATCGACAGGCTCTTTCTCTCCCTCTCCGGCCGCGACCTGCTGGCACCTGGAGGTCTGTGGAGAAAGAGCGCAAATGCTTTTTTGAACGTGACAAGAGCCATGCCATCCATGCTGCCGCGATTTGTTCTCAATCTGCTGCGCTTTTGAGGATACCGCTGGAACTCTCACTTCTCGATCTCCTTCTCCTCCCACCAGCCGATCTTCGCATCAGGAACGCAATCTATCCCCGCAGAATATGGCTTTATGTCGATCAGCGGCGTGCCGTTGAGGGCATCCAGGCCTCTCACACGCAGCTTTCTCCCCTCCACAGATAACAGCTCCGCCACGCTGAATGCCACCGGATTCGGACGATCCGGGGATCGCGTCGCAAAGACTCCATGGACACGCCCGTCATGTGGCGGTACAGCTCTGAGCTTCGTTCTGTCTGCCCTGTCCAGCCAGTAAAGCACGATCAGATGGGTGCATTTATCGATATCCATCAGCCCATCTTCAAACTCGGGAAAGATCTCGATCTCGCAGATCTCTTTGGAGACCCTCCCCTGGTGCGGCGCCTCGCCTCTGCTGGTGAAGGGGGTGTGAATCACTCCAATTGGCTTGAGTACCATCTCGCTCTCCATATCTATTCTTCCAATCATGCCCACATCGTATGATTCAGCCGGATTTCAACAGCCTTTCGGCGATCTCTCCCATGCTCTCTGCATCCGGCAGGGGCTCGCCGGTCAGGTTCGCTCTGAAGATATCCTTCCGTTTGGGTATCACGCCTATGACTCTATCCCTCTCTATCATATCCAGGATGTCCTCAGAGTCCTCATCGATCCTGTTTACAATGAAAAACACATCTTTTCCAATCTTTTCGCCCATCTCAGCTATCTTCCCGGATAGCTGCACAGACTCGTAGCATGGATCTATGACAGCCACGATCTTATCGCAGCCTGCCTCCACGCCCCTCCCGAAGTGCTCTATTCCAGCATCTGTATCGACGATCACATGCTCCCCATCGGTCCTGAGCTTCTCCAGAAACTCCCGGGCGAGAGCGCCCATGGGGCACGCACACCCCTCGCCGAAGTCGTGGATCTTGCCTATCGCCACGAGCTTTATCATGTCATCCCCAACGATGACCTCTGGTGGGATATCCTCTAACCGGAACTCCTCGGGAATTATGCTCAGCGCCTCTCTTCGCTCTGACCTGATGAAACGCATCAGCCTCTCGCTGAGCGCCCTCTTGCCTCCAAGTGATTCCATGAAGTCTTTCGGCTGATCAAAGCCAAGCATTTTGTAAATTCCGAAGTTGGACTCGTCAGCATCGACCACAAGGACCCTCATGCCCCTTCCGGCAATCTCCCTGGCGAGGAGAGCGGCAACAGTGCTCTTGCCGCTTCCGCCCTTGCCACACATCAGTATCTTCATCATCCACCTCCAAAAAAGTTCAGGCCAGGAAGGCCATCTTGTTCAGCGGAATCGGCACGCCGCTCCCAACACCGTTCTTGGTGTAGAAGAGATCGACCTTCCCGTCATGTGCCCAGTAGTTGGTCGGGTAGTAGAGCGGGAGCGCTGGGAGTTCTCTCGCGTAGACCTCTTGTATCTCGTTCACCAACTCTCTCCTTTTCTCCGGATCCATCTCCGAGATCTCTCTCTTAAGAAGATCACTCAGCTCCGGGTCATCGTATCTGGCACTGTTGAAGCCGGCTCCTGTGATCACCTTGTTCAGTATCGCCGGATCTCCGCCCATTCCGCCGTGACCGCTGAGCGCGAGATCGAAGTTCCACTCGTTGACCGCGTTATCAAGAGTCTTCGAGTCGACGCTGCGCATGTTGACCTTTATGCCCGCCTCCT